>Ga0310121_10000052_pt1 | contig 104796 bp, 99 predicted proteins | sample CB27_Tmax_986_MG_FD_203504 | JGI IMG/M metagenome (GOLD analysis project Ga0310121, IMG submission 203504) | Marine microbial communities from Western Arctic Ocean, Canada - CB27_Tmax_986 | ecosystem: Environmental > Aquatic > Marine > Oceanic | place: Canada: Western Arctic Ocean | collected... | reverse complement strand
GAATGCTGAATGCTGAATGCTGAATGCTGAATGCTGAATGCTGAATGCTGAATGCTGAATGCTGAATGCTGAATGCTGAATGCTGAATGCTGAATGCTGAATGCTGAATGCTGAATGCTGAATGCTGCACATTAACTCCCTCCGACCTCACGAACAGCGTCCGAGATGAGCTGAACCAATTCGCTCCGTGTCATTTGTACGACTTCGTCGCCGTTTCCGGCTGCGGCTTCCGCGGGCACCGGACAGGCGTCCCCGCCCGGCGGCCCTTCGAGGTTATAGACTTTTTGACGCAAGTCGAGAAGGCGCGAGACTTCCTTCCTGGGTAGGAGCCGCTCGCCGCCGAGCTGACGCGAGATGAGCAAGATCTCCGCGAAGTGCTCGATGACTTCGAGCTTGTAATAGGCGTCGTAGACCTCTTTACCCACGGTTAGTGCGCCATGGTTCGACAGAAGCAGCCCGTCCGACGTACGGATCAAACGGTCCACCGAATCGGCGAGCTCCTGGGTCGAAGGCGTCCCGTACTCAGCGAGCGGCACGCAGCCGAGGGTTACCACGACCTCAGCTAGCACCGCACGGTCGAGCGGCACTCCAGCGACGGCGAAGCCCGTGCATTTTGGTGGATGGGCGTGTACGACCGCTTGCACGTCGGGCCGCGCGTTATATACCGAGATATGCATCAGGATCTCGGTCGAGATGCGTGGGCCGGAAAGCGTATTCCCTTCCATGTCGCAGGTCGAGATCATGTCCGGGGTCAAGTAGCCCTTGCAGGCGCCGGCCGGTGTGCCCATGAGCTCGTTCTCTGAGAGCCTCATGCTGAGATTGCCTTCCATCGCGGCAATGTAGCCGTTCTGGTACAGGCGGCGTCCCACTTCGCAGATATCTTCTTTGTAGCTTTCGCGGGACATAGTTAGCTGGCGCTCAGAAATCTGTCCCGGCAACGCTCGGAGCAGAAGTGATAGAGCTGACCGGACCGCGACTCCGTAAGGGCGCGTTGCTCGGGAAGATGAAGGCCACAGATGGGATCACGCACCATCAAGCCTTTGTAGATTGTCCGTTTTTCCGTGCTACCACCACCGGTGGCGGCGCCCATCTCGCGGCGCGCTTGCACCGTAAGCCAACCGGCGACCGCGCGAAACGCCATCCGTACGAGATAAGCGATCAGAAGAACGTATAGAAAGCGCGCCATATCAACTCCCGGGATGCGCCGATTTCAGCGCATCGAGCTCATCCCTTACGCTCCGGGCTTCTTCGGAGCTCGGCGCCACCGCCATGAGTTTTTGCCACATCGCCAAGCCGCCATCGATGTCCTGTTGCAGATAGAGCTTGACGCGTCCGAGGCCGAGCAAGCTCGGGGGATGATTCGGATCGATTGCAAGCGTTTGCTCGAACGAAGCGACGGCGCCGTCCATGTCCCCCTTATTGAGATAAGAGAGGGCGAGATGATTACGAACATGCACATCGCGGGGCCCGAGCTCGACAGCCTTTTCGAGCCACGGGACCGCCTCGGCAAACTGTCCCGCATCCATGTAAATCTCGCCGACGCGGGCCGCGATCTGCGGGTCGGCGGGGCTCGCCAGGGCGTGGCCTTCGAGCTTTCTGACCTGGCTCTCATCGAGCGGCGGAAACTGCGATTCACTATCGAGACCAATCGTGGACGGCCCGCTCGCTCCACCGCTCGCCGTCACGGTCGCGGGGCTTTCCGCCGGCAACACCGCGCGAAACACAAAATAACCGGCAGCGATGCCAAAGCAGAGTCCCGCGATGAAAAACCCAAGATCCCGATTCACGCCGCAAAGTGTATCATCAGCATTCAGCATTCAGCATTCAGCATTCAGCATTCAGGAACTCTCAAGACTGTGGCGACGCCGCTTCGTAGTCGCAGTCTGGAGAGTATCCTGAAGACTGAAGGCTGAAGGCTGAAGGCTGAAGGCTGAAGGCTGAAGGCTGAAGGCTGGGTCCTCTGCGAGCGAGAACGCGCCGGTATACAAGAAGCCTACCTGGAAGAGCACGAGGAAGGGCAACGAGCCGTAGATGTGGTGGGCGGCCGCGTAGACCACGCTCAGCGTGAAGTAGAGCCCCAGGCCGAGCTCGAGATAAGGCAGCAGGCTCCGGCGGCTTCGGTAGCGCTTTTTGCTCCATTGGTCGGCCGACGACTCGATTTTGTATTTCGGCGTGCGCACGAAACCGGTCTCGTTACCAAAGAGCGCCTCCATGACGGCCTTGGCATTGTTCAGGCACATGCCGATGCCGAGCGACAAGAGCATCGGTAGCACTTTGAGACGCCTCAACCAGTCCTTGTAAATCTCGCGTTGCGAGACGACGTAAAAGCTCGTGACCGACATCGTCGCAGCAAGGAACAATGGCAGATCGAACAGAAGCATCTCGTGCCAGCCCATGTTGAAGCGCACGAGCAAGCTCGGAAAGATGAGCAGCGAGAGGATCACCATCAACGGATAAGCCAGATTCGCCGTGAGGTGGAAAACGGCCTCGATCTTCACGCGCAGCGGGAGCGGGCTCGCGAGGATCTTCGGAAGTAGCTTGCGCGCCGTTTGAATAGAGCCTTTCGACCAGCGATGCTGCTGGGTCTTGAACGCGTTCATCGAGACCGGGATTTCCGCGGGCGCGACCACCTCGGGCGCGAACACGAAACGCCAGCCTCGTAGCTGGGCTCTATAAGAAAGATCCATATCCTCAGTTAGCGTGTCGTGCTGCCAACCGCCCGTCTCCTCGATGGCCTGCCGCCGCCAAAGTCCCGCTGTACCGTTGAAGTTGAAGAAACAACGAGAGCGATTGCGTCCCCCGTGCTCGAGAACGAAATGCGCGTCGAGCAAGATCGTCTGCACCCGCGTGAGAAGCGAGTAGTCACCGTTGAGATGTCCCCAACGCGCTTGAACCATGCCGACGCCCGGATCGGCGAAATGGTGGACGGTTTGGTTCAGGAAGTCGGGCAGGGGAACGAAATCTGCGTCGAAGATGGCGATGAGATCACCCTTCGCGACCTTCAAGCCCGCCGCGAGGGCGCCCGCCTTGTAACCGGTTCGATCCTTCCGATGAAGGTAGTGAACGTCGACGCCGAGCCGGCGATGATGAGCCACGAGCAACTTGGCCACATCCGCCGTCTCGTCGGTCGAGTCGTCGAGAACTTGGATCTCGAGCCGCTCCTTCGGATAGTCGAATTGGCACACCGCGTCGATGAGCCTCTCGACCACGTACAATTCGTTATATACCGGTAGCTGCACCGTGACCTTCGGAAGGTCTTTGAACCGCGTCTGGGCGCGAGGTTTACGATGACGATAGTGATAGTAAAGATAGACCATCCAATAACGATGCATCCCGAAAATCGCGAGAGTGAGAAGGACCGAAAAGTAGGTTGTCAGAAGAAATGTATCCACGAAGACCATTGTCGTATCCTAGACTGCGGTTTTACAAGGCCCAAATGAACCACGCCACTGATTTTGGAGAGTCCGCGCGCCTTTGAAAAAAGAGCACGCCGTTCTCGTGACGCTCGGCCTCATCGAGCTCGTCCTCACTATTTTGGCGTCGCGGGTCGTGGACCGCGAGACCAACTATCCCATTTACCTGAGCCTCTACCTCGCGATGGGCCTTCCTTGGCTCTTCGCGAGCTACTACGTCGTGCGACAGGCGTCGGATAGTACCGCAAAACGCGGCTTCGTACTCGTTTTCGTTCTCGCGCTCGTGATGCGCCTGCCCTTCCTCGCCACGGAGCCCATACTCTCCGACGACATCTTCCGCTACGTCTGGGACGGACGTGTACAGCATGCCGGCATCAATCCTTATCTTTACGCCCCGGACGCCGAACAGCTCGTATTTCTGAGAAACGACCTCTATCCCCGCATCAATAACAAAGATATTCCGACGATTTATCCGCCTGCCATGGAATGGGTTTTCTACGTCGCCATCGCCATCTCGGAGAGCCTCTGGTTCATGAAGGCGTTGTTCGTGTTGTGCGATTTGGCGCTCATCCTCGTGCTGAGCGGGATTTTGCGTGCCCTGAGTCTCAACCCCGTCCGCGCCGTTATCTACGCGTGGAGCCCGCTCGTGATCGTCGAAGTTGCCGGCAGTGGGCACAACGACACCCTCGCTGTATTGGGGCTCTTCGCCGCGCAGTGGGCGCTGCTGCGCCATCGTGATGCGCTGTCGATGGCGCTTCTCACGCTTTCCGGCCTCGCAAAGGTCGTCGGCTATACGTTAGCACCTCTTTTTCTCCGAGCCGTACGCCCCCGCGCGCTCGTCGCGATGGCACTCGTGACCGTCGCTCTTGCCCTCCCCTACGCTAGCGCGGGCAGCCTGGCCTTTCGCGGCCTCACCCAATACGGGCTCCGCTGGCGTTCTAATGACAGCCTGTTCCATATCCTCTTCGCCCTCACGGGGTCGCTCGACACGGCGAAGATTATCGTGGCCGCGACGCTCGTGACGATGGTTCTCGTCCTCGTCTTCTTGAACGCGAGACCGCTTCGAAGCTCCTACCTGACCGTGGGCGCGATCCTTCTTCTCACGACGACGGTGCACCCTTGGTATCTGTTGTGGGTAGCACCCTTCCTCGCCATATACACGAGCCCCGCGTGGCTCTATCTCTGCTTGAGTATTGGCTTGAGCTACCATTCAGCTTATCTCGCGATGCCGGGCGAGCCGTGGGAGGACGTGGTCTGGGTGAAAGTCCTCGAATATACGCCGTTTTTCGTCCTCGCTATCTCGGGCGCGATCCGCGAGCACCGCAACGGCGCCCGCGCGTTCCTTGGGCTACACTCTTCGCCATGACCCCCGAGCGTGTGCGCGAGATCCTCACCGCCGTCGAGCGCGGTGAGCGCACGACGGAAGAGGCCGTCTCCGATCTCAAGCTCCTCGCCTTCGAGGAGCTCGGCTTCGCCAAAGTCGACCACCACCGAGCACTGCGGCGCGGCTTCCCAGAAGTCGTCTTTGGACCTGGGAAGAGCTCCGAGCAAATCGCGGAAATCGCGAAGTCGTTGTATAGCACAGGCCAAACGGTGCTCGTGACCAGGACGAGCGAAGACGCGTTCAAAGCCGTCTCCGCGGTGGCCGAAGATGCCACGTGGCACGCGAGCGCAAAGGCCATCGTTATCGGTACCCCTCCGAAAACGAGACTTGGAAAAACTTCGGTGCTCTGCGCAGGCACGTCGGATATCAACGTCGCGGATGAAGCGGCTCTCACGGCCGAGCTCATGGGTTGCGAGGTCGAGCGTATCTTCGATGTCGGCGTCGCGGGCCTCCATCGCTTGCTAGCGCATCGCGACGCTTTGACGGAATCCAACGTTCTCATCGTCGTCGCGGGCATGGACGGCGCTCTCCCGAGCGTCGTATCCGGTTTGACCGACGCGCCCGTCATTGCCGTCCCGACCAGCATTGGCTATGGGGCCGCTTTTGCGGGACTCGCACCGCTCCTGACGATGCTGAACGGGTGCTCGCCCGGTGTCGCCGTCGTAAACATCGATAACGGCTTTGGCGCCGGTTACATGGCAGGGACGATCTGCAGCGCGATCCACGAGTAGGCGTTTTGCAGCCAGCGGTCTAACGGACATGCTGGGTTGGCAGGCGTGAGCTTTGCATGGTAGTGTGGTTGGATCGGGCGAAATCGGGAACGCGTAAGTGGTGTGCTTCTGTAAGTTACTTATTCTTATGAGATCAGCTCTCGTGCGCGAGCTCATGATGGCTCTCGGGGCATGAACATCCGCGCATACGAAGTTTTAGAGTTCGGCCGCATTCGCGAAAGGCTCGCAAGTCTGGCCGAAACAGGTCCGGGCAAGGCTCGTGCCCTAGCGCTCGAGGTCTGGAGCGACAAGGAGCGCGTTTCGCGCGAGCTCGGCGAGACCTCCGAAGCGCGCCGCCTCGACGATGAAGGCGAAGCCGTGGCGCTTCGCGACCTACCCGACGTGGCTCCTTTTCTCGACGCCCTCGGCATCGAAGGGCGAACGCTCGCGGTGCCGGATTTCATTGCGCTTTCTGTCTTTGCGGGCATGGCCAAAAAAACGCGAGGGCGCCTCAGCGCCAGAGAAGACGACCTCCCGAAGCTCTGGGCGATGACGCAAAAACTTCCCAATTTGCGGGAGATCGAAACAGAGCTCGGCCGCGTCCTCGACGCCGAGAAGAGCGGTTTGCGCGACGATGCGAGCGCCGAGCTCGCGAAGCTTCGCGCCTCGCTCGGCCGCTTGCGACAAAAGCTCCAAAAAACGCTCGACCGCACTCTCGCTTCGCGAGACAACGCCAAGCTTCTCCAGGAAACGATCGTAACCACGCGCAACGGGCGCTCCGTTCTGCCAGTCAAAGCGGAGTGCAAGTCGCAATTTCGAGGCATCGTCCACGGTGCCTCGGCAAGTGGCGCCACGCTTTTTATCGAGCCCATGGCGACGGTCGAGCTCAACAACGAGATTGCGTCCGTCTTAGATCGTGAGCGGCAGGAAGTACGCCGGATCCTCGTGGCGCTGACTGGGCGCCTCCGGCCGAGCCTTCCTGCGCTCACGGAGGCTTTCGAGCTCATGACGGAGCTCGACCTGGCCCAAGCAAAAGGCCGGCTCTCTGCCTTCCATCGCGCCACGGAGCCTCGGCTCGGAGAAGGCCTCGCCCTCGTCGATGCCCGTCACCCTCTGGTGGACGAGGCGGTCCCGGTAAGCTTCCACGTGTACGGAAAGCGCCGCGGCCTCGTCTTTACCGGCCCCAACACGGGCGGCAAGACGGTCGCGCTCAAGACGGCTGGCATTCTCAGCCTGATGGTCCAGGCAGGCCTCCACGTTCCCGCAAGCTCTCAAAGCTCTTTTCCCATTTTTCGATCTTTGTTCGCGGATATCGGCGACGATCAATCCATTGCATCCAATCTGTCCACGTTCTCGTCTCACTTGGCGAAAATGGTCGCCATGGAGAACGAGCTCGAGCTGCCTTCTCTCCTCATCCTCGACGAAGTGGGGGCAGGCACCGACCCATCGGAAGGAGGCGCTCTCGGGACCGCGCTCGTGGAGCACTTCCTCGCGCGCGGCGCACTCGTGATCGCGTCCACCCATCACGGCCTCCTCAAAGCCTATGCGAGCACGACCGAAGGTATCGACGCGGCGTCGTTTCAGTTCGACCCCAAGACCTATGCGCCGACCTACACGATCGTGGAGGGCGCCCGTGGGAGAAGCCTCGCTTTCGAGATGGCGGAGCGCCTGGGCCTTCCGTCCAAAATCATCACCCGCGCGCGGGAGCTTCAAAGCGGGCGCGAGCGGCAAGTCGGAGAGCTCGTCGAGAGGCTCGAAGCCGAGAGCGCTGAGCTCGATGCGCAGCGGGAACGGATCGCGAGAGATCGACGCGCCGCCACCGCCGCGCGGGCGCGCATCGAAGCGGAAGAGGAAGAAGAACGACTCGGGCGCCGCGAACGCTTGACGAGCTTTCGCCGCGAGCTCGAGGAAGAGCTCGACAGCACGCGCCGAGAGCTTCGGGAGGTCGTTGCTGAAGCGCGCCAAGCCAGCAAGGAGCAGAGCTCGCACTTGAACGAGCTCGAGAAAACGCTCTCGGCAAAGCTCGAATCGGCCGCAGCGCCGCTCATCTCGAAAGTCGAAGCCGAAACGGCGCCTCTCGAGACCACTGCATCGAAGGATGCGGAGCTCGAGCCCGGCATGCGAGTTCTCGTAGCCTCGTTCGGCATGGAGGGCGAGATCCTGCGGCTCGTCGGAAATGGACAAGCCGAGGTGAACGTCCGCGACAAGAAGCTCCGGCTCCCAGTCGAAAAGCTAGAGCCCCTTCCCCGCCGGCCGGCGCCGCGGCCCACGACGAGATCGGAATACGGCCTCGAGCTGAAAAAAACGCCGAGCGAGCTGAACTTGATTGGCTGCACGGTGGAAGACGCGCTCGATCGCGCGGACAAGTTCCTCGACGACGCGTTCTTGAGTGAGCACCGCGAGGTGCGCTTGATCCACGGCCACGGCACGGGACGACTGAAAAGAGCACTTCGGGAATGGCTCACGGGACACCCGCAGGTCGCGAATCAGAAGAGTGAGAATCGCGGTGGGGTTACCGTGGTCGAGATCAAGGAATGACGGAGCTCAAAGACTGATGGCCGGCATCCCACAGGACTTCATCGAGCTCGTGCGCTCCTCCACCGACGTCGTCTCCGTGGTCTCCGCTTACGTGCCGCTCAAGGCTTCGGGAAAAAGCTTCAAAGGGCTCTGCCCGTTCCACAACGAGAAGACTCCGTCCTTCCACGTCAACCCCGAGCGCCAGATTTTCCACTGCTTCGGGTGCAACGAAGGCGGCGATGCGTTCAAGTTCTTGATGCTCTACGACAAGTTGTCTTTCGTCGAAGCCGTCGAGCAGCTCGCGGGACGCGCTGGATTGCAAGTACCGAAAACGTCCGAAAAAGCGCGACGAGAGAACCAGGACAGAAGCACCCTTCTCGAGATCCACGCGGAGGCGCAAAAATATTTTCAGACTGAGCTCCGCGACACACCCGACGGCGCCAAAGTCATGGCCTATCTCAGAAAGCGAGGGCTTCTAGACGACATCATCAATGATTACGGGCTTGGCTTCGTGCCCGATCAGTGGAGCGGCCTGCTCGACTATATGAAGCGCCGCGGCATACGTCCAGAGCACGTCGAGCGGGCGGGCTTTGCCATCCCCCGTAAGAGCGGTGGCGGCTTCTACGACCGGTTTCGTGGGCGGCTCATGATCCCCATCGCTTCCGAGGTGGGCAAGATCATAGCCTATGGCGGGCGGATTCTCCAGCAAGGCGAGCCGAAATATCTCAACTCGCCCGAGAGCCCCGTTTACAACAAGAGCAACGTCCTCTATGGTTTCCATCGGGCCAAGGACGCGATCCGCAAGGAAGGCTTCGCGATCCTGATGGAAGGCTACATGGATTGTCTCCAGGCCTATCAAGCTGGCGTGGGCCAAGCGGTGGCCTGTTGCGGCACGAGCCCGACGGCCGCCCACGCGCGTCTTTTGAGACGCTACACCGAGAAAGTCGTCGTCAATTTCGACTCCGACGACGCCGGCATGCGGGCCGCGAGGCGCAGCATCGACCTCCTGCTCGAGGAGAGCTTCGACGTCCGAGTGCTCGTGCTCCCCGACGGGCAAGACCCCGACGACTTCATTCGGGCCCAAGGGGGGGAGCGATATCGTGAACTGGTCTCTCAGGCACCTTCTTTCATCACCTTCTTGATCGAAGATGCCTCAAAGCGCTACGATATGGGGGTCCCTAGAGGTAAGGCGGCGTTCTTGAATGATGTTTTGCCTGTTTTGGGAAAGATTCCGAACCGAGTGGAGCGCATTGGCTATGTAGGCCCCCTCGCGGAGTACGCTGGTATCGCGGACGGAACCGTCCTCGATGAGCTGAAGCGACACGTCGAGACGAGAGCCCACCGGTTCACGCTTCCCGCTGTGGAAGCGCCAGCCGTCAAGCTGGCGGAGCGGGAGCTCATTCGATGGATTCTGTCGAGTCCGAAGGACTCCGCCATCCTCGACGAGATCGAGGAGGAGGATCTGGAAGGACTGAGAACGGCTCCTATTTTGCGAGCCATGAAGGAAGAAAATAGTTTGGGAACACTCAGCACGGAAAAGCTTTTGGATCGGCTCTCGCCCGATGCGCTCACAACCGAGCTGACGCGCATCCTGAGTGAGCCCTCTCCGCTAGGCCCGAGGCAAAGCGCTCGCGATTGCCTCAACGGGCTTCGCAAAGAGCGCTGGCAAAGACAGCTGTCGCGCCTGCGAGCCAAGCAGGACCCAGACGCGGACGACAATCAAATACTTGCCGAGATCAATTCGCTGGCTCGGCGCATCGAAACGTTGGGAAGGCTAGAGACGAGAGCATGACGGAGACCCGGGTTGGTAATCTGGCTATCGAAGAAAAGTACGACGAGGTCAAGGCCCTCATAGCCATCGGGAAGGAAAAAGGCTACCTCCTCTATGACGAGGTGAACGAGAACCTTCCCTCCGACGTGAGCTCGTCGGAAGAGCTCGACGAGCTGTTCGACGTCTTCGGCAATGCCGGGATCGATATCGTCGAGTCCGAAGAAAAATACAAGCAGATGAAGGCGGCCGGCCTCGCGGGGCTCGGAAAGCAGAGCCGTGACGTCCAGCTCGATCTCACGCCTGGCGCGCTCGAAAAAACGAACGACCCCGTCCGCATGTATCTTCGCGAGATGGGCACCGTGCCTCTTCTCACGCGAGAGGGCGAAGTCGTCATCGCCAAGCGCATCGAGCGCGGAAAAAACATGGCCGCGCGGGCCATTACCCGCACGTTCATCGTCTCGAAGGCCGTTACGGAGCTTCACGGCGGCCTCAAAGCAGGCGAGATCAACCTCCGCGAGATCATCATCGTCGTCGTGGAAGAGCTCACCGAAGCGAAGATCGAAAAACACCGCAAAAAGACTTTAAAGGTCATGACCAGTATCGAGGCGGCCTATAAACGTCACGGGACCTATTGCAAGCGTTTCGCGAAGATCAAGAAGCGCTCGCCGCGCTACGTCAAAAGCAAGTGGAAGCTCGGGCGGCTCCGCATAGCACTAGCCAAAGAAGTGCGGAGGCTCCCCTTCACGGAAGCGTTCCGCTCCCGTCTGCGCGAGCGCGTGCGCTCCGGCGTCGAGAAGAGCCGGAGCTTTGAGCGTCGCCTCAACCGATATGAGTCGAAGTTGAGCGGCGTCAAAGGCCGTGGAAAAGCGAAGGACGAAGAGCGCAGCAAATTTCGCTCAGAGATCCGGAAAGTGCGCGCTGAGATAAGGACGCTCCAGGAAGAGTATGAAGCGAATCACGACGAGCTCAAAAGATCGCTCTACACCATTCGAGAGGGCGAAGCCCAGGCGCAGCAAGCTAAGACCGAGCTCGTCGAAGCCAATCTCCGCCTCGTTGTCTCCATAGCGAAGAAGTACACGAATCGCGGCCTGCAGTTTCTCGACCTCATCCAGGAAGGGAATATCGGGCTCATGAAAGCCGTTGACAAATTCGAGTATCGCCGCGGCTACAAATTCTCGACCTATGCCACGTGGTGGATCCGGCAGGCAATCACGCGCGCCATCGCGGACCAGGCCCGCACGATCCGCATCCCGGTCCACATGATCGAGACGATCAACAAGCTCATCCGTACTTCGCGAAGCCTCGTTCAGGAATATGGCCGCGAGCCGACTTCGGAAGAGATCGCGAAGCGCATGGACATCTCGGTCTCCAAAGTTCGCAAAGTGCTCAAGATCGCCCAGGAGCCCATCTCGCTCGAGACCCCCATCGGCGAGGAAGAGGACAGTCATCTCGGTGATTTCATCGAAGATCGTGGGGTTGTCTCTCCGGCCGAACAAGTCATCAGTACCAACTTGAAAGAGATGGCCGAAACCGTGTTGAAGACGCTCACGCCACGGGAAGAAAAAGTCATCAAGATGCGTTTCGGCGTCGGCGATGGCAGCGAGCACACGCTCGAAGAGGTGGGCCAGAGCTTCGCCGTCACCCGCGAGCGCATCAGGCAAATCGAGACCAAAGCGTTACGCAAGCTCCGCCACCCTTCGAGGAGTCGGAAGCTCAAAGCCTTTCTCGAGGGTTCAAGGATATAGCCGATAGAGATGAAAATCGGGCCCATAGCTCAGTGGTTAGAGCCACCGGCTCATAACCGGTTGGTCCTAGGTTCAAGTCCTAGTGGGCCCACCAAAATGCCACCAAATGAATGTACCGGCACGACAAATAATAAGAGCGAAGAAGACGCCCCCCCGGTCCCGCGCGGCCGGGGCAGGTTACGGCCGTCTTCCCGAAAGGTGCCCACCGCGGCACCTTTTTTTTTGCCCATCCCTCGGTGAAAGAGGCCAATGAATGAAAACTAGAATCACAAACCTCGTGAAGTTGCAGAAGCTCGACGACGTGATCCGAGCACTCGAAGCCCGGCTCGCGGAGATCCCGAAAGAAGTCGAAACACTCGAAAGAGAGATTGCTACCGAGACAGAGAACCTCAAGGCGGCTTGCGACAGCCTCGCGGAAGCGCAGAAAGACCAGCGGGCCGCGGAAGGCACGCTCTCGGCCACCGAAGAGAAGCTCGGCAAGTATCAAGTCCAGCTCATGAGCGTGAAGTCGAACGACGAGTACACAGCGATGCAGCGCCAAATCGAGGCCACCAAAGGCGAGATTAGCGACCTCGAGACCAAGATCCTGCAAGGGCTCGATGATCTAGAGGAGCTCGAGGGGCAGCAGGCGACGCGGGGGAAAGAGCTCGAAGAAGGACAAAAGAAAGTGGCGGGGATGGAAAAAGAGCTCGACGTCGAAAAGGCCAAGCTAGAGGCCGAGCTCGCGACGCAGAACGACGGGCGCAAGGTAGTTCTCGGAATTATCCCCGAAGCGACGCTTTCTGAATATCGGAACATCGCGAAGACGCGCGGCGGGGTTGCGATGGCCGCCGCGGTCGAGGAGCGCTGCCAAGTCTGTATGGTGCGGGTCCGACCGCAAGTCTTTCACGAGCTCCGTATGTACGAGAAGTTCCATCACTGTGGGAGCTGCGGCCGCATTCTTTACTTCCTGGAGGAAGAGCAGGCGGCAGCTACTTGACGGCAATGACCCCCATGAGCCGGCCCACCCCCTTGCCTTCCCGCCGATAGGAATAGAACCGGTCGTTCTCACACATCGTGCAGCACCCGCTGTCGTAAATCTGCGCTTCCGGAATCCCGCATGCGATGAGCTGATCGCGATTATCCGTGATCAGATCCACATGGCGCCGACCGCGCGACCCCTCCCGCGAGATGCGCTTCAGCTCGCGGCCTGATGCGCGGAAGGCTTCCACGACCTCGTCCCCCACTTCGAAGCAGCACGCGCGGATCGACGGGCCGATGGCCACGTGAATTTTCTCAGGGCGGCCACCGAGCGAGCTCACCGCTTCTTCCGCCACGCGTGCTAGAGTCCCCCGCCACCCAGCGTGGACCGCCGCGACCGCGTTCACGTCGGAAGCCCAAAAAAGCAGCGGCACGCAGTCCGCGGTGTGCACGATGAGGCCGAGGTCCCTCTCTTGGGTGGTGACACCGTCGCATTCGGGCACGTGCTCGTTTCCGTGGATTGTCCGAATGGAACGTCCGTGGACTTGTTTCATATAAGCGAGGCGGGGAAGATTCAACGCACACGATAACTGCTCGCGATCGTGCTCACCCCGGTCGCGTGCACCGAAGCCATGGGTGCGGCTGGTGAAGCCGTGCGGCACGCCCTCTCGGGCAAGGTGCTCAGACAGAAGAAGCAGGACACCACAGCGAATCGCGGAAACGAAATTTTGCTGCTTCGTGCTCACTCGCTCTTCGCTCCCGCCTACGCCCTTCGGGCTTCGGCGGGTCCGACGAAGCCTTGGCGAAGTCGGACGCTTCCCTCGCAGCAGGGTCTCATCAGCTTGCTAGGCGGGCGTGAGGGCCGCGGCTCGCGCTTTGTCGTACTGGCTTTCGAGAAGCTCGGGCTTCATGCCGTTATCGATATATCCCCACGGAAGGCTGTCCCCGGGCGAGCGCTCGGAATAGATATAGGCGTCGAGATCGAGCCCCGCCTCTTTCATGGCGCGCTTCACATCCGCTTCGCCGCGAGCTATACGGATTAGTACCGGCGCGACCCGCTGGTCGCCGACGGATAGGAGCGCCTGCAGCGTCTCGAGGCGCGCGGATTTGAAATTGGCGTCGACGTTCGGCATGCGCGCGAATGCTTTTTTAAGCTTCTGCATCTTGCGCGCAAGCAAGGACGGCTTCTCCATCCCATGCCATTGAAACGGCGTCCCGGGCTTGGGGATGAAGGGGTTGACGCTCGGGATGAGGCGGCCGACGCGGCCGCGCTTACGGCCATGGGCTAACAGTTGCTCGCGAATACGGCCGACGAGATCGATGATGCCGTCAATGTCTTCGTCGCGCTCGGTAGGAAGGCCGACCATCAAGTAGAGCTTCAAATTCTCGATCCCGCGGCCGAATATGAGCTCGGTTTTCTCGAGAATCTGTTCGTTGGTCACGCGCTTGTGAATCACGAAACGCAAGCGGTCGGTGCCGACTTCCGGAGCGACGGCGAGTGTCTTCTCACCGCTTCTCGAGATCGGGTCCAAGAGCTCGGCGCGCAAGTCCTCGAAGCGCAGCGACGAGACGCTAATGCGATAGCCCATCTCTCGGAGCCCTTCCATCAGCGGGACGATCTCTTTGTGCGCGCCCACCGCTGTTGAGACGAGACCAATCTGGTCGGTGTGCTGGCGAGCGCGGCGCGCGACGTCGAGGATTCGCTCGACTTCGAAAGAGCGCTTCGGCAGATAGTTGTAGCCTGCCCAGCAGAATCGGCAGAGCGTCGGGCAGCCGCGCGAAACCTCGACGAGAAACTTGTTGGACATCTCCGTCGACGGCGTGAGCACGTAAGTGGCCGGCGGAGGAAAGTCCGCACGCTTTCCCATTTTCGCGCGCACGAGGGTCGAGGCCCGCCGCAGCGACGGGACGTAGAAGCCCTCTTCCTCGGCGAGGCGTTCGAGCTTCGCGGCACGATTGCTCACGCTTCGAAGCACGTCGGTGAGCGTCGGCAAAAGAGCTTCGGCTTCCCCGATCGCGACGAGGTCGAGAAGCGGCGCCATGGGCTCGGGGTTCAAAAACGTAATGGGACCGCCAGCAAGCACGAGTGGATCGCGCGCGTCCCGCTCGGATGCGAGAGCGGGAACCCCGGCGAGGTCCAAAATACGGACGAGGTTCAATTCGTCCGGCTCGAAGGTGATCGAAAACGCCAGGACGTCGAAGTCGCGCACGGGCGATTGCGTCTCGAGCGAGAGGAGCGGAGTCCGCGAGCGGCTATATTCCTCGAGCTCGTCCGCGTCGGGCAAGAAAACCCGCTCGCAGACGATATCGGGAATCTCGTTCCAGAACTTGTAGACCGCTTGGAAGCCGACATTCGACATCCCGACGTGATAGCGATTCGGGTAGGCGAGGGCTACGCGGAGCTTGCCGCCATGCGGCTTGACGATGGTGCCGATCTCGGACGCCAAGCGCTTCTTGTGACGGCCGACAAGAAAGTGGTTCATGAACCTACCATTATAGACACTCTTGAGGCTGTGTCAGTACCTCCAACTCGTCAAATCCGCTCCGTCGGGCGCGCTCTTTTCCATTCTCTCGACCGCTATCGGGATGAACATCTGGTTGTACCGTAGCCGAGACAGCGCGTTTGAGCGCGTTTGGTCGCCGTTCCAGCAATGCTCGGCGCGGTCGCCGTAATCGACGACGCCCCCATAAGGAGGATCGGTCGTTCCTTCGAGAAAATCTTCGATGAGATAGACGGCATTGTTGAGGTAGTAGTTGTCCATGTCGCCGACATAGATATGGATTTTGCCTTCGAGCTTCGGGCCGAGCGTCGCCCAGTCGCGCTGAATGATGTGGGAAAGATCGTAGTTCTCGCGCCAATGTTGGGCGACTTCTTCGTCGATCTCTCCCGTCCGTTTGTCCCAGATACGCATCGGGTAACCCTCGGGACCTACGGGAGAATAGACGGCCTCCCAAATATCCCACTGTTGCCCCGAACGGCTCTTCGTTCCGAGCACGAGCTCACGCCGGTTCATCTCTTCGAGCGTCGAGCTCATATGTCCGAGATAGTCCCGGTGGCCGGGGCGCGGAGTCTTTTTGAAGTCGCTGTCGAGATAGTAGGCATTTTGGTCTTTGTAGAGATCGACCACCGTATAGGCGCGAAAGTCGATCGGGTCCGGGCAGGCGGCGAAGCAACCGTTATAGTCGTCCGGATAAAAAACTTGTACCGCGAGGGCTTCCCACCCGCCGGTCGAGCCGCCATAGAGAAAGCGCGACCAGGCTTCGCCGATACCTCGAAATTGTTCCTCGATATGGGGAATCAGCTCGTGGGTGATGGCATCACCGTAAGGCCCAAGGTTGGCCGAATTGACCGCGTAGGAGTCGTCGTAATAGGGGTTCGCATGTTGAATTTGGATGACGAGCACGCGCGGGAAGTCGGGCCCGGTCCACTCTTTGTAGAACTGATGGGCTTGCTCCTGGACGATGCGGTTATAGCCGTCGAGGTCGAAGCGCGCGCTGTATTCGGGCTCCAAATCGGGATCGGGCGGCTCTTCACGAAACCCGCCAAAGTCATAGGGAAAATGCCCGTGAAAGACCATTATCGGGTAGCGCGCTTCCGGGTGCTCGTCGAAGCCCTCGGGGACGAGAACGTGCGCGCCGAGATGCATCGGCCGGCCCCAGAACTCGGTGAGAAGCTTGCTCTCGATACGCACATGTTTGATGTATTTCGTCGTGGGCGGATCGTTGATTGGCAGAATCGTCTCGTTCATGACGACGCGGATCGTGCCTCCCTTGGTGGGATCGATCTCCACGTCGATAGGTTCGTTGAGCAAATTTCCCGGCGCGCGGTTCCACTGCTGGCCTTCGCCGCGATCCATCGGAAGCTTCACGACGTGTCCGTCGGCGCGAGTGAAAGTTTCGTATTTGTGAAGAAGCGCCTGGACGCGATAGCGGCCGGGCGGGATGTCGTCGATGCTGTCAATGGGCCAGCCGGAAACGCTGCTGTCGAAGATCGCGTCTGTTCCGGGAGCGAGGCCGTCGACATCGATGCCGAACGCGATCTGGGTCGCCGGCCCGTCGGAAATCTGGAAGCGCGGTTCGCGGCTTCTATCCTTCGAGATCATGAGCAGAAGCCGGCCGTCGATTGGCGTGGCACTCGCCTCCGCGGTAAAGCTCACAGCGAAGCGAAGTTCCTGCGCGAGACCGGACGAGGGGACCAGAAGCGCAAATGTACACATGAGCGAGAGAAGCGAGAGCCTGTTCATCGGGCACCTCATCGTTACGATAAAACTATGAGGCGCGATCTTACCGCATGGGCTCTCATGGCTGCCGCACTCGACGCTATTCTTGATCCCGGCATAATGCTCGGAAGCGTCGTGGAGTTGCCGCTGTCGACCGTCTCGCCGGAAGCGCGGACCGTCCCCGCGCTCGGGCGCTCGAGGCCCGCGACGATCCGCAAGGTCGTGGACTTGCCGCAGCCGCTCGGCCCGACGATAGCGACGAACTCGTGGGTGTCGACTTCGAAGGACAGGCCGTCGATCGCGATCTGTCGATCGAACGTTTTCTGCAAGGAGTGGACGCTGATGGCCGTCGGCATCGCGCGTGCCTGCCTCAGGCTCGCGAAGCGTAGTCGGTGCGGAGGCATCTTCGCATGACCTTGTTGGACGCGGTGCGAGGCACGGATTCCGTGAAGACGACGTCCTGGATTTTGAAGAGCGGATTCAGATGTTCCGCGATTCGCTTGGCGAGCTCGCTCTTCAAGTCGGCCGCCAAGATCTCCTGCTCGACAACGACGTAGAGCACGAGTCGATCGGCGCCCTCGCCGCCAGGCTGGACGGCGATGGCGGCGCTCTCATAGACGGAGGGGTGGTCGTCGACGACGCGCTCGATCTCGAGCGAGCCTACTTTGATGCCGCCGAGGTTCATCGTGTCGTCGGCGCGGCCTTGTGCCTTGAAGTAGCCTTTCCCTAGGCGCGCAAGCTGGTCGCCGTGGCGGCGAAGCAGTTCGGCCGCCGGCCCGGAAGGACAGCCTTCGTAGTACACGGCATGGTGATCTTTGTTCAAGAGCTCTTGGGACAGACCAAGAGATGGAGGGATGAGGAAACTCTCCCCGGTCTCGCCCTCGAGAACGACCTTTCCTTGTTCGTCGAGGACCAAGACTTCGATACCAAGCGCCGGGGTCGTGAACGTCGACGGTGAAGCTTTGTGCAGCACGGTACCCGCGAGATGGCCGCCGCCGATCTCGGTGCCGCCGAGATATTCGATGACGGGCGCCCGATAGTCGGCGCGACTCATGAGCCACAAATAGTCCTCGGTATTGGAGGCTTCACCCGTCGAGCTGAACAAACGGAGCTTTGGCCAATCACCCGGCGATACGCTCGCGCGGGCGCGCCAGTTGCGCACCATCGCGGGTACGACTCCGAGCATAGTAGCGCCGGCATCGCGCACGAATCGCGTGAACCCCCCTCCCACGGGGGCGCCTTCGTAGAGGGCCATCGTCGCCCGGTTCAAGAGGCTCGCATAAATGAGCCACGGTCCCATCATCCATCCGATATTCGTTGGCCAGCACAAGACGTCACCGCTATGGACGTCCTGATGAAAATGCGCGTCCATCGCGCTCTTTATGGGCGTGAGCTCGCTCCAAACTATCGCCTTGGGGGTACCCGTGGTGCCCGACGAGAAGAGCACGTTCGTCACATGACCGGGGTCCGACACAAAGGCAGGCGTCTCGGTCCGCTCGGATAGAAAATCGCTCCAAGCCAGATCGCAAGGCTCGAGCTCAACCGCCTCAGACTCAATCACAACGGCAAATGGACGCGCTTCGAGCTGCTCGATCGCGGCGCGGACTTTGGGATAGAGCGCGAGCGCGCGGCCGGCGCGCTCATAGCTTGCGACCGTCACGACGGCCCGGGCCGCGGCAATCTCCATTCGGCTCGCGAGCTCCTCGGACGAGAAACTATCCGCGATCGAAACGACACGGCAACCCGACCGGACCGTGCCGAGATAGGCAACCACGCATTCGGGTGTCATTGGCATGTAGAGGGCCACGCTGTCGCCGGGCTCGAGCCCGCGCTCGGCGAGTCCGTGGGCAAACTGGTTCACACGCTCTTCGAGCTCCTGGTAGCTGAGCTGTTCGACGGCTCCGTCCTCCTCGCGCCCGTAGAGGATCGCGGACGTCTCTCCTGAAGCTTGGAAGCAGCTCCGCGTGATCTCGAGCGTTGCGCCTGCAAACCAACGAGGATGTTCCGGGCCGTCCGAAAGGTCGAGGACCATATGCGCGTCCTTCTCAAAGAGAATCCCGAGCCGGGCGACGACCCGCTTCCAAAACTCCCCGCGATGGTCGAGGGTGTAGCGATGGAGCGCCGCGTAATCGTCGAGACCCAGCTCTGCCGCAAAGGACGTCAGGTTCGAACGTTCCTGGATCGCCGCACTCGGCCACCATGCGGGAGGCGGCCCGTCGTCAGTTGGCCAATCGCGATAAACGCTTCTGAACGTGTTCCAGTGTTCTGAAAAAGGCAGGCTCTCACCGCCTTGGACACGCTCGACGAAGCGCCTCCATCTTTGCTCGCCCGCTCGCGGTTGGTTATCCATCTAAAAGATCTCGGGGAGGACAAAGCTCGGCCGAAAGAGATGGCCGGTCGGGAAGAGATGGAGGGAGGAACCCGACCGTCGCAACTGGGAGCCGATGGCTTACCGCTGTTATCTGATTAAGATTTCCCCCTTCTCAGAAAAGCCGGGACGTCGAGGTCTTCGCCGTCCGCCGTGTCGACGGCGGCGAAATCGAGGTCGGCGGCGAGGTTGTCCGCGCCCTTGCGATAGAACTCCTCGCTTCCCGCGGCCATTTCCTTCGGCGGTTTGTAATTTTGTATATCGACCGGCGTCACTGTCTGACGCCGACTGCTACTTTCGTGACGGTTGAAGCCTGTCGCGATGACGGTGATCTTGATCTTGCCGGTCATCATCGGGTCGACAACAGCACCGAAGATGATGTTTGCGTCGACGTCAGCCGCCTCGTAGATTATCGAGGAAGCGTCGTTCACCTCGAGAAGGCCCATATCTTCGCCTCCGGTAATGTTGATGATGACGCCCTTGGCGCCGTCGACCGAAGCGTCCTCGAGGAGCGGGCTGCTGATGGCCATCTTGGCGGCATCTTCCGCACGATTCTCGCCTTCCGCGATACCCGTCCCCATCACGGCGTCACCCATACCGCGCATGATGGTGCGCACATCGGCGAAGTCCAGATTGATGAGACCCGGCACCGTGATCAGATCGGAGATGCCTTGAACGGCTTGACGCAGTACATCGTCGGCCGTGCTGAACGCTTCCGAAAGCGATGTCGTACGCTCGACCGTCTGCAACAGACGATCGTTCGGGATCGAGATGAGCGTATCGACCTGCTCCCGTAGCTCGCGTACGCCTTCTTCCGCTTGCTGCTGCCGGCGGCGCCCCTCGAAAGTGAAGGGCTTGGTGACAACAGCCACCGTGAGTGCCCCGAGCTCCGTCGCGAGAGAAGCCACGATCGGAGCTCCTCCCGTGCCTGTACCCCCGCCGAGGCCTGCGGTGATGAACACCATGTCCGCGCCCTCAATGGCTTCGATAATTTTCTCGGTATCCTCGAGCGCGGCCTGCCGGCCGATCTCGGGATCCGCGCCGCAGCCGAGTCCTTTGGTGAGCTTCGCACCGAGCGTGATTTTCTCCGGCGCGTGGCTCGCCGCAAGCGATTGCTGATCGGTGTTCGCCACCAGAAACTCCACGCCTGCGATTCTGGATTCGATCATTCGATTGACGGCGTTGCTCCCTCCGCCTCCGACCCCGATGACTTTGATGCGGGCTTTGGTCTCGGTGCTGTCATCTAAAGACACCCGCGGAGCGGGGCTGTCTTCTTCGAAACGAATCCTCATGGTTCCCTCCCTTGCTCTATCACTGCTTCAACCTCCCGAAATGGAAACGTTCACCAGACGGCGAAACCGTTCCCAAAATTTCCACCACGGACCCGAAGCGCTAGACGGAATCAACTTGTTGCTCCGGATATGGTGGGCGTAAAGCACGAGCCCGACGGCGGTCGCGTAAGACGGATTGGCCACAACATCGACGAGGCCTCCGACGCCGCTCGGCGTGCCGCAACGGATCGGCATGTCGAAAATACGGTCGGCGACCTCGGGGAGCCCCTCGAGCGCCGCGCTCCCTCCCGTGAAAACGATTCCCGAGTTCAAGACGCGCTCATAGCCCGCACGTTGGATTTCTTCGTAGACGAGGTGGCAAATCTCCTCGGCCCGCGGTTGGAGGATGTCGGAGAGAAGCTGCCGCCCGAGTATGCGTGCTTTGCGCCCGCCGACGCTGGGCACTTCGATCGTGTCCTCGTCCGAGACCATCGTCGCGAGACAGCACCCATATTTCTTCTTGATCTTCTCGGCCTCGGCGATCGGCGTCCTGAGACCCACGGCGACATCGTTCGTGAAGTGTTCGCCACCGATCGGGAGAACCGACGTGTGCCAAATCGTGCCTTTGTCGAAAATCGCGAGATCCGTCGTGCCGCCGCCGATGTCGATGAGCGCCACCCCTAGCTCCTTCTCATCCGGCGTCAACACGGCTTCGGCGGCCGCGAGCTGCTCGAGCACGGTCTCCGTCACCTCCATCCCGGCGCGGTTCACGCAGGTCACGATGTTCTGCGTCGCCGTCGTTCCGGACGTGATGATGTGGACGTTCGCCTCGAGACGCGACCCCGTCATCCCCGTGGGATCGCTGATGCCGTCATGGCCGTCGACAACGAATTCCTGCGGGAGCACATGAACGATCTCGCGATCATTGGGAAGAGAAATAGCTTTCGCCGCGTCGATAGCACGAAAGACGTCTTCGCGCATGATCTCTCGATTCTTGTTCGTTATGGCAACCACTGCTCGGCTGTTGAAGCCTTTGATGTGACTGCCCGCGAGGCCGACATGCGCGTGCTCGATCTCGACACCGGCCATGAGCTCGGCCTCGTCCACCACCCGCTTGATGGAATCCACCGTCTGCTCGAGGTTTATTACCATTCCTTTGCGCAGTCCTTTGGATGCGGTGGAGCCGATACCGATGATGTCGATGCGCCCCTCTTCCGTAACTTCGGCGACGATAGCTGTGACCTTCGTCGTGCCGATGTCGAGGCCTACGATATATCTATCTCTTTTGCTCAGAATGACGCACCTCCGGGGACGAATGTAGCCATGGTATAAATCTCGCGTTCCTTGAATCTTTGGGCTCCCGCGACGTCTCTCAGCCGCAGATAAATCCTTCCGTCGAATCTCAAATCGACGGTGTCGAGCGCCCTGTAGCGCTTCTGTAACCCGTCCAAGAGCGGGACGAGCCTCTCGAGGCGCTCGACCATCGTCGCGCTGTGCACGAGGAACGTGACCGCCGGCTCCCGAAGTCGAACCGTCACCGAGCCGTCGCCCTCGGAGACGTCGAGCTCCGAGACCAGAGCCGCCAGCAATTCCCGCTCCATGAGCGCCGCGGCCATTCGCCCTGCAAGTGCGGCCCGTGCGGGGACGACACCGTCCCCATCCGTCAGACCGCGTATCAGCGCGAGCTTCTCGATGTTGTAATGCGGCGCTAGCTCGTCGAGCATCGTCCCATCTGCAGCCAATAAATAAAGCTCGCCCAAGACCGCGACCGCAACTGGTGAGCGCTCCGCGATCCGGAGCGTCAGCGTTCGCGGCAATACCCGCTCGATCTCGACTTCGCGCACCCAAGCTGAGCGAAGGAGTCTCTCTCGCACCACTTCGAGATCGAGCGTCAGAATATTGGCGCCTTCGGAGAGCTCGAGCAGTTCCAGAATCTCGCCATCCGAAAGCTGCTCGTTACCTTCCACGAGCACACGGGCCACGACGAGCTCGGGTGCCTTTCCCGCGGTCGTGACCGTCCAGACGAAAGCGGCGGCGAGCCCGAGGAAAGCAGCGAGCAAAGCGAACCATCGGAGCACGAGACCGCCGACCCGGCGCCCCGGCCGAACACGTTGCCTCCTGCCACGGAGAAAGCGCTCGGGCGGAGACGGCGTCTTTTTCAGTTCCACGTCATAATCTCCGGCTCGAGCTCGACGGACATCTCTTTGCGTACGCGTGTTCTTACGATGTCGATGAGATCGAGAATCTCCGACGCCTGGGCCGCGCCGTCATGCACGATGAAGTTCGCATGCACCTTGGAGATGCGCGCTTCCCCGAGGCGGAATCCTTTGAGCCCGAGCTCGTCGAGAAGCTTTCCCGCCGAGGCGCCTTCCGGGTTTTTGAAAATACATCCGGAGCTCTTGACACCGACGGGCTGCGTCTCCTTCCGGAAGCGCATATGCTTGTCCATGTCGGCCCGGACGGCCTGCGGCTCATCTTCCCCGAGTACAAGACGCGCATGCGCAACGATTAAGTCTCGGCCGAAAGACGACGCGCGGTAGCGAAAATCGATCGCGTCCCCGGCGAGCGTCAAAGGTCCCTGAGTGGGCGAAACGGCGATGACCTCATGGACGAGAGGTCCAATCGAGAATTGGTAGGCCCCCGCATTCATCGTCAGCACGCCGCCGAGCGAGCCTGGGATACCAACGCCGGCTTCGAGCCCACGCAAGCCTTTGGCGGCGGTTTTGCGCACGAGCGTCGGGAAATGTACGCCCACCCCAGCTTGCACCACGCCACCCTCCTCGAAGAGAACCTCGTCGAGCGCCCGCGTGTGCAGCACGATGCCGCGGACGCCTGCGTCGCTCACGAGCACGTTGCTACCGGCGCCGAGAACGCGTACCGGCACGTCTTCCGACTGCGCCAGGTCGATGACCGCGCTCAACTCCTCCACCTTGCGGGGACGAACCAATAGCTCGGCGGGCCCGCCGATCCGGATGGTCGTATAGCGCGCAAGCTTTTCTTCGCGGAAGCAAGGGATCTCCCGCGCTTCGAGCTCGCGCGCAATCGTGTCAACCCCGCTCACGCACAACCTCCGCAAGCTTGTCTGATACCGTCGTCACACTTCCCGCTCCGAGCGTCAAGACGAGATCGCCCTCCTCGAGCGTGTCGCGGAGTGCGTCCGGCACATCGTCTATCTCGGAAACGAAGCGCACGTGCCGGTGGCCGTGCTCTTTGATACCTTCAGCAAGTCGCTCCCCGCTCACTCCCGGCCGAGGTTGCTCGCCCGCCGGATAGATTTCCGTGACGACAAGCACGTCCGCCTGATGAAAAGCTCGGCAAAACTCTTCGAAGAGTGCCTTGACACGTGAAAACCGGTGAGGCTGAAAGATGACCACGGTGCGCCGTGCGAAGGCGTCCTTTGCTGTCGCGAGCGTGGCGCGAATCTCCGTGGGGTGGTGCCCGTAATCATCGACAACGAGAATCCCGGCCACGTCAGCCTTCACCTGGAAACGACGATCCACGCCCGAAAAAGACTCGAGTCCGGAGCGGATTTGGTCGAGCTCGAGGCCGAGCTCGAGACCGACGCCGATCGCGGCCAGGCTATTCAGCACGCTAATACGTCCCGGAACTAGAAGGCGCACGTCACCGACGGGCTCCCCGGACAGCTTCAGCTCGAAACGCGAGCCCGAGCCTTCGAGTTTCACGTCTTGAGCCGAGATATCAGCCTGAGAAGAAAACCCATAGGTCACATGGCGGCGGCGAATCCTCGGCAAGATGTCCTGCACCCTCTCCTCGTCGAGGCAGAGAATGGAGCTACCGTAAAAAGGCACTTTGTTCACGAAGTCAACGAAGGCCGTTTCGAGATCGTCCATGTCTCGATAGGCCTCCATGTGCTCGTAGTCGATCCCGGTGACGATGGCGAGAACGGGAGACAATTGCAGGAAGCTTCGGTCGGATTCGTCCGCCTCGACCACCATGAGATCCGAGCCCCCGAGCTTCGCGTTCCCGCCGAGCGCGGCGAGGCGCCCGCCAATGACCATTGTCGGGTCGAGGCCCGCGGCGTCGAGAAGCACGGCAATCATCGACGTGGTCGTCGTCTTCCCGTGCGAGCCCGCGACCGCGATACCGTATTTGAGCCGCATGAGCTCCGCGAGCATTTCCGCCCGAGGAATGATCGGAACTTGCAGTCGTGTTGCTTCCACCACTTCCGGGTTGTCGTCACGCACCGCGGAAGAAACGACAACCACGTCCACATCTTGCACATGCTCGACGCCGTGGCCGACGCTCACTTTCGCTCCGAGCTTCGCGAGCCGCTCGGTCGAAAGCGTGCTCTTCAGATCACTACCGCTCACGCTATAGCCGAGGTTCAGGAGCACTTCGGCGATACCGCTCATGCCGATACCGCCGATGCCCACAAAGTGAACCCGCGTCTTCTTCGAGAAAAGAGCGCTCACGCTGCCGCTCCTTCCGCCCTGCCGGAAAGAGCGACGAGCCGTTCGGCAACTCTCTTGGCCGCGTCCGGCCTCGCAAGGCCCCGCGCCGCGGCCGCCATCACGAGGCGCTTTTCCGGGGTGCCCAGGAGGCTCACGAGCTCTTGCGCCAGCCGCTCCGGCGTGAGCTCGCTTTGTCGGATCGTGCGCGCAGCGCCAGAACGCTCGAGCAAGTTCGCGTTCGCCTCTTGGTGGCCGCCAGCGAGAGGCAGCGGCACGAGCAATGCAGGGCGACCGCAGGCCGCGAGCTCAGCGCAGGTCGTAGCACCCGCGCGGGAGACGACGAGGTCGCTCGTCGCATAAGCTTCGTCCATCGTATCGATATAGGGAGTCACCCGCCCATTCACTGGATGCTCTTCATAGGCTCTTCGCACGCGTTCGAAATCGCTCGGTCCCGTCTGGTGCACGACGTGCAGCCGCTCGGAAATGTCCGCGAGAAGGGGCAAGCTGTCGGTCATGGCTCGGTTCAATATCGAGGAGCCCTGAGAACCGCCAAAGAGAAGCACGTGCATAATCGGTCCCTGTGCTTCTTCGGTGAGTGGCGCGACGTCGACGATTACCTGCCGCACCGGATTTCCAGTGACAACAGCCTTCGAGCCGAAGTGGCGGGACGTTTGCTCCCACCCGACGGCCGCTTCGTCGACGAACGGACCGAGCCACTTATTCGCGAGCCCGGGCTCAGCATTCGGCTCGAGGATTAATGTGGGAATCCCGCGAAGCGCCGCGGTCAAGAGTACGGTTCCCGAGACATAAGCGCCGAGACCCATAACAACGCTCGGGCGCAGCTTCTTCAATAGCTGTCTCGCATCGATCATTCCTTGCAAGAGGCCGAGAACCCCCTTCAGCTTCTTCAAGGTCAACAGAGAGCCGCCCCTTAGCGGCTGTGCCCGCACAAATTCGAGCGAGTATCCCGCCTTCGGCACGATCCGCGATTCGAGCCCTCGTTCGGTGCCGACGAACGTGACGCGCGCGCCTTCGAGCAAATCGCGAAATCGCTCCGCTACCGCAAGGGCGGGATAGAGATGGCCACCGGTGCCTCCTGCCGCAACCACCAAGTGCTCATCGCGCATGTTGAGACACCGACAAGAGAAGCCCGACCGCGATCATGCTCGTTACGAGCGAGGTGCCGCCGGAGGAAATGAACGGAAGAGGAAGCCCGGTCGTCGGGAGCATGCCGAGCGTCACGCCTATGTTGATGAGCGCTTGCCCGACAAGCAACATCGTGAGCCCGGTCGCGACGAGCGAGCCAAATCGATCCGTCGCACGGCTCGCGATAACGAGACCACGCCAAAGAAGCACGCAAAACGCGGCAACGACGCCGAGTGCGCCGATGAGGCCAAGCTCTTCACCAATCACGGCGAAAATAAAATCCGAATGAGGCTCGGGAAGATAGAAGAGCTTCTGCTGGCTTCTCATGAAGCCCGCGCCGAAAAGTCCACCAGAGCCCACTGCAATGAGTGATTGGATGATCTGAAAGCCCTTTCCGAGCGGATCGCGAAACGGGTCGAGAAAGATCAGAAGCCGCTCGCGCCGATAATCCTCGCTCAGCACGAGCAAGAAAAGCACGGGCCCCGATACGGCCGCCAGCCAGGCGAGCTTTTGAACAGGAACCCCGGCCGCGAAGAAAAGACACGCAGCGATGAAAACGAGAACAAACGAAGTACTGTAATCGGGCTCGATCAGAACGAGAAAAGCGAGAAAGCCCGTGGTCAAGAGTGAGGGCAACCAGCCGGAAACGAACTCGTTCAGGCGCTCGAAACGGCGGTCGAGTTGATAAGCGAGAGCGAGAACGAGCGCGAGCTTCGCGAGCTCGGACGGCTGGAACGACAAAAGCCCGACGCGAATCCAGCGGTGAGCATTCTTGAGGGGCGGCGTGAACAGCACGCCAACGAGAAGGACCACCACCGCCGCGAGAAGCCCGTAAATAACGACTGGATGTTTGAGTCTCCGATAGTTGAACCGCGTCAGCGCGAGCATCAAGAGAAGCCCAACGCAAGCCCACATCGACTGCTTGACGAGAAAAAAGTGCGAGCTCCGATGCGCATCATGTGCCACGACCGCCGAAGCGCTATAAAGCATGACGAGCCCAAACGAAACGAGACAAACCGTCGCCACAAAGAGCGTCCGATCCGGCGAAAGCTTCACAGCCAAGGAAGACCTCGCCGGATAGTAGCGTCAACGAGCGCCATCAAGATTCCGCGACCAATCCCTTCACGATCTCGCGGAATCGTTCGCCGCGCTCCCGGTAATCCACAAACATGTCGAAGCTCGAGCCCGCGGGTGAAAGCAGCACGACGTCTCCTTGCTCGGTCTGGCGGTGGGCGTCGCGCACCGCCGATTCCAAGTCCTGGCAAAGCTCAACGGTAGTCACCTCATCGAGCGCGTCTTTCACGAGCTCGCGACTCTCTCCGATGGCGAAAGCGAGCTTGACGCGTCGCGAAACGACGTCGAGCAGCTCGTGAAAATCTCCGCCTTTAAACCGCCCACCGAGGATCAGCACGATCGGCCGGTCGAAGCTTTCGAGCGCGGCCCGCACCGCTTGGATGTTGGTCGCTTTGGAGTCGTTGTAAAAGCTGACACCACCCAGCTCGCCGACTTTTTCGAGCGCGTGCGCGAGTCCCTCAAATTGCTCGAGAGCGTCTTCGATAGCTTCGCCCGAGACGCCGAGAAGGGACGCCGCCGCCGAGGCGGCCATCGCGTTCGAGCGGTTATGCGCACCGGGCACCGTGAACTCTTCGAGCGAAGCAAGGGCGGTCGTCTCACCGTTCTCGTGCCGGACGATCCACGGCCCTTCTTTGTGCACGTGTGGGTAGAGCCCACCGAGACAATCAAGGTCGAAATACAACTTCTTCGATTTCGCTTTTCGCGCCATATCAACCGTCACCGGATTTCCGCCGAAGACGACGGCCCAGTCGTCCTCGCGCTGGTTCTCGAAAATACGCGCTTTGGCCTTCACATAATCTGAAAAACTCGGATGCCAATCGAGATGGTCGGGGCTTACGTCGAGCAGCACGGCGACGTCCGCCCGAAAATTGTCGATCGTCGTGAGTTGAAAGCTCGAGACTTCGATGACGAAGACGGTCGCATCGGTAGCGCTCGCGAGCTCGGAGGTGAGAGGAGCACCGATATTCCCCGCGAGCCTCACGTCTCGTCCAGAAGCCGCAAACATCGCATGCAATAAAGTTGCGGTCGTGGACTTTCCTTTCGTGCCCGTCACCGCGACGATGGGTCCAGACACCTCCCGAAACCCGAGCTCGAGCTCTCCCCATATCGGGATTGATTGCCGCCGCGCTTCGACGAGAACCGCCAAATCCAATGGAACTCCAGGGCTCGTGACGACCAAGTCGACATCCGCTGCGAGCTCGGGAGGTTGCGCGCCGAGAACGAGCTGCACTCCGATTGTCTCGAGCGCAACCGCAGCGGAATCGAGCTCCTCGCGACGTCGTCGATCGTTCGCCACGATCGTGGCGCCTTTCGAGCTCAAAAGGGCGCAGGCGGCGAGACCACTCCGGCCGAGCCCGATGACCAGGACCCGCCGATTTCGGTAGTCTTCGCTCATGAGAGATCACCCTGTTCCTCCTCACCTCAGCTTCAACGTCGTCAAGCTCGCGAGAGCGAACATGATTCCGAGAATCCAGAACCGGATGATGATCTTCGGCTCGCTCCAGCCAGCGAGCTCGAAGTGGTGATGAAGAGGCGCCATGCGAAACACACGCTTGCCGGTGAGCTTGAACGAGGCGACTTGGACGATCACCGAGACCGCTTCGAGCACGAAGACCCCGCCCACGAGCACGAGCAGAAGCTCTTGCTTGATGAGAAGCGCGACCGTTCCGATGGCGCTTCCGAGCGCTAGCGAGCCAACATCGCCCATGAACATCTGAGCGGGATAGCAGTTGAACCACAAAAACCCGAGGCTCGCTCCAACCATCGCGCCACCGAAGATGGTGAGCTCCCAGATGCGCGGGATTTGGATCAAATCGAGATAGGCAGCAAACTGGGCGTGTCCGGTGACATAAGTGAGAACGGTAAAGGCGGCCGCGGCGATGAGCACCGTCCCGATGGCGAGCCCGTCGAGCCCATCCGTCAGATTCACCGCGTTCGAGGAGCCGACGATGACGAGTATCGCGAAGGGAACGAATAGCCAGGACAGCTCGGGGCGCACCTCTTTGAAGAAGGGAAAGAGAAGGGCGGTGCTGTAGTCCCCTTGACGCGACATGTTCAAGAGCGTGAGCCCGATCACGAGCGCGCAACCGGTCTGCAGCGAAAGCTTGGCGCGCGCCGACAATCCTTTGGACTGCCTGCGCACGACCTTGAGATAGTCGTCTGAGAAGCCGATGAGCCCGAAGGCTATCGTCGTTGCGAGCGCGATCCAAACGAACACGTTGGTCAAGTTCGCCCACAGAAGCGTCGGCACGACGATGGCGGTGAGAATGAGCGCGCCGCCCATGGTAGGGGTCCCCGCCTTGGAACGATGCGCCTCGGGGCCCTCTTGGCGAATGTGCTGGCCGATCTGGAACTGCCGGAGGCGCGCGATGAGCCACGGACCGAGCAAGAAGGAGATCGCGAGCGCCGTCAACGTCGCCGACGCCGTGCGGAACGTGACATATCGAAAAACGTTGAAGAACGAGTAGTCGGTATGGAGCGGATAGAGGAGATGGTAGAGCATCAGCGCGGCTCCTCCATCTTTTCCCGAACCCCCTCGATGGCCTTTTCGAGGCCCATGCCACGCGAGGCCTTGAACAAGACGATGTCGTTCTCGCGCAGATGTGCCGCGAGCTCGCGGCCGACCGCTGTCGCGTCCGCGTAAGCCAAGAGATTCGCGTCGGCCATCCCGGCCTCACGCGCCGCTTCTACGATGATGGCGCCAAGAGGACCCACGCCCACGACCAGGCCGAGCCTCCGCGCGGCAACGTCGTGACCGATCTCGCGATGAAACGCTTCCGCTTGCGGTCCGAGCTCCAGCATGTCACCGACAACGGCGACGTGCCGCCCCCCATCCTCCTCGGCCAACGCCGCAATGGCACAGGCGAGCGCATGTGGGCTCGAATTGTAGGTTTCGTCGATAACGAGCACACCGGCCGGAAGAGATAGGCGCTCTCCGCGATGGCGCGCAGGTGCAAGTGTTCTAAGCGCGGCCGCGGCACGATCGAGAGGAACGTCGAGAGCGCGCGCCGCCGCGAGCCCGGCGAGCAAGTTGTAGATGTTGTGCCGTCCACGGAGCGGCGATGCAACTTCGACGCTACGCTCACCCTCTCGAGCGAGGAAGCGAAGTCCGGCGGCGGTCGTTCGAATCTCGCGCGCTTCGAGATCCGCGGGGGCGTCGATGGCGAAGGAAAGCTTCACTCCCGCGAATTTTCGAGCCTGCTCGAGCACGAGGGGATCGTCCGCGTTGACGACAGCCACCGCGCCCTCCGCAAGCCCAACGAGAAGCTCGCCTTTGGCGTCCGCAATCGCTGCGGTTGAGGGGAAGAATTCGAGATGAACGGCGCCCACATTTGTGAGCACCCCCACATCGGGCTCCGCGATCTCGGTGAGCCTCGCGATCTCTCCGGGTTCTGACATCCCCATCTCGAGCACCGCGACGTCCTCGTCTCGTAGCTTCAGCAAGGAGAGCGGAAGCCCGAAGAGGTTGTTGAAGTTCCCCTCGGATTTGAGAACGCTATGTGCGGCTCCGATGGCTGTGGCGGCCGCATCTTTCGTCGTGGTCTTGCCCATGCTTCCGGTAATGGCCACGATGCGCGCGCCAGAGCTTCGTCGGACGCCATGGGCGAGATCTTGGAGCGCTTTCGACGTGTCAGCGACGCGGACATAAAAAGCTCGCAACATGTCACCTGGCGGCAGCGTCTCGGAGACGACGATGCCGATCGCGCCGCGCTCGAGCGCACTCGCGACGAATCGGTGACCGTCATGATGAGGGCCGCGGATCGCGATGAACAGCTCACCCGGCGAAACCGTGCGGCTATCGATGGAGACGCCTCCTATTTCCGCGTCGCCCACGCCCGAGAGAAGCTCGCCGCCGGTCAAGCGCGCCACCTCTTTCGCCGAAAGTTTCACGATTCCGTATCCTCGTCGGGGGCGGAGAGACCGTTCGCAATCTGTCGCGCCACCTCGCGATCATCGAAGGGCAACGCCTCGTCCTTGACGATCTGATAGGGCTCGTGCCCCTTACCCGCGATCACGACCAAATCGCCGGCATGAGCGCCGGTCATTGCCAGCTCGATGGCGCGGCGACGATCCGGCTCGACTTCGACATCGGCGCCTTTGGTGCCGAGCTGAATCTCGTCGATGATGGCGAGCGGGTCTTCGCCGCGCGGGTTGTCCGAGGTCAGAACCACACGATCGGCGAGCCGGGCAGCCACATCGCCCATCAAAGGCCGTTTTGTGCGATCTCTCTCGCCACCGCAGCCGAAAACGACCGTGAGCTTCGCGTCGGTGAGAGGGCGTGCCGCTTCGAGAAGCTTGCGCAGAGCGTCATCGGTGTGGGCGTAGTCGACGATGACATCGAAGGGTTTTTGAACCGCCACCCTCTCGAATCGCCCGGGGGTTCCAACCACGTCGTTCAACGTCTCGAGCACGGGCACGGTCTCGAAGCCGAGCGCGCGCACTGCCGCGAAAGCAGCCACGAGATTCAAGCCGTTATAGTGCCCGAGAAGAGGACTTTGGATCGCGTGCGCCTCTTCGCCTTCTCTGAAGCGCACCTCGATACCCGCAAGAGATGCTTGGATGTCTCGGACCGAGAGATCGGCGGTTTCCGAACGCCCGTAGGTCACGACCTCCGTCGGAAGCTCCGCCGCTAAACGCTCGCCATAGGCGTCGTCGATACAAATCACAGCGGTCCCACCCGGGCGCAGATAGCGATTGAAGAGCCGTCGCTTGGCCGCGAAGTAGTCCTCCATGTCACGATGGAAATCGAGGTGATCGCGAGACAGGTTCGTGAAGACCGCGACTTGAAACTCGGTGCCTTCGAGACGCGAGAGCGCTAAGCCATGAGACGAAACTTCGAGAGCCCCATGGTCACAACCTTTTCGAACCGCCTCTTCGAGGAACGCCTGAATCACTGGAGCTTCGGGTGTCGTATGTCGCGTCGGCCGGCTACGTTCACCGATTTTCGCGACGACCGTCCCCCTCATTGTCGAGGGCGGCGATAGGCGCGAGAGGATTCCGTCGACGAGATAGGCCGTTGTTGTTTTTCCGTTGGTTCCCGTAATGCCCACGAGGTTCATCCGGGCCGCTGGGTTACCGACCGCCTTGGCGGCGAGAACCCCGGCCGCTTGTCGCGCATCCGGTGTCTGGATCCAGGTAACGTCGTCTCGCTCTGGCTTCTGCTCGCTCACCACCGCCACGGCGCCGCGCTCGATCGCCTCGTCGAGATAAAGGTGCCCGTCGGTCGTCTCACCCCGAATCGCGACGAAGACGAAGCCTTCGAGAACATCCCGCGAGTCCGCCGTGACACCTCTGACCACGAGCCCCCTCGGACCTTTCACGGTCTGAAGAGGAATGAGGCGCAAAAGCTCCGCGAGCTCGACCTTGTTCTCCTGCCGCTTCTTCCCCACGGGAAAACTCCCTGAAGTCGTTTCGATATCAGTCAGTGATTTCATTCCGTCGTACCGGACTACCTCTCCGCGCGCTTCCTGCTCTTCCCAACCCCATTCGATCTCCGTCGTAAAAAAACGTCGCCACCGTGACCGCGTCCTCCCGGTGGAGCCCAGGCATACGAGGCTCGACCGGTACTGGACTGAGAACGAGTCTCGCCCTCGTCCCGGGCTCGAGGGAACGTCCAGCCCGCGGGACCTGCTCGAGCACAAAGCCCTGACCGAGGATCTCCGGCACAATGCCGTACGCCACGAACCGCGCGAGACCGTCTCGCGCCGAAAGCCCGATGACATCCGGAACACCCCCCGCGAGAACGTTAGCGTCGCTCAGCGGATCCTTGGACGTCCACTCGTCGAAAACCGTCTGCTGTCGAAGACTTTGCGCGTTCCTTGCCGGGCCTTGTGCGGTCGCTCCTAGAATAGGCCTCATTTGTGGCCAAACTTTGGCGATGCGAATGGGCGCCTCGTCACTGGCGGGCACCGCGAGATATCGGAGCGCGCGACGCATGATCCGCGCGAAAACCGCCGCTACCCTCGAGCCTGAGTGATCCCCTTCGGGCGAATCGAGGATGACGAGCGCCGTCAGCGCGGGCCTTTCCGCAGGCGCGAAACCGACGAAAGACGCAATGTAGTCGGTCTTGGAATAACCACCCCGGACGGCTTTCTGGGCGGTCCCCGTTTTACCCGCAACGACGTAGCTGGGAAGCTTGGCGCGACGCCCTGTGCCGCGCTCCACCACGCCGACGAGCAGGTCGGCCAAACGGCGCGCGGTCTCCGCGTCGATGACCCGGCGAACCGGCTCGGGAGAAAGGGTGGATTCGAGGCGGCCATCGGCGCCTCCGAAGCCAAGCAAGAGACGCGGACGCATCAAGTAGCCTCCGGCTGCAATCACGTTGGTAGCTGTGACCATCTGAAGCGCCGTTACTCCGATCTCTTGGCCGAATGAGATGGACGCGAGCGTCACCGGCCCCCAAGACTTTGACGGGCGAAGGATGCCCCGGCTCTCCGCGGGAAGCTCGATGCCGGTCGTCTCTCCGAAACCAAAAGCGCGAACGTACTTCTCGAAGCGTTCTTTGCCGAGACGCTGGCCGATCCGAATCATCCCCACATTCGAGGATTGCTCGACCACTTCCCTAAACGTCAAGACATCGAAATAATGCGCGTCCCTGATGATGCTGCCGCCTACTCGAATCATCCCGCGGCCGCAGTCGATACGCTCGTCCTCGGTCGTGACGCCTTCTTGAAGCGCGGCCGCGGCGGCTACGAACTTGAACGACGAGCCAGGCTCATAGACATCCGTGACCGCGCGGTTTCTCCAATTTCCTTCAGGATAGTCGCCGTAACGATTAGGGTTGAAGGTCGGAAATGACGCGATAGCAAGAATCTCACCGGTCTCCGGGCGCATCATGATCGCGATACCGCTCTGCGACTTGCTCTCGCGCATGGCTTGCTCGAGCTCCGACTCCGCGATGTGTTGCAGGTTCTCGTCGATCGTGAGAAAGGCCGCGCGACCCGGTCGCGGCTTTTTATCGACGCGGCTCGCGGCGCGCCGGTTTCGCGCATCCGTCCAGATGATGCGGCGTCCAGGCTCACCGCGGATTTCGTCCTCGAGCGCATATTCGACGCCGCTCATCCCGGCATTGTCGAGGCCGACATATCCGAGAATGTGCGAGGCCAGGCTGCGCTTCGGATAGTAGCGCCGGCTCTCGTTGAGAAAGCCGATGCCCGCCACGTTGAGCTCTCGAATGCAACGAACCACACGGGGCTTCGCTTTGCGCTCGAGCCACACGAAGCTCCTGTCACCCGTCAGGCGGGCGGAGATCCTGGATTCGGGCAGAGAGAGACAGGTCGAGAGCTTTAGCGAAGCTTCGGCGACGAGCGCACCGTCGAAAGCTTTCGGAACCGCGTAGACCGATTCCACCTCGACGCTGGTCGCGAGCTGGCGCCCGTGGCGATCGCGAATCGTGCCGCGTCGTGCGTCCAGTTTCAGCGTGTGCTGGTGTTGAAGCACCGCGCGCTCTTGAAGCGTCTCGCGCATCGTCACCATCAGGTAGAACAAACGCCCGCCTACCGCCATGACGCACATGGACGTCAAAAGACCAAGGAATAAGAGCCTCAACTGGAACGGCTCGAGGGTACGCTTCTCGCTCATGGTTTCTTTACTCGGACGGCCTCGATAGCGCCTCGAATAATGGGCTGCTTTCGTGGGGCGCGAGAATCGCCCTATGCTCCCGATCGGGATAGACCATGCCGAGCTGCTCCCGTGCAATAGCCTCGATCCGCGCCGGTGCCATCTCCGTCGCACGTTGCAGCTCGAGATGACGTGTTTCCTCGAGTAGGTCCTCGCGTGTCTGTCTTAGCTCTTCCATGCGATAGCCGATCCGGATCATCTCGAAGTGAGGCCATGCATAAGCGATGATGGCGGCCGTCAGGGCCAGCCCGGTGAGCGCAACCATGAAAAGCTCGCGATGGCGCTTGCGATCGAGCTGGCGCACAAGCTGCTCGTTTCGTACTGCCTTGCTCATGCGAAATTCTCTGCCCCTCATGAGACCCTCATGAGCGCACGGAGCTTTGCACTCCTCGCGCGGGGATTGTCCGCTATCGCCTCGGCGTCCGGGACGACGGGTTTTCTCGTTAGCACGTCATAGTTGTTATCGGCGGCCGACGAACGGAACGCGTGTTTCACGGCACGGTCCTCGAGCGAGTGATACGAGATCACGACCACGCGTCCGCCGGGCCGCAAACGGCCGGGCGCTTGCTCCAAGAAGAGATCGAGTGCAGCCAGCTCTTGATTGACGGCGATACGAAGCGCTTGAAAAGTGCGGGTCGCAGGATCTATCCCCCGGCGCCTGGGACCGAGAACCGAGACGACAGCTGCGCGGAGCTCTTTCGTCGTGTGGATGGGCCGCCTTTGCACGATGCGCCGCGCGATGGCTCGCGAGCGGCGCTCTTCACCATATTCGTAGAGGAGGTTCGCTAGCTGATCGTCGGGAAGCTGGTTGACAAGATCCGCCGCCGTAGGTCCATCAGTGCTATCGAAGCGCATGTCGAGCGCGCCTTCGAGCGCGAAGGAAAACCCTCGATCTGGGTCGCCGAGCTGATCGCTCGAAAGCCCCAAGTCAGCAACGATGCCGTCAACTTCCTTGGTCCCGTCTTCATCCAGATGCGCACCCAGCTCCGCGAAGGAGCCCGAGATGAACCGCAAACGCTCGGCCTCGTCCGCGAGCTTCTTCGAGCTCCGATAGATCGCTTCCCGATCGCGATCGAAGGCCAAGACCCGGCCGTTGGGAGCGCAGGCGCGCAAGATGGCCTCGGTATGGCCACCGCCACCGAGCGTCGCATCGACATAGATGCCGCCGTCTCGTGGATTGAGAAACCGGATGACCTCTCCGAGCAGAACAGGTCTATGCGTCGAGACGTCTCGTTCCATCACAGATTCGCTCTCGGATCCGAACCACGCGCCTACTGCCAGTTTCCCCACGGCCAAACCTTCTCTCTCTGTTCCATGTCAGATGTCGAACTCCGCCATGGCACGTTGATCGTCCTCACCAAACGGCTCATTGTGAATCTGCTCCGCCAGATAGTCGTGATTCCAAACCTCCAAGTGGTCCTGCATTCCCAGTACGTCGACAGTTCCCTTCATCTGGGCTGATTCTCGAAGCTGTGCGGGGATGACGAGCCGGCCTTGTTTGTCAAGTGTGGTAGCCTGTCCAAAGAAATGAACACGTTTCAAAAGCTTCTGTTTCGTCGGGTGGAAGTCGGGCATCCCGCCGAGCTTGCTCTCGAGCTCGGCCCAGGACTCCATGGGGTAGATCCGAACGTTGTCGCCGCTCAAGCTGGTGACGAAAACGTCCAACCCAAAATTCGTCTCGATGAGCTGCACGAAGCTCGTCGGAATTTTTAGTCGACCCTTTTCATCGACCCGAGCAGGATGATTACCCCGGAGCAATGTAAAGACCTCCCCCCGGCCCTCGTCGAGACTTCCACCGACGGGCCAGATTTGTTACTTCTTAACCACTTTATTCCACGTCGATCCACTGCAATCCTAAAATAACCACTACCTTAATGTCAAGAAGCATTTAAGGAGGCTTTAGGTCCACCTAGACCCCTATATCTAGCGTAGTGTTTTCCCAACATCTGGGGTCACGCAGACTCCGATCGTGCTGTAGTAAGATTCGTGAGGTTCCATGAAAGCAGGCATCGTCGGCTTCGACGGAGTAGGAAAGCGCACACTCTTTGCGCTTCTTACCCAAGTCACGGGTGCGACCACGTCGCGCGCGGCGCAAATGGGCATGCTTCGCATCCCCGACGAAAGGCTCGAGGAGTTGACGAGACTCCATGAGTCGAGGAAGACAACGGCGGCGACCATCGAGTTCGTTCTCCTTCCGAGCCTCGTCAAAGGCCGCGCGGACAAGCTCGACGTGAGCAGCTTGCGCAATGTCGATGTGCTCGTCCACGTCGTGCGCGCTTTCGAAGAGCCTTCCGTGCCCCACCCCGAAGGCAACGTAGACGCCGCACGCGACCTAGAGCTCATGGAGCTCGAGCTCACCCTCTCCGATCTCGCCGTGGTTGAAAAACGTTACGAGAAAATGAGAGCGGATACGAAGAAAGGCCGCCCGACGGATGCGCACGAGCTCAAAGCACTCGAGCAAGCCACGGAGGCGCTCGCGGGCGGCCGGCCGCTACGCGCAGCTCTTTCCGTCGAAGATCGCGACCGGCTTCGAGGCTACGCGCTCTTGACGGCGAAGCCCCTGCTCGCGGTCGTCAATGTCGGCGAGGACGAAGCCAGCGATTCCGCTCTCACCGAGAAGCTGGGTTTGACCGCTTGGGCCGATGCTCCAGGTTTCGCGCTGACTTACGCCTCGGCGCGCATCGAGAGCGAGATCGCGGAGCTCGGGCCCGAGGACGCCAAGACTTTTCGCGACGACCTAGGCCTCTCCGACGGGATGGCCGAGCGCGTCGTTCGCACCGCTTTCGATCTGCTCGATGTCATCACGTTCTACACAGCGGGAGACACCGAATCACGAGCCTGGATCATTCCGCGGGATACAAAAGCGGTCAAGGCGGCAGGCACGATCCACAGTGATATGGAACGCGGCTACATTCGAGCCGAAGTGGTGCACTACGATGTTCTCGTCCGCGAAGGCTCTTGGAACGTCTGCCGCGACAAAGGCCTCTTGCGCCTCGAAGGAAAAGAATATCCCATCGCTGAAGCAGATGTGGTTTACTTTCGCTTCAACGTCTGAAGGCTGTTAAAAGCGATCCTTGTGCCTTTTCTTATTTTTGAGAGCGGTCCCAGAGCATGAAGCTGGTTATTCAGATTCCTTGTTTGAATGAGGCAGGTACGCTTCCGGAGACGCTTGCGGAGATTCCGCGGCATATTGACGGTCTCGACGAGATCGAGATTCTACTGCTCGATGATGGGTCGACGGACGGGTCGGCAGAGGTTGCGCGCCAGCACGGTGTGGATCATGTGGTGCGATCGACTCGGAGCCGGGGTCTTGCGGCGACGTTCAAGGCCGGGATCGATGCGGCGCTCGAGCTTGGGGCGGACATCGTCGTCAATACCGACGGGGACAACCAATATCCTGGTTCGGCCATCACGGCGCTGGTTGGGCCGATATTGCGCGGCGAGGCCGACATGGTGGTCGGCGACCGACAAGTGGCGAGCGTCGAACATTTTTCCTTCACCAAGAAGAAGCTTCAGGCGCTGGGAAGCTGGGTCGTGCGGCAAGTCTCGGGGACCGACGTGCCCGACACGACGAGCGGCTTCCGCGCTTTTACACGCCACGCGGCGCAGCGTTTGAACCTCGTTTCCGACTACACGTATACACTCGAGACGATCATCCAGGCGGGAAAAAAAAGGCTCGCTATCGCCTACATCCCCATCGAAGCGCGCCAAACCCGGCCGAGCCGCCTCCTTCGCTCGAACTGGGACTACGTGAAGCGATCGGCTTCGACAATTATCCGCATCTACGCGATGTTCGAGCCGCTCAAATTCTTCAGCTATGTCAGCGCGGCCTTCATCGTGCCCGGCATCGCTCTCGGGCTTCGATATCTTTATTTTCGAGAAGTCCTCGGTGAGGGACAAGGGCACGTCCAGTCCGTAGTGCTCGCCGGCGTTCTCCTGATCCTGGGTTTCATGGTCTTCCTCATCGGTCTCGTAGCGGATATCAACGCCTCGTCGAGACGGCTCCTCGAAGAAGTGCTCTATCGTCAGCGCGTGCTCGACGACCGGCTAAATGCGGAGGCCAAGAAACGGGACCCAGAGCATCAGGAAACCCATCGATGACGATCGTCGAGCGGACGAGTGTTCTCATCCCCGCCTTCGAGGAAGAAAGCGTCATCGCAAACGTCATTACCGAGATCCGAAGCCTGGGCAACTGGAAAGAGATCGTCGTCGTCGATGACGGCTCCTCGGACGAGACCGCGCTGCGAGCCGAAGAGGCAGGTGCCAAAGTCGTGCGCCACCCTTATAACAAAGGCAACGGCGCCTCGGTCAAGAGTGCTCTGCGCGCCGCCGAGGGGGAGTTCGTCCTGCTAATGGACGCGGACGGCCAGCACCCGCCGAAAGAGATCGAAAAACTAATAGCGAAGCTTCCCGAATATGACCTCGCTGTCGGAGCGCGATCTTTCGGCGACCAGGCGACGCTTTCGAGAGGAATCGGAAACGCCGCGCTCAACCGCTTCGCCACGATGCTCTCGGGCTTCAAGATTCAAGATCTGACTTCCGGTTTTCGCGCGGCGCGGCGCGATCGAATCCGCGAGTTCATCCACTTGTTCCCGAACGGCTTCAGCTATCCAGCTACGAGCACGCTCGCTTTCATCAAAGTCGGCTACAGCGTGTGTTTCGTCCCCATCGAAGGCAAGAAACGCGGGGGCAAGGAAAAGAGCAAGATGCGTCCCTCGCGCGAAGGCTGGCGTTTCGTCATGCTCATCCTACGGATGATTACGCTCTTCAGTCCGCTCCGGATCTTTTTTCCCGTAGCGCTCACGTTTTTCATTGTCGGCTCGGGCTATATGGTCTACACGATCATCGACGAGATGCACGTCACCAATTCGTCGGTGCTTCTATTGACAGGCTCGGCGGTGCTGTTTCTCTTCGGCCTTCTCTCGGAGCAGATTGCGGCGCTTCGATTCGAGAAGACCCATCGGGACTGAGATGGCCCACGGGCTCGTCCCACGTTCCTGAGACGGACTGACCTCGCACTTGGAGCTCGAGCGCGCCGTCGAAGTCGACCGACCCTCTGAGCCAGCTTCCGTCGAGAAGAATCTGGCCATCCCGGATCGTGATCGAGACTTCGTCGGCGTCATGGTCCTCGCCGACGAGACCGAGCGCTTCCCAGAGCGGAGTGTCGTCGAAACGGCCCTCGGGGATGGCGAGGCGGCCGTCGCCCCTGAGGTTTTTCGGATCGAGCCCCATCCCCGCCATGTCCAAGCTCACGACACCCGGGACGCCGGCGAACCGGCCCTGGATGGAGAACCGGTGGCGGAACGGCAAGGTATTGAAATCGAGATGCACGCTCCCGGTCGCAACACCTAGCTCCAGCAGCACTTGGCCCTCGAGGTCGATACGCCCTCCTGCCATCGAGAGCGTTGCCGACGCGTCTCGCGCCTCGGTATCACCAACGTGTAGCTCGCGCAGGTCGAGCACACCCGAGGCGGTAATCGCATGCAAAAGCGTCAGGGCGCCGGTCGCGACCTGCGGATCGGTGAGCGTAAGGTCGAGCCCGATCACCGTAACGCCATTGCCTTGACGCCCTGCATCCCTAACGCTAATCGTTCCGCCACGGATTACGAGCTCCGACAGTGTTATCGAAAAAGTGGGGGAGACATTCGGGGACAGCTCGGGCCCCGGAGCTTCCGCGGCAGGCGGCCGTGACGGGCGTTCGCGACGGGGACCCGGCGCTTCGCTCTCGATGGGAAGGCCATAGACGAGCGTAACGAGTGGATTTTTCGCGACCACGCGCGCTATGGCGACCTGGCGACGCAGAAGCGGCGTGAGGCGATGTTCGAAAAGCACTCCTGGGATCGCGAGATCGTAGCGCATGCTCGGAAAAGACGCGCCGGCTTCGACGCCTTCTATCCGAAGGCCCCGGAACAGATTGAAGTCGAACTGCGAGCCCTGAAGCCGAATTCCAGCGCTCGCACTAGCCTCCCTGAGCACGCTTCGCCCCATCGCGGCGTCGTCGACATCGATCGACCGCACGGCGCCGTAGCCGAGCACTACGAGAGAAAGAACGGCCCCAAGAGCAGCCTTTGTAGGGGGCCTGAGACGTGTCACAGGCCGATCCTACACGTCGAGCTGCTCGGCCGTAACGGCGCGCTCCATGATGAAGTTGAAGCGTGCCGCAGGATCCTTCCCCAGCAAATCCGAGATGACGCGGTCGGTCCGGAGCGCATCCTCGATGCGAACGCGTTGAAGACGGCGCGTCTTGGGGTTGAGCGTGGTCTCCCACAGCACTTTGGGCATCATCTCTCCGAGTCCTTTGAAGCGCGTGATATCGATTTTCTCTCCCTTGCCGTGTTTTTCCATGATGCGCGCCCGCGCTACTTCGTCGGCCGCCCAAAACGTCTTTTTGCCGATATCGATTCGGTACAAGGGCGGCTGCGCGATGTAGATGTGACCGGCGCGGATGAGCTCCGGCATATGCCGATAGATGAAAGTCAAAAGAAGCGTCGTGATGTGGTGGCCGTCCGCATCTGCATCGGCCAGCAGAATCACGCGCTGGTAGCGAAGCTTCGACAAATCAAAGCTCTTGCCGAGACCGCATCCGAGCGCTTGAACGAGATCGGATAGCTCTTTGTTCTCGAGTATTTTCGCGAGCGAGGCCTGCTCGGTATTCAAGACTTTGCCGCGAAGCGGCAGCACCGCCTGTCGCGCGCGATCCCGTCCTTGTTTGGCGGAGCCGCCGGCCGAGTCGCCCTCGACAATGAACAGCTCCGTATCCGCCGAGCGGGCCGCGGTGCAGTCGCTGAGCTTTCCTGGAAGCATCAGCCGCGCTGCCGTCGCGCTCTTGCGGGTCACCGCCGCCGAAGCCGCGCGTGAAGCTTCACGCGCTCGACCTGCGAGGATGATGCGCGCAACGATGGCTTCGGCCGCCGAGCGATTGTGGTTGAGCCAGTGCTCGAGCCCGGGCCGCACGGCTCCATCGATAAATTGCTGAACTTCGGGATTATTGAAGCGGTCTTTCGTCTGGCCCTGGAACTGCGGGTCCGTCACGAAAATACTCAGGACCGCGACGAGACCTTCACGGATGTCTTCCGAAGAAAGCGTGACTCCTTTCGGCGCGAGCTTGTGGGTCTCGATGTAATTGCGGATCGCCTTTCCGAGGCCAGCGCGAAGGCCGTTCTCGTGTGAGCCTCCTGAGGCAGTCGGGATGCCGTTGACGTGGCTCTTTACGAGCTCGTCCGTCGACTCCGTCCATTGGCCAACGAGCTCGACCCGCGTGCCGTCCCCGTTTTGCGAACGCTCTAGCAAGAAAGGCACGTCATGCACCGGCTTCGCGCGCCGATCAAAAAGGATGCGGGCGAGATATGCGCCGATCCCCTCCGAATGTTCGAAGACCGTCTTCGTCTTGTTGACCTCGTCGATGAACGTGATGCGGAGGCCTTTGTGCAGATAGCTCGTCGTCTCGAGTCGCTCGCGGATGGTGCCCGGGTTGAAGCGTGTCTTCGGAAAGATTTTCGGGTCGGGATGAAAAGTGATCTTCGTCCCCGTACCGCGCCCGGCGCCTTTCTTTTGGAGCTTGGTGATGGGCTTTCCCGCTTTGAACTTCATCTCGTAGACGCGTCCATCTCGTTTCACGGTCGCGACGAGATGAGACGAGAGCGCGTTCACGACAGAGGCGCCGACGCCGTGGAGGCCTCCCGCCGTCTTGTAGTTCTGACCTTCGAACTTGCCACCCGCATGAAGCGTCGTGAGAATGACCTCGAGCGCTGACTTTTTCGCGCGCGGGTGTTTGTCGACGGGGATGCCGCGTCCGTCATCCGAGACAGTGACCGAGGAGCCGTCAGCGTGGAGCGTGAGCTGAATCGCGGTGGCATAGCCGTTCATCGCTTCGTCAACGCTATTGTCGAGCACCTCCCATATGAGATGGTGAAGGCCGTGCGATGAAACACCCCCAATATACATACCGGGACGCTTTCGCACCGGCTCGAGACCTTGAAGAACGGTGATGTCCTTCGCCGTATAAGATGCCATCAGCTTGCAGTCTCCTTGCTCTTTGCAGCTTCTTGGCTCTCGAGCAGCTCAGGAGCCATCACCTCGGTGGGCACGATCTGCGCGAAAGTTCCGTTCTTCAGAAGCTCACGACCGCGACCCGCGCGCGACGTTACGCCGTAGCGCCCGCGGCTGATGACTTTCTTGGCGCCGCGATTCGTCAACACGGTCAAGGCGTCGCTACTTGCAACCGCAGCGATGAAACCAAGAAGGCGATCTTCGTTCGAGAGCTTGATGAGAATCGTGCCGCGCCCTGAGCCTTCGAGATAATTCACCTCTTCGGATTTGCAAAGAAGCGCGCGCCCTTGAACCGTCGCGACGATGATTACCTCGTCCCCATGGATAGGAAGGACGCTGACGATTTCCGCTCCCGAGCCGAGCCTCGCGAAGCGTCGGCCATTGCGGGTGCTCGGCTCGACAAAGTTCTCCAGACCGAAGCGGAGGGCGTAGCCGTCGCTCGCGACCGCGATCGCGTGCGTCTCGGGCGCGTAATCGGGATGGGCCCCATCGACAAAGATGTTCCCGATCACCCGCGCGTCCAGGCTGAAGGCGCTGACGATCCGCTCCCCGTCGCGGAGCTTGAAGAGCTTTTGAATTGGATCGCCGTGGCCCGTGGTGGCAGGAATGTCGATGACGCGCGACGTATAGATAGCACCGAAGTTCGACACGAAGGCGCAGGTGGCGCGTGTGCTCCCCGCGAAACAGGCTATGACCGAGTCACCTTCGCGAAGTCGCGTCTTGGATGGGTCTTTGATCTCGCGCTGACGCTTCAGCCAGCCATCCATGGTGACGAGTACATGGTTGTCCTCGGCGACGATGAAATCGTCCGCGGTAAAGGAAGGCTCGTCTTTCACCGCTTCGATGATCGTGCGCCTCGGATCAGGAACACCGTAAGCTTTTTTGATCTCGACGAGCTCCCGGCGCACGAGCTTCCAGCGCGCTTCCTCGTTCTTCAGGAGTTTTCGGATCTCGGTCGCGCGCTTTCTGCGCTCGCCGAGCTCTTTCCGGACCATGAGGATCTCGAGCTTCGCGAGTCGATAGAGCTTGAGCTCGAGAATCGCGTCGGTCTGCTCCGCGTCGAGCGGGAACTTGGCCATGATCTTTTTCGCGGCGTCTTGCTTGCCGTTCGAGCGCCGGACCATGCGCAAGATCTCGTCGAGAGCGTCGAAGACAGCCTCGAAGCCTTGAAGGATGTGAATCCGCTTCTTGATAGCTTCGAGCTCGTTCTCGAGCCGGTGGGTGACGACGTCCATACGGAAGTGAAGGAAGTGCCACAGCAGCTCGCGCAGCTCGAGACGCGCCGGGCTCCCGACCTCGGGATTTTCCGTCGGCACCAGGCAGGTCAAGTTGATGCTGAAATTGGATTGAAGCGGCGTGTTCTTGTAGAGATAAGCGAGAATTTTCTGCTCATCTGCCTCGACTTTGAGGCTCAGTTGGATGCGCACGTCGTCGGTCGAGACGTCCTTCACGTCGACAAGAAACGGCATCTTCCGCGAGAGAACGACATCGGCGATGCGCTGGACGAGCTGCGCTTTGTTGACCATGTAAGGGATCGAGGTCACGTAGAGAAACTTGACTCCACGCGTCGTTTTACCCGGCTCGACCGTGGCACGCACGCGTATGGTGCCACTGCCGCTCGTATAGAAGCGCTTCATCTCCTCGGCGTCATTCAGAATCTGGCCGCCTGTCGGAAAGTCCGGACCCTTGATGTAGCGGCACAATTGGGGAGTGGAGAGCTCTTTATCCTCGAGTTGGGCGTCAAGCATCTTCACGAGCGCCGTCATGACCTCGTCGAGATTGTGCGGGGGGATGTTCGTCGCCATCCCGACCGCTATACCCGTCGCGCCGTTGACGAGAAGCACAGGGATCTTGCTCGGTAGCACCACCGGCTCTTTGCGGGTGTTGTCATAATTGGGGCGAAAGTGCACCGTGCGCTGTCCGATCTCGGCGAGGATCTCGTCGCAGGCGCGCGCAAGGCGGCATTCGGTGTAGCGCATAGCCGCTGCTGGATCGCCGTCGAGCGAGCCGAAATTGCCGGAGCCTTGGACGAGCGGCAGCCTAGTTGCAAAAGGCTGAGCGATACGCACGAGCGCATCGTAGATAGCGCTGTCGCCATGAGGGTGAAACGAGCCCATAACGTCGCCGACGACCTTGGCGCATTTGCGAAACTTAGAATCCGCGGTCAAGCGCTGCTGCCACATCGTGTAGAGGATGCGCCGTTGGACCGGCTTCAGCCCGTCGCGCACATCGGGAAGCGCGCGTGACGTAATAACCGACAATGCGTAATTCAAATAACGCGTCTCTGCCGCTTCGTGAAGCTCGACCACCGACCCGTCAGAACGATCGAAACTCGCCCCACCACCACTGGAAGGAACAACGTCATCGAAGGATAGTTGCTGCGGCCGCCGCACCGCGTTTCGCGCGCCAGCTGTGGAAGGGGAGCCCTTTTTTTTGCCGCCGGGTCGAGTGCCTCTAGACGACTTCGCCTTCTTTTTCGTGGACGCTTTCTTGGCTTTCTTCTTCGCCAATGGGCCCGTTGCCTCCTATTACCAACACTAAGGTAGAGAAAAGAACGCAAAGACGCAAGCAAAGAATATCTACGCCGACAAAATCACGTTAAAAGAAGAGCAAGAGATCAATAATTAAAAAAGAGTAACGCTTTTCTTTATTGTTGATCTCTTCGAGGCGGTGCTAAGAGAAAAACGCACGGAAGAGCATGAGTGAGCCGATCATCGCGAAGAACACGAGAAAGAGAAACAAGCTGATGCTGGCGAGGAGTGCTATGACGGCTGCGGCTCGTGGACGTGAGAGGGCGCCTACGCATTCGAGGGTGAGGCCGGCAATGACCGCAAGGTAGACGAGCGCAAAGAAACCCAGAAAAGGTCCGATAATCGGCACGGCTTGCACCCACTGGACCGGTACGGCCAGCCCGATCGGACGATAAAGAGCGAGAAAGCTCGCCGAGCCTCCAAAGAGTCGCGAGAGGATACTGAGAAGACCAACGAAGACGAAAGACAACAACGTCACGAGGATCGGTCCGAAGATGAGCGTTTCGAAACTATAGCGGCCGGCACCGATCGCGAGCCCCGAAACGGCAAAGAAAATCAGTGCAGGGAGGAGCGCGTCCTCATCCTTGGAGACCTCACGAATGGCGTCGGAATCGAGCTGCAAAATTTGGATACTTTGCTGCAGGTAATTACCGAAATCCATGCGCTCGCTTTGCTCCGATTCGGACCGCGTCTGTTCAGCGATCATGAGGCGATTTTCTTTCAACCCCATCACAGGTTCACGAGGCCTACACTTGCGCCGCCATCGACGAACAGTACTTGCCCCATAGTATAGCTTGCTTCGTCGCTGGCCAGGAAAAGCATCGCGTTTGCGATCTCGCCGGGCTCGGCCATCCGGCCAAGCGGGACGCGTTCGAGGAGCTTGGACCGTACCTTATCGGGGATACTAGCCACCATCCTCGTATTGGTGAACCCAGGCGCCACCGCGTTGACGCGAACACGTCTCGAGGCTCCCTCGAGCGCCGCCGAGCGTGTCAGCCCGATGAGCCCGGCCTTCGACGCGGCATAATTTACTTTGCCAATATTGCCGAGCGCCGAGACGGAAGACGTGACGACGACCGAGCCACCGTCTTCGAGCCGTGGAAAAGCAGCCCGGCAAAGCAAAAAGGGCCCGCCAAAATCACCCGCAAGACCTCGTCCCAATTCTCGTCCGAAAGCTTCGCCAAGAAACCATCTCGGTTGATCCCCGCATTGGCGAGGACGATATCGAGCCGGCCCCAACGCTCGAGCACCTCCTCGACCATCCGTTCGACGGCGTCGGGTACCGAGACGTCCGCGATATGCTCGGAATATACGGCGCGATCGAGCTGCCCCTCGTAAGCCGACAGACTGCGAACGTCGTTCAAGGCAACGTTCGCGCCCTCTTCCGCAAATAACATCGCGGCAGCGCGGCCGATGCCGGAAGCCGCACCCGTGATCAGGGCGGTTTGGCCCGCAAGTCGCATGTTCGAAATCGGCCTCCAAATTTTGAGAAGCCCTATCCTATCAGAAATGTAGCACTCGGATGTTACCGAAAAGTGCGTAAAAGATACACTAGACGCCGACCAGGTGTGTCTTATGCGATACACCTCCTGACCGCGAAGATGCGATGATCCCTTAAACCCTTCCATAGCCACTATTTGACCGGGCACGGTAAGCTCGTCGCTTGGCATGATAGTTGCTTTAATGAGGCCCCGGAACGTCAGATACGAATGCACAAGCAAACAACCCTCAAAGAAATCACCAGCTGCGTCGGGATCGGTCTTCATTCTGGCCGAAGAGTCGAGCTCACGCTCAAGCCAGCACCAGCCGATAGCGGCATCGTCTTTCGACGCGTGGATTTGCCTGACGTGGATGGTATGCCCGATAGGGACATCCCTGCGACTGTGGAGCATCTTTCTCATATCAATCACGCCACGTGCCTCGCGCGCGACAACGTGCGTATCGAGACCGTCGAGCACTTACTAGCCGCGTTTCGCGCGCTCGGCGTTGACAACGTGCTCGTAGAGCTCGACGGCTCCGAAGTCCCCATCATGGATGGAAGCGCCGCGGCGTTCATTTATCTCATTCATGAGGCGGGTATTCGAAAGCTCTCGACGCCTCGTTCCGTCATCAAGCTCAAGAGTCCGATCTCCGTGACGGATGGAGGACGTTCTGTCGCAGCCTATCCTTCGGACAAGTTGAAGGTTAGCTACACAATCAACTTCGCGCACCCTCTTCTCCGGCACCAGGAATATTCGACGGAGATCAACGAAACCAGCTTCGTCGAAGAAATCGCTCCCGCACGGACTTTTGGATTTCTGAAAGACGTCGAGCTCATGCGGCAACGCGGCCTCGCCCTGGGTGGCTCGCTCGATAACGCTGTCGTTCTCGGTGAAACCGGTGTTCTGAACAATCCTTTGCGTTTCCCCGACGAGTTCGTACGTCACAAGATTCTCGATTTGCTCGGCGATCTCCTATTGCTCGGGAAACCACTCCAGGCCCATGTCGTCGCGATGCGCGCCGGCCACGAGCTTCACACGAGACTCGTCAAGGCCATCCTCGAGACGCCGGAGAGCTGGGAGCTCGTCACGGAGCCCACGCTAGCACCGGTTGCCCCCAAAGTCGCCCAGCCGCTTCTCGCCCGCACGACCCGCTAACCGCGCCATCCTCGGTTCCGTTAAAAGGACCCAAACTTCGCGACAAGAGCATTGCCTCTCAAATTCTTTCTTTAGGCCTTTGCGCGACGCCTTTCTCAATACTGACCCAGAAAATGGCCCCCTAGGGTCAGGCAACTGAGCCGTAGCGCTCCCTTCCCGAAATGCAAAAAGCAAGGGGAGGGTGGCGACAAAAGAAAAGAAAAGATCTTCGCTTTTATCCCCATATCCCCGTTCTTCTCCCCACATCCCCTTGCTTTTCGCGGCCTCGAAGTCGAAGAGTGGATCTCGAGGCTCCACTCCGCACTCTACCAGTGAAGCCGTAGCGCTGAGACGCCCAGTTTAGTGCGGCTCTGGCACTTCCACGAATGCTTTCACGCGTATCGTGTGCACGCGCGCCGGGTCGTTCGACGCCACGGAGACGCTCTTTTCGATGACGCCCTTGTACTTCCGCGTCTCGAGCGTCACTTCGAGCGTTGTGGATTGGCCGGGGTTCAAAACGCGTGTCTTCGCGATCGCGGCCGTGCAGCCGCATGAGGTGGAGATGCGACGAATCTCGAGAGGCTCGGTACCGACATTCGACACCGTGAATACGTGCAGCAATTCTTGATTGGGTTTGACACCACCAAAGTCGTGATCGCTCGGCTCGATCTCTATACGCGGGCCGCTCTTGTTGTTGTTACGTTGCGCCGTAGACGTTATGGCCGTCGCTGTCGCCGCGACGAGTATCAGAATCCCGACGAGGTACAGAGCTCGGTCGCGTTTCATAGCTTCGATTCTTCGTCTTTGCCCGCTTGACCGCTCAGCTTTTTCATGTAGGCGCCTAGACGCTCATTCTCGTAAGTCACCGTATTCAAGAAGAGGTTTTCGATGAGGGACTGCTTGCGCGTATCTTCGTCCATGCCTTCCACGATGTTCACGATCTCGCTCATCATGTCGTCGAACGTCGCTTTGAGCTCTCGTTTGAGCGCTACTTCACGATAGAGCGACTCCAGCACAAAGAGAAGATCCCCGTCGAGAGGAATCTCCTGTCCCGTCAACATTTTGACTTTTTTCATCGCTTCCGCCCCGTGGTCGCTACCACCCTTCAAAAACTCTCGAGGGCGGTTTTGTCGTCCCGGAAGATTTCCATGAAATTGTGAAGACCCGTCATGCTCACCATGGTCTCGACGCGTTCTTGAAGCCCCACGAGCTTGATCGTGCCGGAGCCCTCGGCGACGGAACGGTAAATGTCCATCAGGCAGCCCACGGATGCGCTGTCAATATAGTTGACTTCGCTCAAGTCGATCACGATCTTTTTGGCTCCCGATTCGACGACCGCCGAGACCTCCGAGAAAAAAGAGCTCAGCATGGCGTAGACGAGCCTCTCCTCCTTGACACGAACGATTTTGATGTCATCTTGAGTGTGGATTCGACGATTCAGAATAAGTTCATTGTAGATTCCGTTCGCCCTTTCGAACAGTTTCTCATCGCGACCAGAGCCCGGCCGAGCTCTAGTCGTCCACGATTGATCCGGCTCTTCACGGTACCTTCCGTAAGCTCCAATTGTTCCACAATCTCTTGATAAGTTAGTTCTTTGATATCCCGCAGCACGACCGCCTCGCGCAGCTTGTCGGGCAGACCGGAAAGCGCTTTCAGGAGCATTTCTCGTTTGTCGCGGACCTCGACGGCACGATAAGGGTCGAAACGCCCGGACGCCATCTCCTCGAGGTGAACCTCGTGCTGAACGAGAGACTCTCTTTCGCGGCGACCACTGCGATAGTGGTCGATGCAGTGGTTGCGGCTGACGGAATAGAGCCACGTTCCGAAATCGGCATTGGCGTCGAATTTGTCCAGCGAGCGGAAGACCCGCAAGAATATTTCCTGGGTCAGATCCTGAGACTCCTCGTAGCGTCCCGTGAATTTATACGCGATTCCGAAAACACGGCGCCGTAAACGCCGGACGACCTTCCTCCCAGGCCTGCTCTTTGACACTTCCATTGCCGCGGGCAGAGCTTTATGAGCTCCCGATCCTCGAGCTCACTAACAGAAACAGCCTCGCCGTTATCTGGCCATCCGATATCCTCTTGGTGCTTACTATGTCTCTTCTTTTGGTCGAGCGTCCGACTATTTCTTTGGGAGCTCTGGCCGCCGCGCAGCGACCCATGCGGTGTACCAGAAACATCCGGTATCGAGCGCGGCGCCTTCGAGCAGCTCCTCCAACAAAGGCTCGGCCCGAAGAAACATTCCCTCGTAATAGAAACGGTCGTAGCTCTTTACGCCCAATCGTGACAAATAATCAAAATAGAGCAGGTTGTCGACCCAGATATAGCTCTTGCGCGGTATCGAGATCGCATATTCCTCCGGATAGTCGAGATAAAGAGCGGACGGCGTGTGCACGTCGATCTTCTTTGCATAGACCTCGATCAGGCGTGAATCGAACCGCTCGCGCAACCCGTGCTGCCCTGTCGGCTCGCCATCGCCATCTTTCGAGACATTGACCGGGACATACATGGCTCCGACATAGTGAGCGATCTCGGCGGAATGTAGAACGACGGCGTCATAATCCGAGCTCTTGAACGCCTCCGTGAGCGCGTGGTAGCTTTCGATCAAACGCCACGGTAAATCCCCAGATTCCTCGAGCGCTTCCTCGCCATATTTACGAACCGCGAGCTTGCGGTCGGTGGGGAGATCTGCAAACGGAAACGGCTCCAGACGATCCACTTCGAAGAGCATTCGTGGAGGAAAGATCGTCGGATCGCTCGCCGTCTCCACGATAATGTGTTCTCGTTCCTCATAGAACTTTTTGAGGGGCTTGTCGAGGCTGTCAATGGCCTTCTCCAAAAAGAGCTTCACCCCCTCCGCGCTCCAAGGAATCCCGATGTCAACACTGCCGAGAACGAGCCAAGCTGTCACCGTCAGCGCGAGCACACGTGTTGTCATTACCACTCCTCGGTCTAGAATCCGCTGCCAAGAAAAACCGCAGCGGCCCCCCATTCTACCAGCTACCGCACCAGTACAAAACGCCCCCAACTACGGTCCCTCTGCAGCCGCGGGCCTGCACGCCGAAGCCCGAAGGACGAAGCAGCGGGCTTGCCTCGCCGAAGCCCGAAGGGCGAAGCAGCGGGCTTGCCTCCTCGAAGCCCGAAGGGCGAAGGTGGGAACCCGCGCGATCGTAAGAACGTCCACGGTGCCAGCGCCGGCTCGAAGAAGCGCTCGAGCGGCACTGTTAGCCGTGGCGCCCGTCGTCAGAACATCATCGACCAGTAGAAGTTTGCAACCAGCCATATTTCGAGGAACGCGGCACCGATACGCGCCTAACACATTGGACTTTCGCGCGGATGCGGAAAGCCCCGACTGAGGTCGGTTGTCCTTCGTTTTCACTAACAGACGCGGGCGCATCGGAGCACCTGCGATTACCGCCACCGCGCGGGCCGCGATCGCCGCCTGATTGAATCCGCGCTCACGCCGCCGCCGCCAGGATGCGGCAGGGGGATGACGGCCGCGTAGTCCTCGAGCTCTCCCGCGCAACACCAACGCTCAGCAGCCAGTCTGCCAAAAAGCGTCCCGAGGCGCGCACGCCCGCCGACTTTCAACGCAAGCAGAAGGCGCCGCACACGCTCATCGTAGAGGAGTCCGGCACGCGCTTTGCGGAAGACCCGCTCGCCTCCCGACACGGCCCACATAGCCGGGGGCTACGCTCGCCGCGTAGGGAAGACCACAGGATTCGCAAAACGGTGGCTCGATACGAGGCAGCACCTCAATGCAGAGCTCGCAGAGCGGGCCCAAAAGCGGCCGCCGCAAAAGCTCGTGGCACAAGAGACACGGAGCTGGGAACGCGAAAGCGCCGAGCCCGTGAATACCGGCACGCACGAGCCGCGCCAGCCGATCATATCTAGCGGTCATTGTAGACACCATGACAACTAACGCTCGCGCTCTTTCAACAACGTCCGTAGCCCTACGGGGTCGACCAGGTCGGTGAGGGTGCTATCACGGGCTCGGGCGTATCGACAGTTGGAAGATGCAGGCTCACCGTGCCCCAGCGCCCACAACGCGCGCAGCGCTCCGTCCATTCCGACATGCGCCACGCGCAGCTTTCGCAGGCATAGTCCATCATCAGCCCTTCGACCTCGGCGACGAGCAATTTGGTCTTTTTGAGCGCGGCGGAGAGCTCGTTCTTGCTCTCCAGGATTCGAGCCATATAGAGATGGAGTGCGGGCAGGCCGCTCACGCGATCCTCGATCATCTGGAACTCGCGGAGCGCCTCATCGAGCATGAATAGGCGATAGTGAAGCTTTCCCAAACAGTAGCGGAGCGGCACCTCATTCTCGCTGAGAACGAGGGCCTGCTTCCACACACCTATCGCTTCTTCCGGCTGCTCGGCGCGCAAATAGAAATTTTGGAGCGAAGAAAGGAGCTCCGTCGAGCCCGTGAGCTCGTAGCCGCGATGCCACGTGCGTATTGCCTCTTCCGTCTCGTCGTTCGCGGCGAGTGCCTCTCCCAAACGGATATAGGCGGGGACGAAGCTCTCATCCTCACCAAGAATCAAACGAAAGGCGGCGATCGCCTCCTGAGATCGTCCGGCCGAAAGCTGCGCCACGCCGAGGCCGAGGCGAAGGCCTTTCGCCATGTCCCGCTCGAGCGCGCGCTCTTCGTCTGACGAGACCATGTCCACGAGACGGCTCTGTAACATAATTGCCTCTTCCCACTTCTGATGTTCGACCAGGAGATCCCGAAGTTTCCGATGCGCCGAGACCGTCGGCACCGGCCAGCCTTCGATGATCTGCTCCAGGACGATCTTGGCGCGCTCCTCCGCACCGGCGGCAAGATAGACATCCACGAGCGAGTAGTGAGCGACGAGATTTTTCGGGGCCACGCGCGTAGTGCGCTCGAGCGTATCGGCAGCCTCGCGGTAGCGCTTGAGCGCTCGAAGACTATCGCCTTTCTTGACGAGCGCGTGCTCGTGCTCTGGTTCGCGCTCGAGCACAGAATCGAAGCGCTGGAGCGCTTTTTCATGATGACCATTAACCAAGGCGTCGAGCCCAGCCGTGTAGAGCTCCTCGACGGCTTGATGGGCCTCGTACACGCGACGCCGGTGGCGATCGCGAGCAAAACGCCGCACACCTCCCGCGAGGTCGAAAAACAGAATGACCCCCGCACCGATCCCGAAAGCTGCGAGCATGACCATCCAAAGCTCGAGCACGAGCGGCTGGAAGAACGCAAACTGAACCGTCACACGCTCCTCATTCAAGCGAATCGTCGAAACCGCGAACCAGACGAACGCAAAAACAGTGAGCATCGTGAGAAGAGTCCGAGCCCGCATAACAAACGCTAGTCTACCTCCTGAAGCAGAAACCCCAAACCCGAATCGCGAATGCTGAATCGTCCGCATTCGGGTGCCTTCGAAGGGATCAGATGTGAGCGCGAAGCGCGAATAATTCTGATCAGTCCCCGTCATACCTCTTGCGACGCTGCCAAAGCGACTTGCGACTGACCCCAAGAATCTCCGCGGCACGGGTCGTATTCCCGCCCACATCCCGCAGAACCCGCTCGATATAGCTCTTCTCGACTGCGGCAAGGGTAGGGCGCTTGTGAAGCGTGACACCCCACGTGATAGACGGGCTCTCGAGAACGTATGCAGGGATATCGGCTCTCTCGAAAGTCTCACTTCTCGACAGAATCGCGCCGTGCTCGACGACGCCCTTGAGCTCCCGTACGTTTCCGGGCCAAGCGTAAGTCGCGAATAGCTCGAACGCATCTAGCTAAAATCGGCGAGGCGCGCGGCCTCGGCGCTCGACCTCTTTTTCAAGGAAGTGCTCCGCGAGAGGAATGATGTCGGCGGGTCGCTCCTGAAGAGGTGGAAGCCGAATCCAGAAAACACCGAGACGATGGAACAGGTCGCGGCGAAAAAGCTCGCGCGTAACAGCCTCTTCGAGGTCGGCGCTCGCGGAAGCAATGAGGCGAGCCTCGAGCTCGATGAGCTCTGTCCCGCCGAGCGGTTCGAATCGACGTTCCTCGACCGCCCGCAGGAGCTTGGCCTGGTGGAGCGGAGAAAGCTCGCCAATCTGGTCCAGAAGCAGCGTGCCCTTGCCGGCAAGCTCGAACTTCCCGACTTTTCGCTGAGCCGCGCCGGTGAACGCGCCACGCTCGTAGCCAAAGAGCTTGCTCTCGAGCAAGCTCTCAGGAATGCTCGGAAGATCGACCGTGACCATGGGAAGCGCGGACCGCTCTCCCCACAAGTGCAGCGCATGCGCTGCGAGGTCTTTTCCCGTACCGGTCTCCCCGCTCAGAACGACATTGCTCGACGCTGTCGCCAGGCGCTCGAGAAGCCGGACGATTTCCACCATCTGCGGATCGTGGCATCGAGACCCGCCGTCGCATTGGGCTTCGCCCTCGGCGCCTTGGGCATGAGCTCAACTGGCGACAGCGATCTTTTGCGCGTCGCCCCAGAGGCGTTCGAGGTCGTAATATTCGCGGCTCGTCGGCGTGAAAACGTGCACGACGAAATCCATATAGTCCATCAAGATCCATTCTCCACGCGGAAAGGACTCGACATGCGAGGGCCGCCGCTTCATCGATCGGAGCGACCTCTCCACCTCGTCAGCGATGGATTTGATTTGGCGGTGGCTCGTGCCAGTGGCGATCAGAAAGAAATCCGTAAAGCTCGCCAACCCGCGCAGATCGAGAACCACGATATCGGCGGCCTTTTTCTCCTGCGCCGCGGAAACCGCGCTTTTGAGCTCAGGGTCCAGCGAGTTCAAGGTCAACTTAGTCTCGGTCAAGTTTTTCGAACCTCTTTGAAATTAGACCTAGCGCGGGCGTAGCCGCAACCGAAAGGGGGAATTGGCCACAGAGGCACAGAGACACAGAGAAAAAGCGACGGGCCGGCGGAACCAGCTCCGTGGATTTTGCTTTTCTCTTTGGTCAACTTTGCCAGCGGCAAGAATGCCCACGCTTGGTCGGTGAACTCATTGGAGATTTCGTGGCGACCCTTGACAGGGCGAACGGAGCTTGGGAACGAACAGTTTTCTTGATTCTCTGTGTCTCTGTGGCCATGACTGCTTCTCAATAACACCAAGAATCTACGCGGTCAGCGCAATTCTCTGAGTAATTCTACGAAAATGGCGGCAAATGGCCCCTGATGTTCACGTCACCCGCTCCTTCTGTACCAGGCCGTAGAGCTCGCGAACCATCTTCTGACAGCCGTCGCCGGTCGCCGCCGAGACCGCGAAGAACGGAAGCCCAAGCCCCGCCGCCGCTTCTTCGAGAGCGGCGCGCCGAGCCGGATCTTCGAGCGCGTCCATTTTGTTCGCGGCCACGGCTCCCGGTTTTCCATCCATTCCCTCACCGTAAGCCTCTATCTCGCGCATCAATGTCTCGAGGTCGTCGACGGGCTCTCTTCCCGAACTCTCAGACACATCAATGAAGTACATCAGACAAGCCGTTCGGCTCAAGTGGCGCAAGAAGCGATCGCCAAGCCCCGCACCTTCGCTCGCGCCCGGGATCAGACCGGGCACATCGGCCAAGACGAAGGAGCTCTCTTCGGAAATCTCGACGACGCCGAGATGAGGTACCAGAGTCGTGAACGGATAATCTGCGATCTTGGGTCTCGCGGCGCTGACAGCCGAGATGAAGGTGGACTTCCCAGCATTCGGAAAGCCGACGAGGCCGACATCCGCGAGCAGCCGCAGCTCGAGCCGAACCCGCCGTTGTTCGCCCGGGCTCCCCGTTTCACATTTTCTCGGCGCCCGATTCGTCGAAGACGCGAAGGACACATTCCCTCGTCCCCCCCGCCCGCCCCGAACGACGAGCAGCTTTTGATTTTCGTCGATCAAATCTCCGAGGAGCTCTCCCGTTTCCGTATCGTGCACAAGAGTACCGAGAGGAACGGAAAGCTCCAAATCCTCACCCCTGCGCCCAGCGCGCTTGGCGCCTTCGCCGTTTCTGCCACGCTCGGCGCGATAGTGCGGGCGGTAACGGTAGCCGGCGAGCGTATTCTGGGCCGGGCTCGCTAGAAGCCAGATGGAGCCGCCGTTGCCGCCGTGGCCGCCATCGGGCCCGCCACGCGGGACATATTTCTCTCTGCGAAAGCTGACGGCACCATCGCCGCCGCGCCCCGCCTCGAGCTCGAGAACAGCCTCGTCAATCCACATCAACCCACATTATGGACGAAGCGGCTTGATAGAGAAACGTGAAGTTTCGAGACGTCTATCTCCTGGTTGTAGCGGCTCAACTTTGCTGCCTGCTACCCGCACGCGGAAGAACGAAGCTGCCACCCAAAGGGGCTGCGGTAGCAGGCAGCGAACGCGGGCGCAAATGAACCGCAATAGCGCCCTCAGAGATGCTTAACTGGCACCCGCGGGGTCGACGTGGATGAATCGACCCTTCTGACCGCGTTTCTGAAAATCCACGATGCCCGTGATCTTGGCGAAAAGCGTATCGTCCTTGCCGCGGCCAACATTGCGGCCCGGCTTGAAGCGCGTGCCACGCTGTCGAACGAGGATAGAGCCACCGCTCACGCTCTCGCCCGCAAACCTCTTGACTCCGAGCCTCTGCGCGTTGCTGTCGCGTCCGTTGCGTGAGCTGCCTTGACCCTTTTTATGTGCCATTACTTGTTAACCCCGACTACCCTTCGATCGCCTCGACCTTCACAGCGGTAAACGACTGCCGGTGGCCGCGCGTGCGCCGATACTGCTTGCGGCGCTTTTTCTTGAAAACGAGAATCTTCTTACCGCGCCCCTGCTCCATGACCTTGGCCGTCACCGAGGCGCCGTCGACATAAGGCTTGCCGAGCGCAACCACGCCATCGCGATTCACGAGCATGACTTTGTCGAAGCGAACGGTGTCCCCAACTTTAGCTTCGAGCTTCTCGATTCTGAGCTGCTCACCGGGAATCACTTTTTGCTGCTTCCCGCCCGTCTCGATGATTGCGTACACTTGTTGCCTCCGATTACACTTACGTAGATCCGATCATTGTAGCTATCGAAGACTCCCGCGTCAAGGTGGACAGAATACGCTGCGCCTCAGAAGTTGAACCCTATCCAGAAATCCGCCTTCCAGCCCTCGACGGTGGTCGCGAAGTCCGTGAGCTTGGACCAGTTGATGTTCATGGGCATTCCAAAAAAATTGAACGCGAGGCCGATTCCGTAAGACGCCACAGCATTGCCGAGCCCGAATCCCTCCGAGATACAAGGAGCATTACCGCCCGGCCCGCAACGGGCTCCGAGTGAGGAAACCCGACGCTCGCTCGAGAAAATGTTGAATGTCTGGTCGATGAAGTGAGCCCCGCCCATATCTATGAAGAAAATACCCCGTAGCGGACCGAAAAAGCCGATCGGCGTAATCGCGGCGTCGATGATTGGGAAGCGAAGCTCCGCATTGGCGAAAAAACCCTTATTGCCGACAAAGGACTGGTAATTGTAGCCGCGCATATCACCGTTGCCGCCAAACCAGAACAAGTCCGGATTCTCGCCGTCACTCCAAAGCCCCCTCATCCTGAGGGCGAGCAAGCTTCCGCCGCCGATTTGAAAATATTTTCGCGCGTCGATGTTGATCGTCTGCCGCGAGAGAAACGGGACGGACGGCGAAATGGACACACCCGCCGATATTGTGCTACCCGCGATGGGACCAAAATTTCGAAACCGCGTCGTTTCTTGAACGAAAGTCGCCGATACGGGTAAAGCCGTGCCATTCGGGTAGCGTTGAGCGATTACGTTCTGGAACTGAGCGAAGTCGCCGCCGCCGAAGCCGGTGCCGAACGGATTGAGGAGCGGGTTCAGAACCGGGTCTTCGAACCGCGTGCGCTGGCGGATGATCCCGGTAGATACCTCCAAACGCCGGAAACGACTCAAAGGATAGACGGCCGAGATCGTAGCGCCGTATTGCCGGATGGTAGAAATAGAATCCTGTCGCGAAAAGGCGTAGCTCCCAGAGAAACCGAAGGGATTCGCAAAGAAGAAGCTCGTCGTGTCGAAACCTCTGATCGAGTATTGAAGCCTTCCGGCCCGGTTGATATAGCTCCCGAGATAGCTCCGAAACTCGCGCACCGATAGCGCGAAGAACGTGAAGTTTTGATCGCCGAGCACATCGGAGAAGCTGATCCCCGTGCCGCCGAAAAAATCGCCACCGGATGTGACCCCGACGTTAATTGGCGGCACACCATCGATGTAGAATTTTTCGAACGTTCCTTTCCGGCGCTTGTTCTCGGAAATGATCTGGTGGTTCACCGGCGGCACGAAATCGATCACGGGTCCTTCGGTGCGCACAATGAGGTCCGAAGAAAACTCTTTGACGGGCTCGTCCATCGGCAGCCTGTACAGGCCGTAATTCCCTTTGTAATAGCTCGTGAACAAGAGGACGTCTTCATCCGAGCGTGAGCCGTCTTTGATGATAGCCGGCGAGAAATTGCCGCCGAGCACGTCGGTATATTGGATGATGTCGCCCGTTTCGACATCCATAGAACGGATGTTATAGATGTCGTCGTCCTCGTTCGATGTGTAGAACATGACACGACCGTCGTCCGAAAAAACCGGCGAGGCATCGTCATGGGTTCCAAATGTAATTTGCTCTTTCTTCGACGTATCGTTGAGATTGACACGGTAGATTTTGTCGTAGCCGCTGATGCGCCGGCTGTAATAGAGCCATTCGCCATCCGGCGTGACTGCCGGAAATTTGTCGAAGAACTTGTCGTCGGTGACGTTATAGAACTCCTCCGTCTCCATGTCGACACGCCACACATCGCTAATGCCGTCTCGAAGCGCCGTGAAGTAGGTATATCGGCCTTTTGGCCCGACATGTGGGAAATAGGCTCTGTCGACCGGGACTCGAATGCGCTTCACAACTTTCTCTGTGAGCACGTCGACGACAATGAGCGCGCGCCGTTTCCCAAAGCGGCCGAAGAACACGATGTGGTCTCCGTCCGGGGTCCAGGCGAGGTTGCGGCCGATAAGCGAGTCTTCGCCGATGAGGCCGACGATGTTCTCGAAAGCACCGGTATATCCCGGCGTCAAATTCTTGATGATTGAGCCATCCGCGGCCGAAAGAAGAATAATGTCGAACTCGCCCTCTTTGCGGTTGACGCTCATGACCGCGATGATCTCTTTCGAAGGAGACGGCGCAGCCGATAGCGCGGCGACGAAGTTCCCCTTGCGCGGGTCGGGCGACATGTCCAAGCTGTAATCGTCCGGGATTTCTTTGTCGCGGTAAGGCTTGTATTTGTCGACGAGCCAGCGCTTCCATTCGCGATAGAACTCTTCCGGCGTCAAGCGAAAGGCTTGCTGATAGACTTCCTCCCCGACGCCGCCGACGACGGCGCGACGCAAAGCAAAGATGAACTGTCGGACGCCCTCTTTGCCGAAGCGTTCTTCCATGAACGTGAAAACCGACGCTCCGAAACTATAGGCAGCGCGGGCAAATCCGACGTTCAGCTCCTCGAAGCTCGGGATTTGGTCCGTTACGGCCGCGTCACGAATGACCATGAGGTCGAGCGGATCCCACTCGTCCTCCATGTAGGTCGCCATCCCCTCGTCGATCCATACGGGAACAGAACGGCGGACGAGCGAACGCGGGATGATGTCAAATTGGAAGATATGGGTCAGCTCGTGGATGAACAGTTCCTGGAGCTCGTCCGGAGGATTGTCGATGGGGATCACCATCCGGTCGCGCGACGGCTCCGCGAAGGCACCTACACCCTCGGGGATTTCTATAGGGTACAAGTTCGTCTGAGCGAACTCGGAGAACGTTTTGTAGAGAATGAGCGGAATGGCGAATGAGATTTCGTGCTTGAGGTCGTTCGAAACCTTCTCGTAGGCGCTCTCGGCATAGCTGACGAGACGGCCGAGCTCCTGCTCGAACTCGGGATAGTAATAGACCTCGAAATGCGGAGACCGATAGACCTCCCACCGATGCTTGTCGTACTTGACCTTGTTCTTGCCGTAAAACTGCGTAAAAGATTGGCCGAAGGCTACGACCGTGGACAAAAAAAGCGCAATGATAACGAGCGCCGCTCTTCCCATGATTCCGTTATAGCTTTTCCTCATCGGTTTCCCTCGTGTCATTCGATGATGCGATCATTCCCCGACGACGCAAAGCTCAGCGGCGAAAAAAGCTCGGCTCTCGTGAGGCGCGGTGTTCTTCCGTTGTAATCACAAATGTTTCGACCACCACGTCTTTCATTATTCGTGTTCAGGCAGCATTCATTTCAAGAGAATCCTCGTGCCCCGAAACGTCTGAGGCGAAAGAATGCTCAAGAAATTTGGTAGAAGCCGATCCATCAGCTCGAAATAGGACGACAGCGCCGAGGTCTGCTCGTCACGGCCGTAGACAACTTCTTCGGTGAAGCGCTCACGGTGAATCGTCCGTCCCGTCTCGCCATCGATAAAGTAGAACTCGGCGTTCAAAGTGAAGCCCGTCCGCTCCAGGAACTGCTGACTGCGCTGCAGCTGGGACCGGTTGAACGCGTCACGCGTATAGCGATCGCGCCGGGTGAAGCCCGATCGAGACTCGGAGCCGAAACTCAGCTTTCCCGTTACGATGAGCGGGTTTTGATATTCCTCACCGAGCTGCATCCAATAATCCTCATCTTCGAGAAGCTTGTCCTGCTCGAGATCGATCCACTCTTGCTGAGAAATCTCCTCTTCACCATCCGCGCGTGCCTTCTCCTCGATCTCTGCGAACTCGATGAGAAGGCCGGCATCCTCGAGCGCCTCTTGCGAGAAGTCGCCGAGAGGCTCGACTTCCGCGTCGAGCACTTGGAGCTTGGAACGCATCCGGAGCTGGTTCCGCAGCAGGCGCACCGTCTCGGAGTCAAGGTCGAGACGCTCGTTCGTCTGCGTCGTGAAGCTCGCGACGAGAATGCGGTTGAACCGCGAGACGTCGAGCTTGGCGTCGATGGGAACCTCGATGGGCACTTCGTAATACGAAGTGCAGGAAGCCACAAGAACACCCAGGAATAGGCTAAAGAAGAGCAGGGACCGACGCCGATCAGTTCCGGAGCGCCCGCCTGTCGGATCGTTTTTTTCTCTCATACGCTTCTCTGAAGAGCTCATAGTTCTGGCGAATATATAAGTTAGCGGAATCGAGCTCGAGCGCCCTTTCGTATTCCTCGTTCGCTTCTTCGAACTCACCCGACTGCTCGAAAGCCACCGCTAAATTGTTCCGGGCGCTGGCGTTATCGGGGTCGAGCTCGACGGCCTTCTCCCAACGATAAATCGCCTCCCGCCAAAGACCCCGTTGGGCGACGTCGATACCGAAAGCAACCTGGGCGCGGGATTGATCCTCGCGATCGTACGCGAGAAGCGGGCAGGCAGAAAGCGCAACGAGAATTAGGGTCGAGATGACAGGCCGAACACGTAAGGACAAATCCACCTCTAACTTACAGAGAATCGCGAGGCTCCATCACCCCGGTGATGGCTGGCGGCTAGGCTTATGGTAGCCCCCCCCCCCAACGCTTCGCAAGTAACTTCGGAAGCCGAGGGAGGGCGAGGAGCTCGTTTCTCGTCATTCTATTCAAGTGTCGGATCCGCATGCCCAAATCGCCAGACGGGCCCGATTGTCCGCCGGAGACACTATAAATGTCTGTGAAACGCTCCACAACCGAACAAAACGAGCTCATTGCCGCACTCGCGCTCGCGCGTATCGAGAGGACACCCTGCCGGGATCGCGTCGAGCTCGTCCGCCGCGCCGGCTCATGCAAAAAAGCGCTCCACGAGCTCACTTCGCGCCCGGATTCGTTGCTCGATCGCGGGAAGCGCGAGCTCGACGCGTTGCACGCCCAGGGTTTCGATGCGCTGGCGCTTACCGATGCGAGCTACCCGCGCCTGCTGAAGATGGGCCGGACCCTCCATTAGCTCTGACCGTCTGGGGTCAGCTCGAGCCGAGCAACCCGCTACGGGCTCGAGATGGCAGGACGACTCGCGCGCGAGCTCGCCTGGGCCGGTCTCACGATCGTGAGCGGGCTCGCACGCGGAATCGACAGCGCGGCACACCGAGGAGCTCTTGAAAAACAAGGGAGGACCATCGCGATCCTCGGCTCCGGCCTGAAAAATATTTATCCGAGCGAGCACCTCCGCCTCGCCGAGCAAATCGCCGAGAACGGCGCTGTCCTTTCTGAGTTCGCGACGACCGAGCCCCCGCGGGCTCTAAATTTTCCGCGGCGCAATCGCATTCTTACAGGAATGACGCTGGGCACGATCGTCGTCGAAGCCGCGCTCAAGAGTGGGTCGCTCATTTCCGCGCGACTCGCTCTCGAACAAAATCGCGAAGTCTCCGCCGTTCCCGGGCCGGCCCGCGCCGAGAACAGCGCAGGCGTGCACACCTTGATCCGCGACGGCGCAACGCTGGTGACGGAAGCTCGAGACGTCGTGGAAGAGCTGCGGCCAGAGATACGCGCGCTGCTGCGCGAAACGGGCCCCGCCGCCGCTTGGGCGCGGCCCGAGCTCGACGAGCACGAGCGCGCTGTTTACACAGAGCTCATCCGAGCGCAGAGTGCGGTGGATGTCGACGCGCTGCTCGAGCGTGTCGATATGCCCACCGAGCGCGCTTTGTCCGTCTTGTGCGGCCTCGAAGTCAAAGGATGGATCTGGAGGCTCGGCTCCGGCCTCTACCAGGTAAAGCCATAACGCTCGCTGCCCGAAAACCCAAAAGAAAGGAGAGGTGGGGATAGAAGGGGAGGTGGGGATAAAAAGACAGAACCGATCTTCGCTTTATCCCCTTATCCCCCTTCGTATCCCCACATCCCCTTTGCCCTTTTTGTGTGGCCCCGCGGGGCCGAAACTGGCACGAGTTTGCGGATCTCAATTCTTTAGCTACACTATTCCCATGGCGAAGTCACTCGTGATCGTGGAATCGCCCGCCAAGGCGAAGACCATCAACAAGTTTCTCGGGCGCAATTACATCGTCCGAGCCTCCATGGGACATGTGCGCGACTTGCCGAAGAGCAAGCTCGGTGTGGATGTCGAGCACGGCTTCGTACCGGACTACGTCGTCATTCCCAAGAAGAAGAAGATCCTCTCGGAGCTCAAGATCGAGGCGCAGAAGGCCGACGCGATCTACCTCGCTCCAGATCCCGACCGCGAAGGCGAAGCGATCAGCTTCCACCTGGCCGAAGAGCTCAAAAGCAAGGACAGCAAGATTTACCGTATCCTCTTCAACGAGATCACGAAGAAAGCGATCCAAGAAGCCATCAAGAATCCGCGCCAGATCGACCAGGACAAAGTCGACGCGCAACAAGCCAGGCGGGTTCTTGACCGCCTCGTGGGCTATCAAATCTCCCCTCTCTTGTGGGAGAAAGTCCGGCGCGGCCTCTCCGCGGGACGGGTGCAATCCGTCGCGCTTCGCATCGTGTGCGAGCGCGAGCGCGAGATTCAAGCCTTCAACTTCGAAGAATATTGGTCGATCCATACCGATCTCGAGGGCGGGAGCCCGCCTCCGTTCGTTGCCAAACTGAGCAAGATAGACGGGAAGACCGCCGAGCTCAAAGACGAGAGCTCGACCCAAGCCGTCGTCGACGAGCTCTCGAAAAACGATTTCGCTGTGAAGAAGGTCACCGCGAAAGAGCGGCGGCGCAATCCTGTCCCCCCTTTCATCACGAGCAAGTTACAGCAGGAAGGGGCCCGTAAGCTTGGCTTTACCGCAAAGCGTACGATGATGGTCGCCCAAAAACTCTACGAGGGCATCGAGCTCGGCAAAGAGACCGTCGGCCTCATTACTTACATGAGAACCGATTCGACACGGATTGCCGACGAATCCATCGCGGAAGTTCGCGAATTTGTCGGCGCGCGCTATGGCGCGGAGATGCTCCCCGAAAAGCCAAACGTGTACAAGAGCAAGAAGGGCGCTCAGGACGCGCACGAAGCCGTCCGTCCCACCTCGGTGATGCGAGACCCGGAATCCATCGCCGCTTATCTAGGTCGCGACGAGCTCAAGCTCTATCGGCTCATCTGGAACCGGTTCGTTGCCTCGCAAATGCGGCCTGCGGTGTTCGACGAAACGATCGTGGAGATTGAAGCCGGCCGCCACAACCTCCGTGCACGCGGCTCCATTCTCAAGTTCAGGGGTTTCCTGACGATTTACGAGGAAGGCAAGGACGAGGACCAGTCTCAGAAAGAGGTCGAAGGAACCGCCAAAGCGGATGGGCCCAAGCAGCTTCCGGCGCTCACAGAAGGTGAGGTGCTCAAACTACTCGTGGTCAAGCCCGGGCAGCATTTTACTCAGCCGCCGCCGCGCTTCACCGAGGCATCGCTCGTCAAAGAGCTCGAGGAGCAAGGCATTGGACGTCCGAGCACTTATGCGAGCATCCTCTCTGTTCTGATCGATCGCGAATATGTCAACAAAGTCGAGAAGAAGTTCCTGCCTACCGAGCTCGGCTTTCTCGTCACCGACCTCCTGCTGGGAAGCTTCGCCGATATCATGGCGATCGAGTACACGGCACAAATGGAGGAGCTCCTCGACAAGATCGAGGAAGGGAGCGCCAACTACCTCACGACGATTGACGGCTTCTACCAAAAATTCAAGAAGGATCTCGAAGACGCCAAAGAGAACATGACCAACGTCAAGGCCATGGAGCTCGAGACGGAGGAAGTCTGCGACAAATGCGGGGAGCAGATGGTGATCAAGTGGGGCAGATTCGGCCGCTTCCTCGCCTGCTCTGGTTATCCCGACTGCCGCAACACGCGTGAGACCCAGAACTATCAGGAGAAAGACTCCGCCGATCCGGACGTATTCCAAGACGAAGAATGCGAGAAATGCGGACGTGCGATGGTGTTGAAGAAAGGCCGTTACGGTCAGTTTCTCGCTTGCTCCGGTTATCCCGACTGCAAGAATACGCGGCGCATCTTGAGAGGCGCCGATGGATCGCTCGAGACAAAGAAAGATCAGCTTCTCGAAGAGAAGTGCCCGAAGTGCGAGAACCAGCTCGTCATCAAACACGGACGCTATGGCGAGTTCACGGCGTGTAGCGCCTATCCCGACTGCAAGTTCATCAAGCAGAAGGAGGTCGGCGTCTCCTGCCCGAAAGAGAACTGCCCCGGACAAGTCGTCGAGCGCCGCTCGCCTCGCGGGAAGCTCTTCTACGGTTGCAGCGAGTACCCGAATTGCGACTTTACGAGCTGGTACATGCCGGTGAAGGAGCCTTGCCCCGAATGCGGCTTTCCCGTCATCTTCGAGAAGAAAACCAAGCGCGACGGTCCACATCTCGCGTGCACGCAGGATGGCTGCAAGTACAAGAAGATGATGGAGCCCGAGCCCCATCCTGAGCCTGAGCCTGCTAGGGCCTGATCAGAATTCGGCATTCAGCATTACAAGCGTGCCTTCTTGGCCGGTTTGCGGTTAAATAGGCGTCGTGGAGATTCCCAAAGTCACCATTATAGGGGCGGGGCTTGCCGGGACGGAAGCAGCTTGGCAGGCGGCACTTCGCGGCGCTTCGGTGCGTCTCTTCGAGATGCGGCCTCACAAGCCGACGCCCGTCCATCGTACCGAGGGTTTTGCCGAGCTCGTCTGCAGCAACTCGCTCCGCTCCAATGACTTGACGAACGCGCACGGTCTTCTCAAGGAGGAGATGCGGCGGCTCGGCTCGTTAGTAATCGAGGCAGCCGAAGCGAGTCGTGTTCCGGCAGGACAGGCCCTCGCCGTCGATCGTGACCTTTTCTCGCGCAACATCACCGAGCGGCTCGAAGCTTCGCCGGCAATCGAGATCCTACGCGAGGAGATCCCGGCGATCCCCGAGGACGGGATCGTCATCGTTGCGACCGGGCCGCTCACTTCCGACGCGCTCGCGGCGTCGATCCATGATTTCACGGGTAGCGACTATCTCTATTTCTACGACGCGGTGAGCCCCGTTATCGAAGTCGAGACGATCGACTTCGATAAGGCGTTTCGGGCGTCGCGCTACGGGAAAGGCGGTGATGACTACATCAACTGTCCGATGACCCGGAAGGAGTACAGTGTCTTTTATGAAGCCCTGATCGCAGCTTCTACCATCGAACTGCACGAGATCGACAAGGGCCTTTATTTCGAGGGCTGCCTTCCCGTCGAAGTGATGGCGGCGCGCGGTGTCGACACGCTTCGGTTCGGACCCATGAAACCGGTCGGCCTCGTCGACCCGAGAACGCAAAAAGAGTCCTATGCCGTGGTGCAGCTGCGGCAGGACAATTTCGCCGCGACGCTCTATAACATCGTAGGCTTTCAGAACCAGCTCAAATGGGGCGAGCAGAAACGCGTGCTCCGCCTCATCCCCGGTCTCGAACAGGCAGAGTTCGCCCGTTACGGGATGATCCATCGCAACACCTATATCAACGCGCCATCCATTCTGAAGCCGAGCTTTCAAACCGAACGGCGTGACAATCTGTTCTTCGCCGGACAGATTTCGGGCGTCGAAGGCTATACCGAATCCGCCGCGTCAGGACTCATGGCGGGCCGCAACGCGGCGGCGCTTGCTCTCGGGGAGCCTATCGAGGTCCCGCCGCCAGAAACCGCTCTCGGCGCGCTTTCCCACTACATTGCCTACGCGGACGCCGAGAGCTACCAGCCGACGAACATGACTTTCGGGCTCCTGCCGCCCATGAACCCCCCAGTCAAAAATCGCCGCGCCCGCAGGCAAGCGATGGTGGAGCGGGCGCTTTCGGAGATCGACGCGTTCATCGCCCACCGCGATGTGGTAACCTCCTAGATACACGCCCACAACACGCGATGGTCCCACCTCAAAGTCGGCGTGAACCGTTCGCTCATCGAAGAGCTCACGATACCGCCTCCGTCCCAGGGACGAAGCGAAGGAGGATGAAATTATGAAGCTACTCTCTCAGCTCCTCGGAGCTTTAGCCATCGTGTCGTGCCTCGCGCCGACCAACCTCGAGGCCCAGGCAAAAATCCGCATCGCCATCTGGGACTTCGAGAATCACTCTGAGAGAAGCTGGTGGTTCTATAACGACCTCGGGCCCGCCGCGCGGAACCACATCGATACGGCGTTCTCGGAGAATGAGGCGCTCTCGTCGCGCTTCAGCGTGATCGAGCGGGAGAAGCTCGACCTGGTCCTAAAAGAGCAAGGGCTCGCCACATCGGGCGCCCTCGATCAGCAGACAGCCGCCAAAGTCGGCCGCGTGCTCGGCATCAAATACATCATCACCGGCGCCATCGACAAATTTGCCATCAACACAACCAAAGCCGGGTTCCGCGGATTCGGCGGAAGCTACACCAAAGCGGAAGCCACCGTCAATTTGCGGCTCATCGACACGACGACTGCCGAGCGCGTGATCGCGGTTTCCGCCGACGGCGACGTGAAAAAAGGTGGCGGTTTCGCGAAAGGCGCCAGCCTCAGTCGAGAGAACGAGTGGGGTATCGCGAGCGAAGCCGTCGAGAAGGCGTCCGAGAAAGTCGTCGAAGCGTTTGCCAAGCACAAGGGGTTGAAAAAACTCGCCGCGGGCGGCGCGATGGGCGGCACCGAAGGTAAGATCATCAAAGTAGAAGGCAACCGTGCCTGGATCAACATGGGCTCCGCATCCGGCATTCAGGTTGGCGATCGCTACATCGTGCTCTCTGTTGGTGACGCGCTCATCGACCCCGACACCGGACAAGTATTGGGTGTGGACGAGAGCGAGACTGGTGAAGGCGAAGTCGTCGACGTGAAAGATCGCTTCGCCATCATGACGTTTACCGGAGCCGCGATGGCTAAGGACGTCGTCCGGAAGAAGTGAATTTTCAGCATTCAGCATTCAGGTCCGTATTGCGGTGATGGAGCTCTCTCATCCCAACGAAGACGCTTAGCCGAGAGAGCGCCCTTACTGGTCCTGACAACTGAATGCTGGTCACTGGCTGCTGATCTTCTCCGCCCAGTAGGCCTGCAGCGCATCCACGATGTCGGACCCGACGAGCCGGGACTGCTCTCGCATTTTTTCGCGCCCCAAGCGGGCGTCGAAAGTGAAGATGTGGGGCTCTAGCGTGAGCAGGTCGTCGAAGTGGGGCGATTCACCTTCGGCTTCAACGGCATAAGTACGCACGACGAAGGTCGTGCCAAACTGCTCTTCCTGCCGTGCTTCGATCTCTTGCACCTCGAGCCGCACGTGCACGTCGGAGCGCCCCAGACGCGCCATTCGGAGTCCGTTGCGGCCGCAAGACTCGACGATCGCGTTCCGGAACGCGGCGCATCCATCGCGAACGCCTTCACACGTCACGCTGACCAGCGGCTTGGCCGGTAGCCCCACGGGCTCAGGGGGAGGCGCGGCTTGCGCAACCGGCGGAGGAGCGATCGCACCTGTCGGCCCGGGCGTCGCCGAAGCCAGGGCGGGCGGCGCGGTTTCGTCAACCAGTGGCGCGTTCGGCACCGCTTCGTCAACCAGTGGTGCGGGCGGCGCAGATGTTTCACTCGCCTCGGGCGTCGCGCTCACGGCCACAGTCGCCTCTGCAATGACCGCCTCGCCGCTTCGTCCGCGGAGGAAGAACAGCGCGAGCGCTACCACGGCGCCGACAGCGATGACGAGCGCGAATACGAGAATCTTCCCTCGAGGTTTCGGCTCTTCCGGGACTTGATGCGCGCGCACGGTGCCTGTGGCCTGTGGCGGTAGCGCCGTGGCGGCACCAGCCATGGTGGTGTCACGCGTCGTACCCTCCGCAATGGTGGGCGGGGGCACGACAATGGCGGGCTCCGCCGCGATTTCGACGGCAGTGTCCTGGAAGCTGTCGAGCGCCCCGATGAGCTCCTCGGCACTTTGATAGCGGTCGTCGGGATCTTTCTCGAGCAAGCGAAGCACGATCACCTCGAGCTCCAACGGAACTCCCGGTTTGACCGAAGACGGCGGCACAGGCATCTCGGTCAGATGCTTGATCAGCATCTGCGGGATCGAGGTGTCGTCGAACGGGACGCTTCCTACGAGCATCTCGTAGAGAATCACCCCGAGCGCGTATAAATCGCTGCGGCGATCCACGGGGGCACCTCTCGCCTGCTCTGCCGACATGTAATGCGGAGTGCCGAGCACCATCCCCGTGGAGGTGAGCGCGGGGCTTGTCGGCTCGAGTGTTTTCGCGATACCGAAATCAAGAAGCTTTGGGATTTCGTTCCCGTCGCTGTCGCGCGTCACCATGATGTTCTGCGGCTTGAGATCGCGATGCACGACATTGTTTCGATGCGCGACACTAAGCGCGCTCGCGATGGCCTTCACGAGCCGCACGACACGCTTCGCCTCCCATGCACCCTCGGTCTGGATCGCTTCTTTCAAGCTGCTTCCGGGCACGAACTCCATCGCGATGTAGAGCATCCCGTCCGAGGTCTGGCCGAGATCGTGAACGGTGACGATATTAGGATGGTTCAAATGGGCCGCCGCGCGGGCTTCGCGGAGAAATCTCTGCACCACGACGCTCGACGAGACAAGCTCGGGCTTGATCAATTTGATCGCGACGGGCTTGTTCAACATCAAGTGCGTGCCGCGATAAACAGCACCCATCCCGCCGCGCTTCAAGAAGCCATCGATCCGATATTTGCCGTCGAGCGTCTTCCCGACCGCCTGGTCCTCCAAGCTCACGGTACTTTCCAGAACCACGCCGTCATCGGGGCAAACGGTCTCGTTTCCATCGAACTGGCGCCCACACTTCGTACATTGACGCATGCAGTGATGTTAAGTGGCTCTGACGAACGAATCAACCGGCGGCCGGGTGGAGCCTTGGCTTCGCCCGGACACTGAGAGACAATGCAGGCATCGTTTCCATGACAACAGTGACAACGTCTCGCGCTCAATCCGCATCGGGGGCGATGGAGTCTTTTCTAGAAGACCTGACGCATCGCCGCGGGCTGTCCGCGCATACGGTAAAGAATTATCGTTCGGATCTTCTTCAGTTTCGCGTTTTCGCCGAAACATCTCTCGACACCAAAGCCTGGAGTGGCATCGACGTTCTGGCTATCCGGGCGTTTCTCGCCGAGCTTCACAATAACGGTATTGCCCGCTCCTCCATCGCACGCAAGCTCGCCTCGATCCGGACCTTTTTCCGCTATCTGACGCGAGAAGGCAGAGTCGACAAGAACCCAGCCCGGCTCGTGGCCACGCCGCGGCTCGACAAGAAGGTGCCCGCGCGGCTCGAGCAAAGCGAAGTCGAGAGACTTCTAGACGCTCCGGATGCAAGCACCGCGCTCGGAAGGCGTGATGGCGCCATGCTCGAGCTTCTTTATGCGACTGGCCTACGGGTGGGAGAGCTCGTTTCTCTCGACCTTGCAACGCTCGATCTCGACAACAGGCTCGTGCGCGTCCACGGCAAGGGTAACAAGGAGCGCATCGTGCCCTTTGGCGAGCTCGCCGCCAAAGCACTCCACGTGTACTCGAAGGATCGCCGCGAGCTCGTCCGCGCCGGACGCGGCACGGACGCGCTGTTTCTGAACGCGCGTGGCGGCCGTCTCACATCACGTTCGGTGCGACGGCTCATGGATCGCTACCTCCAGTTAGCGGCGCTTAGTGCAAGCTTGTCGCCGCACAGCCTGCGACACGCTTTCGCGACGCATCTGCTCGAGCGTGGCTGCGATTTACGCTCTATCCAGGAGCTCCTCGGCCATGAAAGCTTGTCGACGACGCAAAAATATACAACGCTGTCGACACAGAGGCTTTTGGACGTCTACGAAAAAACGCACCCAAAAGCATAAGCGGTAGGTCGGGCTAATAGTCCGATTCGAGGACGCTCTCCGCGCCGTCGATGATTTTTGGAGGCACATAGTCGATGCCCTCTTCCTTGAGCGCAGTGCGTAAGGCGTCAAGTCATGCAACAGATAGTCGAAGTTCTCGCTGAACGCGGATGTGAAAGCCGCTTCCGCAAGCTTTTCTTCGGAGGCGAGCGCATATTCAAAGCCAATCTGAAGGCTCGCTTCGGCATCGCGAGGACCCGCCTCGGCGAGCGCGCGGTAGAGCCTCATCGCATCTTCGCGGTGGCCTTCATACGCGTGGGTGCGCGCTAACAGACGCAAGGCCCGCTCTCTTCCGGGCTCGACGAGGAGCACTTCGCCGAGCTCCTCGATGGCCTCTATGTACTGCTTGTCCGCGAGAAGGGCTTCACCGACGAGAAGCTGCACTTCGATACGCTCGTCATCGGTCGTCGGCAAGAAGGTCGCAAGCCAGCTCAACGCCTGGTCGAACCTGCGATCCGAGATGTAATCACGAGCTTGGTTCAAAGGAGAATGAAGCGCAGCGATCTCGAGCGGCGATTCTTCTAACTTGGGCTCGAGAAAGAAATAGCGCTTCGGCTCCGCGCCGCTCTTTTGCACGCTTTCCATGAGCCTGGGGTGTCGGTTCGCGAGCCGCTCGAGCGCATCCGGAAACTCATCAATGATCTCGAGCGCGTGGCCTTTGTAGACGAGTCCTTCACTTCTGACACCGGAGCGAATCGTGCCCAGATAGATCGGCGCCTCGGGCAGGACCGGAAATGTCGGTATCCCAACATTCGGTGGGGCCTTCACTCGATAGCGCTGCTTCACGGGCGGGAAGCGCCGCGGGTTCATAGGTCGAATGGATGGGAAGTAGACAGCTCCAATGGCCACGACCTCGTAGCTACCGACCGGAAGCGTTGCTTCGAAAAAGCCGAGTGCTTCGTCGGCACGGATCAGATGCTCGTCACCCGTCTCAATATGGCGTACGCGTATCTTGCGCCCGCGATAGTCGGTGCCGTCGAACCGGCCTTGAATGCGGCCGAACACAATGGAGAGGCCTTCTTGGCGCAGCTCACTCCACGTCTCATTCCCACGAGGTCGTCGGCCCAACTTGGAGCAGCTAGCGCCAGCCAGAGCGCAGTCGTCGCTGCCACCGTCCATCGAGCGCCGGTCATCTTACCTCTGTCGGATTAAGGCGAGGGACATATCACATGCCCAGGATTCAGGATTCAGGAAACTCTCAGGACTAGAGGCCAAACCCGGTTGCCACGGTCCTGAGAGAATCCTGAATGCTGAACTAATATCGGACCGCTTCGACGTGTTCATGATGGTGGCCAAAAATGCGCTTGAAGCGCTCGATGTCTTCCTGCGTGCCGGTGGCTTTGGCCATGTTGTCGCTGAGCTTCACCGTGCGAAGGCCGTCGGCTTCCACGGCTTTGACCACGATCGAGACCGGATCAAAGCCTAGATCGTTAGTCAGGTTCGTGCCCCATCCGAAGCTCAGCTTGACCCGTCCATGAAAACGCTCGGACAATTGGAGGATGGTGTCGAGCTCGAGGCCGTCGCTGAAAATTAGAAGCTTCTCCTTCGGATCCACGCCGTGCGACTCGTAGAAGCTCAGTGCGCGCTCGCCGAACTCGAAAGGATTCCCAGAGTCGTGCCGGAGTCCCTTCCATGCACGAGCTTGATCTTTCGTCATGTCGTGAAAGAAAAACTCCGAGCCGTAGGTATCCGTCAACGCGATGGAGAGCCCCCAGCCATACAGCTCCCACCAATCCTTCAACGCCCGATTATGTGAAGCGCGGATGCGATCGTCCGATTCGTGCATGATGCTCGACATCACCATGTAGAGCTCATGCGCGGAGGTTCCCATCGGTACGAGGCCGTGCAGCATCGCCGACTCGGTGGCCGACGTGCCCGCGAATTGACCAGGAAGCTCCACGGCAAGCACGCGGTCAACATAATGCTGCCACTCTCGACTGAAGCGGCGCCTCGTGCCGAAATCGACAAACTCGATCTCGGGATGCTCGCGCAGAGTGCGAATCTTTTCCGCGAGCCGGACCTTGCCTCGGGCATAGACGAGGTCTTGCTCAAAGGCCGAGAGCTTGCGCAAGAGGCTTCGGTTATAGAGTTCGTTCAAAAGAGCGAGGGCTATCGTCTCCCAGTAGATAGCTTCGGACCACAAGCCGTGAAATCGCATCTGAAAGCTGCCTTCCTCTTCTTCAAGCTCGTAGTCGGGAAGCCGCAGCTGGCGCAAAAACTCGAGGTAGTCCTCGGTGAACATCCGATCCCCGTACTCGTTTGTCCCACGGAGATAATGGAGCTCGCTATTGTTGAACCGGAGGCTCCGCACGTGGTCGAGCTCGGCGCGGAGCTCGTCCCGATCGACGATGTCCGCGAGCCGCACGTCCCGCATCCGGTTGGTCAAAGCATAGGTAACGGTAACGTCCGGGTAACGCAGAAACACCATCTGCCCCATGGTAAACTTGTAGAAATCGACATCGAGCAAAGATTGGATGATAGGCATCGCTACCGCCTTTCCTTTTCGCGCGCCGCGGACAACTCGGGCCAAGTGTCGATAGGCTCGGTGCAGAGAACTCGATGCATCCCGGCCTGTTCAAATTCTCGAAAGACGGCATCCGCCTCGTCGGTGAAATCGGCGACGCCCGGGACGACGACCGGTGACGTCGCGTCCTCGAGCAGATAAATTTTCTGTGCGAGCACGGGATCGCGCTTTTTGATCTCGTCGAGCAGATCGGCCACCGTCCACGCAACACAGTGACTCTTCGCTTGGCCCGCCACAATGAGCGCGTCGTAGGCGAGAAACTCTTCGACGAACGCATCGTCTTTGGGCGGCGCTAGCCCACCGGATTCGGTCGAGAGCTCGGGCCGAAGCGCCGAGTAGTTCTCGCTCAGCGGATGATCGCCTTTGACCTCGTACGCCGTTTGAGCGCCGCGCAGGATGTTGTGAAAGAAAAGGGCCTCCTCGACGGTGGAGACGAGCGCGTGGCCGATGCCTCCGAGCATCGCATGGTAAGGCCACACCATGAGCGAGTACCTACCATCCTGGCTGAGGGTCCGGCAATATTGCTCCAGATATTCCTGGTCACAGCCGGGAATCGATTCCGTCGCGCGCGGACTCACCTTCCACCGGCCGGAGGTGACGTCTTCAAGTGTTACCACCGTCATAGGCTCGGGGTGCTCCCCCGCCATGTCGACGAGAAAGGCACTATGGAAGATCTGCATGGCTTTGTGGGTGTCGAGCGTGGCATGGATGCGCGTGATGCGATCGAGATTCTCGTAGATGAACCGACAAAGCCGCTTGTTGTCCTCGACAGCGGCCATCCCCGATCGCCCCGCAACAAAGAGCTCGAATTCCGGAATGCAGAACGTGTTCTGGACATCCACGAGCAAAAGGCCAACACGATAGGTGTCGCTGGAGGACGGCGTCACGCCGTGCTGCTCGCGCCAGCTCTGAGCCTCGCGGGCCAGCCTTTCGTAAGGGACGCGAAAGACATCACCCACTTTTTCGGGATCGAAATGTTCCGGTATCATCAAAATACCTCCACAATCTCGGCCTCGCGGCTCGTAAAGCGATAGAGCATCGCTGGCCGGTGACGCCCCCCCGTCGCTCTCTCTCCGGATGCCTGCACGATACCGAGCGACGAGACTTTCTTGCGAAAGTTCCGTTTGTCGAGCCTTCGGCTCAGCACCGTTTCATAGGCCGCCTGGAGCTCGCTGAGTGTGAACTTCTCGGGGAGCAGCGACCACATCACGTTCGTATATTGAACCTTCGCGGTTAGTCGCGCCCGGGCGTAGTCGAGAATGGTCTCATGGTCATAGGCAAGCTTCCCCGGGAGCCCTTCCACGCCCCAAAACCGCACTTGCTGATATTTATCGGTCGTCCTCAATTCGAGACTGTCGCGTTGGACGAGTGAGAAATAGGCGATCGAGACGACCCGGCCGCTCGGGTCCCTCGACTCGTCGTCGAAGCTGTAGAGCTGCTCGAGATAGACGTCGCTGAGGCCCGTCTGCTCCTCGAGAATCCGCGAGGCCGCACCATCTAGCCTTTCGCCGTCGTCAATGAGCCCTCCTGGCAACGCCCACACACCGTGAAAGGGATCCTGTTTCATCTGGATGAGCAGCACGTCGAGCCGTCCCTCGGCGACCGTGAAAATGCAGTTATCCACGGCGACTAGAACCTGCTGCGTTTTCTTTGCCATCCCGTGTCATCCGCCCATAAGTATTAGTGTATATATTACACCATCAATGGTACGCGAAAGGCTATCGCGCGTCAAACGGGGAAAGGACTAAAGAAGCTGGGCGGCACCGGCGAAAGAGAGAATCTCACCGGCGGTCTGAAAGCGCTCTTCGGGTCTTTTCGCGAGGCACAAAAGAACGAGCTCTTCGAGCTTCCCGTCGATCTCGGGGCGTTTTGGCCGCAGCGGCGGTGGGGGTGTGTGCAGGTGGTGCATCAAGAGGTTTCCCTCGGTGAACGGGGCGCGGCCGACGAGAAGCTCGTAGAGCGTCGTGCCGAGCGAGTACACATCGGTGCGAGGGTCCGTCGGCTTTCCCTGAATCGCCTCCGGGGAAATGTATTTCGGCGTCCCCGACATCGAGCAGGCCCAACTCTCCCCGCTCTTTTCATCCTCAGGGGGCTCGGCGGGGCGGGCGAGCCCGAAGTCCAAGAGCTTCACACGGTCATCGGCGGTGAGTATAACGTTTGACGGCTTCAAGTCACGATGGATGATCCCGCGACTATGCGCGTGGTCGAGGCCCTGACAGACCGAGACGAGCCAGTGAAGCGCTTCGGGAATATCGAGCCGGTTTTTTTCCGAAGGATGCCTTGATAGGTCTCCCCTTCGATGAGCTCCATGCAGATGAACGCGTTGTCCCCGTCATAGCCCAGGTCATAAACGGTGACGATATTAGGATGGTTGAGCGCTGCGGCGGCGCGCGCTTCTGCCAATAGCTGTTCTCGAGCCGACGGATCTTTGGCGAGCGACTCTGCGAGCACTTTGTAAGCGACGGGCTGTTTGAGCAACCGGTCGAAGGCTTTGTATACAGACCCCATGCTGCCTTTACCGAGCATGCCAGTGATCTCGTAGCGGGCCTTGTCCTGGTGCATCACGATCGGCTTCGCGCTCTTGATAGTCTCAGAGCGTGTTTGCTCGTCTTCGATGTGCTGCTGAAGCGTCTTATAGCGCTCGTTGGCGCCGCGATAGTCGTAGCGCACGACGATCACACGTCGCAAAATGTCGGCCGCCTCGTCGAGGTTGCCTTCCGATTCTTCGGCGCGCGAGAGCTCGTCCCAAAGCTCGAGATTGTCCCCGGTCACCTCCTGCCCCGCAAGCACGGTGCGAAGCTTGTCGCCAGCGAGCGAGGCCCAGCCCCGTCGCACGAAAGCTCGCGCGAGCTGCACCACGGCAACAGGAAAATTTGGGTCCGACGCCGGTACTTGCTGAAGGGACTCCACCATCTTGGTCTCGGAGTTCGCTTCGGCGGCGGATTTGGCGGCGTCGAAAAAATCGGTTGGACTGGGCGAAAAAAAAGGCTCGCTAAATCCAAATCGCCGCACTCGAAATAAAGCTCGGAAGATTTTTCTTTATTGCCGGCCTTGAGGAACAGATCCGCGGCCGCCACGGCATCACCGCCCGAAAGCTTTTCGTCGCCGAGAAGATTTGCCGCCTCGCGTATATCACCCGCTTTTTCGAAACAACGGCCCGCGCGATGGCTCAGCAGGGCGAGCTCGGTAACATGGCTCGCCGCGCCGTAGTGGCTGCTGCCCGCCTTCAACTCCTGGACTTGACGGGCAAAGCTCTCGCCGGCGAGGTGATACTCCCCGGCCTCTTCATAACAATCGAGCGCCTTGTCGAGATCGCCGAGCTGGTCGTAGTGAAGCCCAGCCGTGAGGCAGTCGCCAGTTTTTTTCCGCGGCCACGGCTCCACCCTTCACCTTGAGCCCCTCGACTCGAGCGCCGAACAAACGCTCGCCAACGCCGCCAACGAGCGAGAGGATGCCTACTTTTTGATTGACGATGTGGACCGCCCACAAGACGCCGAGGGTCACCGCAAACATTCTCACGTTGCCCCATGAGAGATAGCTCGTGAGCCCGCCAATATGTCCAAAAACAACTTCTGCGAATTCTGCCACGCGCTCTTGTCCCTATAGATCCAGTTCTTTGAGATAGTCACGGAAACGCGCGCCGAGATCGGGGCGTTTCAACGCATAATCGACGGTGGCCTTGAGAAAGCCCAGCTTGTTGCCGCAATCGTGGCGAGTGCCCTCGAACTCGAAGCCATAAATGTCGGACTCTCCGAGCAAAGACTCGAGCCCGTTGGTCAGCTGGATCTCACCGCGCTGATCTTTCGCCGTTGACTTCAAATGGTTGAAGATCGCAGGCGTCAGGATGTAGCGACCGATGATGGCGAGATCGGAGGGCGCGTCCTCAACCGCCGGTTTCTCCACGAGCTTCTTGACTTTGTGGAGCCCATCGCCAACCGACTCCGCGGCAATAACGCCGTAACTCGAAATGTCTTCTTTCGGGACGCGCATCACTGCGAGCACCGGGGCCTGGACTTTTTCATAAACCTCGACCATCTGCCGGATACAGGGGACGTCGCTCGCGACGAGGTCATCGCCAAGAAGCACCGCAAAAGGCTCGTCTCCCACGAGGGGCTCCGCGACCGAGACCGCGTGGCCGAGCCCCAGCGCTTCTTTCTGTCGGACATAGGACACGTTGACGAGATCCGAGATCGCCTTCACGATCTCGAGCTCCTCGCTCTTTCCCTTCTTTTCGAGAAAGCGCTCGAGCTCGAACGACACGTCGAAATGATCTTCGATGGTCGTCTTTCCCCGACCGGTCACGATGATGACGTTGGTGATGCCGGATCCGACGGATTCTTCAATCGCGTATTGGATCAGGGGCTTGTCGACGAGAGGCAGCATCTCTTTCGGCTGCGCTTTCGTCGCCGGAAGAAATCGCGTCCCGAGCCCAGCGGCCGGTAAAACGGCTTTGCGGATGGTCATGAGGTCGATCGAGTCCTTTTCCGTAATAAGTCCAGGGGTGGCTGACGGGAAGCTAGTGGACTGTAACAGATATTTGTTGCGCAAATCGCGAGGTCATTTTGTGGGCTGGCGAGGCGCGATGACGACCATATATCTAGATATTTCGAGGAATCGCAACAAAGCCAGCGCGCAAAAGGACCCACGATTTTGGCAGCGAGTATCTGTTACAGTCCACTAGCTGAGATAGGCTCGCATGCATCACGCCGGCGCGCAAGCAGGAATTGCGGCAATGCTACAATGCGCCCGTGCTCGACGTGAAGTTCGTTGTTGAAAACCTCGACCTCGTAAACCGCAAGCTCCGCGACCGTGGCGCCGATTTTGACCTCGAGACTTTCGAGACCTTGACGGGCCTGAACGCCGAGCGGAAAAGCCTCCAGACCGACATCAGCACGATGCGTCACGAGCACCAGACCGCCTCGAAGAAGATTGGGGCTCTGTTCAAGGAAGGCAAGAAAGAAGAAGCCGAAGCGCTGAGGGGAAGCCTTCGCCTGGACTCCGACGCGATCAAGGTCAAAGAAAACCGGCAGCGCGAGGTCGGCGAGGCGCTCGACAAGCTTCTGGCCGAGGTTCCAAACCTCGCCCATGACAGCGTCCCTGTGGGTCCCGACGAGTCCGCCAACGAAGAAGCCCGGCGATGGGGCGAGCCGCCTCAGGTCGACTTCACGCCAAAGCCGCACTGGGAGCTCGGCGAAGCGCTCGGCATCTTGAATTTCGAGCGCGCCGCCAAGATCTCGGGCGCGCGCTTTGCCGTGCTCGACGGCCCTGGCGCGCGGCTCGAGCGAGCCCTCATCAATTTCATGCTCGACATACACACGAAAGAGCACGGCTATCGCGAAATGCTCCCGCCTTTTCTCGTCGGCTCAGCCGCACTTTTTGGTACCGGCCAGCTTCCCAAGTTCGAAGAAGACTTGTTCAAGGTCCGGAAGCACGACCTTTATCTCGTCCCGACAGCGGAAGTGCCGCTCACAAACTTGCATCGGGACGAGATTCTCGACGCGTCCGATCTTCCGCGCTGTTATACGGCCCTCACACCTTGTTTTCGAAGCGAAGCAGGATCTCACGGAAGAGATGTGCGGGGGCTCATCCGCCAGCATCAGTTCAACAAAGTCGAGCTCGTGAAGATCACCGACGCGGAAAGCTCGTTTGATGAGCTGGAAAAATTGACCGCGGATGCGGAGACCATCTTGAAAAAGCTCGAGCTCCCCTATCGCGTTGTGACTCTCTCGACAGGCGATATGGGGTTCTCGGCCGCGAAGACCTATGACCTCGAAGTGTGGCTGCCGTCTCAAGACACGTATCGTGAGATCAGCTCGTGCAGCAATTGCACCGATTTCCAAGCGCGGCGCGCGAAGATCCGCTACCACCCGGAGCCTAAAGCGAAGACGCGCTTTTGTCACACGTTGAACGGGTCGGCCCTCGCGATCGGCCGCACTTGGCTCGCGATTCTCGAGAACCATCAGAACGAGGATGGCTCGATCACGATCCCTGAAGCGCTGCGTCCCTACCTAGACGGACTCGAGGTGCTCACGAAGGACGGATGCAGTTCTCGATGACATAGCTCTCGGTCAGCTCGAGCACCAACTGATGCGGCTCGAGTCCGGCTTCTTCGAGAAGATGCAAGAGGTGGTCCCCTTGAAGCGCCGGATCGTAGATGGACGGTGGCAGCACGTTGACGAAGAGCTTGGTGTCGCTCGGGAATCCTTTGGCTTTTCTGAGCGCTTTACGCCGGCAGAGTCGATCCAGCTCGAAAGACAGGTTCCCTTCCTCGGCCGTAGAGAAGAGGTCGAGCGGGCTGGCAAAGGCGAATCCTTCGGTCCGCGGCTCAAAGCTTCGAAGCCCATGGTGCTGCGCTCGCCCATGTCGACGATCGGTTGAAAACACGGTACCTCCCTGCTGCCTCAGAAAAGGCAGGATCTGTTCGACGCAATCGACATAAGGCGCGGGTTTCGATCGTTTCGATTGAATCTCTCAGTCGGGTTGCCCTGTGGCTGGGTGGTCCCGGTGTGCAGTGGCAAGAAACATGCTGGTTTTTCCATACACTGCTGACACGCGGGCGCTGAAGACAAGCCGTTGATAGAAAAGGGGTTCTACGGAACGATCTTCGCGGCGCCGCTTTTTCGGACGTTGGCAAAAACCCACAGGACAGTGGGAATACCCATAGGTTCGATCCCTGTTCGAGGAATCGGCGCTACAATGATTCCCCTGGCCGGAGGGATGGCCGAGTGGTTTAAGGCGGCGGTCTTGAAAACCGTTGATCGAGAGGTCCGGGGGTTCGAATCCCTCTCCCTCCGCCAACCTATTTCTGGCTCGGACCTAGCGCTTGGTTTTGTCGCTCGCTCCAAGAGGGGAGACAATCACCGCGCCGCTTTGAGGTCTCGCAAGACGTTCGTCACGACGCGCAACACGAGTTCGGTCCCGCAGAAATTCCTAAACAGTAGCAAGCGGTCTCCCTCGGGCGATACGTCGTAAGACTAGCTACCGGTGACGACGCCGACGCGCTGGTATCTGCCCGCGAACAACAACCTGGGCTCGCTCACGGTCAGCTCCGGTAATAGCGAGACCTCCACCATCCAGAACTCGTTGACGCGCCGGTAGAAGAGCTTGGTTCCATCGCGAGACCAGACAGGCTCTCTGCCTCCCTGGAGCGAGATGATCTCTCTACTATCGCCCTCTGGGAATCGTCTGACTTAGACCTCGTCTCTACCAGACACATCAGAGGTATAAGCCATCCACCTCGAGTCGGGAGAGAACGACGGCGAGCGCTCATTGGCTTCGGTGACGAGGAACGGCATAGGCTCATCCCCGCGGCGTAGAGTCCAGATGTCGCGTCGCGTTCCATCTCCATGCTCATAGAATGCGATGGTCTGTCCATCTGGGGTTACGGAGTGTGCATACTGACCCTCGGGTCGAGCGAGCAAGAGGGAGGGGGCGCGACTTCCGTCCGCTGGAACTTCGTAGAGTTCCGCTTCCTCGCCGACGGTTTTGGTGAAGATTACGGAGTTGCCGTCCGCAGTCCAGATAGGATCGGCCGCCAGGGATTCGCCAACAATTCGATTTCGCACCTGGCGGCGCACGTCAAAGACCCATACCCCACCGTTCGACAACATCAGAACCTCCTGGCCAGACGGAGATATGCGAGGGTTTCGAACTTCTTGAGTCTGTCTTCCTGAATGAAGCCAAGCCACTCGCCGTCCTGGGAAAAGAACGGATTCTCTCCGCCTTCGGTCCCCGGAACGAGGCTCGAGTGGACCGCGTCGAGCGAGCGCTGGTAGAGCTCCTTGCCGTCCGGACCCAAGACCGTATAAACCACAATCTTGCCATCGGGAGAGATCGCCAGAGAGGGATGCATAGCGGCGGAGAACAGATCAATGTCTCGTGCGTCCGGCGGCGGGATATCGAAACGCACTTGCTGCAGAGGTCCAGGCGATCTCCGCTGGCCCCACCAGAACATGGACCGAACGCTGAGGATGGACAGTGGCTGATCTCAAGAGGGGGTGGCACCCGGCCCCTGTGGGCACGGGATGGACGCGAGTTGTTCTACGTGGCTGGCGACGGGCAACTGGTAGTGGTCCGTGTTCAAACCGAGTCCTTCGCTGCCGGTAACCCCGATGTTGTCTTTGAGGGACGCTACTACGCGCCAGTTGCCGGCGCACCCGGTCGCACCTAAGACATCTCCCTCTACGGCGAGCGCTTCCTGATGATCAAGGAAAGCGGGAAGACCTCCGCAACAGGGTTCGTCCTCGTCCTGAACTGGTTCGAAGAGCTAAAAACCCGCGTCCCGACCGAAAAGTAGACATCTCGTTCTGAACGAGATGCGGCGATGTCTACCCGTCCGACTCCTGCGCGATCTGATACTGCTCGAGCTTCTTATAGAGATTACTCCGCGGCGTCCCAATCACCTGCGCCGTCTGGGAGATATTCCAGCCATTCTCCCGAAGCTTCTGCACCAGAAACGCCCGCTCGCTCGTCTCCTTGAACTCCTTCAACGTATTCGCCGTCGCCGCCTGAGACGACGGCGTGTCTTCCTGAGGAACACGAATATGCTCCGGCAGATCGACAACATCGATCGTGTCCGAGGGCACCATGATCAAGACGCGCTCGATCGTGTTCCGGAGCTCGCGGATGTTCCCTTCCCATTTGTAATAGACGAGGCGCTGCATCGCCTGCGGAGAGAAATGCTTTCGCCGCAAATTGTCCTCGGCGGCGAAGCTCGAGACGAAGTGCTCGATGAGAGACTCGATATCGTCTCGACGCTCGCGCAAAGGAGGCGTCGGGATGGGGATGACGGAAAGTCGAAAATAGAGGTCCTCGCGGAAGTTCCCCGCTTCGATCTCCTTTTTGAGATCTTTGTTCGTCGCCGCAATGACCCGCACGTCGACTTTGATCGTGTTCTGCGAGCCGACGCGCTCGACTTCACCTTCTTGAAGAACGCGGAGGACTTTTGCCTGGGTGCGAGCGCTCATGTCACCGATCTCGTCGAGAAAGATCGTCCCGCGATCGGCTTGCTCGAATTTCCCTATTTGTTTGTTCGTCGCCCCGGTGAACGAGCCTTTCTCGTGCCCGAAGAGCTCGCTCTCGATGAGGTCTTCGGGGATGGCAGCGCAGTTGACTTGAATCCAGGGGGCGCGGTTGCGGTTGCTGTTCGTGTGGATGGCGCGGGCAACGAGCTCTTTACCCGTTCCCGACTCTCCCGTGATGAGCACGGTGGCGTTCGTGGGCGCGGAGCGCGCGATAGCTTCACGCACTTTGTCCATCGCCGCCGACGTTCCGACCATCTGGTAGCGGCGCTCGAAAACGGGGCGAAGCCGAGAGACCTCCTCTTTGAGCTGTTTGCGCTCGAGCGCGTTGCGAACGGCGAGCAAGATCCTCTCGGTCTCGAGCGGTTTCTCGATGAAATCGAAAGCGCCGAGCTTTGTGGCTTGGACGGCCGTTTGCACGTTGCCGTGACCGCTTACCACGACGACTTGAGGCGCCGTCGTGCGCTCGCGGAGCTCTCCGAGGACTTCGAAGCCGTCCATCCCCGGCATCTTGATGTCGAGAAAGACCAGGTCGTAGGGCTCGTTCTCGATCTTATCGAGCGCCTCCGCTCCTGACGACCCTTCGGAGACCTCATAACCCTCGTATTCGAGCGTCATGCGGAGTGTCTTGCGGATGGGCTCTTCGTCGTCCACGACGAGTATGCGGGGCTTGACCATGTTTTCCTGCTCGGTCGAGTATAGCATGCGGCCTTAAACCATTTACTTACAACGAATTAAGCCACGTACTCGATCTCGATCGACCCACCCTCGTCGACGGCAGCCGTATGCTCAATGCTAGAAATCAGAGGATCTAGGCGCACGCCCATGCATGTCCCCGAGCGCTCTCGCGTATGCCGCAGCTTTTCGAGCGCTTTCGCAGTGAGTTTCGCCTCCCCGGCGGCACTTCCTGCGCGACACTTCACGAGAGCCGCAGCGAGCTGGATTAGCCCTTGCAGAAATTCGCGTTCGCCCGCGGACGAAGTCTCCGCCCAGAGGCGCTCGAAATAAACATGCGCCTCCCACCAATAAGCAGCATTGAACAGATCGATCCCGTACAGGAAATCGTCGTCTTCGGACGCGGGCTCGCACCCGTACATGTGACCGTCGGGGTGACGTTCCGGATGCGGCGTCTTACCGGGCTCGTGACGGTACGGAGGGAAGGCTCGCTCGCTGTAGCGTGTGCGGCTCAGCGTGTCTTACCGTATTGGCCGTTTTGGCCGTATTGGCCCGCTACCGATTGCGCTCGATGACGTAATACGCGAGCGCCATCAGCGCATCCTTATTAATTGACTCTGGTAGCGACGCGATACATTCCTTGGCTTTGACCGCGTAATCCTCGGCAAGGTCCCGAGCTGTGTCGAGACATCCATTGCGACGCACAAGGTCCAGGATCTCTTTGCGGCTCACCTCGTCGATGCTGCCGCGCTCGATGACGGCTTGGACCGTGGGGAGCGCGCGGGGCTCGTTTTGGAGCGCGTAGATGATCGGTAGCGTGACGTGGCCTTCTTTCAAATCCGAGAGCACGGGCTTGCCGAGCGTCTCTTCGTCGGACGTGAAGTCGAGCAGATCGTCGGCGACTTGAAAGGCCATACCGATATTCATGCCGTACTCGCCGAGCGCCGTCTCGACTTCCGGCGTCGCGCCTCCGAGCTTCGCGCCCATCTTCGCGCAGCCATAGAACAAATATGCCGTTTTGTGTTTCAAGATGTTGAGGTGCTCGTCGACAGTCAGGTCGACCGCGCCGCCACGGGTCAGCTCAAGAATCATGCCCTCGATCATGCGTAGCGTGATCTCAGTAATGACTTCGAGGATCTCAAGGCTACCCATCTCGATGGCGAGCCCGATCGAGCGGATGAAGAGGAAATCACCGAGGAGGACGGTGAAATCGTTTCCGAGCAAAGCGTTGACGGATAGCTGCCCGCGCCGCATGACCGCTTCGTCGACGATGTCGTCATGGACGAGCGTAGCGGTATGGATGAACTCGGTGACGGCGCCATATTGAGGGCCTTTGTCGCCCGTATAGCCGCAGGCGCGAGCGGCGATGAGGAGAAGCGCCGGACGGACGCGCTTGCCACCGCTCCGGTAGATATAGCGGCTGCTGGACTCGACGAGCTGCAGCTTGCTCTCGACTTTGTCGCGGATTACCTGCTCGACGGTTTCGAGATCGTCTTGGATTTCGCCGAAAATATCTTCGAGGCTCAGAGAGGGCTCTGGGAGCTGGGAACGTGTTTCGGAGGACGCCATCGTTGTTCTGCCTGCCCTACGCTCTTAGCGGTAGTTCTTGAACTGCATTGCGATGCCGAGGTCCGCCTCTTTCAACAGAGCCATAATAGACTGTAGCTCGTCTTTCTTTTTGCCGCTAATGCGAACTTGGTCGCCCTGAATCGCGGCTTGGACCTTGCGCTTCGTAGATTTCACGATTTTTACGATTTCGCGCGCCTTTTCCATAGGGATCCCGCTCTGAAGCTCGATTTTCTGACGTACGGTGCCTCCCAGCGCGGACTCGATCTGGCCTGGATTCAACGCTTTCAGCTCGATACCCCGCTTCACCAGCTTCGATTCCAGCACGTCGCGCGCGCTTTGAAGCTTGAACTCTTCCGAGGACTTGAGCTCGATCGCGGCGCCGTCATCCACGACCTCGATTCCCGTACCGGAGCCCTTGAAATCGAATCGGTTCACGATCTCTTTCATCGCGTGTTGAACGGCGTTCTTCACTTCCTGCCCGTCCAGCTTGCAAACGATATCGAAACTACTTTCTGCCACCATTCGGCCCCTATTATTACGAAATTCACCTTTCTCGGCAATTAGAGCCGAGATCCTCTTTGAAGTCAGCTAGATGGAAAAGAATCGATAAAAATTCTCGTCCGTGGCGGCCTCGACCTCCCGCTCCGAAATCCCTTTGGTCTTGGCGAGGCAGTCGGCCGTCTCGCGCACGAAAGCGGGCTCGTTACGTTTGCCGCGATACGGCACGGGAGCGAGATACGGACAGTCCGTTTCCACGAGGAGCTTATCGAGCGGAAGCGCGCGGGCGGCTTCGCGCAGCGGCTCTGCATTCTTGAACGTCAAGATCCCCGAAAAGGAGATCAAGAACCCGTGGGCAATGGCCATCTCGGCGGTGGCGAGGCTCGCCGTGAACGAATGCAGGATCCCGCGAACGTCCGTCGTTTCCTCCTCCAGAATGGCGGCCAGATCCTCTTCGGCCTCGCGGTGGTGCACGATGACGGGAAGCTCGAGCTCGCGCGCCAGCCGAACTTGGCGGCGGAACACCTCCCGCTGCTCTTCCCTAGGGGACGAGTCGTAGTGGAAGTCTAGCCCAATCTCACCGATCGCCACGACACGCGGCCCACTCGCGAGCTCGCGCAGGAGGGCTTCGCCACCTTTTTCATCAAAGATCTTCGCGTCATGCGGGTGGCAGCCGACAGCCGTGTAGAAATCGTGGCTTGCGACGAGCGGGAGGGCTTTCTTGTAGCTGTCTTCTTCGTCGACCATCGCGAGGGAGAGAATGGCTTCGACGCCCGCGCTTTTGGCTCGGGCGATCACAGCCTCGCGGTCCTCGTCGAAGCGGTCCATGTCTAGGTGGGCGTGGCTGTCTATCATTTTTCAGGATTCAGGGTCCGTGGATCACTTTTCCTTTATCGCTTGGGTGTAGCCTAGCCTTTCTAGGCGGCGGCGTTCTTCTTCGGTCATGTCTACGCCTTCTGGTGGGGGAGTGTTGGCTCTTAGGTGTTCTTGGGCTCTTAGCCAGGTGAACAGTTTTTGTTCTAGGTAGCCTTTTGTGAATGGGTCCTCTTCCGATAGGTCAGTGGTTTCTTTTGGGTCGGCGCTCAGGTTGTAGAGCTCTTTTTTTCCGGTGCGGCTGTCCCAGATGAGTTTGTAATCCTTGGTGCGGGCGCTGTAGCGGGGGCGTTTCCAGACGGTGCGCGAGTAAGCGATGCGGTCGGCCGCGGGGGGGCCTAGTAGGCTCTTGCCTTGCATGTCGGTGGCGTGGATGCCGGCGAGCTCCAGGATGGTCGGGGCCAGGTCGACAAGCTCCACGACGTTCTCGACGCGGCGCGGCGCGGCGCCGGGGATCTTCATGATTAACGGGACGCGGATACTTTCTTCGTAGAGCTGCGTGTTGTGGCCTAGGAAATCGTGCTCGAAGAGAGCTTCTCCGTGGTCGGCGGTCAGGATGACGATGGTGTCGTCTCCTCGTCCGTGCTCATCGAGTTGCCGAAGTAGATTTCCAACGAGATCGTCGACATAGGCCAAGTTGCCTTCATAGAGGCCGTGCACGCGGGCGAGGGTTGCGGTGTCGAGCGGCTCTCCCGCGGCGACGCCGGCGTTCAGCGCCTCGACAACCTTGGCGTCGGCCATACCTTCCGGGAACGGTTCTGCCGGGGCGAAGCGGGTATCGAAAGGCGCTTTTGGGTTGTACGGAAAATGCGGCTCGCGAAAGTGGACGTAGGCGAAAAAACGCTCGTCGCCCACGTCGTCCAGCCATTTGCGGAAGGTTGCGAGGACGGAGTCGCCGTGACCCGTGTAGTCCACTTGCTCCCAGATCTGGAAGTACTCTTGGTAGCCCTTATCGAGGCCGAACAATTTCGAGGCGACAGCGTTTCCTGAAAAGCCGGCCGTTCGGTAGCCACGCTCGGCGAGGAGCCCGGGAAAGGTGACGTCGTCGTCGCGAAGCCGATCGGCAAAAGAGACGCTCTGGTGGCGCTCGGGGTATTGCCCGGTGAGAACGGAGCCTATGGAAGCGATCGTGTAGACGGCTTGGCTCACGGCGTTGTCGAAAACGACGCTGGTCTCTCCCAAGGCGTCGATGGCAGGTGTCGTGTTCTTGTCGTGTCCATAGAGTCCCATTCGGAGCGCGTTCGCGCCGTCGAGAACGATCAGCACGATGTTGGCATCGACCGCGTTCGGCTCGCTTCGGGGCGGGTTGGATTCTCTGACGAAAAGCTCCGGCCGTATCACGGTGCCGCTCGCCGAGCTCAGCACGATCTCAACGGGGCCGTTCGCACGCAGGGCGCGCTGCCAGACATCTTCGCCGGCAAGCGTCTCTTCTACCAGCGTCGAGCGTTCCGAACGCACCACGATGTCGACACCGTCGGAAGAAGTCAGTCCGAGTTGCGCCTCGCCGGGGATGTCCGCGTAGAGCGTCACGGAGCCGCCCGCGGGCAGAAGAAGCCCGTCGTCGACCCACGCGAAGGGACCGAGGCTCCTGGCAACCGGCGCCTCGCCCGCGGGCAGAATGTCGAAGCGATAAAAGGCGACCGCGAGCCGCCGCCGGTCTGCGGAGCTCCGGTTGGGATCGCCCGCGTAGCGGAAACGCATGGCGATCTCGTTTTGGCCTTCTCGAAGCGGCAGCTCGACCGGATAGCGCTCGCGTGCGGGACGCAGCTCGATCTCGGTCAGCTCCTCACCGTTGACGCTCAGGCGAATCCATTGGGAAGGACTGCCTTCGAAACGGAACGGCTCGCATTCGATCCAGGCCATGTGGCGGCCGGCGTAATCACTCGTGAACGTGAAGACCGCTTCTTCTTCGGAGGCCCAGCGAAAGGTATTGCCATCTCTGGCCGTCTCTCCATGCGACCAGCCTTCCTCGCTCAAATGAGGCAGCGCGCGCGGCGAGCCGAACTCGATGAGGGTGCCGCTCCAGCTCTTGCGCGCGACCGCGACAGCATCTATGAGTGACCCCTCGTCGGCCGTGGGTGGCTCGGAAGGCCCGGGACCACAGGCGACGCTTAGCGCCACGAGCGCGAGGAAAAGTTGCTTCACTTGACCTTGGCGCCGGGCGCGACCTCTTTGTCGAACGTCGCGAGAATAGGTCCATCCTCGGTGCTCGCCGCGAGAAGCATCCCTTGAGATTCGACCCCTCTCAAAGTGGCCGGCTGCAAATTGGCGACAACGATGATGTGCTTACCGACGAGCTCTTCGGGTGTGTAGGATTTCTTGATCCCCGCGACGAGCTGCCGGGTCTCCGAGCCCAGATCCACTCGAAGTCGAAGAAGCCTGTCAGCGCCTTCGATCTCGGACGCTTCGAGCACCTTGGCCACTTTCAGCTCGACTTTCAAGAAGTCGTCGATCTTGATTTTCTCGTCTGCGCTCATCGCTTTCCTTTTGTTTGGCCTTTCGTTTCGTAGCTCGAGATCGTAGCTTGCTGCACCTGTTTCAAAGAGACTTTCTTCGCGCGCGCGATCCGCCGGCAATCTTCGAACTCGGGAGCGACGTTCACGACTTTGCCTCCGAAGAGCCCCTCTTTGACGCGGACTTTGCCGAAGCGCGTCCGCACCGTGGTAATGCGGCGCTCGAGAACCTCGCGTTCGATCGCGTGGGTGCGCACGCCGAGCGTCGTGCTTTCGCGAAAGAGGATCGCCGTCGCTTGATCGCGACCACGCGGATGCACGAGGACGGTCACGTTCGTGCCGGGCCGGTTCTTCTTCATCATCACCGGCGTCAAAAAGACATCCAGAACACCCGCCTCTTGCAACTGCTCCTGGACAAAGCCCAATTGCTCCGGCGTTTGGTCGTCAATGGTCGTCTCAAGGACGAGAACCGTTTCAAAACCACGGCTCTCCGCCTCGCCCAGAACGAGCCGAAGGGCGTTAGGCCTTCCCGAGGTCGGATCCTTCGTGCCTAGTCCATAGCCTATGCGCTTAATCGTCATCGCGGGCAAGGGGCCGAAACGTTCGGCGAAGGCGCTCACGAGCAGTGCTCCGGTCGGCGTCGTTCGCTCGAAATCACCATCCGCGAATACCGGTACACCCCTCAACAGTAGCGCAGTCGCCGGCGCCGGCACGGACAGCCGGCCGTGCTCCGTATCCACCCAGCCGGAGCCCACGTTGAGCGGCGAGGCTTCGACCCGATCGACACCGAGAAGCTCGAGGCCCGAGACAGCGCCCACGACGTCTACGAGCGTGTCGAGCGAACCGAGCTCGTGAAGATGGATCTTGTCGACGCGCTTGCCGTGCACGGTGGCTTCCGCCTCAAAGATCCGGTAGATGAGGGAAAGCGAGAGCACCTTGACGTCCTTCGAGAGACGGCTCTTTTTCAGAATCCGCTCGAAATCCGCCCAGTGGCGGCGGCCTCGATCGTCGGGCGCATCCACGCGGATGCGCGTGCCGTGGATGCCGCCACGAACAGCCTTGGACCGGATCACCCGGAAACCGGTCACCGAGAGTTTGTCGAGCTCGGCCACAAGCTCTTTCAAGGGCACGCCGAGGTCGACGAGCGCCGCGAGGAACATATCTCCGCTCGCGCCCGCGGAGCCATCTAGATAGAGAACCCGCTTGCCCATTGAAGCCGTGCAGTGTACTAGCAGGGGGCTCATAAAGTCATCTGCGCCCTGCGCGAGCGAAGCGAGCCCGGCCCAATAGGGCCGACAGCAGTGAGCCGAGCGAGGAGCGAGGCGATAAGTGCGCTCGGCGAAGAAGAGAGAGCGCACACTGAGCACCTAAAGCTCGTGATGCTCTTTGAAGCTCCAGTAGCGGCTCGCGCTGACGATGACGTGGTCCAAAAGGCTGATGCCCAGAATTTCCCCCGCCCGGTACAGCCTCTTGGTGAGCTGCCGGTCCTCGCGCGACGGTGTCGGATCACCGAACCGGTGATTGTGAAAGTCGACGATCGCCGCCGCACGAAGGATGGCGGCTTCACGATAGACCTCGCGGGGGTGGGCGAGCGAGCCGTTCAGGCTACCGTTCGAGATTATTTGGAGGCGCATCAGCCCATTACGGCTATCGAGCGTGAGCATGCCAAACTCCTCCAAGGGCTTCGTCCTGTAACGCGGCATCAAGTAGCGGCCGGCATCCTCCGGCACGCGGAACCGCGGCCGCGCGAGCTCCGGTAGCGAAGCGACGCGCCTTCCGAGCTCGAGCGCTGCGAGAACCCGCGCCACACACGCGTCCTTCAACCCGGGCACGCTTGCGAGCCCCGCGGGGCTTTGGCGGTGGAGGCCTTCGAGACCTCCCGCTTGCCGCAAGAGCTGATTGGCCAGCTCCAGCGCGGAGGCGTTTTTGGTGCCCGAGCCCAGGATCACGGCGACGAGCTCGTTGACACCGAGCGTTTCGGCGCCGCGCTCGATAAGTTTCTGGCGGGGACGGTCTTCAGGCCACAGAGCTTCGAGGTTCATCTGGTCTCCTTTAGAAGATCTAGACGAGAACGGGCTCTGGTAACCTCCGTTCCATCTCGTGATTCGAGTGGCTCACATAGACGAGAGGGCCGTCGCGCCAGGCGCGGCGGAGCTCGTCTTCCACGACGTTCTCGGTCTCCGCGGCGGTGAGGGCCTTGCGAGCCCAGTGCCCGAGCTCAACGAGTGCTGCGCGTCGTAAGGCTGGAGGCCCAGACCGGAGACAAAGCTTTCGAGGACGCCAGAACGCAGATAGCCTCCGCCGTGTGCCGGCGGAGCGCGTGCGATAGCCCTTCCGTCGTCACGATCCCTCGCTCAACCAAGGTCTCACCTAGAGGGATCCGCTCGCGGTGACACTCTTCGTAGACCGATTCGAATATGGCTTTCGGAAGGGGCGGGTCGGTTTCGTGGCGCAAGATATCGGTGAGGCGGTGCTCCATGTTCGAGGCTGCAGCCCAGCAAACACGGTTCTCTTCGACGAGGACGGTCCCCTGTGGGGCATCAGTGTCGTTCTAAGTGCTGAGCGCGTTACCGAAGATGCAAGAGGAATGCCGAACTCAAACAGCACCGCAATGATTTGGAATCAACAACTTAGAGTAGACTAGGCGAGTGGTTCGAGGGTTTCCCACCGGACCGCGTGGGACTTCCCCAACACTCAGATCTAGGTAACGGGTAGCAGGTAGCTTCAAACCACGGTGCCGTCGGGCACCGTGACATTCTTAGGAATAACGACAATCCCGTCGCGGATGAAGTAGTTCTCGCCATCGGCCTCGGTGACGCCTTTTTCGTTGACAATGCGCACGCCCTTGCCAATGCGCACGCCCTTGCCAATCCGCGCGTTCTTGTCCACGATGGCGCGTTCGATGACCGCGTCCTCGCCGATACCCATGGGTGGGCGTCCCGCCGCTAAATCAGCCTCCACCTCATGCGGCAGCTGATAGAAGTCAGCCCCCATGATGAGGACCTCCTTGAGCACCGCGCCCCTGGCGACCCGCGCTCGCACGCCGATGACCGAGCGTTCCACGCAGCATTGATTCAAGATGACGCCTTCGGTGACGAGTGAGCGCACGATGGTGTAATCGACGATCTTGCTCCCGGGCAAGAACCGAGGATGCGTATAGATGGGCGCGAGCGGCTGTAGAAATTGAAGCGCGGCAGCAAATCCGTCAAATCCAAGTTAGCTTGATAGAAAGAGCCGATGGTCCCTACATCTTCGAAATAGCCGTCGAACACATAGGCGAACAGACCCCGACGTCCAACGAGCCCCGAGAGGATCCCGTGACCAAAATCATTCGCGTCGGACTGGAGAAGCTCTTCTTCGAGGACCGAACGATTGAACAAATAGATTCCCATCGATCCGAGATACTCGCCGTCCCCTGTCTCCAATCCCTCGAGGGCGTCGAGGGCAGGCTTTTCGACGAACTGTGTGACTTTTTTCGACGCATCGACTTTGAGAATGCCGTAGCGCGGGGCGTCTTCGCGCCGTACGGTCGTGACCGCGACCGTCACCTCCGCGCTATTCGCCTCGTGTTGCGCGACGACCTCGCGAAAGTCCATCCGGTAGAGCTGATCCCCGCTCAGCACGAGAGCGCGCTCCACACCGGGGCGGTTTAGGAGGTGACGCAAGTTCTTACGCACGGCGTCGGCTGTGCCCTGATACTAATCCTTTGCCTCCGGTGTCTGCTCCGCGGCAAGGATGTCGACGAAGCTCCGCCCGAAATTGTCGAAGCGATAGGTTCGCGTGACGTGATTGTTCAACGAAGCGGAGTTGAACTGGGTCAACACGAACATCCGCCTAATGCCGCTGTTCAAGCAATTGCTGATGGGAACGTCGACGAGGCGGTACTTGCCTCCAAAAGGAACGGCGGGCTTGGAGCGCTCACGGGTCAAAGGGTGAAGGCGCGCCCCAATACCTCCGCCAAGGATCACGCCTACGGTTTTATCCAGCACGGCAGCGCCATCCAACCATGGCGCCAACGATACGCTTCTAGCCTCAACTATGGGAAAATAAAGTCTAAACCGCATGGATTCTCTAAAAGAGCTCCTCTCCGGCCGTCCGAAAGTAATCGCCCGCACGAAGCAGGGGCAACTCGTTCCCGGCTATCTCGACAGGGGACAGCTACTGCCGCGAGGTATTTTGAAGATGAGCGACGCGAACGGTGAGCCTCTGCCCGTCGACATCCACAGGCTCGAAGGCGTGTTCTTCGTACACGACTTTACGGGCGACGGGGACTATCTGGAAGAAAACTCTCTGCAAACCGATCCGAGTCGGCTCGGGCTTCGGGTCCGCATACGCTTCGAAGATAACGAATCGCTCGAGGGTGTGACCGAGAACACGCTGGAGCTACTCAGGTCGCCCGGCTTTTTCTTCTGGCCCGGCGACGCGAAATCCAACAATCGACTGATCTGCGTCATCAAAACCGCTTTGATCGGCTTCGCCGTTCTAGGCGTGCGCCATCGGTAAACTCTCTCTATTCGAGTAGCCGTCTATAACGAGCACGGCGCTCTCAAACGTAATCGATCGATAGGATTTCGAGCTCGGTGTTGCCCGTCGGTAGCTCGAGGGTCACGACATCCCCCTCGCGTGCGGAAATCAGAGCTTTCGCCACCGGAGAAATGAAGCTGACCTTACCTTCAGCCGGCTGGCTCTCATCGACCCCGACGATCTTGTACACCTTCTCGTTACCTTCTGGATCCGCGATGGTGACCGTCGCCCCGAAATGCACGCTGTCCTGGTCTTGAGAGCTCAAGTCGACCACATCCATACGGGCCAAACGCTCCCGGAGAAACACGATGCGGCGGTCGATCACCGCGAGACGTGCTTTCGGTGACAGGCTCTGGCCTTCCGCCTCTTTCTTTTTCTGCGCACCACAAGAGCCTTTTTTCGCAACAACTTGGGGCCGCAGCACGTCCTCGAGCCGAGTGAGCTCGGTGCGCAAGGCCTCGGCACCTTCGGGCGTGACGTAGTTCTTGGTGCCAGCCGGCAGAAGGTCCTTGGGCTCGAGAATGACTTCCTCGAACGCCCCTTCATCGGATTCTTTGGTAAATGCTTTGCTCATGGGACTCCACCGCCTGCCAGCAACCAAGGGCCGGAGGGGGCCCACTCAACGCGCCAGATACCCCAAAAGTATTCTAGTCGGCGGGGAAAGGCAAATGCCTGCCGAGAGGCTACAAGATGATGCGGTCGTTGCCAGCGCGGCGGGTGACGCGCTCGCGGTCGAGCCACTCGAGCAGAGGAATGGCGTGCTTGCGGGTGACACCCGCCATTTCTTTGAAGAAGCTCACATCGAGGCGGTCGCGTTCGGGCTTGAGGCCGCGGATGGCTTCCTTGAGCTCGCCGAGGACGTCGCGATGGAAGACCATCCCGTCCCCGATCTTGACGAGGGTACCGTCCTTCAACAAAACGCGCTGCACGCGCTCGAGCAACCGGGTGTCTTGCTTCCCCTCGGCCGCCGTTTCGCTGAGACTCTTTGGGCGATAACCTCCGTCACGATATTGCGTCACGAGGAAGTCTCGGGCGGCGGTCTCCTCGGCGCTCAAGTGAATGCTGTGATCGGGAGTCGCGACGAGATCGCGCGCACTTAAAAGACGCCCTTCGGCGACGCCCTGCGTCAAGACCCACTCGAACACGGCGTGCGGCGTGCGCGCGGCAACCTTTTCCCTCAGCTCGCTTTTCGGCATACCCCCGAGCAGCGGATTCTTGCTCTGAAAGCGTTTGAGCTCGTCGAGCATGCGGCTCGCGATCGTCTCGACGACGTCGGGAGCAATGAAGAGCCGCGGCGACTCGGAGACCACCACCGCTTTCTTTTGGCCGACGAGCGCCACGACGATCGGCTTCATCGCTTCCCCGTCGGCCGATAGCCGCCGGGCCAAATCGGGCTCCGACATCCCCATAGCGCCCGCGTCGGCAATAAAGAGCGCGGCGGCGGTGGCTCGATCGCCGCTCGCGAGGGTTTCGAGCGCGCCGAGGGGGGCTCGGCTGCGGACGCCGTGTTTCTGGGGCTCGGCGTCGAGAACCTTCCCGCCCGCGATCGTCTCGAGAGGCGAGTAGCGTCTCAAGATGAAGCGATCCCCACGCGCGGCAACCATCGGGCCTTCCAAGCGGAGCTGCACGAAAGCGCGTTCTCCCGGGGCGATAGCTTTCCTGTCGCCCAGCACCCGCACGCGCGCCACGACTTGCGCCGTTCCCAAATGAAGATGCACGCGGGTGAGATCCTTGATGGGGATGGGCGACGAGGCGAGCACGTCGAGCTCGGCATCGATCATGTGCGTCGGCGTGAACGAGCCGGGCTCGACGAGGGTGTCGCCACGCAAGATGTCGGCCACATCGACGCCTTGCAAGTTCACCGCGGTTCTCTGGCCCGCGCTTGCGGTCTTCTTCTTCTCGCTGTGAACTTGGAGACCGCGTATCCGCGCTTTCAACCCTCGCGGCACGATCTCGATCTCGTCCTCTTGCGCCACCGAGCCGGTCATCAAAGTTCCTGTCACGACCGTGCCAAAGCCTTTCATGGTGAACACGCGATCGACAGGAAGCCGGAAGAGTCCGCTCGCGGAGCGTCCCGAGACATCTTTGGCCTCCTCGAAGAGCTTTTGCTTCAGCGCTTCGATACCCTCTCCGGTTTTCGACGAGACTTCGAGGAGCTGAGCGTCTTCGAGAAAGCTCCCAGAAACGAGCTCCCGCGTCTCGAGAGACGCAAGCTCGATGAGTTCGGGGTCCGCGAGGTCGCTCTTGGTCAGGACGATCACGCCGCGCGGAATCTCGAGCAAACGGCAGATGTCGAAGTGCTCTCGCGTCTGCGGCATGACGGATTCGTCAGCGGCAACCACGAGCAAGACGAGGTCGATGCCGCCGACGCCCGCGAGCATATTCTTGACGAATTTCTCGTGCCCTGGAACGTCCACGAAGGCAATGGATAAGTCGTCATCCTCAGCGAGAAAGGCGAAGCCGAGCTCGATGGTGATGCCCCGTTCCTTTTCTTCTTTCAGTCGGTCGGGATCGGTCCCCGTCAGCGCCCGCACGAGGGCACTCTTGCCGTGGTCGATATGGCCGGCGGTTCCGATGACGACATGCTTCATGGGGGGGATGATAGCAATTAGCATCGGGCGCGCGCTTGTGATTAAATCAGGCTTCCTCGGCCTCCTCGATAGGCACTCATATCCATCGGAAGGACCGACATCATGCGGAAGAGCTCATTTCAGGCCCTTGGCTTACTTTTCGTCAGCTGCGCCCTGGCCACCGCCCAGGACGTGGGCCCACGCCAAGGGGCGCTCGTTATCGTCGGCGGCGCCATGAAGGATCCGGCCATCATGGAGCGATTCATCGATCTCGCCGGGGGCCCCGAAGCACCCATCGTCATCATCCCCACGGCGGGCGCCGGGGACCATTACGACCAATATTATCCGGGCGCGCGGCGCTGGCGGAAGCTCGGAGCGGAGCACATCACCGTAGTCCATGCCCGGGACCGCAACGTCGCCAATAGCGACGCGTTCGTGGAGCCCATTACCAAGGCGCGCGGGGTATGGTTTCCCGGTGGGCGGCAGTGGCGTCTAGCGGACGCCTATCTCGATACACTAACCGAGCTCGAGCTCCACAAAGTGCTCGAAAGAGGCGGGGTTATCGGCGGATCCTCCGCGGGCGCCACGATCCAAGGCTCCTATCTCGCGCGCGGGGACACGAAGAACAACACGATCATGATGGGCGACCACGAGGAAGGGTTCAGCTTCCTCAAGAACATCGCCATCGACCAGCATCTGCTCGCCCGCAACCGGCACTTCGACCTCATCCCTTTGATCGAGAAACATCCTCACTTGCTCGGTATCGGCCTCGACGAGAACACGGCGATCGTCGTTCAAGGGGATCGCTTCGAAGTGCTCGGCCAAAGCGTGGTCGCCATCTACGACTATCAGCGGACGCTCGCCGGTCTGGGCCGCTTCTACTTCCTCCGCCCTGGAGACTCCTACGACATGAGCACGCGGGTGGCGATGCGGCGCTCGCTCTCGGCGGAGCCATTCGACGCGGTCAAAGAAGAGCCTTGGCCCGACCGGCAATAAGGCCCCGAGGCGTCAAAGCCGCGAAGCGATCTTGTCGACGATAGCTTTCAGCGTCTCGAAGGCAGGGGTTCCCTCGAGCACCCCGAGACCGATCGGGCTCACGGTGATCGTGCGTTCCCCAGCGGTCATGGCAATCACAACGACCAACGGATCGCCATCAGCCTGCTCGAGCGCCGCGGCCGCGGGGCCGCTCATCCCAGCGACGTCCGCGACGCGAAACCCGTCCCCAAGATCGACCGCGTCGCGAATGTCATCGCTCGCAGGAGAAATCTGCAACAGCAGAGCGGGGTCTTCGCCGGCAGGCCACGTGCAAATTTCTATGTCGCCGCCGTCGAGCAACTCGGCCGTGCCCGCACCGACGGAGGTGCCAAAGAGCTCATCCACTTCGCCCTGCATCACGAGACCGCACGCATCGTTTCCACTAGGGCGCGTGCTGCCCGCGACCCCTGTTCCGCGCGGCGTGTCAGGCTTCGAGTCACTGCCTCCACAAGCTACCATCGAGCCGACAAGAGCAAAAGTCAGGAGCCACTGAAAAGGATAACGATAGAGACAAAGGCGCACTACCATCAGGTGCACTCTCCTTTAGGTCAAGCGGGGGACCCCGCGGCCAGGTTTCGCTAGGTTGTTGTTCGAATTACAATTACCGTAACACAATGGCCAAACTTCCGCGACATCTGCTCGAGCGCGCGCCAGAAGAAACGGCGCGTCGCTTGTGCCTGAGCCTCCTCAGCGAAGCGGCCCGTGCGTTCGAGCGCATGGAGAACCCCGAGGACAAAGAAGGCTTGCACGATTTCCGCGTCTCGCTTCGCCGCCTGAGGAGCTTGATGCGGGCTTATCGCGTTCAGCTCAAAGGCTCCGGCGCAAAGCGGCTGCGGGCACGCGTGAAAACGCTGGCATCCTCCACGAACCTCGCCCGCGACGCCGAGGTCGCGATCGCATGGCTCATGGGCGAGCGCGATCGCCTAGGAGAGGCCGAGCGCGCCGGAGCCAGCCACTTGTTGTCCCTGCTCGAGGTCAAACAGCAAACAACACCCAGCGCCGCGGAGATTCGACGCGCGTTCCGTGCACTCGAAAAGAACTTGAAGAAAGCTCTCACGCGGATGCGGCTCCCCACCGAAGAGACCAACAGTACGTTCGTGGCCGCCACCGCCGAGATCCTCGCGGAGCACACCGACATTCTCCAAAAGAGCCTCGTGGCCGCGCACTCCGCCGAAGATGCCGCGCTTCTTCATCGCGCCCGCATCGAAGCCAAGCGACTTCGCTACATCTTGGAGCCGCTGCAAAGCGAGCTCCTCGAGGCGCGCCCGCTCATCAACGTGATGAAATCACTCCAGGATTGCCTCGGCGACCTTCAAGACACGCGCGTCCTGACGACCGAGATCTCCGAAGCTCTCGAGAGCTCGGCGCTCGAAGAAGCAAGAAAGCTTCGGGACCTCGCGCTACGATCCGAAGAGCTTCCCGTGGCCTACCCATCACAAAATACGGGCCTCCTCGCTCTCTTGCGGCGACAGCGCAAGCGCCGGGATCGCTGTTTCGAAGATCTCGAGCGCAAGTGGGTCGGGCCTCTCGGCGCCTCCTATTTCGAGCGCGTCTCTCGCTTCGTCGGACTTCTGAGGGTATGGCCGGCGCGTGAGCTCACAAAGCGCCGCTTTCTGCTCGCAAACCTGCCGGCGAACCTGACCAAGAAAACAGGCGTTGGGATCCGAGAAGGATGGATCTCGGGTAACGCCATCCGCGAGCGCGTGCGCGCGGTGCGCAGGGGCCGGAGGGTTCGCTATTCCCGTCACGTCGAATCGAACGGCGACCGGCCGATGGAAGAGAGACTGACACGCCCGGCTTTCGAGAAGCTTTGGGCTCTCACCGAAGGGCGGCAGCTCGAATGCCGCCGTCACGAGCTCGAGGACAACGGACGCGTTTGGACCATCGTCGCGATCCCGTCGCAGAAGCTCGTGCTCGCATCGGTCGAGGCGGGCGCCGATCTCGTCCTTCCCGAGTCGATCCGCTCGGAGCTCTTGCGCGAGATCACCGGCGTCAAAAAATACGAGCCCGACGCGCTCGCCCGGGCCGGCCCTAAGAGCGCGAACCTTTCTCGCTAGGCTCTTGAAAGATCTCGCGGTCCTCGAGGCGCATCGCGGTCAGCTCTCTTCCCCAAACACAGCCCGAATCAAGCCCAATGATGTTCGTTCCAAGATACAAACCGAGACTCGCCCAATGACCGAAATAGACGGTCACGCCGCTCGGGAGGCTCGCCATCTCGAACCAGGGCCGGCAGCCCTGGGGAGCGCCGCCTGGAGGCCCGGCATAGTCGAGGCACATCTCACCGTCCTTCGAGCACGTGCGTAGCCGCGTCAGTCCATCGAGCGCCGTCTGAAGCTCGCCGTCGACGCCGCCATCCTGGAGAGCAACGCTCGCCTCTTTCGCGAGCTTCTCCGCCTGGGCCAAGCTCCACGTGGGCAAGATGCCCGCATGCACCATGACGGCGTCACCCTCGCGGTGAAGCAAGGGCCTCTCGACGAGCCAGTCGATGAGTACGTCGCCATCCGGTGCGTCGAGAACGTCGTCGAACGTATCGCGTCGTCTCGGTTCACGTGTCCCCCGGCGGCGCTCGATGAGATGGAGGTCGTGATTACCGAGAACTGTGACCGCGCTCGCGCCGAGCTCTCGAACGAAGCGCAGCACTTCGAGCGAGCTCGGCCCGCGATTCACGAGGTCGCCGACAAACCACAAGTAATCCCGAGACGCGTCGAACTCGATGCGCGCAAGAAGCCGCTCGAGCGTGATAAAACAACCTTGTACGTCGCCGACGACTTAAGTGGCCATAGGCGCATCATACGACATGACCGACAGCAACCTCGCCGACACCTTCGCGGCCGTCGACCTCGGCTCGAACAGCTTTCATTTGGCGGTTCTTCCCTGACGACACGATCACCCAAGACGGCATGAAGGCCGCGGAGACGGCGGCCCGTGTGGAGCTCGAGACCCTCGAAGATCGATTCAAGAACCTTGGATGGGAGCGCGCTTATGGCGCTTCGGGCACGATCCTCGCCGTCCACACCGTCATTCGCCCCTGCGTTCTCCACGCACGTCGTCATACTCGGCCTCGATCAAAAGGCGACCGGGATAAAACCAACCTTCGAGGTTGCGCCGTATGAGACGTCCGTCGAGGGACACCTTGTCGAAGAAGACGATGCTGCGGCTCGAGGTGCGACCGGTAACGAAACGCTCTCCGTCTCGATGCCCGTAGCCAATGCCGCCCCCGAAACTCAGCGTGTCCACAACGCCGTCGGTCCACGGCTCGAAACGCGCCCCGGCAAACAAATCCGGAGTACCGTTGCGATTGAGCCCGAGCTCCCCTTCATCGTTCTGAAACGAGACACCGTAGCGAAATACGTTGTTCTCGGTATGCCCGTGCACCATCACGCCCGGGCTTCACCCGGGGGCAAGGTTGTTGAGCATCGACCGCTCGACGAAACCGTGATATTTGGACGATTGCTGCTCTTCCTGTCTAAAAGGTGCTTTGAACTGGCCGACCATCACCTGAACGATGTCGTTCGTATGGATGTTGACGAAGCCGTCTCGCAAGAGCGTGCTCTCGTCATCGGCGAAGTCGGCCTGGATTTTGTACTCGAAGATCGTGAAAAAGTGGCCCTCGGTCTCGAAACGCGCTCTACGGATCGGAAACGTGTTCGACGGAGCAAAGTCCGCCGTGTAGCCGCGAAAGTCTGTGTGTATGCGCCCGCCGAAGGTGACCAGGAACTCGCCATTCGAGCTCGCGATATAGGCGTCGCCGTCCCATCCGGCGGTTCGCTTGGATTCCTCCTCGTCCTGTGCGCCGAGAGACGGCGCAAAGAGCGCACAAAGCCCCACAAGGCAAACGCCTCTGAGCAAAATAACCTCCGGACGCTCAGTCTGGGCTGCGATAGGTTGAAACGGGATTACAAGAAGTGTGACATCAATTGGCGGATTTGTCACAGTTTCGCTGGTAGATCGTCATCTATGACGCGTACGCCGAGGCGTGCGTGCCCGCGGCTCGAGACCCTCGATGGCGAAATCGAGCTGACGATCGGTGAGGTTCACACGCACGAGCTGGACCTTGATCTCGTCGCCGGGACGAAACATCCGGCCGGTGGATTCTCCGGTAAGCGTGTGGGCATCTTCGTTGTAGTGATAGTAATCGTCGGCGAGGGTGCTGATATGAACGAGACCCTCGACGAAGTAATCGAGCAGCTCGACATAAACACCGAAACCGGTGACACCACTCACGATGCCTTCGAAAACGTCGCCAACTTTGTCCGCCATGAAGCGGACTTTCTTCCAATCGACGAGCTCGCGCTCCGCGTCGTCTGCACGCCGCTCGGTGATCGAGCTGTGCTCGGCGATCTCTTCGAGCCGGTCTTCAGAGAGCTCTTCGCCCCGCCCCAGGTTTCGCAGAAGACGCTGCACGATCAGATCCGGATAGCGGCGAATGGGCGACGTGAAATGGGTGTAAGACGATGTAGCGAGCGCGTAGTGGCCCGCCTCCTCGGCGGAATAGACGGCCTTTTTCATCGTGCGCAACATCGCGAAGGAGATGAGCCGCTCCTCGGGCTTGCCTTCGATACGTCGGAGAAGTTTTTGAAACGCTTTCGGCGAGATGGACTCCGACGGCGCCCGTAAACGATAGCCGAGCCCGAGAATGAAATCTTCGAATTGCTCGACGCGCTCCTCATCCGGAGCCTCGTGCAAACGGTGGATCGAGGGAGTCTCGCGCTGCGTAAAAAAGCGCGCGACCTCCTCGTTCGCGAGCAGCATGAACTCCTCGATGATGCGATGAGCGACGTTGCGCTCCGCGACACGAATGTCGACGATGGCACCTTCCTCATCGAGAACGACTTCCGCTTCCGGCCGGTCGAAGTCGATAGACCCTCGAGCGCCGCGACGGGCGCGAAGAATCTTGTAGAGCGCTAGCATCTTCTCGAACTCGGCCAGAAGTGAGGCATATTCGCGCCTGAGCTCCTCGTCATCTTCGGCGAGAATGCCAGCGACCTTCGTATAGGTCATGCGCGCGGCGCTCCGAATCACGCCGTCGGCATAGCGGCTTTTGACGACCTCACCGTTCGGCGTGACTTCGATGAGAACGCTCTGCACCAGGCGGTCAACGCCCGGCTTCAGACTACAGATGCCGTTCGACAAGCGCTCTGGAAGCATCGCTATCGCGCGATCCGGAAAATAGACGGACGTTCCGCGAAAGTAAGCTTCCCGGTCGAGCGGCGAGCCCTCCCGCACGTAATGCGAGACATCGGCGATATGCACACCGAGACGGTAATGTCCGTTATCGAGCACTTCGACTTCGACAGCGTCGTCGAAATCGCGCGCCGTCTCCCCGTCAATAGTGACGATGGAACGCGCGCGAAAGTCTTCCCTTCCCTCGAGCGCGTCGTCACCTAGCTCGTCCTCGACCGACTCGGCTTCCGCCAACACGTCTTCGGGGAAGACCTCTGGAATGCCGTGCTTCGCGAGCACGACCCGCACATCGACACCCGGCTCATCGACGCTACCAAGGACTTGGGTAATCCGCCCCATCGGCGCGCGGTAAGGCGAAGGAAAGCGCGTGAGCTCGACGACAACCATGTCGCCCGCCGTAGCGCCCATAAGATCCTTAGCGGGAAGAAAGACTTCGTAAAGAAGGCGCGCGTCAAACGGAACGACCCGCGTCCCGCCCGAATCAATCTCGAGCCGACCGACGAGCGACGTCGTCCGCCGCTCCAAGACATCGACGATGCGTCCTTCAGGTCGACCTTCCCGCCCCCGGCGGTCGATATGAACGAGCACCCGATCGCCGTGAAGCGCCTCTCCGAGATTGCCTCCCGCAACGTAAACGTCGCCTTGCCCGCGCTCCCCCGGAACGACGAACCCGAAGCCGCCGCGCTTGACCTCAAGCCGCCCGGCGACGAGATCCATTTTCTCGGGAAGCCCGATCCGATCCGCCCGCGTGCGCGCAAGCTCCCCTTTCGCGATCATCTCTTCGATAACGCGCTGCGCCTCCACCCGCCCCTCCCCTTTCACACGGAGCTGCTTGAGGAGGTCTTTCTCGGTGGTAGGTCGGCCGAGCTTCCGAAGCCGCTCACGGATCTTCTCGCGGATGATGTCTGAGTCGAGTGCCATAACGGAGCCGGGTCGAAAAGCTGGGCCGGGTCTTTGTATCATCCTTTGCTCAACCACCCTAGTGCTCGAAGTGGCGGAACCCTCTGTCGGGTCCCTTCCCAATTTCGATCGGTACGCGACAGCGTTGCAAAACTAACAATTAACCATGAAAATACTTAGTTGACATAAGTATTTTCATGGTTAATCCCCGGACATGTTGCCGCGACCCGTCGTACTCGAGCGGATTAACGAGGCGCTGAAACTGCACCCGGCGGCTGCTCTTCTCGGCACACGCCAGTCCGGGAAAACGACTCTCGCCAGAATCATCGCGGAACGCGAGCCTTGCGAGTTCTTCGATTTGGAGAATCCCGTCGATCGAAGCCGATTATCGGCTCCGATGACTACACTCGAGAAGCTATCCGGTCTGGTCGTCATCGACGAAATCCAGCGCCGACCGGAATTGTTCGAGCTTCTCCGCGTGCTCGTGGATCGACCGGACAACCCCGCGCGATTTCTCCTGCTCGGATCGGCCTCTCCCGGAATCGTTCAGGGAGTGTCCGAATCTCTCGCCGGCAGAATCGGCTTTGTCGATCTATCGGGATTAGACCTTCGTGAAACCGGCGGCGCCGCTCAGGATCGCCTCTGGGTTCGAGGAGGCTTCCCACGCTCGTTTCTGGCTGCGGACGACAGCTCTAGCCTCAGGTGGCGCGACGATTTCATCCGCACTTTTCTCGAGCGCGACATCCCACAACTCGGAATCCGTGTGCCGGCCGAGACCATCCGCCGGTTCTGGACGATGATCGCTCACTACCACGGTCAAATTTGGAACGCGGCGGAGTTCGCGAGATCGTTGGACTCTGCTGAGAATACCGCGCGGAGCTACCTCGACATCTTGCGAGGCGCTTTCATGATTCGCGTCCTCCCGCCATGGTTCGAGAATATTTCCAAGCGCCAGGTAAAGTCGCCCAAGGTGTACCTCCGCGACACCGGGCTCCTGCACGCGCTTCTCAAAATCGAGACACTCGCGGACCTACAAGCGCACCCTAAAATCAGCGCTTCATGGGAAGGTTTCGCGATCGAGCAGGTCGTCGGTCTGCTCGAGACGAGAGACGCGTATTTCTGGGCAACACATAACGGGGCGGAGCTCGCCTTGCTCGCGATGCTGAAAGGCAAACGCTATGGATTCGAGTTCAAGTATCAAGACGCGCCCCGAACAACGCGCTTGATGCGAACCGCGCTCGAGGACCTCGGGCTTGAAAGAATCTGGGTCGTCTACCCGGGGTCGAATAATACGCCTTGGACGACTCGATAGATGTCGTACCTCTCACGGCGATCCCGACACTAGCGACGGCTCTAGGATCTTCGTAGCCGAGCTCGACGACTTCGTCATACGGTAACATTCCGGCCCGATTTCGTCACAGCGCGGACTCGAGCACGCCGGCCGTCATGTTGTCGCAGGATTCCAGCGAGAGCGCGGTTTTGTGAGAGAATGTCAACACACTTGTTGTAATGAAGTTGCCAGCACGAAGTGCAGGCCAGAGACGAGCGCGCTCAACGACGGTTGGGCAGCAAGACCGATTCCCCCACGAAGGAAGCCGAGTTGAAAGCTGGGCCGGGTCTTTGTATCATCGTTATTTCGACCACCCTAGTGCCGAAGTGGCGGAACGGCAGACGCGCTGCGTTCAGGGCGCAGTTTCCTTCGGGGAGTGGGGGTTCAAATCCCCCCTTCGGCACCATATCGAGCCCATCTGTTTAAACTCAGTGACTTAGACGCAGCTTCGGTGCGGATGGTCACGATCTGGTCACATCGGGGGCTGGTTTTTAGCGCCGGGTAGCGCGCGCTCGAGATGCGCGTCCAGTATCGTCGAAATCGGCCCGATTCCACTCGGCCAGAAGTTTCAGAAGAAATCGCCGGCATGATAGGAAATCTTATCCCACTCGAGCTCGACGCCCGTGGTTGCCGTTTGAGGGCGTCCCGGCGCTCGAGTCATGCCACAGAATGGGCGGAAAGCGCGACGGGGCACGGGCGAGGTTGACACCGGGTTTCTGTACGCGCATGCTCCCGTGTCAGTACGACGGAGGTGCAGTGGCACAGTCCCCTTTTGGAGTGTTTGCGTTCATGGCCGCTGGGCTCTCTGCTGAATTCTGCATCCGGCGCAGGCCGGGTCGCTTCCTAGCCGCCGCAGTCGCAGCAACCGTTCTTCTGAGCATTGCAAACGCCGGCCAAGAAACTGCAGTTCCTGAAAAATTTAAACAGTTTCGCTTGGCCGCAGAGCAGGGCGACGCGGACGCCCAGTTCTTCCTCGGAGTGATGTACGCCACCGGAGAGGGTGTTCCTGAGAACGACGCTGAAGCGGTGAAGTGGTATCGCTTGGCCGCAGAGCAGGGCGACGCGAGGGCCCAGTTCAACCTCGGAGTGATGTACGACAACGGGAAGGGTGTTCCGGAGAACGACCCTGAAGGGTGAAGTGGTATCGCTTGGCTGCGGAGCAGGGCGACGCGAGGGCCCAGTTCAAC
>Ga0310121_10000051_pt1 | contig 105143 bp, 87 predicted proteins | sample CB27_Tmax_986_MG_FD_203504 | JGI IMG/M metagenome (GOLD analysis project Ga0310121, IMG submission 203504) | Marine microbial communities from Western Arctic Ocean, Canada - CB27_Tmax_986 | ecosystem: Environmental > Aquatic > Marine > Oceanic | place: Canada: Western Arctic Ocean | collected... | reverse complement strand
ACGGGTTACAGCTTCGTGAGAAACAGAAGGTCAAGCGCACCTACGGCGTGCTCGAAAGTCAGTTCAGACGCTACTTCGCCGCGGCCGAGCGCCAGCGCGGGATCACCGGGGAGACCCTGCTGCAGTTGCTCGAGCGTCGACTCGACAACGTCGTCTACCGCCTGGGGTTGGCGACGTCTAGAGCGCAGGCACGACAGCTCGTCCGGCACGGGCATTTCCGTGTGAATGGGAGGCGCGCCGATGTGCCCTCATATTCGCTCAAGTTTGGCGATGAGGTGAGTGTGCAGGAGCGTAGCAACGAGAAAGCCTCCATCCTATACGCGATGGACGAGGTTAAGGGGCGGGGCATTCCCGAATGGCTGGAGTTCGACGCCAGCACGAAGACCGGTCGGGTCGCGTCGCTGCCGACCCGGGACCAGATCAACCTGCCCGTGCAGGAGCAGCTGATCGTCGAGTTGTATTCGAAGTAAACGAACGAGACGCGCGCGCCGCTTAGCAGCGGGCCACGCCGGTCCGGAGACAGAAAGGATTGACTCGATGTTGTGGAAAGGCTTTCAGCGACCGAAACGGCTGGAGTTCGACGCCGAGACGCTGACGGATCGGTTCGCTCGCTTCCATGCTCAGCCGTTCGAGCGCGGTTTTGGGACCACGATTGGCAACGCCTTGCGCCGGGTGCTGCTGTCGGCCGTGGAGGGTGCCGCGGTCACGAGCGTCAAGATCGATGGCGTGCTCCACGAGTTCTCACCGATTCCGGGCGTGGTGGAGGACGCGACCGATATCATCTTGAATCTGAAGCAGATTCCGATCAAGTTGCACGTGGACCAGACGAAGACCGTGTATTTGAGGGCAGATAAGCCGGGAGAGGTCACGGCGGCCGACCTCGAGGCCGATGCTGATGTCGAGATCCTCGAACCGGACTTGCACATCGCAACCGTGGCCGACGGCGGCTCGTTGCACATGGAGTTGCGTGTGAGGCAGGGCCGTGGCTACGTCTCGGCCGATAAGAACTTCGATGAGGACCTGGGCATCGGCTGGATCCCGGTCGATTCGGTGCACTCACCGGTGCGCAGGGTCCACTATCTGGTCGAGGCGGCGCGACTCGGCCAGAGGACCGACTACGACAAGCTCACAGTGGAGGTCTGGACCGATGGCTCGGTGACGGCACGCGACGCGATCTCGCTTGGCGCGAAGCTGGTACGCGACCATTTGAGCATCTTCATCAGCCTCGAGGAGCCGGTCGATGCGCCGCACGAGCCGGACTCGGGGCTCCGGCAGTCGGAGGCGAACGAGCACCTGGACAAGAGCGTCGAGGAACTGGAGCTCTCGGTCCGTTCTTACAATTGTCTGAAGAACGCGAATATCCGTACGATTCGCGAGTTGGTGCAGAAGACCGAGCCCGAGATGCTGCGCACCAAGAACTTCGGACGGAAGTCGCTCAACGAGATCAAAGAGATCCTGGGGAGAATGGGGCTCGGTCTCGGCATGCGTCTCGACCAGCCGGCGACGATCGATGCTGAGGCCGACGTCTAGACATGGGGCTCTGACGACGGGGAGGCCAGCGTTTTCGCCGAAGCCTTCGGCGGCGTCTGGAGGTCTGGCGGCGCTGTCAGCGGCGCGTGTGCGAGCAGGCACCATCGAAGCGTAGTTTTACGAGAGACGGTAGGTATGCGACATCGAGTAGCGCACCGAAAGCTGGGTCGTGTGACCGAGCATCGACTCGCCACGCTGCGAAACCTGGCGCAGATGTTGTTGCGTCATGAGCGAATCGACACGACCTTGGCCAAGGCGAAGGAGTTGCGACCTTTCGTGGAGCGGTTGATCACGGTTGCCAAGCGGGGTCTCGGGGACGGCGCCGACACGATGCGAGCATTGCACGCGCGGCGGCTGGTGGCGCGGGATCTGGCCGACAGGGCGGTGGCCACCAAGCTGTTCAAAACGATCGCGCCGCGGTTTGCCACGAGACCAGGGGGCTATACCCGTGTGCTGCACCTCGGACGGCGGCAGGGAGATTGCGCCGAGATTGCCCAGATCGAACTGATTGGCAGCGAGTACGACCCGCACGCGGACGAGGTCACGGACACGCCCGAGCAGACAGCCGAGGCTGTTTCGAAGGGTGTCGGGGGACGGCTACGCGCTGCGGCCAAGCGACTGCGTGGCGGTCAGAAGGGCGGCGAAGAGCCGCGAACGGATCCGGACCCAGACTCCAAGTAGCCCGCGTCGATCATCAAGGCGCGACCGGCGCTGTCCAATCTCCTAAGGCGCTGGGTCTGGTGCCTAGCTCGCCTCCTGCTCGCCTTCCTCACCGCGCGCCGCCTTTATCTCGGCGATGACCTTCTCCATGATGTGTGCCGGGACCTCGTCGTAGTGTGAGAACTCCATGTGGTACGAGCCGCGTCCGCCGGTTGACGATGTCAGCTGTTGCTCGTAGGTCAGCATCTCGGCCATCGGAACCTGTGCCTTGATTGAGGTCGCGGTGCCGCGGGTCTCCATACCGCCGATCCGTCCCCGCCGGCTGTTCAGATCCCCCATCAGATCGCCAGCGAAATCACTTGGCGCGGAGACCTCCACGTTCATCACCGGTTCGAGCAGGGTCGGTTTGGCCCGCGACATGGCATCGCGCAAAGCCAGCCGTCCAGCCATCCTGAACGACATTTCATTCGAGTCGACCGCGTGAAACGACCCGTCGTAGAGTGTGACCTGGAAGTCCACCAGGGGATATCCGGCCAGACACCCTCGCGCCCGCTCCTCCTGGATGCCCTTCTCGATGGCGGGAATGAAGCCCCGCGGGATCGCGCCGCCGAAGATCTCGTCCACAAACTGAAAATCCTGTCCCCGCGGCAGTGGCGCCACCTTGATCTTGCAGTCGCCGAACTGGCCGTGTCCGCCCGTCTGCTTCTTGTGACGGCCGTGCGCCTCGGTGGCGGTCCTGATGGTCTCGCGATATGGAATCCGCGGCAGCCTTAGATTGACCTCGACGCCGAACCGTCTTTTGAGCTTGGCCACCATGACCTCGATGTGCAGCTGTCCCTGTCCCGACAGAAGCAGCTGCGAGGTCTGCGAGTCGCGGGTGTAGTGGATCGTCGGGTCCTCCTCACGCAGCCGCTGCAACGCCGTGCTGATCTTCTCTTCGTCGGCCCGGCTCTTTGGCTCGATGGCGTAGGACAGCACCGGTTCAGTGAACTGAAACGGCGGGAATCGCCACGTGGTGTCCCTGGTGGCCAGTGTATCGCCGGTCCGAGTCTCTTTCAATTTGGCGACGGCGCCCAGATCACCCGCCTTGACCTCCGCGACTGGATCCTGCGTCTTACCCTGCATCAAGGTGACGCTGCCTACCCGTTCTGCCGCGCCGGTGCTGACATTCTTGATCGTTGAGTCCGACCGTAACGACCCAGTCGCCACCCGGAACATGGTGATCCGCCCGGCGAACGGGTCCGCGATGGTCTTCCAAACCAGCGCTGCGGTCGTGCCGTCGTCTGGGTCGGAGGAGGCTGGCTCACCGCTGGTTGCATCGACGACGGGTAATGTCCGGTCTATCGGGGGCGGCACATACGCGAGGATGGCATCGAGCAACGGCTGGATACCGAGGTTGGCGGTGGCTGATGTGCATACCAGAGGAAAGACCTGTCGGCGGGCGGTGGCGGCCTTGAGCCCCGCTTCCAGCTCGGGCTGCGTGAGCGTACCTGCCTCGAAGAACTTCTCCATCAGGCTGTCGTCGGCTTCCGCCACGAGTTCGATCAGCGCCTCTCGTAAGACGTTGGCTTCATCGGACAGCTCTGGAGCGACCTCGCCGACGGTGGGAGTGCCGCGGCCGTCCTGGCTGAATATGGTCGCCGTCATAGACACGAGGTCAACCACCCCGTGGAAGCCGCTCTCTTCACCGATCGGAAGCTGAATCGGTACGACCGTACGACCGAAGACCCCGTGCAGCGATTCGAGCGAGCGTGACAGGCTGGCACGCTCCCGGTCGAGTCGGTTGAGCACGACGAGACACGGCAGCTCGAGCTCCTGCGCTGCCGCCCACACTTTTTCCGTCAACACCTCGACTCCGGCGACGGCATCCACGACGACGATTGCGACATCGGCGACTCGCAACGCCGCGCGCGCGTCGCTGAAGAAGTTGGCCATCCCCGGCGTGTCGATCAGATTGATCTTTGTCCCGTTCCACTCAGCGAACGCCGTGCTGCCAGACAGCGTGTGCTTACGCGCAATCTCCTCTTCGTCGAAATCCGTCACGCTCGTGCCGTCATCGACGAGACCGAGCCTGTTCACTGCGCCGGTATCGAACAACAGTGCGGAGGCTAACTGGGTCTTACCGGCGCCACTATGACCGACCAACGCCACGTTGCGGATATGGTCCTGGTCGTACACCTTCATAGCTCGACTGTCCCCTGGCTGGGTCGAGCGGGGACAGGCCCCACCCGACTGGTAGACGCCGATGATGCGAGACCCAGATCCTATGCGACTCCGTGAACCCGCTCAAGGGGCCGGTGGCCTGGAGGCACCCGTGGTGAGAGCCGGGCTGCGTTCGGCCGGCGCCGCATCCAGCCAGGGCGGCGTCGCTTCTCCGGTCACACCTCCCCCCAATGCGCTCCCTCGTCGTGCCGGGCGCTGGACGAGGCGGCAGTGCCAACGCGGGGTCCATTACGGGCTCCCCGAGCGGACCGGCTACTCGTAGCGCAGCGCCTCGATCGGGTCGAGACGCGCGGCCTTGATGGCGGGGAGGAGCCCGAACAGAATGCCGACCGACGCCGAGAAGCCGAGGCCGAGGGTGAACGACCACCATGGCAACGAGATCGGAAATCCGGTAGCGTAATGGACCCCTACCCCGATACCGCTTCCCGCGAGAATGCCAATCACGCCCCCCACGGCCGTCAGGCACGATGCCTCGAGCAGGAACTGCCAGAGGATCTCCTTCCGTTTCGCGCCGATCGCCCGGCGAGTGCCGATTTCGCGGGTACGTTCGGTCACCGAGATGGTCATGATGGCCATGACGCCGATGCCGCCCACCATGAGGGCGATCGACGAGACGATGACCAGGGAAAGAAGTGTTGCGCGGCTGATCTGGTCCCACAAGGCGAGGATCGCATCCTGAGTGATCAGCTCGAAGTCGTTGGCCTCGTCCAGCCGCAATCGGTGCCGAATTCGCATGACCCGCTCGATGTCTCCCAGCGCGACGTCGCGGGTCACGTCATCTCGCGGGATGGCGGCGATCATCACGGCGCGCAGTTCGCCGCCGAACATCCGTTCGGCCCTGATCCCGAACTGTTTCTGATAGCTCGTGTGTGGAATTACGACGAAGTCGTCCTGACCCATGTTGAATCCACCCGGGCTGGGCCTCTGGTCGAGCACGCCGATCACGGTGTAGCGAGTGTCACCAAGCCGTAGTTTCCTGCCGATCGGGTCGACGTTTGGGAACAATGCCTGATATGGGGTTTGACCGAGCACGACGACCGGTGCTCGCCGTCGTGTTTCACCAGGCGTGAAGAACCGGCCCGCGACCACGTCGACGTTGAACACCTCGGCGTAGCTTGCCGTCGACCCGAAGACGTCGATCGGCTTCGAGCGTTTCGACTGGTAATGGACGCGCTCGCGTGTCGAGTTGCCGCCCTGGCCGAGCACGATGTTGACCGACGCGAGCGACGTCGCCTGGTCGGCGATCGCCACCGCGTCACCCGGGGTGAGGTTGGGACGTCGCAGCAGTTCGGCCAGCTCGCGACCGGAGCCCATACTGATTGCGCTGAACTTCGTTACGAAGATCGTGTCTGACCCCATTGCGCGGATGCTGTCCCGCAGCGACTGGTCGAATCCCAGGATGAGGGAGGTGCTTCCCACGATCGACATGATTCCGATAACGACGCCGAGCACGGTCAGGCCGGAGCGTGTCTTGTGCTCGCGCAGCGTGTCGAGGGCCATGGCGACGATTTCGCGGAACAGTCCGCCTCGGAAAGGGCTCATTCAGTTTCCCGTCAAGGTCGTTCGCGAAACAATTTCCGGGTGGGTATCCAGGTTGGCGACGTTCTATCGTAGCCTGGCCGCTCGGGAGATGGCCTTGATGTGTCTGCGTACAGTGTTCGACTCATCGACATTCCGATCGGTTACGCTCGGTGGCGGGTGCCACGTCAGCGGCGGTTCAGCGCCGCTATCGGATCGAGCGCCGCGGCGCGTGCCGACGGGTACAGCCCGAAGCACAGCCCGACGACTGCCGTCATCGAGATGCCGAGCACGATCGACCATGGATGGACGCTGGCTGGCATCGGGGTTAGCGACCTGAGGGTGAGCGCCACGCCGAACCCGACACCGGTGCCGATGAGCCCGCCGAGCACCGAGAGCGTCACCGACTCGGCCAGCATCTGCCAGAGCACGTCGCGTTTGCGCGCGCCCAGCGCCTTGCGTAACCCGATCTCCTGGGTGCGCTCGGAGACCACCATCAGCATGATGTTCATGATCACGATACCGCTGACGACCAACGACAGTGCAACGACACCGAAGAGCACCGCGAATATCCCCGTGGTCGCCTGCTCGTAGATACCGAGCACCGTGTCCGACGTGAACAGGCCAAAGTTGTTGTCTTGGGTCGGGTGTAACCGTCGCTCGATCCGCAGTGCGCTCGTGGCCTCGTCCATGGCACGCTGACGCTGCTCTGGGCTTTCCGGTCGAGCCATCAGCGTCAGCGAGGGGCGCGGCCCGAACAGTTTGCGGAAACGCCCCAGCGGAATCACTACGTACTCGTCCTGCGACCGCCCGAACGTCGTGCCGGTCGGCGGGCTGACTCCGACGACGCGGAAATGGACACCTTGAATTTTGACCGTGCGCTCGAGCGGATCAGACTGACCGAACAGTCGTTCGGCCGTGTCCCAGCCGAGCACCGCGACACCGCGGCTGTGGTCGGTCTCGGTCTGGCTGAACAGGCGGCCCCGTGCGGCAGTGAAGGTCGGGAACTCGACGTAATCACCGGTCACCCCCCTGACCCGCACGTTCTCGAGCACACGGTCGCGATAGCGAACTTCGCCGTTGCGTCGGGCCTGTGCCATGACCGCGCCGAGCTGCGTGCTGAACCGCCGGATCGCCGCCGCGTCATCCAGCGAGATGCGTGGATTGTTGCGCGCCGCCTCGATCTCCGCTTCGCTCATGGTGAGACCGACTCGCTCGATCGTGAACGAATCGGAGCCAAACCGCGAGACGATGGCGCCGGCTATTTCGGCATTGACCCCCTGGATGAGGGACACCACGGCGATGATCGAGCCGACCGCGACGATGTTGCCCAGGATCGTCAGGAAGGACCGGAGCTTGTTAGCCCAGATCGTGCGCAGGGCGATGCCGGTGAGGTCAGCGACTCGGCCCACTGTCGACCATCCTGATCGCATCGCCGTCTTCGAGATTCCGCACCTCGCTGAACGGCCCGGTGATGATGAGATCACCCTGGGTCACGCCGGAGAGCGCCTCGAAGTAGCGCGCTCCGGCGATACCGGTCGTGACCGGCACGAACACGGCGTGACCCTGTCGCGCCACGAAGACGCCCTCGAGCTCCTTCTCGGAGCCCTCAGTCTGGGGTTCCTCGGCCGAGACCGCCGGTTCGACCTCCCTCCCACGGGGTTCGGTGCCGGCTCGTGCCACGGTCCCGTCTGCGTTGAGCATCACGGCCCGCACTGTGGCGGCCTGGATCGGGATAGCCAGCGAGTCAGTGCGGACGGCGGTTGTGATGTCAGCCGTGCAGGTGAACCCCGGGCGTACGCCTGGGATTTCGTCGTCCAGGGTCACCACCACCTTGAAGGTCGTGGCCTGTGACGCGCCGCCGGCCGCCGCCTGGATCGGGCTGTTCCCGATTTCGGTCACGGTCGCGGCGAACAGGCGGTCCGGGAGCGCGTCGATCGACACCTCGGCTGGTTGGCCCAGCGTGACACTCGGGATGTCAGTTTCGTCAACCTCGACCTCGGCCTCGATTACCGACAGGTCGGCGACGGTGGCCAGCACCGTGCCCTGGTTGTTCATGGTGCCGACGACGACGGTCTCACCTTCCTCGATGTTGCGCCGCGTCACCACGCCGGTAATGGGCGCCGTGATGGTGACCTTGGTCAACTCGTAGCGGGCGCTACCGAGGTTTGCCTCCTCCTGTCGGATCCGTTGCAGCTGGGTGGCGACCTCGACCTCCCGCGCCCGCAGCTCTGTGCTGCGGAGCGCAACCTCGGTGACCGCTCGCTCGTAGGTCTCGCGCGCGATCAGACGGAGTTCCCATAAGCTTTCCTGCCGTTCCAGGTTGTCCCTGGCGAGTTGCAGATTTACACCCGCCGACTCGACCGAGACTTCCGCCTGCAGGAGCGACGACCGGGATGCCTGGAGGGCGGCCTCGCCGCGCTCCACGGCCGCCCCCAGCGTCTCGGGGTCGATCTGGAGAAGGAACTGCCCGCGCTCGACACGGTCTCCCTCGTTGAACGCCAGACGGGTCACCCGACCCATCGTGTTGGCGCTGATGTCCACGGAGAGTCTCGGTTCGATCTTGCCGGACGCCGAGACGACCGCCCGGAGATCTCGACGTTCGACCATCTCAACCTGCACCTCCGGGCCGGTGGGCTGATCGAATCTGAGGGTGAAATACAACAGGGCGCCACCGACCGCCAGGACGGTGACGGTGCGCGCTACCTTGCGAAAACCGGTCAATAGGTCAATCCCCCAGTCGCACGAGAACGATGAACACATCGATCATATCCAGGGCACCGCCTAAGGGTCTCTGGGCGGACGCGGGTCGGCGCCTCTGTTTCTCGCATGGCGCCACGGTGACCGCCCGCCTTACGGACCGGTCTCCTCACCGGCTGGTTCTGGTTGCGCGACAAGCTAACAGATTTATTGTAACCCGTGTACTTGGTTAGCTCTTTCGTGTCTTGACCATATGCCACGACCTATTTGGGCGAGCATGAGCCGGTAAGAGTTCATCGGCCGGGTTTGGCGCTGTGGCGACGGTGCCCAGTCAGGGTAGATCGTCGGATCGGCGTTCGCCGATGGGCTGGTCTTGACACCGGCAGAGCGGTTGACTAGCATCGTCCCGCTCGTGGACCTGGCACCTCGGGTGCGGTCCACCGTGGCCCGCAGGCGCTGGATGTGATTGACCTCGTCCCCAAAGAGCTGTTCTTCACCAAGGGTGCCGGCAAGCACCGCGAGAAGCTGACGTCGTTCGAGCTGGCGCTGCGCTCGGCCGGCATCGCCGCCTGTAACCTGGTGCGGGTGTCCAGCATCTTTCCCCCCGGTTGCCGGGTGCTGGCTCGAGCCGAGGGCAAGCGGAGGCTCAGGCCGGGTCAGGTGACGTTCGTCGTGATGTCGGAAGCGGCTACGCGTGAACCGCACCGGCTCGTCGCCGCCACGATCGGCGTCGCTATCCCGCGCGACCGGAAACTGTTCGGCTATCTGTCGGAGCACCACAGCTTTGGTGAGAACGAAGAGACCGCGGGCGACTACGCCGAGGAGCTGGCGGCCGAGATGCTCGCCACCACGCTGGGTCTCGATTTCGACCCCGACAAGAGCTGGGACGAGAAGAAGGAAGTCTATCGACTGTCCAACCAGATCGTGCGTACGCAAAACGTCACCCAGACGGCTGTCGGCGACAAGCACGGACTCTGGACGACCGTGATCGCCGCGGCGGTGCTCGTCGGATGAGCGCGGCCGGGCCTCCCTGGCCCAGGCCCGGTACGCACTCCGTCCCGCTAGTGGTCCTGTTCCTGCTGGTCTCGGCGGGCCGGGTCGATGCACAGGTATTCGAGACGGTCGGCGTGCGGGCCCTTGGCATGGGCGGAGCTTTTGTCGCAGTCGCCGACGACGCTACCGCAATCTACTGGAACCCCGCCGGCCTGACTGACGTGTTCTTCAGCGGTGTGCTGGACGTGCAGCGGACTGACACGCGTCTCGACCCCGACCCGTTGCGCCGCGAGGGAACCAGCGAGTTCACCACGCTCGCAGCCATCGCCACTCCGACCCGCGGCCTGAGCTACTACCGGCTACGTTCGTGGCAGGTCGATCGGGTCTCAGGGGACGCCGGTGCTGAGCACGCCACAGCGTCGCTGACTTCACTCGTCACTCATCATGCGGGCGTCACGCTCGTCCAACGCTTCGCACCGGGTCTGACAATTGCGACGGTGCTGAAGGCGGTGCATGGCACCGTGGCGGTCGGCACGGGCACCGGGACGACGCCCATCCGCGAACTGTTCGCCCAGGCATCCGAGTTGGCCGGTCGTTCGACCATCCAACTCGATCTCGATGTCGGGGTGATGATCGGTGTCGGTGCGATCAAGGTGGCGCTCGTCGGGCGGAATCTCAGGGAGCCGGAGTTCGCCGCTGCCGACGACGTCGCGGCCAGCCTGGAGCGGCAGTTTCGCGCCGGTCTGGCGGTGCATCCCACCGGGTCGCTTGTCGTCGCCGTGGATGTCGATCTGGGCTCGACGGACACAGCGGCGGGTCCACGTCGTGCCGTCGCGGTGGGTACCGAGCAGCGGATCGGCTGGTTGATCGTGCGGGCTGGCGGCCGGGTCAACCTGGAGGACGACCGCCCAGAGCCGATCGCCACGATAGGGCTCAGCCTGGAGATACTATCCGGTGTCTGGCTGGACGGACAGGTAAGCGGCGGCCGGGACAATGGTGACCGGGGCTGGGGCGTCTCGGCTCGAGTCGGTGTCCTGTAGCGGGGGTTTTGGTTCGGCGACGCTGGTTCCCAAAATGCTAGCGTTGGCTGGGGATCTCGCGACGCGGCGCCGAGCTGCAGCCGGCGGCGTCCCGCCTCCGTCTTGCCCCCTCGCACGGCTGCGCTGTGGGGTCGTTCCACGTGACCCCCAGAGACGTCAGTACAGGCTAATTTATGTCACGCTACCACTCCTTGATATCTTCTCAATGTTTCAATAGATAAAGCTAATATGAGGCAGTACCCTTGACTGGTCGACAGCCGCCCCACTATTTTATTGACAATATAGGTCACACTCGCCGCGTTGCCGGCCTTCTGAACCAATGACACAGGAGCAGTGTGTCTATAGGCGATAATCGCGTATCGTCGTCATGTCGTCAGCAGGTGGACCAGAGCTTGCTAGCGTTCCTTCACATCTGGAAGTACGACGTTAGCGAGCGCACCAGGTCGGGACGTCCGGCGATCTTCGATAAACCAAGCCGCCGGTGCGCCTGGAGACTGGACAGTGACCGCGTGGCTGGCGATAGATGTGGAGAGAAGGGGAGTGCAATGAATGTGGGAGACGCCAAGGGCTTCACGCTGATCGAGTTGTTGATCGTCGTCGCGATCATCGGGACCATCGCTGCGATCGCCGTTCCCGGTCTGCTCCGGGCCCGCATGTCCGGCAACGAGGCGTCGGCGATCGGGTCGTTGCGCGCGGTCAACAGTGCGCAGTCGACGTACGCCGCCAGTTGCGGCAGCGGTTTCTACGCGCCGACCCTGACGCGGCTGGGCACGCCGCCCACGGTCGGCGGCGGTGACGGGTTCATCGGCACCGATCTGAATAGCGACCCCTCGACCAAGAGCAGCTATCAGATGGTGATGAGTCCCGGCGCGGTGGCGCCTGGTGTTCCCGCGTCTTGTAACGGCCAGGCCGCTGGTACCAGTGTGTCGACCTACTTCGTGAGCGGAGCGCCGTTGGCCGGCGGCGGCGTGCGCTTTTTCGGCACCAACCAGGGCGGCACGATCTACACATCGACCTCGGCCGTAGCGGTGACGCAGAACGGTGAACCGGCCGGCGCCGCGCCGATCCAGTAGTTGTCCGTGCCCGCGAGGTACGGCCGAACCGGCCGGAGCACTTGGCCGGTCCCGTGTGCGCGAGTGTCCTCTTCGCCGCGGGTCGTGTCGTCGCTGCCGGCCGGCCGGGATGACGGTGCACACCGCACCCATGTCCGACCGCGTCGGGCCGCGCCTTTCGACAGGAGTCACCCATGAGCCCGGTTGTCCGACGCGCCGTCATCGTGCTTGCCGTCATCGGCTTCGCGTCGGCAGCCGTTTCCACCTACGTGCACTACCAACTGGTCCGGGACCCCGGGTACACTAGCTTCTGCGACATCAACGACAGCGTCAGCTGCACCCAGGTCTATCTCAGCCGGTTCGGGTCGGTGCGCGGCATCCCGGTCGCGTTGCTGGGCGCCTTCTGGTTCGGTCTGGTCCTCCTGCTGACGGCAGCCGGCGGACGCGGGTCGGGCGCGCTCCACGAGAACATTGGCGGCTATTTGCTGGGGCTCTCCACGCTCGGGCTCGCCGTCGTGATGTTTCTCGGCTACGCCTCCTTCATGGTGCTGGGCGCCGTGTGTGTGTTGTGCGGCATCGTGTACGTGTCGGTCGTCGGCATCTTTCTGCTCGCGGGCGCTACCGCGTCGGTGCCGCTGTGGTCGATCCCGCGGCGCCTGTCCGGCGATCTGGGCCGGTTGTTCAGGACCCCGGTGGCGCTGGGTGTCGCCGGCGGGTATCTGGCCCTGACGGTCGCGGTGGCGCTGGCGTTTCCAGCCTCGCGGCAGGAGCTGGCTCCCGGAGCCGGCGCGGTCGCGGCGTCGGCTCCCGCGCCAGGCTCGGTGGACGACGGGTCGGAGTTCGAGCGGTTCTGGGACGCCCAGCCGCGTGTGGATCTGCCAGTGTCACGCGAGGGGGAGCAGGTGCTGGTACTGAAATTCAACGACTACCAGTGTCCGTCGTGTGCCCAGACCGATCTGATTTATGCGCCTATCTTTGCCCGGTACGAGTCGAGTCATCCGGCGGCGGTGCGACTCGTCAAGCTCGACTATCCGCTGGACCCCGAGTGCAACGAGCATGCGCCGATGGGAGGGCACACGGGCGCCTGTGAGGCGGCGGTGGCCGTGCGCCTGGCCAGACGAGCCGGTCGCGACGAGCAGATGGCGCAGTGGCTCTACGAGCACCAGCAGACGCTGTCGCGCGAGACTGTCCGACAGGGGTTAGCCGACCTGACCGAGATGACGGATTTCGACGAGATGTACGAGGCCACGCTGGAAGCGGTGAAGGCGGACATCGTGCTGGGCGACACGGTCGAGGTCGATGCGACGCCCACGTTCATCATCAATGGGGTACGGATCAAGGGTGGGTTGCAGCCGCAGTTCTTTGACGCCGCCATCGCGCTGGAGCTCGCCCGCGCCGCGGACGGACCGGCGTCGCAGTGAGTCCGACCGGATGACGTCATGTCGGGCTACGCGATCAGGCTCCAGGGGCTGACCAAGGACTACCCGACCGGCTTCTGGCGCCCGCGTCCGGTACGGGCGCTCGACGGGGTCTCGCTCGATGTGGCGCCCGGAGAGGTCCTTGGGTTTCTGGGGCCGAATGGCGCCGGCAAGACCACGACGCTGAAGCTGCTGATGCAGCTGATCTATCCCACGGCTGGCCGGGCCGAGATTCTCGGCCGACCGGCCGGCGACGTGGAGACACGGCGCCGGCTGGGCTACCTTCCCGAGCTACCCTATTTCTACGACAACCTGACGGCCGAGGAGTTACTGGTCTACTTTGGCCGGTTGTTCGGGCTTTCGGGGACGGACGCACGGAGCCGGGCGGCAATATTGCTCGACCGCGTGGGTCTCGGCGCGGAGCGGCGTCGACAGCTACGGAAGTACTCGAAGGGCATGCTGCAGCGCGTCGGGATTGCCCAGGCATTGGTCAACGATCCGGAGGTGGTCTTCCTTGACGAGCCGATGTCGGGGCTGGACCCGCTGTGGCGTCGCGACGTGCGCGAGTTGATCCGGTCGCTACGGCAGGAAGGGCGCACCGTCTTCTTCAGCTCGCACATTCTGTCCGACGTCGAGGCGGTGTGCAGCCGGGTCGCCATCATGGTGCAGGGAACCCTGGTCACCACCGGTAGTCTGGCCGACCTTGCGTTCGAGATCCGCGGGTGGGAGCTGATCGTGTCTGGCACCGACGACGGGATAGCGGCGCTGGGACTGGAGGGCGTCACGACGGTGGCCGACGGGCGGTATGTCGTGAACCTTCCGCTCGACAGGCCACCCGACCCGCTGCTGCCGGAGCTCGGCCGGCACGGGCTCCGGGTTATGTCGCTCACACCGCAGCACGAGTCGCTGGAGGAGTTTTTCATGCGTCTGGTGGCGCGTCGGCAGGAGACCGCGTCGTAGGCGTGTGCAGTCATGGCCGTCATTCCGCACATCGCGTTGCAGGTCTTCAAGGAGTCGATGCGCGACAAGGTCCTGTACAACCTAGTGCTGTTTGCGGTGTTATTGATCACCGCGTCCTATCTCATCGGGCAGCTCACGGTCGGACAGGACGTGAAGATCATCAAGGACCTCGGTCTGGGCGCGACCCATGTTTTTGGGCTGTTTATCGCCGTGTTCATCGGGATCGGGCTGGTCTCGAATGAGGTCGAGCGCCGCAGCATCTACAGCTTGCTGGCGAAGCCCGTGCGACGGCACGATTTGATCCTCGGGAAGTACGCCGGATTGGTGCTCACCCTGGCGGTGAACATCGCCGTGATGGCCGTGGCGATGTATGCGGTGCTCGGCTATATGGCCTGGGTCGAGACCGAAGAAATCCGGCAGAGCTGGGAAGCGCCGGCGACCGACCCGGCGATGTTGCGTGCTATCTTTCTGGTGTTCACCCAGCTAATGTTGGTGACCGCCATCGCCCTGTTCTTCTCAACCTTCTCGAGCCCAATTCTCTCGGCCGTGCTGACCTTCGGGCTGTTTGTCGTGGGGCATTTCAACGCCGACCTCCGGAATTTCGAGAGTGTGGTTGACTCGCGCGCGGCGGCCTATCTGGCCAGGGCCCTGTACTACCTGCTACCCAACCTCGCGCCGTTCGACGTTAAGGCCGCGGTGGTGCACGCGCAACCGGTGTCGCTCGGATACATGGCGTGGACGACCGGATACGCCGTCGCCTACATAGGCGCCCTGTTGCTGGCGGCGATGTTCATCTTCTCGCGGCGGGACTTCAAGTGACCGGGCGGCGCGCGAGCTGGTTGGAGCGGCCGGCACTATTTGCGGTCGCGATGGCGACGCTGGTCGCGCTCTTCGTGTCGTCGGTGGTGGTGCGTGACCGGGTCCACGCCGCCCCGATCGTCGAAACCCGGGTCCTCTACGTCCCGGACGGGACGGTCCTTGCCAGGATGGCGCTGTCGTTCGACGCGTTGCTCGCTGATGTGTACTGGATCCGCGCCCTTCAGCACTATGGCGCCACCAAACGCTCCGAGGTCGGCGAGAAGCGCTACGACCTCCTGGGACCGTTGCTCGACATCACCACAACGCTCGACCCCGGTTTCAACGTGGCGTATCGCTTCGGAGCGATTTTTCTGACCGAGGCCTACCCGAACGGTCCCGGTCGTCCCGATCTGGCCATTGAGCTGCTCCGGAAGGGCATTAAGGAGATGCCAGACAAGTGGGAGTACTACATGGACATCGGGTTTATCTACTACTGGTGGCTCCGGGACTACGAAAACGCGGCGGCCTGGTTCGAGAAGGCGGCGGATGTACCGGGCGCTTCCTGGTGGCTACGGGCACTGGCGGCCAACACGCTGGCTGCGGGCGGGAGCCCCGACTCGTCCCGTATGCTGTGGCAGCAGCTGTATGACTCGGCCGATAACGACTGGATCCGCAACGAGTCGGCACGGCGGTTGAGGCAGTTGCAGGCGCTCGACGACATCAGCCAGCTGGTCGCTGCGGCGCAGCGGTTCGTCGAGCAGACCGGACGCTCGCCGCAGTCGTGGGAGGAGTTGATCGCCGCGGGGTTCCTGGCCGGGCTCCCTGTCGACCCGACCGGCCGGCCGTATGTCATGGACTCCGCCGCCGGGACGATCAACGTGCCGTTCGACTCCGAGCTGTTCCCCCTGCCCGGGGAGGCACTGCCGCCGCTGCAATGACGGGACCACCCGCAGTCTGGCTGGTGGGCGCGCTGGGGCTCGCCATCGGCAGCTTTCTCAACGTTTGCATCTATCGACTGCCCCGCGGTGAATCGGTGGTGAGCCCGCCGTCACGGTGTCCGTCGTGCGGCCGGACGCTACGCTGGTTCGAAAATGTGCCGCTACTGTGCTACCTGTTGCTCGGCGGGCGATGCCGGACCTGCCGGAACACCGTGTCAGCCCTGTATCCCATTATCGAAACGGCGACGGCACTCGTGTTCCTGCTGCAGTACTGGCAGCTCGGTTGGCAGCCGCTGCTCGGAGTGCGGCTGCTGTTCGCAGCCGCAATGATCGTGCTGTTTGTGATCGACCTCCAGCATCGCATCTTGCCCAATGTCATCACGCTGCCGGGTGTCGTGGTCGGGGTGACGGCCAGCGTTCTGTTCGAACCGGGATGGCAGGCCTCGCTCATCGGGATGGTGGCAGGTGGCGGGGTCCTCTGGGCAGTCGGTGAGGCTTATTTGTGGATTTGCGGCGAAGAGGGTATGGGCATGGGGGATGTCAAGATGCTCGCCATGATCGGTGCCTTCCTGGGATGGCAGCTCATGCTGGTCACGCTGTTGATCGCGTCGCTGGCCGGGTCGGTGGTCGGGGGAGGCATGATCCTGATGAATCGGGGCAGCATGAAATATACGTTGCCGCTCGGGTCGTTTCTGGCGGCCGGCGCCCTGATCGCTACGCACGCCGGCCAACCGCTGCTCGACTGGTATCTGGGGTTCTACTAGACGTGTACCTCAGGACGCAGGAGGCAGGAGAGGCTGTATGGTGTTGCCAACGTCTGCGTCGCACGTGCGCGCCCGCGCCGGGAGAATCGGTCCGTACGCTGCTGACACGGATACTCGCGCCGTCTACGCGCGCAGGCCGATGGCCCTTAGCGCGCGGCTGAGGTCCTTCTCGGTGACGTCGTCCACGATGACCGTGTCGCCGATACCGTTTGGCAGGACGACGTGGAGGCGTCCGGCCACGACCTTCTTGTCACGCCGTATCGCGGCGAGCGCCTCTGACGCCGACAGGTCGGTCACCGATGGCAGCGGGCCCATCCGGCCGATCAGACCGGTCAGGGCTGCGTGGTCGGCCTTGTCTAGCAGACCGCGGGACACCCCGATCCACGCTGCTACCCGCATCCCGTATGCGACGGCCTCGCCGTGACGGAGACGTCGGTAGCGCGTCACCGACTCGAGCGCATGCCCGGCCGTGTGCCCGAAATTCAGCACCCGGCGCCGCCCCGCTTCCCGCTCATCGGCCGCCACCACTGTCGCCTTGATCCGGCACGAAGCGGCGACAATCTCAGCCATCACGTCCGGTTCGCGCGCGAAGATGCGCGGGAGGTCGGCCAACAGCCTTTCGAACAGTATTCGACTGGCGATGACGCCGTACTTGACCACCTCGTAGAGACCGGCGCGAAGCTCACGCTGCGGCAGGGTGTCCAGCAGTCGCGGGTCTGCAATGACCGCCGCCGGCGCATGGAAGGCACCGATCAGATTCTTGCCGAGCGGGTGGTTGACGCCCACCTTGCCACCGATGGAGCTGTCGACCTGCGCGAGCAAGGTCGTCGGTACGTGCACCAAGTCCACTCCGCGCAGAAACGTGGCGGCTGCGAACCCGACGGTGTCACCGATGACCCCGCCACCCACGGCGATGATCGCCGACTGTCGGTCGGCGCCGCCCTGGATCAGGCCTGTGTAGATACGCCTGACTGTCTGCAGCGTCTTTGACCGTTCACCGTCTGGCACCAGCAGATGTTCGATCCCCGGTAACGCCGCCGTCAGCGTCTCGCCATGCCGGCTCCAGACGGTGGGACTGGACACGAGCAGCCGCCGCTCCCCGACACCGGCCTCCGACAGCCAGCGCGCGATCTGCTCCACGAGACCGTGGGCGACAAAGACCGGATACGTGCGTGCGGAGCTGGGGATGTCGATACGTGTAGGCTGCATGAGTGTCGTTCGTTGGTGCCCCGAATCAGAGGTCCGTCACCAAATTCCCGGGCGGGGCATCCGCCGGGCGGCGTTGTGCCTCGGTCACACGTGCCCAATGTGCTCCTTCGTCGCGCCTGGCCAGCCGCGCGCCGCGCATAGGCCTTTAGGCAACCGACCTCTGACTCGGGACACTGAGACCAGGTGGACAGGATGGTAGGATAACAGCAATTTTTCGGGTGGAGGACCCACATTGATATCGGACAAGGACACCGCATTCGTCAAGGAGATCACCCCACGGTCTGAGGACTTCCCGCGCTGGTACACAGACGTTATTCGCCGCGCCGAGCTGGCCGACTACTCGCCGGTGAAGGGCTTCATGGTCATCCGGCCGTATGGCTACGCGATCTGGGAGCTGATGCAGCAGGCCCTCGACCGTCGGATCAAGGAGACCGGACACGTCAACGCCTATTTTCCGATGTTTATCCCGGAGAGCCTGCTCAAGAAGGAGGCGGCCCACGTCAAGGGGTTCTCGCCGCAGGTGGCCTGGGTCACCCACGGCGGCGAGGAGGAACTCGAAGAGCGGCTGGTGGTGCGTCCGACCTCGGAGGCGATCATCGGCACGATGTACTCGAAGTGGATCCAGTCCTGGCGCGACCTGCCGGTGCTGATCAACCAGTGGGCGAATGTGGTCCGGTGGGAGAAGGTGACCCGGTTGTTCCTCCGCACTACGGAGTTTCTCTGGCAGGAAGGGCACACGGTGCACGAGACTGAGGCGGAGGCCCAGGCAGAGACCTTGAAGATGCTCGGTGTTTACAAGGAGTTTGCGGAGACCGAGCTGGCGATGCCGGTGCTCGAAGGGGAGAAGACCGAGAGCGAGAAGTTCGCCGGTGCGGCGAAGACCTACTCGATAGAAGCCCTGATGGGTGACGGGCGCGCGCTTCAGGCCGGCACTTCGCACAACTTAGGGCAGAACTTCGCCAAGGTGTTCGACATCACGTTCCAGGGGCGGGACAAGACGGTGCAATACGCGTGGCAGACTTCGTGGGGCATGACCACGCGGCTGATCGGTGGGGTCATCATGACGCACGGCGACGATAGCGGGCTGATTTTGCCGCCGCGCATCGCGCCGTATCAGGTCGTGATGGTGCCGATCCCGCGCGGCGACTGGCGCGAGACGGTGTTGCCGCACGCCGAGCGGATCAAGCGCGACCTCGAGGGCGTGGGTGTTCGCGTGATGCTAGACGACCGGGAGGAGCATTCGCCGGGCTGGAAGTATGCCGAATGGGAGATGCGGGGCGTGCCGCTGCGCCTCGAGATCGGACCGCGAGACATCAAGAGCGAGCAGGTAATGCTGGTGCGGCGCGACACCCGCGAGAAGTTGCCGACCCCGCTGGCTGGCCTGACCGGTCGGGTCGAGGCGCTGCTGACCGAAATCCAGCAGGCACTCCTCACCCGGGCCGTCAAGTTCAGGGACGAGCACACGCTCAGAACCACCGACCGCGCCGAGTTCGACTCGAGCCTCGAAGGGCGCCCTGGCTACGTCGTCGCGCCCTGGTGCGGCTTGGCCGAATGCGAGACGCAGATCAAGACCGCCACCAAGGCGACCATTCGCAACCTGCCGCTCGACCCGCAGCCCGCCTCGGGAGCCTGCATCCAGTGTGGCCAGCCGGGCAAGGTGGACGCGTATTTTGCGAAGTCGTACTGAGGTGCTCCCGGAAGGGCTAGCGAGACCCTTCAGGCGCCAGTAGAGGACCCCTCGGCAGCAGGGGGGGGCTTCAGGCCAGCTGACAGTGGCGACGTGGACGGCCGGGTCGGGTGACCGGTGTCGCGCCGTCCCGCACCGATGAACTACTGGAGGCGCACCACGAGGGCGGCGCGGCGGTTCAGCCGCCGGGTCTCCTCGCGCGCATTGTCGTGCAGTGGCCGCTCTTCGCCGAAGGTGACAGTTTGTAGCCGGCCGGCCGGAATGCCGCGGCTTGTCAGGTAGTCGCGGACGGCGACGGCGCGACGCTCGCCGAGCGCCTGGTTGTACTCGGACGTGCCGATGTTGCAGGTGTGGCCCTCGATCGTCAGGTTCAGACCCGCATCGTCGTTCATCGCCACGATCGCCTCGTCGAGAATCCGCGTGGCGCCAGGCCGCAGCGTGAACCGGTCGAAGTCGAAGTGCACGTCCTCGAAGGCGTACTCCCTCGCGGGTGGCGGTGGTGGCTCCAGTACTTGGATCGTGACCGTGTCGGAGGCGGTGCCGCCGCGGCCGTCGTTAACGGTCACACTGATCGGCACGGGACCCGCCTGGTCGGGGCCGGTCCAGACCGCGCTCGCCTGGTTGGCCGGCTCCAAGCTGCCGGTCGGCGCACTCCACCGATAGGTGAGCGGGTCGCCATCCGGGTCGTTTGCGGTGGCGGTGACATTAGAGGTCCCGCCGAGCTCTACCTCGCACGGGTCGCAGTTCGCGGTGACCGTCGGTGGCCGATTCGCCGGCGGTGGCGCTGGGGGCGGTGGTGGCGGTGCTACGTAGCGTCTCACTCCCGGGTGATACCCGATCCGGAACTGCAACGCCGTGCTGTTGCCAGTTGAGCCAAGGGAGCCCGTCTCCTGGCCCACCGCGTAGCTGATACCCGCGCCGACGAACATCCCGCCGCTGCCCTGCCACATTAGGCCCAATGTCAGGTCAATGGGCGTGGCAATCGCCGACGTCAGGGGCGACTGCGTCAGGTCGATCCCCACGAGCGGTGTCGTCAGCACCACGTTGTCCTCGAACGGGACCTCGCCGTGCAGCTCCGTAAACATCCGGATCGAGCCGCCCGTCGGGAACCCGGCGCCGATGCCCCACCGGATACTGTTCCCCAGCGTGACACCATCCGGTTCGCCGCGCACGAGGAACCCGCCGAACCCGGAGAGCTCCACCTGTTCTCTGACGTTCTTGCTGACGACGAAGTCAACCATCACGTCGGGCTCACCGGTGCTCCTGCCGATCGCCTCGTCGCCGGTCGGCAGTTTAACGGCGGCCCGGATGGCGAGCGCCGCAGGCTGTTGCCTGTGCTCGGAGGCGATGTTGAGCTTCGCGCCGACGATCAGGTCACCGATACCGTCGCCGCTCCAGGTATCCGTGACGAACGGATATTCGTTCAGCACACCACCGTTGTCTGGATCGGCGGCACTGAACAGCGGCCTCGCCACCCGCTTGATCCGCGTGTCGGCGCGAACCGATCCGAATATCTCCGCGCGGTCGCCAATCCCGACGGCGAACGTGCCGATGAAGTGGCTGATGTCCGAGATGCCCTGTTCACGGTCGAAGTTGGCACGGTAGCCGCTGACCGACCATCTACCGTCCGGCAGGATCTCCCCGGTGGGTACGAACCATAGCCCGGTGTCCCCGAACCAGGTGGTGCTGGCCGGTCTGGTCTCGGCGGTCTCGCCATCCTGCGCGGTTGCCACACCACCGGCAACCAGCCAAAGGCAAGTTGCCAGAGATAGGGGGGCAAGGAATCGTCTCATCGCGCGTGTACCCTCCAGAAACGCCTCACGGCGCGTACGGCTGCGGCATCGTCCAGCCGCACAGAGTCCTCCCGCGGCATCGAGACGCCGCAGGGTGAATCCTCGGCGGGATCATACGGTCGCTGGCGTGGAAAAGTCAATGGCAATGGGCTCGAAGTGGTTGATATTGCAAGGGATGACGCTTCGATCAGCGCGTCTGGTGTTCGTCAGGCATCGTCCTTTTTCCGCCGGGGGGCCACGACCCAGGCGATGAGGATGCTCAGACCATAGAGCGCAACCATCGGCGCCGCCATCAGCGTAAGGGTAGCGGGGTCGCCGGTCGGGGTCAGCACGGCAGCGAGGATGAAGATGATGAGAATGGCGTACTTGGTGTTACGCAGCAGGAAGCCGGCGCTCACCACGCCGACACGGGCCAAGAACAACACCATCGTGGGCATCTGGAAGACGGCGCCACAGGCAAGCGTCAGCCGGACGTACAGCGAAAAGGCCGGCTCGATTCGCGGCATGAATGTCATGTAGTCGGTCGAGAAGCTGCCAAGGAACCGCCAGGCGATCGGGAAGAGCAGATAGTGTGAGAACAGGCATCCTCCGATGAAGAACAAACTCGACAGCACCACGAACGGGATGGCGAACTTTTTCTCGTGCCTGTACAGACCAGGAGCGACGAACCGCCAGAGTTGCAAGAGGACTACCGGTATCGCCATGATCAGTCCGACGAGCGCCGCAATCTTGATGTAGAGAAAAAACGCTTCGGTTGGCTCGGTGTAGACGAGCTGGCCGCCCTCGGGAAGGATCTCCTGGAGCGGCCGCATGATGAATTCGAAGATCGGGGAAATCAACGCGAACGCAATCAGGAACCCGACGAAGATCGCCGTGACCGTGATGACGAGCCGTTTTCGCAGTTCATCCAGATGGTCCAGAAAGGACATCCGGCCGTCGGTTCCGTCGAGCGCGTCTTCGTCTGGTTGCCCGTCGACGGGGTGCGGGTGGTCCGGGTTGGTCGCACCGGGCACGGGAAGGGCGGACATATACGCCTGGGTTCACGTCAGACGTTGTCTAACGTGTCGTGTTGCGGTTCTTCGGCGGGCGGTGCCGGCGCCGGTGCCGACCTGGGCGGATCAGGTCGGATCTGCTCCTCGACGTGGATTTCGTCCTCGAGGGTGTTGCGGAGATCGTTCGACGCACGCTTGAACTCGCCCAGGCTCTTGCCGAGCGAGCGCCCGAGCTCGGGCAGTTTCCGCGGTCCAAACACGATCAACGCGATCACGAAGATGATGAGCAACTCCGACATCCCGATTGAACCAAACATGATCGCGGCTCCTTCCGTCACTGACGCGACGCCGTGGGCCCGCGCCAGCACCACGACCCGCTGATGCTGCGGGGTGCGCCGTCAAGGCTGCTGTCACGGCGTCGCGAGTCGAGTCCGGTAATCGCACCACGACTCGGCTTTCGGCAACCGTTGCATCCTCGAACGGTCGGTCTTCGGACTCGGTTGAGTCGAACACGCCCTACGCGTTTCGTCCCGCCGTGCCTAGTCAGCCGATGCGGGGTGTCGGTGGTGCGGCCCCTCACTGGACACGCTACTTTCACCCCGATCGCATTATAGGAATGATGGCACAGGCTGGTCAAGCAACAGGCGTTCCTCGAAATCCAGGGAAGTTATTGAACCACAGTGTGTTAAGTCGTGCCATCGTGTGGAGTCCTGTCCGTCTGAGTTGCGTCGTCTGTTTCTGGTCCCAAGCGGTTCCTCATCGGGTCGGGCACGGTCTCGTGTCCCGCTGCGGACGAGCCGGCGTCGAGGGGCGGCCGGGTGGCAGATCTTTGTCCGTGACGGAGCACGATTTCTGCTAGCATCGTGGATATGAACGTGAAGCGCAGCGCGAGAACCTTGCCGATGGCGGTTGCGGTCGTGGTCGCATCAGCCTTGCTGGGTGGGCTCTTCGGCGGGAGAGTGCTGGCCGGTCAGGAAGCCCTCAGCCAGCACTACGAGGCGTTCACGACGGCACTGGCCGCGATCGAGACGACCTACGCGGGCGAGGTTGATTCGGAGCGGCTCGTGTACCGGGCGATCGGCGGCATGTTGCAGACGCTCGACCCGCATTCCAGCTTCATGGATCCGCGGTCGTACGCCCAGCTCCGTGAGCGCCAGGGAGGCCGGTATTTCGGTCTGGGCATTTCGATCAACGTCATCGACGGTGACATCACCGTGATGAATCTGTTCGAGGGTTCTCCAGCGTATCGCAAGGGTATCCGGCGTGGCGACGTCATTGCCCGGATCGCCGGAGAGGACGCCAACGGCATCACCAGCGACGAGGCGGTCTCGAAGCTGCGGGGACCACAGGGCACCACGGTCGTCGTGTCGATCCGGCGGCGGGGCTACGACCAACTGATTGACCTGGAAGTGGAGCGGGACGAGATCACGATCCCGACGGTTCAGGGCGCCTTCATGCTCGACGACACAGTCGGTTACGTGCGGCTGCGTGACTTCTCGGAAACGAGCTCACGTGAGCTACGCGAAGCGTTGGGCGAGCTCGACCAACTCGGGATGGAGCGGCTGTTGCTCGACTTACGCGACAACCCGGGAGGCCCGCTCGGCCAGGCGATTCGCGTGTCGAACGAGTTTCTGCCCAGGGGCGAGCTCATCGTCTACACCCGCGGCCGGATTCAGAACTCCGACCAGGACTATCACGCGCGGGAGGACGGCGAGCACAACGACATTCCACTGGTGGTGCTGGTCAACCGCAACAGCGCGAGCGCGTCAGAGATCGTCTCCGGTGCGATCCAAGATCACGACCGTGGTTTGATCGTCGGGGAGACGACGTTCGGCAAGGCGCTGGTCCAGTCGGTCTACCCGATCAGTCAGGGAGCGGGTCTCGCATTGACGACCGCCCGTTATTACACTCCGAGCGGGCGGCTGATCCAGCGCCCGTGGGACGGCACGTTCGACGAGTATCTGACGTACTCCTTGCGTGAACAGAAGCCGACCGAGCACACCATGAGCGAGCGGCGGTTGACCGACACCGGTCGTGAAGTGTTCGGGGGCGGCGGAGTCGAGCCGGATCACTTCATGGCCGGTCCGATCGAGGGGTTCGACCCGACGGCGTTCGGCCGTGCACTCGCGGCGCGGCAGGAGTTCGCGAAGTTTGCCGAGCAGTTTTCCGCCGAGGGCGATACGCGGATTCAGGAACAGGGTCGCGGGCGCCAGCACGTCTCGCGTGGGTTCGTGATCGGCGAACAGATGATGGCCGACTTTCGGTCCCACCTCGAATCGCGAGGGCTTACGGTCGACGAGGATGCGTTCGCAACCGACGAGGAGTTCATCCGGGCGAAGATGCACTACGAGATCGACATCGCGCTGTTCAGCCTTGAGGAGGCGCGGCGCAACCTGACCGTGCGCGATCCGCAGGCGCAGTTCGCGGTCACTCTGTTTCCAGAGGCTGAGCGTTTGCTCGAGGTCTCACGGCAGACCAGTGCCGTGGCGGCGCGCCGGGACTAGCGCGAGGGTTCTTGCTCGCGGGCCAGGCCCCTGGTACACTGCGGTCCGGTCGTGGGGCGGGCTCGGGCTTGGGGCGGCTCGACTTGGTCCGCGCCCGCCAAGTGTTTGATGCGCACTCGCCTGTGGGACTGAGCGGACTGGCCCTTGAGGTGGCCCGCCACGGTAATGTCGGCGCCGTCGTCGGCGCGCAGCTGACCAGGTCTTTCGGAGCGTTCCCAGCCGCTCGAGAGGTGGGGTGTTCCAATCCCCATTCGGGTGGCTGTTGTCGTGTACGGACGGACCGTCAGGCTGTCGGCTGAAGCCGGCTTGACAGACAGGTCCGGAAGGTGACGGGCGTTCACGGCGGTGAATCTGACGCCCCCGTCTCCACACCGGGGGATCCTGAGCGAGATACGACACTGATGCGTCTGCAACATCTCGAGATTGCCGGGTTCAAGAGCTTCCCTGAGCGCGCCAATCTCGTCTTCGATGACGGCGTCACCGCCATCGTTGGTCCGAACGGCTGCGGCAAGAGCAACGTCATCGACGCCATCACCTGGGTCCTGGGTGAACAAAGCGCTAAGAGTCTGCGTGGCGAGCGGATGGAGGATGTGATCTTCAGCGGCAGCGACGCGCGCAAGCCGATTGGTGCAGCGGAGGTTAAGCTCTTCCTGGCCCAGGTCACGGCCGGCGCAGGCGCCGTCGGTGGTGCCGGGCCGGCAGCGATCGACGACCGCGCCGACGTGTCGGGAGATGCCTGGAGCGGGCCCGGTCGCCAGCCGGCCACGTCGGGGGGCCAGGGTGACGACGCGGACATCGACGAGCTGTTGCCTCTCATTACCCGGGACGTGGAGGTCGGACGCCGGCTGTACCGGTCCGGTGAAAGCGAGTATCTCATCGACGGCCGTGTTTGCCGTCTGCGCGACGTTCAGGACCTGCTTATGGACTCTGGCGTTGGGGTCAAGGCCTACGCGGTGATCGAGCAGGGCAAGATCGGCCAGATCCTTGGCGCGCGGCCCACCGAGCGCCGCCAGCTTCTCGAGGAGGCAGCCGGCGTCACGAAGTACAAAAGCCGACGCCGGTCGGCGGAGCTCAAGCTGGATGCGGCCCAGCACAACCTGACTCGGGTGGACGACATCATCTACGAGGTCGAAAAGCAGCGACGGGCGCTAAAGCGCCAGGCGGCGAAAGCACGCCGATATCGTCGGTTGCGCGAGGAGCTGCGGCGTTGGGCGACGGTGGGGTTCGCTCGCCGGCACCGCGTGTTGGCCTCGGCTATCGAGTTGTCTCGCCACCGCCTTGCGGCGGCGCGGACCCGCGAGCAGACGGCGGCGTCCAAGCTGGCGCGGATCGAGAGTGACCGTGAGCGGTGTCAGATCGAGCTTGCGGAGGCGGAGAGCGGCGCCACAGGCGCGCGCAACACGGCGCACGCTGGTGAGCTGGCCGTCGAGCGCCGGCAGCAGCAGGTCACGTTCGACACCACGCAGATCGAGACGCTCGGCGTCACGCTGGCCGAGATGGATCGCGAGCTAGGAGCGCTACGAGACAAGCGCGACCCGGCCAGGCGCGAGCTCGATGCCCACGTGGCCGATGCCGAACGCTGCGGCGCCGAGCGGGACAAGCTGGGGGCCGGTCTGCAGACCAAGGAGCAAACGCTCGCGCAGGCTCAGCAGACGCTCGACGGGCTCGAGGGCGATGTCGAGGCGGCGCGCAGTGAGGTGTTCGCGGCGATCAACGCGGCGACCGCGTTGCGTCATGCGGTCGAACACGCCACCGCCGGTCAGACCCGCCTCGGCGAGACGCTCGCCAAGCTCGCTGCCGAGGCGGAGGACCTGGGGGTCCAGACCGAGAGGCTGGCCGGCGATCGCAAGCGGTTGCTCGCCGCCAAGCGCGCCGCGAGTGAGGCGCTCGATCGAGTGCACGCCGCTTGCGCGGCCCGCGATGCCGAACTCGGGTCGCTGCGTGTCGAGTCCCGGTCTCGCGCTGACGATCTGCGCGAACGGGAACACCAGCTGGCCGGTCTCACCGGGCGGCTCACGTCGCTGCGTGACCTCGAGGCGACTCGTGCCAACTATTCGGATGCGGCGCGGCTGCTGCTGTCTGCGACCGACCCCGAGATTCGACATTACGGGTCGGTTGCCGATCACCTCGAGGTTGAGCCCGGTCGCGAGCGCGCGGTCGAGGCGTGTCTCGGCGATCTGCTGCAGTATGTTGTGGTGCCGTCGCAGGCCGACGCGGAGGCCGGGCTGGCGTTCGCACGTCGTCATGGTGCTGGCCGGGCCGGGTTCCTCATCGTCGAGACGAGCGCGCCGGATCTACAAATCGTGGCACCGCCGGAGGCCGAGATAGTTCTTGTCGGCGACGTCGTCAGGATCTCTGGCCAGGGCGCGGCGGCGGTTGGTGCCGTGCTCGAGCATCACTGGCTGGCGGGCTCATTCGAGGAAGCCGCGCGGTCGGCGAGACTGACCAGCTCGCCTATCGCGACTCCGGGCGGCGATGTCTTCCGTGGCGCGGCGCTGGTGGACGGAGGCGGGAGGGGAGAGGCCCTCGGGATTCTGGCGACCAAGCGCGAGATCAAAGAGCTTGACGAGCGGATCGCGACTGAGCAGCAGGTCGTGCGCCGTCTCACGGAGGAGATCGCCGAGCTCGACACGGCGACCGGTTGCGCCGAGACCGCTCTCTCGGAGCTTCGGCACGAGCAGCACCAGCAGGAAAAGACGATTCTCGGTCACGAGATGCAGCTGGCTGTGCTCGAGGAGGAGACGCTGCGGCTCACCCGGAAGCGGGACGTCATCGAGACAGAGCGTCGGAGCTCGGAAGAGGAGCGGGTCGGGCTCGAGGCTCGTCGGACCGAGGCGCAGGCTTCGATCGAGCGGCTTGAGGGCGAGCAGCGTGTCGCCGACGAGCGGTTCATGTCGGCCCAGCGACATGTGCTCGACGCGCGTGAATCGATCGACGCGTGGAGCCGCGAGGTGGCCGAGACGAAAGCGGCGCACGCCGCGCTGGTCGAGCGGACCACCGCGTTGGAGGCGAGCGCATTGCGACTCGAAATGGCCAACCAGGAGCTCGACAGCCGGCTCGAGCGTCAAAGAACCGATCACGCGCGGACGCGGACGGGACGGGAGGCGCTCACCACCGCGGTGGCGGCGTCGACACGCCAGCTCGACGAGGACGTCGCTGGGCTGGCGAGCTTGCGACAGGGCGTCCGGAAGGCCGACGAGCGGGTGCTAGAGCTGCGGGCACAACTCGAGACGCAGGACGGCGAGGTGCGGGTCACACGGGGCGGACTGGAGCAGATTCGCGCAGAGGTGTCGGATCGGGACGTCGAGCGGGCGACCGCCGAGAGCGATCTTGCGCATCTTGACCAGATCTGTTGCGACACGCTGCAGCTGAGTCTGCAGGAAGTGTCGGCCGAGGCGGTGGCGCTCGAGGGCGAGGGTGGAATCGTTCCAGACGCCGAGCTGATGGTCGCCGAGCCCGTGGAGAGTCCACTTAACGCGGCCGACAACGCGCCCGGTCGCGACGCCGTCGAGCTCGCTGCGGCACCCGGCATGCCTCCGGCCACGACTGGGCCGGTGAACGCGGAGGAGATGGTTGCGGCGCTCAAGGAGAAGATCGAACGATTGGGGCCGGTGAATATGATGGCGATCGAGGAGTTCGACGACCTCGATGAGCGTTGCGAATTTCTCACGACTCAGCGTCAAGACCTGGAGGAATCGATTCGCGCGACGGGTGACGCGATTGCGCGGATCAACCGTACGACGCGAGAGCGGTTCCGCGAGGCGTTCACCGAGATCAATACTCATTTTCAGGAGACGTTCTCCACGCTGTTCGGGGGTGGACAGGCCGGGTTGGTGTTGCTCGACGAGAGCGATCTGCTCGAGAGCGGCGTCGACATCATTGCCCAGCCGCCTGGCAAGCGGTTGCAGAGCATCCAGCTGCTCTCCGGCGGCGAGAAGGCACTGTCGGCGATGGCGCTGATGTTCGCGATCTTCAAGTACAAGCCGAGCCCGTTCTGTCTGCTCGACGAGATCGACGCGCCGCTCGACGAGGCGAACATCGGTCGGTTTGTCGAAATGCTGCGTGGGCTGCAGACTGACACGCAGTTCATCCTGGTCACGCACAACCGCAAGACGATGGAGATCGCCGACCGGCTGTATGGGGTGACGATGGAAGAGCCTGGTGTGTCGAAGTTGATCTCGGTCCAACTTGGGCACACCAGCACAGCTGCGCCTCAGACCACTCCGGCATAGTCGGCACAGCATCGCTCGCGCGGGAGCTGCACTCCTGAAACGTGAACGAAGCTAAGGCTGCGCGCTATCACCGGCTCAAACGGCGGACCCGGTTGCTTACAGCGGCCGGTAGCGTCGCGGTGCTGGTGTCGCTGCTCGCCTCAGGGGCCTCGGCGGGGATCCGGGACCTGATATTTCAGTTGGTCGCCGTGCTCGGCCTGCCGCCGGCGTGGCGTCATGCGGGCGTGGCGGCCGGCTATACGGTCTGTGTGTGGACGCTGCTCGAGGGTGTGTTGCTGCCGCTACGGTTTTTTCAGGGCTTCGTCCTGGAGCGGCGGTACGCACTGTCGAGGGTTGGTGCGGTCCGGTGGGTGTCCACTTACCTCAAGACGGTCGCTCTGAGCGGTGGTGTTGTCGTGGGCGCGGCGGTTGTCGTGTACCAATCGCTTGCGGTCTGGCCAGCCTGGTGGTGGGTAGTCAGCGGGGCGGTTTTCGTGGTGGCCACGCTCATCCTGACTAATCTGGCGCCCGTCTGGGTTATCCCTCGGCTATATCCTGTTCGGCCGCTGGTCCGTGGCCGATTAGCCGAGCGATTGGGTGCGCTCGCCCAGCGTGTGGGGGTATCCGCTCTGCGAGTTGACGAGTGCGTGGTTGGGGGGATGACGAGGCTGGCGCACGCAACGCTGGTCGGATTAGGATCCACGCGTCGGATCCTGCTCTCGGACACGCTGCTGGCCGACTACTCGGATGACGAGATCGAGGTGGTGCTCGCCCATGAGCTCGGTCATCACGTGAACCGGGACGTGTGGCAGTTGATTGGGTACGAGCTATTGGTGACGTTGGCGGCGCTGCTGGTCGGTGGATGGACGGTGGCCCGTCTGGGTGGGTTGTTCGGTCTGGCCAGTGCGGGCGACGTGGCCGGACTACCGCTGATGGCCCTGGGCGCCGGGGGGATGGCGGCCGCGGCGGCGCCGCTCGGGTACGCGTTGTCGCGACGTCATGAGCGGCGCGCCGACCTCTTCGCCATCAGGCTGACCCGCAACCCGGCGGCGCTCATTTCCAGCCTGCGGCGATGGGGCGCGCAGAACCTGGTGGAAGAACGCCCGTCACGCGCCGTCGAGCTGCTGTGCCACACGCATCCGCCGCTCTACCGCCGGCTGGCGGTTGCCCGTCTCGCGGTTGCCAGGCGCACCTGAGACGCGGTGTCGTCGACTGCATCTCACCGAGAAGCAGGCTGGAACGCAGAGGCCGCCCGTCGGTGACGTGATCCTACGATTTGGCGGACGGCTGTTCACGCCGCGCGCCCCCGGCGTCATGGCCGCCAAGCTCCGGATTGTCGAGTAGCGCCTTTCGGCTCAGCCGGATCTTGCCGGATGGGTCGACGTTGATCACCTTCACGAGAACCTGCTCCCCTTCCTTCAACTCGTCGCGCACCTCCTTCACGCGGTAGTGCGCGATTTCCGAGACGTGGAGCAGTCCGTCCACCCCTGGGAGTACCTCCACGAAGGCGCCGAAGTCGGTGATGCGCTGCACCGTACCGAGATAGCTCTTGTTCAGCTCCGGGGTCGCGGTGAGTTCCTCGATGATCGAGATCGCCTTACGGGCTGAGTCATCGTCGCTCGACGCGACGTTCACGCGGCCGTCGTCTTCGACGTCGATCTTCACGCCGGTTCGCTCGATGATGCTCCGAATCGTCTTGCCACCCGGTCCGATCACGTCACGAATCTTGTCGACCGGGATCTGGAGCGTCACGATCCGGGGCGCGTAGGACGAAATGTTGGAGCGCGGGTCCTGCAACGTGGCACGCATCCGGTCGAGGATGTGTAATCGTCCGGCGCGCGCCTGTTCCATCGCCTGCCGCATGATACCGGCGGTGATGCCGCTCACCTTGATGTCCATCTGCAAGGCGGTGATTCCGTTGCTGGTCCCGGCGACCTTGAAGTCCATGTCGCCGTAGTGGTCCTCCGCGCCGGCGATGTCGCTGAGCACGGCGTGCCGTCCCGTCGCCTCATCGAGAATCAGCCCCATCGCGACGCCGGCCACCGGGGCCGTGAGCGGCACCCCTGCGTCCATCATAGACAGCGTGGCGCCGCACACCGAAGCCATCGACGACGACCCGTTCGACTCCAGGATGTCAGAGACCACCCGGACCGTGTAGGGGAACGTCTCATCGCTCGGTACGACCGGCAGCAAGCTGCGCTCGGCGAGGTTGCCATGTCCGATCTCCCGGCGACCCGGGCCACGGAGAAACTTGACCTCCCCAACCGAGAACGGCGGAAAGTTGTAGTGCAGCATGAACCGCCGGTATATTTCGCCGTCGACCATCTCGACCTTCTGCTGGTCGTCCCTGGTGCCGAGCGTTGCGGTCACCAGCGCCTGCGTCTCGCCCCGGGTAAAGACCGCCGAGCCATGGGCGCGCGGCAGCAATCCGACATCGGACGTGATCGTCCGGATCTCGTCGAATGCGCGGCCGTCGAGACGCTGACCGCGCTCGAGTATCTCGTCACGCAGCACTTTCTCTTTGAGCGTCTTGAACACGTTCTTCGCCTTGGCGCGACGCTCGTCATCGTCCTCTGGCAGTGTCGCCAGATATTCGGCCAGCACCCGGTCGACGGCGGTGTAGTTTTCCAGCTTGTCACGAATACGCATCGCGTCGGCGAGTGGGCCTAGGATCTTGCGTTCTACCTCATCGGCGAAGACGGGATCTGGTGTCGGTGCGTCGAGCGTCAGCTTGGGCTTGCCGGCGGTGGCGGCTAGCTTGTCGATCTCGACGACGATCCCTCGAATCGCCTCGTGACCTGCCTCGAGCGCGCGAAGCATTGCGTCCTCCGAAACCTCTTTAGCCCCCGCCTCCACCATCACCAGCGCGTCCTTGCTACCGGCCACCACGAGGTCTAGTTGACCCCGTCGTCGCTGGTCGTAGGTCGGGTTGATCAGTAACTCTCCGTCGAGTAACCCGACACGCACTGCCGCGATCGTGCGTGAGAACGGGATCTCGGAGAGAGCCAGCGCGGCTGAGGCACCGGTGAGCGCCAGCACATCTGAATCATTTTCCGTGTCGGCCGATATGACGAAGGCGACTACCTGTGTTTCATGCCGCCATCCGGCCGGAAAAAGCGGACGGATCGGGCGATCGATCCCCCGGCTTGTCAGTACTTCTTTCTCGGGGGGCTTGCCCTCACGCTTGAAGAAACCGCCCGGAATGCGACCCGAGGCGTAGGTGTTCTCCCGGTAGTCGACCGTCAGCGGGAGAAAGTCGATACCCTCGCGTTCGTACGGCGAGTAACACGCGGTCACGAGCACCATCGTGTCGCCATACCGCACCACGACCGACCCGTTGGCCTGCTTGGCCAGCTTGCCCGTCTCGATGGTTAGGGGGTGGCCGCCGACATTCACTTCACCTGTATGCATGATCTCACTCCAGAACGATTCTCACGGCGAGAAGACGAACGCGCGGGAGGACGGGCGCGAGGCCAGGTCGGTCCGCCTACTTGCGGAGACCCAGCCGGCGGATCAGATCGGCGTATCGCCCCGTGTCCTTGGTCTTGAGGTAGTCAAGGAGTCGTCGCCGTTGCCCGACGAGCTTGAGCAACCCGCGACGCGAGTGGTGATCCTTCGCGTGGATCTTGAAGTGCTCAGTCAGATAACTGATGCGCGAGCTCAGTAACGCGACCTGCACTTCCGGCGAGCCCGTATCGGACCCGTGCGCCTGATACGAGCCGATGACCTCGGTTTTTTGATCCTTATGTAGCACCACTGCTGATCACTCCCACGAACGGTCCAGACACGACCGAATCGAAGTGGTCTGGCAGCCGGTACTCCAAACCGCCTTTGTCGCCAACGATTTCGTCCCTCTAATAATGGCCAACCGATCGATCTTACACTAGAACAATCTTGGGATGCAAAGCTCCGTCGGCACGAGGGTCGGCGACGGCGAGCAGCCGACCCCGCCCGTCCAGGATCCGAACCGGCCCTGTGCTCCGCGACGGCACAGCCGTCGCGGAGGCGATGTCTGCGATTCGCAGCGGATTTCCGTGCGTTGCCCGGCGAACTCCATGGTCGTTCGCGACGACCGCCGGCATCCAGGGTAGCAGGGTGTCCATCGGCACCAGGTGCGATGCAACCGAGGCGCCGTTCTCTACGATCCGTACTAGTGGTATGGCACCCTGGAGGTCAAAGGGGCCGTGCCGCTCTCGCCGGAGCGTCTCGAGACACCCGCCGCATCCCAGGACGTCGCCCAGGTCATGCGCCAAGGAGCGGACGTAGAAGCCGCTCGAAGAGACAATGCGGCACCGGACCCGCGGTCCGTCGACGGACAGCACCGTGAGCGCGTCGACCGAGACGGGCACCGACCTCATGTTGACGGGGCGCCGCCGCCTGGCCAAATCGTACGCGCGGACGCCGTCGATCTTCTTCGCCGAGAACGGAGGCGGGCGCTGCTGATAGGACCCGACGAAACCTGATGCCGCGAGGGTAACCGTCTCGCACGACAGGTGCCGTTCACCGACACCGGCGATCCTGACAGCCGATCCCGGAGCTTCGGAACCGCCGACCACGGTTCCGGTGATGTCGTAGGTGTCGGTGACGAGCCCCAGCCGGATCACGGCGTCGTATTGCTTGGAGGCGCTGGCGAGGAGCGAAGCTAGCCTGGTGGCGCGACCGACGACGAGGGGCAGCACGCCGGTGGCCAGCGGGTCGAGGGTGCCTAGATGCCCGACCTTCGTCTTACCCAGCGCGCGACGCACACAAGCTACCACGTCGTGCGAGGTCGGTCCCATCGGCTTGTCGACGACCACGACTCCGTCGAGCTCGCTCTGGTCTGTCACGTGTCGTTACTCGCTAGCGAAGGCTCCGTTTCGAATCGACCAGTTGCCGGTACGGGGGCGTTGCGCCTCGGTCACAGATATTCGATCTGCTCACTCGTCGAGCCTGGGCAATCTGGTGCGGCGTCTCCCATGACGGTTTCCGCTGCATCGCGCGGTTTCTCGGTTTCACTGCTGGGAGACGTCCAAGGCCGTCGCGACACCGGCGATCACGAGACCGCGGGTCTCCGGCGTCTGGTTTTCGACGGTGAAGCCGGACGCGTTACGATGCCCACCTCCCCCAAACGAGACCGCGACCTGCCGGACGTCGACCGCGTTCTTCGACCGGAGGCTGACCCGCAGCCCGGCGTCTGTCTCCTTCAGAAAGATCACGGCGCGCACGTCCCGTGCCGCCAGCGGCAGGTTGACGACGCCCTCCAGATCGTCCGGGTCACAACCCGCCTCGGCTAGCATCGTGTCGTTCATCGTGAGCACTGCGATTCGGTGATCGTGCTCCAGCTGCATCCGGTCCAGGAGCATCCCTGTCAGCCGCAATCGTCCGAGGCTGCCGTTGCTGAAGACCTGCGCCGCGACCCGCGCTGGGTCGATTCCGGTCTCGGCAATCCGGCGGCAGATCTCGAAGGTACGTGCGGTGATGTTCGCGTGCCGGAACGACCCGGTGTCGGTCAGGATCGCAACATACGCGTGTGTCGCGAGCGCCGGGGTAAGGCGCACGCCGAGCGCAGCGATTAGCTCGACAACCATTTCTGCACAGGCGCACGCCGATTCATCAAGCCAGTTGATGGTGCCATACTGCGCGTTGCCCGCATGGTGATCGATGTTGATGATTGGCCGACCCTCGAGCCCGGCAACGCCAGACCGGCTCAGGTTGCTGCACTCGATTACCACCACAGCGTCGAACGGGTCCTCGACCGACGCAGCGATCTCGATCGTCGATAGGTCTGGCAAGAATGCGTACATCGCGGGCGCCGGGTCACTGTTGATGATCCGGACCCGTTTACCCAGCTGCCTGAGCGCACCGGCCAGTGCGAGCTGCGAGCCGAGCGAGTCGCCGTCCGGGCGCGCGTGAGAGGTCACCAGAAAGCTGTGTCCGTTCAGCAGCGTGCTCAGGATGCGAGGCAGGTCATCGTGTGGTCGGGTCATCGTGGACGTCGCCTGGTGGCGCCGGCGTGTTATCGACGTGCAACTCTTCGAGGATTCGTGCGATCCGGTGCTCGCGGTCGATCGAGTCGTCGTAAACGAAAGTCAGCTCCGGCACGTGCCTGACCCGGATCCGGCGTCCCAACTGGCCGCGCAGGAACGGGGTCGCGCGTCGAAGCCCCCGTACGGTTTTCAGTCGGGTGGATGCGTCACCGGGTGTTGTGTAATAGACGCGCGCATGCCGCAGGTCCCTGGTCATGCGCACATGGGTAACCGTCACTAGTTGGACCGTCGGGTCGCGCACCGACCGCAGCAGCAGCGTACATAACTCTGCGCGAACCTGGTCTCCGAACCGCTCGGGACGCGAATGCATGACGTCACGCTAGGTCTGGCGCGGGCGACCGGGAGTGAACAGCCATGGACGCCAGCGCCGGCACTCAGGTTCCGTGCCCTCCGCTATCTCAGCCAATCGATCTCGCTCCGGACCAGCAGACCCGGTTCCACACGCTCGATCACGGACACGACGGCATCGAGTGAGCGCTCCGTGCTCTCCCGGTCGACGCCGATCGACACCACGCCCAGACCGGCGCGTTGCCACAAGTCGTGGTACGCCACTTCGGCGACCGCGACGTTGAGTTGGCCCACCCGGTCCTTCAGACGCCTGAGCACCGCCCGTTTATCCTTCAGCGAGCGGGCACCGGCGAGATGTAGTTCGATGGAGAGGAGCCCAACGATCATCGAGCGCTTGCCGTTCGTGGGGACGTTCCGCGTCGCCCCGAGGCTGATCATGCGCCCGGCCAGTCTGGCGCCGTGCTCAGGGAACTAGGCACCGTATGTCCGAGATGGGACAAGCCTCGCTAGACGGTCGCGGCCACTTTTTCGAGCGTGAAGACTTCGACAGTGTCGCCGACCTTGATGTCAGCGTACCGTTCGAACGCGATCCCGCACTCGAGGCCGTTCTTTACCTCGCTCACATCGTCCTTGAACCGGCGTAGCGATCCGATGCGACCTTCGTGGATCACCACCTTGTCGCGGAGCAAGCGGGCCTGGGTGTCGCCGGCGCGGGTGATCTTGCCTTCCTGGACCATGCAACCGGCAACCGCGCCGAATTTCGGCACCTTGAACACCTCCCGTACCTCCGCCGCGCCAATATAAACCTCCTTGACTGTCGGTTCAAGCAGCCCGGCCATCGCCTTCTTGATCTCGTCGGTGATGTCGTAGATCACCCGATGAAGACGGATGTCGATCTGCTCCCGCTCAGCCAAGGCCGCAGCGTTCCGGTCGGGTCGGACGTTGAACCCTATGATGACGGCGTCGGACGCTGCCGCGAACACGACGTCCCCCTCGTTGATGGCGCCCGCGCCGCTGCTGAGCAGGCGAACCCTCACCCGTTCGTCCCCCAGCTTGCTCAGGGCATCCCCCAGCACCTCGGCCGATCCCTGCACGTCCGCCTTGATGATGATCGGGAGCTCCTTCGTGCCGCCTTCCGCGATCTGCTTCTGGAGTGACTCGAGCGTCAGACGACCGCCCTTCTTCCCGAGGGTCTTCTCCTTGGCCTGGTTCTGGCGGAGCATCGCGATCTGCCGCGCTTTGGCCGCGTCTGCCACCGCCTGGAACGTGTCGCCCGGTTGCGGAAGTCCGGTTAAGCCAAGTACCTCGATCGGGCTCGACGGACCGGTCTCCTTCTGCGGGTTACCCCGGTCATCGATGAGGGCGCGCACCTTACCCACGATCGGTCCGGCTATGAAGTTGTCACCGACACGCAGCGTGCCGTCCTTGATGAGAATCGTCGCCACCGGGCCGCGTCCGCGGTCGATCTTGGCCTCAAGAACCGTTCCGGCCGCGCTGCGCTTGGGGTTGGCTCTGAGTTCCCCCATCTCGGTGACGAGCAGGATCATCTCGAGTAGCAGGTCGAGGTTCTGCTGCTTCTTCGCCGACACCTCGACCGTCACGGTCTGGCCGCCCCATGCCTCGCTCGTCAGCCCGAGCTCGGATAGCTCCGTCTTGACGCGTTCGGGGTTCGCGTTGTCCTTGTCGATCTTGTTGATGGCGACGATCAGCGGCACCCCTGCCGCTTTGGCATGCTCGATCGCCTCCTTCGTTTGTGGCATCACGCCGTCGTCGGCCGCGACCACAAGGACGACGATGTCAGTGACACGCGCGCCACGCGCGCGCATCAGCGTGAAGGCCTCGTGGCCAGGGGTGTCCAGAAATACGATACGCCGGTCGTTGATCTCGACGGAGTACGCGCCGATGTGCTGGGTGATACCGCCGGCCTCTCGTTCGGCCACGCGCGATTTGCGGATGGCGTCAAGCAACGTTGTTTTCCCGTGGTCGACATGACCCATTACGGTGACGACGGGTGCCCGCTTGACCACATCCTCGTCCTGGACGGCCGTCGACTCGACCTCCAGTATTTCCTCTTCGAACGAGCGCATCTCGACCTCGGCGCCGAACTCCCGAGCCACCATCGTCGCCGTGTCCGTGTCCAGGGTCGTGTTGATGGTCATCATCAACCGGCGCTCGATCAGTTTCTTCAGCACGTCCCTGGCCCGGAGATCCAGTTTCTCGGCCAGGTCCTTGACCGTCATCCCCTCGGCCAGCGAAATGGTACGGGTGATCGGCGGCGGCGGAGCGTATGGCGCTGCCGGCCGCGGGGGCCGGCGTCGTCGTCCGCCGGGTGGACGGGGCGGCGGTCTGAAGAAAGGTCGGTATCCGACGGCTGGACCGCTGGGCCGTGCCGCTCTAACCGGCTGAGCCGGCAGCGGGCGAGGCCCGCCGAGCGGTGGGCTCGACCGTGAAGGTGCGGGACCGATCGGGCGGGAGCCTGGTCGCGGACGCGCCAAGGGGCGCTTCCCGGGCGCGGTAGCCGTCCGGGTGGCGGCCGGCGACTCCGGCGGTTCGCTCGGCGGTGGTTGCACGGCCGGCGGCACGGGCGGCGTCACTGGCTGAGCCTGTTCCTCGATGCGCAGTTTCAGCGTCGAGGGGGCGAGCCTGGCGGTTCGCGCGACCGGCTCCGCAGCGGCCGCAGCGGCCGCTGCGGCGGGCTCGGCGGTGGCGGCGGGCTCGGCGGTGGCGGCGGGCTCGGCGGTGGCGGCGGGCTCGGCGGTGGCGGCGGGCTCGGCGGTGGCGGCGGGCAACTGCTGGGCCGGTTGAGCCGCTTCGGCGGGTCGTTCGGCCGGCGCCAACTCAGCCGGTGCCGCTTCGGCCGTCGTCGGTGCCTCGGTCTCGTCGGCCAGTTCCTCCTCGACAGCCGGCGGCGCGACCTTCGGCGCCTTGATCAGACGTGGTGGTCCCAGCCGTGGCCGTGTCTCTGGCACCGGTGTCTTAGCGCTCTTCGCGCCCTTGCGTCCCTTTCCCGCGGCCGCTGGCGTCGCCGAAAACAGTGGTCCCGTATGCAGGTTCACGCCGCGCTCGCGCGCGGTGCGCTCGACGAACTGCCTGGCAACGACTTCCTCTATCGTGCTCGACGCGCTCTTGACCTCGATGCCATGCTCGCGTTTGAGCAGGTCGACAACTTCGTGACTCGGGATCCCGAGCACCTCAGCGACCTTGTAGATTCGGATCGTGGCCAAGCTCTGTCCCTTGTCTGTCCGTGATTCCGCCTGTGCAGTGCCGTGATCGCACGGCAGCTTGGCATTCTGGCGCCGCTACATCCCGCCGTGAAACGGCGCCGGGTCGCAGGCTCAAACTAGTCGCATGCCACCGACATGCTCCTTGGTCGTGCCCGGTCTGGCCCCGTGCGCCGCGGCGCTCGGGGCGCCACTTTGCGACCACTGCACTCGTTCACTCGTCGCGCGTGGCACCCTCGTCGGCTGGAGTCTCCCCGGGCGTGCTCTCGCCTACGCTCGTCGGCTCGGGTGACTCTCCACCGTCGCCTTCCCCGTCCGCCGTCTGGTTCACCGCCTTCTCGTCTTCGCCGTCCGCCGTCTGGTTCACCGCCTTCTTGTCTTCGCCGGTCGGCGTGGACGCCGCCGGGCTCTCGCCAGGGGGCGTCTGGGGCAGCTTGAGCCAGCCGGGTGCCGGCGCGAGCGGCTCGATGCCCTCCTGTTGCGCCGCCTCGGTCGTGCCGCTGCCCACGGCGCCGCCGGCGGCCATTGTCGCCGCCTCCGCACCCTGCCTAAGCGCCTCCGCTGCGCCTTCTGAGATACCCAGCACGCCGCTCAGCTCGGTAGCGGTCGCCGAGATCATGCGTTCCACCGTTTCGATGCCGGCGGCGTTCAGCTTCTCTACCATCGCCTCATCGAGATCCGGCACCGACAGCGGTGCGGGCTCGGCCCCGAGCTCGTCGAACTGTGCTTCGACTTCCCGGCGCTTCTCCTCTTCGCTCTTGATGTCTATCTTCCAGCCGGTGAGCTTGGCGGCCAGCCGGACATTGTGGCCCTTCTTCCCGATGGCCAGCGAGAGCTGGCGGTCCTCGACCACCACTTCGATCACTCGCCCGGCCTCGTCCACCACGGACACCCGCTGCACGTGCGCCGGGCTGATCGCGTTGGTCACGAAGGTCACGGCATCATCCGACCACTCGACGATGTCGATTTTCTCGCCGCGCAGTTCCCGAATGATCGCCTGCACCCGAGTCCCCTTCATACCGACGCACGCGCCCACCGGGTCCACCTCACGCTCCCGCGACGCCACCGCGACCTTGGCGCGGTCACCCGCCTCGCGGACCGCACCCCGGATGACAACGGTGCCGTCGTAGATCTCCGGCACTTCCTGCTCGAACAGTTTAATCAGCAGCACCGGGTCCGTGCGCGACAGGATGATCTGCGGGCCCTTGGTGTTCTTGTTGACGTCCTTGATCACCGCCCGCACGCGGTCGCCGGTGGTGTAATTCTCGGCACGTGACTGCTCGCGCCGGGGCAATTGGGCCTCGACGCGGCCGACCTCGACGATGATGTCCCCGCTCTCGAAGCGCTTCACCAACCCGGTAATGACCTCACCTAGTCGCTGGCCGTACTCCCCAAACACGTTCTCGCGCTCGGCCTCGCGTACCTTCTGGAAGATGACCTGCTTTGCCGTCTGGGCAGCGATGCGCCCCAGTACGTCGGTCGGCTTCGGGAACTCGATCTCCATCCCCTCCGCGGCCTCGTCGCCATACAGCTCCTGGGCCTCGATTAGTGAGATTTCCATCGCCGGGTCGGTCACCTCTTCGACGATCTGCCGCACGGCGAAGAGCTCCACCTGGCCGGTCTCGGGATTGAACTTGGTACGCAGGTTCTCGTCCGACCTGTAGTACTTCCGCGACGCGGTCAACACGGCGTCCTCGATGGCCGTGATAATAACGGCCGCCTCGATACCCTTTTCCTTGGCCAGTACCTCTATGGTCTGTTGCAGCGCGTTGCTCATGACAGTTCCTCGCGACGGCTCACGTAACCCGTGGTGCACGTCCCGTTGGATTTAACCGGCGTTGCTGTCTAACGGCGCCGTCCGCCCGGTTTAACTCCGGTTTAACTCCGGTGATTCGGCCACGCCCAGCCGAAGCGCAGGCTGGGGCGGACCGCCAGCCGGTCAAGAACAGCCGATGCTTTCCGCCGGCGCGCCCTGTCAGCCTGGTGCCGGCCCTCGGTGCACAAGCTACCGTGCGCTCACCTCACTTGAATTCGACCTCGAGCCGTGCGCGCGCGACCAGGATCTCCGGAACCAGGCGTGTCGTCTTGCCGTCCTCGATGACGATGGTCCGGTCGTCCACCGCCGCGATGCGACCGGACACGAATCGCTGTCCGTCGACCATTTCAGAGGTCACAATCTTGACCCGACGGCCAACGAACCGCGCGAAATCATCCAGGTCACGCAACGGCCGGTCGAGCCCAGGCGACGACACTTCCAACGTGAAGGCGTGGTCGAAGGCGACCTCAGCGTCGAGAATCACACTCACGTCCTGGCTGACCGCCTGGCAGTCGGTCAACGTCACGTCCTCGCCATGTTCGGACGTGCCTGGCGGCGTTACCGGCGCCGGGCGATCGATGACGATCCGTACGACCCATCCGATCGGCTCACGACGAAACTGCAGGTCGAAGAGCTCGAGTCCGTGGCTGCGCGCGACCCGGTCAGCAATCGACCGCAGCTCGGTCAGACGATCTGTTCCAGACCCGGTCACCGCCAGGACCTGTCCCGAAAAAACAAAAAGTGGGCTAAAACGCCCACTCGCTGCGCACTACCGCGAACGAAACCGTACAACTATAGCACGAGTGGCTGGCGTGTGAAAGCCGGCCCAGCCGGTAGCTGCGACGGAAGTGAACGTGCCAGAGACGGACCCAGTATTTGCGATAGGGCGATCACGGCGTCAATCTGTGGAGCATCCGGGGGTACGGGATGGTCTCCCGAACGTGCTCCAGACCGCAGACCCAGGCCACCACACGTTCAATTCCCATCCCGAAGCCGGCGTGCGGCACATTGCCATACCGACGCAGGTCGAGATACCACTCGAATGCCTCCTGGGGCAGGTCATGCTCAGTGATCCGCTGCAGGAGTAGGTCGAGATCATCGAGTCGCTGTCCCCCGCCAACGATCTCGCCATAGCCCTCAGGTGCCAGGATGTCCACCGACAGCGAGAGTTCCGTCCGTGACGGGTCCGGCTTCATATAGAACGCCTTGGCCGCGGCGGGGTAGCGGTGTACGGCCACCGGCCGGTCGAACTGCTTTGCGAGCAGCGTCTCATCGGGACCGCCGAAGTCGTCTCCGTATTCGAACGGCCGGCCGTTGTCCCGGAGAATACTGACCGCCTCGTCGTAGGTGATGCGGGGAAACGGGGTGCGAACGCGTTCGAGAGGTCCCCGGTCCCGCTCGAGGGTGTCGAGCTCACGGCCACGGGTCTCGAGCACCCGCGCCACGACCGACGCAATCAGCACCTCGGCCAGATCGATCGCATCGTCGAGCGTCGCGTAGGCCATCTCGGGTTCGACCATCCAGAACTCCGTCAGGTGACGGCGGGTTTTGGACTTCTCGGCACGGAAGGTGGGACCGAAGCAGTAGACCCGTCCAAACGCCATCACGTTGGCTTCGTTGTAAAGTTGACCGCTCTGGGTCAGGAACGCGGTGGCGTGGTCGAAGTAGGGAACCGAAAACAGGGTCGTCGTTCCCTCGCAGGCGGCCGGTGTAAAGATCGGGGTGTCTGCTAGGATGAATCCCTGGTCGTTGAGGAAGTTCCGAATCGTGTTGATGACCGTGTGGCGAATTCGTAGGATCGCATGCTGCCGTTCCGACCGGATCCAGAGATGTCGCCGGTCCAGTAGAAAGTCGACGCCGTGCTCCTTCGGCGTGATCGGGTAGTCACGGGAGTGCCCGGCGATGCGCAACCCGCTTACATCGAGCTCGTAGCCGCCGGGCGCACGGTCGTCGGCACGCACCTCACCGTCGACGACGACGGCGGTTTCCTGGCCGAGGTGACCCGCCTGCAGAAACATCTCCTCACCGACCGCCGTCTTCGACATCACCGCCTGGATGAACCCGGTACCGTCCCGCACGGTGAGGAAGTGAATCTTGCCACTCGACCGGCGGTTGTGCAGCCAGCCCCGCAGCGTCACCGACTGGCCTTCGTACTGCGCGATCTTTTCGATATAGGCCATGACTTATCCTTCGTACAGACGTTCCAGCTTCTTGCGGGCGCTGGTCGCGCGGGCGAGGACATCGCGCCAGTCGGTGCCGCCTGCCACTTCCAACATCAACGCGCCGTCGTAGCCGATCTTCCGCAGCGTCATCATGGCGGTCGGCCAGTCGATTTGCCCGTCGAACGGAACCAGATGCTGGTCGGTGATACCCAGATTGTCATGCAGGTGCGTCGTAACCAGGTGCTCGGATGCCATCTCGATCTCGTCGGTCACGTCGCCGCCAATAAATGCATGCCCAAAGTCCAGGCACACGCCGAGGCCTGGGCGGTCCGCCTCGTCCTTCAGTAGGTCGACGAGGGCCGTCGCCGTCGATAGCGTGTTCGGAATTACCTCGAGTGCCAGCTGTAGCCCGAGCGGGGATGTAAGGTCGTGCAGCTCGGTCACGCTCCGTGCCGCCGCCATCGGATGGTTGTCGAGGTCTGACGCGTAGCTAGTGGGTGTGCCCAGGTGCACAACCAGGAAGCCGGTCTTGATCCGTCGCGCGACGTTCAGTGCCGCCTGGATTTCCTCGATCGCGCGGGCTCGTTCCTCGCGGCGACTCCACGCCGTTGAGAACGGCGGCCCCCAAATACCGTCGATGTAGCTTTCGGTGATCGGCGCGTGGATGGCGTGCAGATGTAGCCGGGTGTCGTTGAGCCACTCGCCGAGGGCCTCGATCGCAGACTGGTCGCGATAGTCGAAATGACTGCGGGTAGCGAAGAGCTCGATCGCGTCGAAGCCGTGCGCCGCGATTTCGACCAGATGGGGCCGGTCGAGCCGCTCGCCGTGGAGCAGGTAGGTGGAGATTCCGAACCGCATCAATCGGCATGCCCGGACCGGTCACGCCGACCAGGATCCGGTTCCCATTCAGAAAGATGAGCGTCAGTGGATGCCCGCTCTCAGGTGCCTATTGTCCTCGAAGTGCGGGTTGACCACACGCAGTTCTTCGTCTCGGAGGGTCGGGACGCGACCTGCTGGCAAGAATGGCTCGTGCCCCGATGTGTCGACCCGGTGCCAGGTCGTCCTGCCTCTACCGCGCCAGCTCGGGCAGATGGGGTGCCAGCAGCTCGAGCAACCGTCCGAATCGAGGATAGGCGTACAGGGTTCGACTAAGATAACCGAGCGTGCGGGGGATCCAGGTGGCGAATCCGGGCCGGCCGGCGACAGCGATCTGATGACCGAATGTTCCGAGCGCTTTGAGATGACGCTGCACCGACATCAGGTCGAACCGGCGCTCGAAATCAGCGGAGCGCTCGGTTGGCACGGCATCCAGGAATTGCTCGGTCATCGCCGCCACCAGCTCTGATGACAGATCGACATAGCAGTCGCGGAGCAGGGAGACCAAGTCATACGTGGCGGGTCCCATGCGCGCATCTTGGAAATCGATCACGACCAACCTGTCTCTGTGGACCATGAGATTGCGGCTGTGGTAGTCGCGGTGGCATAGCACACGTGGCTCGGCGGCCAGCTCTTTGGCGATGCGGGAGAGCTCTGCCCGGAGCGCAGCCGCCGCGCTGGGGGCCATGCTGACGCGTCGATATACGTGTAGGAATTCAGATTGGAAGAAGTCCAGCTCCGATGTCAGCTTGGTAGTGTCGAACGCCAGGGTGAATGGCAGCGCCCCTTCGCCGCGCAGCCCCCCCCCCCCGCGCTGCAGTCTGGCGATCAGTCTGACCGCTTCGCGATACAGGCGGAGAGGTTCGTGACCAGGCTCTGTTAGCCAGTCCTGCAGCGTTTGGTCGCCGAGGTCCTCGAGCGCGAGGATGCCTAGGTCCCCCGCCTGGCCGATCACCGCGGGCACCGATATGGCCAGTCGTTGGAACAGGCCGCCAACGGCTATCTGTGGCAATGCGTCGGGGGCGAACGGCTCTGGATGGATGGCCAACACGAAGGACGGGTCGTCACGCGGGATAATCCGGAGATAGCAGCGATCCGACGCATCTCCGTGGAGCCGCTTCACACCCGTGGTTCGGCGGGGCAGCCCCTCCCGGCGCAGATACGCAGCGACGCGCTGATCAATCGTGTCGCCGCCCGCAACGGGTCCGCTGCCCCAAGGGCTCGCGTCAGTCATACGGTGGTCCGGTCCACAACACAAACGGAATCCCCAGACGAGGCAGGAGACAGGACATGCCTGCTCCGTGCTTAGATCGGCACAGCTAGCAAGCCACCGATGCGCGTCGCTCCTGGCGGCGCCGTGACACGCTCCGGTGACGGTGGCATTCGGACCACCGCCTGCCGCTCGATCGTGATCCGCTCTGGCAGATTGACACCGTCGGCGAGAACGGAGTCGGTCACGACGCACCCGGCGCCGACAATCACGTCGTCCCAGAGTACTGATCGCTCGACTTGCGCCGACGGGTGGACGACGCTGCGCAGCCCCAGCGACACGGCCGGATGTCCCTCACTGGCGCCCAGACTACGCGCCGTTGCCAGGTAGTCGCTCGGGGTGCCGACGTCGTGAGTCTGCCCCCCGACTCGATGCACCGCTATCTGGCCGGGCCGGGTCAACAGCGTGTCGTAGAGCCCGCCGATCGACGCGGCTGGGACGCCGTCTGGCAGCGGCTCGAACACCGCGGCGTCGGCGATCTGCACGCCGACGAAGTGCGCTGGCGCACGCGGGTCGCCGGCCAGCGCGAAACCTGTGACCCACCCATGCGGGTCTGCGAGGACGCCGCCGTACCTGTGCGGGGCCGGGTTCGGCATGACCGCGAGAGTTACCCGGGCGCCCCGTTGGAGATGGGCGTCGAGCAGCTCCCCTAGATCGACGTCGCACAGGGTGTCACCGTTCACGAGGAAGAAGTGCTTGTCCAGCAGCGCCAGGGCATGGCGCGGACCGCCGGCCGACCCGAGCGCCGCCGGTTCCCAGGAGTAGCGAACACGACACCCCATCGCGGTGCCGTCACCGACCACCGCCGCGATCGTGTCCGGGCGATGGTGAAGGTTTACGACGATGTCGTGCACACCCTGGGTGGCCAGACCCACCAGGTGCCGGCAGATCAGTGGGATCCCGGCGATCGGGACCGCCACCTTCGCCCGGCAGAACGTTAACGGCCGCAGCCGGGTCCCGAGGCCGGCCGCGAGCACGAGCGCGGGGGGGAGCGTTGTGGTCACGATGACTCGTCAAAGAGCATGTCGGTAGCCGTGGATCCGCGTTCGGCCCGGTGCTTGAGGAACAGGCCGAGATAGGAATCAAGCACGAAGTCGGTCGTGGGGCGTCCAAGGGTTGCCGCCATCGAGAATATGTCAGCTTCGCTACCCTCGAGCTCGACGAACGTACCGATCGGGGACTCGTCAACGGCGATCACCAGGTCGCCCCGGCGGAATTCCTCGCGGTACTTTTGGTACCGAAACCACACCCGAAAGCCAAGCCGTTCGAACAGGCGCATCAGCAGCTCGCCGTCGCCCACAGTCGTCTCCAACTCCTCCCGTACCTTGGTCGTGCCGAGCGCGGGCGCACCCTTGAATGTCACGTGGGCGCGATCGCCGTCGATCCGGACACGCAGCGTGCAGCGACGGGCTCCGAGGGGCTCGGTCTTACGGTCGAGTAGACAGTCGTGTTGCAGTCGCCGAGCCCGCAGCGGTGTTGCACCAGCCTCGACGACGACCCGACGCGCCACAGACGGGCTATCGTAGGGCAGCTTAATCTCACGCTCGATCCCGTCACCCATCTGGAGACCTCGCTCAGGTAACGCGCGTTCGGAACGAGCAGCCTCGCAGAGCGGGCGCGCCGACGTGCTTACCCAGCAGCAGGACCTTGTGAGTGCTGCCAAGGCCGCCGGGGAGCAGCAGTGTCTTCAGCGCCAGGCGCTGCTTCAGCGCGTCCGCGCCGTCGGTGCCCGTGGTCGCAACATCTAGGGCGCCGAGTCCGATCAGAAAGTACGTCTGATCCAGAAAACCGAGCACGTCCAGCCCCTCCGCTTGGGTCGCCGCCCGGATCGACGTCAGGTCCACGTGGGCGGTGATGTCCTGCTCGCCCGGATGCGCCAGCCACGCCGGGCTGTTGACATGCTGCCGGTCGTCGTCCGGCGTTCCCACTCGATGATTGTGAAATGTGGTCAGCGTACCGGCCGCATGGCTGCCCGAGTACAGCGCGTCCGCTGTGTGGCCATAGTCGACCAGGATGATGAAGCCGCGTTTGAGCCGGCGCGCCGCGGTGCGTACCCACTCGACCGCTGCCAGATTCACCTCCCCGCGCCAGCCCGGGGCGAGGTCGGCGTCGAGCCGCGCGAGATAACGGGCGAGCTCTGGTGTTGAGGGCCGGCCGGCACGTTCGACGAAGTGCTCCCCGTCGATGTCGACGAAAATCTCTCGCAAACCGGCTGACGTCATCGTGACTGCGTGGGTCGGCAGCGCGTCGAGCAGTTCGTTTGCCAGGATGGCGCCTGAGACCCGCTCAGGTACCGTGGTCGACGAAGCGACGAGCCGGGTCCAGTGCCGCCCCAGGGTGTCTGGTTGGGCGGCGCGCGCGGCGGCGCTCGTCTCGACCAGCGTGAGTCGTGTCGCCGCGTACAGCTCGGGGTAGGTCGATTCGGCAGCGTCGAGCACATCCCGCGCCAGTTGCCCGTTACCGGCGCCGGCCTCTACCAGATCGAACATCGGGGCGCCGGCCGCTGCCAGCAGCCGGCGCATCTCGTCAAGCTGGGTGGCAAGCAGCGCGCCGAACTGCGGACCGACATCGACGCTCGTGAAGAAGTCGCCTGCACGGCCGGTCCGGCGGGGTGCGCGGGCATAGTACCCGAGAGTGGGGTGATAGAGCGCGAGATCCATGAACGCTGCCGTCGTCAGCGGTCCGTGCTCTCGGATCCGCTCGACGATCAGCGCACGGAGCGACATGGACATCAGGCCGGTGCCAACCCACCGCGCCCTGTCTTGGAGGTTCGAGACATGTTTCCCGGGCGGCGGGGCACTCCGCAACGGGAGACGTTCTGGCGCCGGCTCCGCGGGGGCACAGGGGGCCAGGTTGTTCTCTTTTGTCGCGCCTTCCCGCGGCCGGGAAGTTGGCATGGGTGCGACGCCGGGCCCCATGCGCTACGCCACCGGACCAGGACCCTACTCCTTGCGTACCCGGAGGAAGACCTGCGAGCTGCCTCTGACGATCAACAGAAACGCTGCGCGCCCGGACTCGACTCGGTTTAACTCTCTGATCGCCTCGGCAGCGGTGTTGACCGGGGTGCGGTTGACCGCCGTGATCAGGTCGCCCGGTCGTACGCCACCGCTCCGCGCCGCGCCACCGGCGTCGACGCTCGTCACGGCGGCGCCCGTCGTTCCGGGTTCGAGGTCGAGCTGACGCGCCGTCTCCGCTGTGAGGTCCTGTAGGCTTAGGCCGAAGCCGGTGTTCAGATCATCGGCCGCCACCCGGGTCGGCCGTCCAGAAGCTTCCAGATCCAGCTCGCCGATGGTGATCGGCAGCGTCGTCGGTTCGCCCCCCCGATAGACACCGAGCTCAACTACCGTGCCCGGGCGCGTGTCGACCACCCTCTGTTGCAGGCTCTCGACGTCCTCGACCCGCTCGCCGTCAAAGCTGACGATGACGTCGCCCGGTTCCAGGTCCGAGTCGTCCGCTGGCCCGTCCGGCGCGATCTCCGACACGATTGCGCCCATGCGTTCGGAGAGTCCCATGTCCTCATAGTCATCGTTGGTAACCGGCAAGATCGATACGCCGATCAGTCCACGGGTCACTCTGCCGGTGCGGAGCTGCGGTAGCAGCTCCCTCACGGTGTTGATCGGCACAGCGAACCCGATGCCCATGTTGCTGGGGCGGTCACTCACGATGGCGGTGTTGATCCCGATTACCTCGCCCCGCAGGTTCAGGAGCGGACCGCCCGAGTTGCCGGGGTTGATCGCCGCGTCGGTCTGGATGACGGACTGTGACCGGCCACGGATCTGTTCAAAGGGCCGGCCGACGGCGCTTACCACCCCCACCGTGACAGTGTGACCGAGCCCAAACGGGTTGCCGATCGCCATGACCCAGTCGCCGGCGTGCACCTGGCTCGAATCCCCGAATATCGCCTCCGGCAGCGGGTAATCCGGTTTCTCGATCAGCTGAATCAGGGCGCTGTCCGTCAGGCGGTCGAGGCCGACGACCCGGGCCTCGTAGGCCTCGTCGTCATCACGGAAGAATGTGACCTCGATATTGGTGGCGTCCTCCACGACGTGGTTGTTCGTGAGGATGTACCCCGCCTGGTCAATTACGAACCCGGTGCCTGCAGCGACCATCGTCTCCTCGCGTGGTTGTCGACCCTGCGGGGGCTGGTCTCCGAAAAACCGGCGAAACAGCTCGTCGCTCCCTGGGGACTGATTCTGATCCTCGGTACGCCGACGCGACTCGGTGCGGATGTTCACCACAATCTGACTCTGCGCGTCTGCGATATCGCGAAACGTGTTCGCGCCCAGCTGCCCGCTGATCGGTGCGCTGTTCATCACCGGCAGGGCCGACGTATCGAAGGTCTGTGCCGCTGAACTCGACACGAGGTCGAGTCGCGCGGCCAGTACGAGACCAATCGCCATCGAGGTAACGGCGATCAGGACTCCAGAAAACAGAGTGCTCCTACGTGTCGACATTCTGCCCCTCCACAGTCCTTACCTTATCCCAACGTCCGGATTTCCGTTTGCGCGGGGCCGGTGACGGTCGCCGACGCTGGCCCGACGTGCAGGTTGATCTCCGTCCGGAGACCAAAGTCCTCGAAATAAAGGCCCGGTTCAACGGTGACCCCGGTGCCCGGGAGGAGACGGCGCTCATCGCGCGTTTCGAAGTCATCGAGATGCGCGCCGTTGCCATGGACGTCCTCCCCTAGACTGTGTCCTGTCCGGTGGACGAACCGATCCCCGAACCCGGCCGCAGCGATCAGATTACGTGTTCTTCGGTCGACTTCCCAGCCGCGCAGCCCGCGACCGTCGTGTATCGACTGCCGCACCAATGAGACCGCCGCATCACGTCCCTCGCGGATCACGGCGAACGCCTCGGCATAACGCGCCGGCACAGGGGTTCCGGTGTAACCCATCCAGGTGATGTCGGCGTAGACGGCCCCATCTGTTGCCAGCTTGCCCCACAGGTCGAGCAGCAGCACTTCGTCGCGGCCGATGATCCGATGTCGCTCGCCGGTCGGGAGGTAGTGCGGATCGCCCGCGTTCTCTTGTGCCGCCACGACCGGGCGCGAGTCGCTAACAAGTCCTTCCTGCTTGAACCAGCCGGCCATCGCGTCCTGGACCTCGAACTCGGTGATCGAATCGCCGCCGCGCATTCGCTGGCTGACAAAGTCGAACGCCCGGTCCTTGATCTCATAGAGTGCTCGGGACGCCGCCTCGTGGGACGCAAGGGCCGCCGCGCTCCACGTCGCCTCGAAGCGCTGAACCAGATCGCCTGATGAGCGCACCTCGACACCAAGCGCACGAATCGCATCCACGGTGCCGGCATCGACACGAGACACGTAGGGGATGGCGCACCCGGGCGAGAACTCCATAGCCACGGTCGCGCGGCCACTCAGCAGTGCACGCAGACCGACGTCGAGCTCGCCGCGCTCCGAGTATCGGGTCTTGTCGCCGGGCAGATGGTCTAGGCGGTCGCGCTCGATCGCGTGCACGAGCCCCCGTGGCGCGCCGACGACCGGGATCAAGTAGTACCAGCGCCGCGTCGTCAGTTTGCCTGCCGTCTGCAGCCCGGCCACCCGGCGGGCAATAGGATTGGAGCCCTGAAAGTCGTACAGCAGCCACCCATCGAGACCCTCGTCACGAAGGGCGCGCTGGACGGCGGCGATGTCCAGCGGTTCGCGGCGCGTGTCGCGCGTCGCATCGGAGTTGGCGCTGGGCCCGGCCGACGCGTCGTGCCACCCGACCGCCGCGGCAGTCTTACCCCGGAGTGCCACGCCCATGGTGGGGAGTATAGCAGCGACGGCGCCGTCAGCTGTTGACACCTGTGTTGTCATGCTACCGGTTTAGACGCTGGACTCAGAGTGAAGGTTTGAGGACCGTGTCGTTTCTCTTCTTCGACCACACGTCCTGCGCTCTTCGACCAGCCGGCCCTGGCGCTGAGTGCCGTGCTTTCTGGTCCGGCGCGGTCGAGACGCGGCAGCAGGCAACGTCACGTGTGCCACCAGCTCATGGCGCCTTGCGTACGCGGCGTACAAACGAGCGTGGCGGAGGCGTTTGGGATCTCAACCGCGGCCGCGGGAGTGGACACCGTGTATGAGGTGTACCACAACATCGCGAGGCGGGAGACGTCCCAGCTTGGTGGGTAGTCACACCGGCTGCGTGTTTATAGGAAGGGGGAGGCTTGAGCGAACCCGCCGGGGCACCCGGACGCCCCTGTGCCCCATCGCCACGTCGGCCAGCCGGGGCTCGTGCCGGGCGGCATGGGTCGCTATGTGCTGGTCGGCACCGCCCAGGCGATGCGGGAGACGTCCGGGTGAGCCTGCCACGACGCCGGACGCCGTGCGAGCCGCACGGCGCGGCGAGCATGCCAGCGAACACCGAGTTCGTCGGCGTTCGTGTGGGCTCGACGCCGGAATTGCCCCTTGTTGCTAGGGGGTTGCGGGCTCCGCCGCCTCGGCCTCCGCCGCCTCGGCCTCCGCCGCCTCGGCCTCCGCCGCCTCGGCCTCCGCCGCCTCGGCCTCCGCCGCCTCGGTTTCCGCCGTTGGCTCGTCCATTTCTTCGAACAGGGTAGCCTCGATCACGCCGTTCTGATGGCTGAACTCGTAGTTGCTGCGATCCATCCTCTGGTCGCGCGGAACCACGATATCCACGGCGATGATCTCGTTCGGCAGGAACGGACGCCGCATCCGGAAGGAGCCGCCGGTCACGGTCTCGCCGTCGGCGTCATACCAGAACTCGTCCACCTTGAACCCCGCGAGCGCACCCTGCGAGATGTTCTGGAGCCGGAACTGCGTGTTCATCTCGTTGCCGTCTCGACGCGTCAGCGGCTGTAGATAGCCGATTTGCCCCGGTCCACGGATGGTGGCAACCAGTCGTGATTCGCCCCTGTTGGCGAGCAGCGAACGCAACTGTACCGTCGGGGCCGAGGCAACTGCCTCGATCGTGCCCTCATTGGCCACTTCGCCTCCCCCACAGCCGACTGCGACCAGACCGACCACCGAACCGAGTACCGCCGCTAGATTCAGGCGTCTCATTTGACTGACCTCCGGATTGGACTAATTACAGGAAACAACGGGCGGATTATATGGTGCGTCGCCCAAAACCTCAACACGAAGCCAGCACATCACATTTCTCCGTTCCAGTCGTCTGGCTCCGCGTCCCTCGAGTGAAATACCTCCAGGTGCCACTTCCCGCCGCCCCAGGGCTCAATGACCTCGGCCGCGACGACGTCCACGAGAATCTCGGTGAACGACCGGCCTTCCGGATCACCTTCGAGATGGTACGCCGCCTCCTCCCAGACGAAGCTGGGATGGAGCAGCAGCGTCAGAAACAGGTCATACCCGTCGTCGACGACGATGAGTTGCCCGCACGGTCGCTTCAGTGTCGAATGATACACGAGGTATTTCTCGGCACTGTGGGCCCGGATATACCTTTTGAGAGCGAACTCCCTGGCGACGACGTCCTCGACCGCGATCTTCTTGTCCCAACAATCGTGGCAGTACTTCGCTTCGCCGCGCGGCTCGGACACATCCTTCGCGCCGCACAGCGCACATCGAGTCAGGGCCGCTGACCGGGGAGCCATCCCGGGATCTTAGTTCAGAGCCCCTTCAGGGTGCGAGCCATAGCCGCGGAGCCCGTGCTCAGCCTAGACTGGCGCTACGAGCCGACTCGACGGCGTGGCACCTCGGTCGATACCATCGGTATGTTCTCTCGTCGCGTCTCGGACCGGCCGCGCGCGGCATTGATCAGAACTGGTCTCGGTGCAACCCGGGCTTTCACCACGGGCCAAGGGTTCATCATAGACTGACGGGATGACTGAGAGACCGGCGCATCTGGGGTTGCGGCATCTGGCGCTCCTTTCGCGGGCGTTCGACGAGATGAAGCGCTTCTACATTGACCGGCTGGGTTTTCGCGTTGAGTGGGAGCCGGACCTGGACAATATCTATCTGACGTCGGGTACCGACAATCTAGCACTGCATCGGGCCGGCGCCGATGTTCAGGCCGAGGGCGGCCGGCTCGATCACCTCGGCCTGCTCGTCCGAGAGCCGAGTGACGTCGACCGCTGGGCCGCGTATCTCGACGAGCACGGCGTCCCCCTGACGACGCGACCCCGCACCCATAGGGATGGAGCCCGGTCCCTCTATCTGTTCGATCCGGACGGCAACACCATCCAGATCATCCATCACCCGCCGATCAGTAGCCGCTGAATCGGCTTTGGGGCATCCTGCGGCTCGACGGGCATGTTACGACTCGAACGCCCCAGGTCGGCTCGGGCCATTCTTTGCGCGAACCTGATGCTGGTGTCGTGGTGTAGGGACTCGTGATCGGCTTCCCGGGTCGGGCATCCGACTCGACGGTGCCCGCCCCATGGCAGGTCTCACCGGCGCCGTCATCGCCCTCGCGTTTCGCTCGCGCTGCCCAGGATCACCGGCGCGTACAGTTCTTCGACGTACTGCTTCACCAGCCGGCGTGTTGTGAAGCGGGGTGTGATGGTGCGAATTGCCTGACGCACGATCGAGAGCCATCGCCGGGGGAGATCGCCGTCGCCGCGGTCGTAGAAGGCGGGAACCACGTCGCGCTCGATGAGCGTGTAGAGGGCGTCGGCGTCGGCCGCGTCGGTGGTGGCATCGTCCGGGTGTGTGCCGCCGTCGATCAGCCATCCGTTATTGCCAGAGTGCCCTTCCGCCCACCAGCCGTCCCCGATGCTCAAGTGTGGCACCCCGTTGAGGGCCGCCTTCATGCCGCTGGTTCCGCTGGCCTCGAACGGCTTCCGAGGGGTGTTAAGCCACACGTCGCAGCCTTGGACCATGAAGTGCGCGACGTGGAGGTCGTAGTCGTCGACGAAGGCGACCCGTCCTGCGAAGGAGGGGTCGAGCGCTCGCTGAAAGACATGCTGGAGATGGTGCTTGCCCGGGTCGTCGGCCGGGTGCGCCTTACCGGCGAAGACGAGCTGGGCTGGTCGCTTGGGTGCGTTCAAGATGCGGCCCAGCCGCTCAGGATCTGTGAAGATGAGTTCGGGACGCTTGTAGCCGGTGAACCGCCGGGCGAATCCGATGGTCAGTGCGTTGGGGTCGAGCAGCGTTCCGGCTGCCAGAACCCGGCTGGCACTGACGCGTCCGTTGGTCCACCGTTGACGTGCGCGCTCACGAATGAAGTCAAACAGATAGCGGCGCAGTTCCTGCCGAACCCCCCAGAGTTCCGCGTCCGGTATCTCGAACACCCGATCCCAGATCGCGTCGTCCCGCTGCTCACGCCAGTGCGCGCCGAGATATCGGTCGAACAGCAAGGCCAGCCGGTGCGCCACCCACGTCCCGATGTGTATGCCGTTGGTCACCGCCCGCACCGGTCGCTGGTCGGCTGGCACGTCCGGCCATATCGGTGCCCACATCTCGCTGGTCACCTCCTTGTGGAGCCGGCTGACGGCGTTGACGTGTCCGGCCGTCCGCAGCGCCAGCGCCGTCATATTGAAGCTGGGGCCACTGCCGTCGTCGTATTGCCCCAGGGCCAGGAACGCCTCGCGACGCCCTCCAAGCGAGCCCCAGTATTCGGCGAGGTGTCTTTCCACGAGCTGAAACGGGAAGGTGTCGTGACCTGCCGAAACCGGCGTGTGGGTGGTGAACACGGTCGTCCGCCGTACCTCGGTCAGCGCCGCGTCGAAGCTCTGTCCCTGTTCGATCATCTCGCGCATCCGTTGCAGCACCACGAACGCGGCGTGGCCCTCGTTGAGATGCCAGACAATCGGGTTGGAGCCCAGCGCCCGGAGCGTCCGTACGCCGCCGACCCCGAGAATGATCTCCTGCTGCAGGCGGGTCTCGGTATCGCCGCCGTAGAGCCTGGCTGAGAGCTCCCGGTCCCAGGGTGCGTTCTCCTCCAGACCGGTGTCGAGTAGATACAGCTTGGTGCGTCCGAGCCGCACGCGCCAGACCGCGACTTTCACCGTGCGGCTCCCGAGCGGGACCGTGACGACGCACGGTCGCCCACCTGGTGTCACCGCCGGGGCGACTGGTACGTCGGCCCAGTTCAGCCGCTCATAGCTCTCCTGTTGCCAGCCCTCCGCCGACACGTACTGGTGGAAGTAGCCCTGCGGGTACATGAAGCCGATACCGATGAACGGTAACCCGAGGTCGCTGCTCTCCTTGCAGATGTCACCGGCCAGTACGCCCAGACCCCCGGCGTAGATCGGCAAGGATTGATGCAAGGCGAACTCGGCCGAGAAGTAGGCAATCGACCGCCCTGTCAGCGGGGGCATCCGTTCGCTCCACCAGCTCCCGGTGGCCGATCGGGTCGGGTCCAGATCGGTGAGCGCCCGGTCGTAGAGATCCAGGAACACGGAGTCGTGAGCGGCCTCCTCGAGTCGAGCCTGCGGCAGCAGCCGGAGCATGCGTACCGGGTTATGGGCGGTGGCTCGCCAGAGCGTGTAGTCGAGCAGACGGAAGACGTTCCTGGCGTTCGGGTTCCATGTCCACCAGAGATCGAGGGCGAGCTCAGCGAGTCGTTCGATACGCGGGGGGAGCGGGTCGAGATTTTCGAGGCCGATGGTGGGCATGTGCTCTTTTCTGACGGGGTGTACGTCTACTCCCCGATCGCGGCGCCGATCGTCTCGAGCGTGAACGCGCGCGTCATCGCTCCGCCCACCGCAGCTTCTCGCGCAGCACGGCGAAGTAGGGACGGGCGGCGGCGCGAATCATGCGTAGCGGTCGGCCGGCGCACTCCACGACCACGGCGTCACCATTCTCGAGTTTGACTCCGGTCTGGCCGTCGAAACTGGCGAACGCTTCCGCGTGCCGGTCGGCGAGCCCAGGTTGAATACGGATCGCCGACGTATCAGGTAGGACCACCGGACGATTGGTCAGCGCGTGCGGCGCGATCGGGGTGAGCACGATTGCGTTCACGAGTGGATGCACGATCGGACCACCGGCCGACAGATTGTAGGCGGTGGATCCGGTCGGTGTGGCGATGATCAGTCCATCAGCACGGAATCGAGCGACGAACTGGCCGGCGACCGATACCGACAGATCGAGAATGCTGGACACGGCGCTCTTTGTGACCACCACGTCGTTCAGCACGAGCCGCTCCGCCAGCACGGCGTCGTTCCGGATCGCCCGGGACCGCAGCATCTTCCGCTCGTCGGTCCGCGCGCTGCCGTCCAGAACCGACGCGAGCGCTTCGAAGAGTTCAGGGAGGGTGATCTGGGTCAGGAACCCGAGGCTGCCGAAGTTGACGGCAAGGATCGGGGGGTCCGTCTCCGCCGCCGCGATCTGTCGGGCCATGCCCAGCAGGGTTCCGTCCCCGCCGAGAACCAGGATCAGATCCGACGCGTTGGGCAGAGCAGCCGGGTCGGCGGTCCGGACCGAGTGCAGTCCGGCCAGCTCTGCCGTGTCCGGCTCCACCACCGGGCGTACGTCCCGTTCTTCGAGCCAGGCGACTACCTGGCGGACGACTGCCGCCGCCTCCTGCAGACCGGTCCCCGCGACGATACCGACCCTGGCGATCGGGTTGCGCCTGGGCTCAGATGTCGGCGTGTCAGCACACATCAGCTTTGGGGGGTGTGTCGCAGGTGGAGAAAGAACTCCCGGTTGCCGCGGGCGCCGGTGATCGGCGACGGTATCATCGCTACGCGTGTCAATCCTACCTCAGCGCCGGCGGCCGCCACATCCGTGACGACGCGGGCATGCACATCCGGATCGCTCACCAGCCCGCCGCGTCCAATCTCGTCGCGGCCGGCCTCGAACTGCGGCTTCACGAGCGCGATGATGTCTCCGGCCGGCCGGAGCAGCGGCGGGAGCCGCCCGATGAAGTACCGGATGGAGATGAAGGACACGTCGATCGTGATGATGTCGAACTCGCGTTGATCTGCCGGCAATAAGTCGGGGGTCACGGTGCCCATGTGGACGCGTTCGAGGACCACCACCCGCGGGTCACGGCGGAGGCTCCAGTCGAGCTGGCCGTGACCGACGTCGAGGGCCACGACCTGGCGAGTCCCTCGTCGCAGCAGAACGTCCGTGAACCCCCCGATCGAGGCGCCAATGTCGAGCGCAATGACGCCGGTCGGGTCGATGCCAAGCTCGTCGAGCGCGTGGGCCAGTTTCACGCCGCCGCGGCCAACATACGGGTGGTCCGGAGTGTCGAGGGTGACGTTGGCGTCGGTCGGGACCGGGGTGCCGGCTTTCGTGGTGATGTGGCCGTTTACCCGCACCTGCCCGGCCAGGATTAACGCCCGTCCGCGGGTACGGGAGTCGACGAGTCCGCGCTCATGGAGCAGCGTGTCGAGTCGGACGCGGGGCATCAGTCCTATGAAGCTCCCGCAAGGAACCAGGAGACGGGAGTCAGGAGAGAGGAGACGCTGGACGGCTTCGGCAGCATCGACTCCGGTCTCGGGTTCGGAACGTTCCTCCGAGATTGCCGGCGCGCTCGATTCGAGGAGCCGACGCTAGTGGTGATTCTCACAGGCGTCCTTGACAATCCCCAGGCGGGGTGCCCCGCCTGACGGCGTTGCTCCTCGGTCGAATGCTGCCGGTATGTTTCCGCGGCTTGCCCTCTCAGCCTGGCGCCACGCGCCGGCAATTCTGCTAAGACGTTCGCGAGACAAATCACTAGATAACCCTGAGAGGATCTTGAACCTCAATGACTCCGTGAGACGACCCACTCCGCGATATCTTCCAGCCGGCCCTGGAGACCGGCGGTTGCCAGCGCCTCCCGAGCCGCGGACACCGCCTCGGTCGCCAGCACCCGCGATGGGCCGAGTCCGTGGACGGCAGGGTAGGTCGGCTTGCCCGCGGCGGCGTCCTTGCCGGCGGTCTTGCCGAGCACTGAGGTGTTCCCCTCAACGTCGAGGATGTCGTCGATGATCTGGAACGCCAACCCGAGATGTGCCGCGTACCGGTCCACCGCGTCAACCGTGGCCTCGTCACCGCCGGCCAGAATCGCCCCGGCGACAGCCGCTGCGCCTATCAGGGCGCCGGTCTTGCGCTCGTGTATCTCGCGAAGTGCGGCGGCTGCAGATCCAGCACGTCGGTTCGAGGCTTCGTCCCCGGTCGCCTCCAGATCCAGCACCTGTCCCCCAACCATGCCGGCTGTGCCGGCCGCCTCGGCGACACGGGCGACGGCGCGGAGCCGGCGCTTATCGAACCCGGGCGGCTCGTCTGCTCGACGCCGCGCCAGGACAACGAACGCGTGCGTCAGCAGCGCGTCCCCCGCCAGAATCGCCAGGCCCTCGCCATACACGACGTGCGCGGTCGGCCGTCCTCGCCGTAGGCCGTCATCATCCATCGCGGGCAGGTCGTCGTGCACGAGGGAATAGGTATGGATCAGTTCCACCGCACATGCGGCCGGCATCGCGAGCGCTGCTCCGGCGTCGCCGGGCTCTGGTTCAGCGCTCCCGCCGTTCACCACCGCCTCGGCAGCCGCCAGCGTCAGAATCGGGCGCAGTCGCTTGCCTCCGGCAAACACGCTGTAGCGCATCGCCTGGGCCAGGAGTGCTGGGCAGGGGGGCGAGACCGGGAGCGCCGCCTCGAGCGCGGCGTCGATCTCGGCGCGCCGGGTCCGGAGATAGTCGTCGAAGTCGCGTGCTCTCGTCACGCCGCGCCGCCGTCCTCCGATGAGGAGGTCAGAGTGTTCGGCGCCGCCTCCCGTTCGCCCCGGTCGCTGAGGATCTCGACCCGTCGCTCCGCGTCCTCGAGCTGCTTGTGGCAGAATCGCGACAGCGTGACCCCGCGCTCGAATAGCTCGAGCGACTGCTCCAGCGAAAGGTCGCCCGCCTCGAGGGTCTGCACGATGGTTTCCAGCTCGCCGATCGCCGACTCGAAATCCTTGATGTTGTTTTCCATGGGTTTGATCAGTGTTTGCCTTCCATGGGTTTGATCAGTGTTTGCCGGTCACAGTGCAGGTCAGGTGCCCATGACGGAGGGTGATCGCGACATCGTCACCCACTGTTACTGCGGACGTGTCCCGAACGATCGCGGTGTGCTCTGCGTTCCAGCAGACGGCGTAGCCGCGCGCGAGGACACCGAGCGGACTCAGCGTCTCCAGACGTCCGGTGAGGTCAGCCAGGCGGAGGTCTAGCCGCTGGCGCCGTTGGACGATCGCCGCGCCCAGTCGCTGCTGGACCGCCACGAGCCGGGTCCGTGTCGCCTCGAGGCGCCGGCCGGGCTCGTGTGTCTCCAACCCGAGTCGCGCGGCGCGTAAGCGGCGCGCTCGGGTGGTCAGCGTCGCCGCGATGGTGCGGGTCAGGGCGTGTGTCAGCTCGGCCGTGTGCCGACCGCGCCCAGCGAGTCGCGTTGGCCAGTTGGCCAGACTCGGGCGCCGGTCGAGCTCGAAGACCCGGGTTCGGCGTCGCCGGATCGCGTCTCGGACCGTCGCGCGGATCCGGTCACCGACACGGTCGACCCGTTCGATGAGCTCGTCTCGTCCCGCAACCACCATCTCGGCCGCCGCCGAAGGGGTTGCCGCGCGGGTGTCCGCCACCATATCGCTGATCGTGACGTCGATCTCGTGGCCGACTGCCGAGATGATCGGCACCGCCGCCGCCGCGATCGCCCGGGCGACCGGTTCCTCGTTGAAGGCCCACAGATCCTCGAGTGATCCCCCGCCACGTCCGACGATGATGACGTCGACCCCTGGCTGACGTGAGAGCTGGTCGATGCCGCGTGCGATCTGGACAGCCGCGCCGTTTCCCTGCACACGGACCGGGCGGACGATGACGTGGGCCGTCGGGTGGCGCCGGGCGAGTACCTTGAGGATGTCTCGCAGCGCCGCGCCGTCCAGCGAGGTGACGACCCCGATCTGGCGCGGAAGCAGCGGTAACCGCCTTTTCCGGCTCGCCTCGAACAGTCCGTCGGCTTCGAGTGTGCGCTTCAGTCGGTCGAATGCTACCTGCAGCGCGCCCAGTCCGTGGGGCTGCAGATGCTCACAGACGATCTGGTACTCGCCCTTCGGTTCGTAGACGCTTACACGCCCCTGCGCCACGACTCGCAGCCCGTCTTCGGGAGTGAACCGGAGTCCACGGACCGCCGACCGGAACATCACCGCCCTGAGTTGGGCCTGCCCGTCCCGCAGCGTGAAGTAGAGGTGACCGGTCTTCCAGAGCCGGCTATTCGCGATCTCGCCTTCGACCCAGACTTCACCGCAAGTCGATTCCAGCACCGTGCGGATCTGGTTGGTTAGCTCGCTGACGGTCACGACCTCACGGGTGGGCGCCAGACCGCGCGCAGGTCCGCCGAACGGCAGGGAAGGGGTGCCCCTCACGACGTAGCCACCGTGAGGGGCGCCGGCGCTTCGATATCGGCTGGGGTCAGGCTGAGGCGCTCGATCGCCGTCGCCCGACCGGTGGCGGGGTCGGCCGTCACGATCACGCCATGCAGGCGCGGGTCACCGCGGGCGGTGTCAAACCTGCCAGGCATTCCGGTCAGGAACCGACTCAGGACCACGCGCTTGTCGACACCGATGACCGAGTCGTGCGGCCCGGTCATGCCGACATCAGTGATGTAGGCGGTGCCGCCTGGCAAGACCCGGTCGTCAGCTGACTGCACGTGCGTGTGGGTGCCCAGCAGTGCCGTGACCTGGCCGTCGACGTGCCACCCCATCGCGATCTTCTCCGACGTCGCCTCGGCGTGGAAGTCGACGAGAATGATCCTCGCCTCGTCCCGCACCAGCGCGATCGCCTCAAGGACGACAGTGAACGGGTTGTCGAGCGGAGCCATGAAGACGCGGCCCATCACGTTGATGATCGCGACGGGGTCGCCCGTTTTGGTCTTGACGACCACATGCCCCGAGCCCGGTGTACCGGTCGGATAGTTCGCCGGTCTGATCAGACGGGGCTCGAGCTCAATATAGTCGAGCGCCTCGCGTTTGTCCCAAATGTGGTTGCCGGAGGTCATCACGTCGACGCCCTGGTCGCGAATGGCGTCACCGATCTCTCGGGTGATGCCGTTACCGCCGGCGGCGTTCTCGACATTGGCCACGACCAGGTCTATCCCGTGGCGGTCGACCATAGACGCGACGCCCCTCCGCGTCAAACCGCGCCCCGGTTTGCCGACAATGTCACCGATGAACAGGATTTTCATGAACGTGATCGGTCAGGGTTGCAGGTGCCGGCACTCGTGTCCCCAGGCTCTGATGATCGCACAGGAGGAGCCCTGGGCGACAGGTTGACGTGTGAAGTGGGCGTCTATTGCGACAGATAGGTTGGCGCCACTGGCGTGCGCTCGCGACTGTCGCACGGGTGCCGTCTGCGTCGTCGCGACAGGAGACACGCTCATTCCGCCTGGGATCGACGGCTGTTGCGGCTGTGGCAGGCTCCAGCCGAACGTTCCTTGAACGGGGTCGAAAACTGCCAGTCTGCTTCCTCCTCGCGCCATGCGAGGTGGGCGCGTTGTTCACCGGGTGTGCCTCGGTACGTGGCCATGTTTGTAACGCGGGCTGCTGCCAGAGACGATCAATTATATGAGTTTAAATAACTAAGGTTTATTTATTGCATTGCACTCATATAATGCGTATGCTAGTAGCAAGATCTGTGTCGGCGGTGAGCCGCAAGAGCATGCCGTCCAGCAATGCAACCGATTTGTTTTCACATGGGAGGTCACACATGGCATCAGTGCGATGGGATCCGTTTCGTGAGTTTTCGATGTTCGACGCCCCGTTCAACCACATGATTCAGCGCGCCACACCCACTGGCGACGAGGTCCGGCGGGAGTTGAGTTGGCTGCCGACGGTCGATGTTTACGAGGCCGACGACCACGCGCTGGTCGTGGCGGCCGAGCTGCCAGGGGTCGACCGCAAGGACGTGAGCGTCATGCTCGAGGATGGCGTGCTGACGATCGCCGGCGAGCGCAAGATTGACAGTGACGTGAACCCGGAACGCTGGCACCGGTCCGAACGGCACTACGGAAGCTTCCGCCGATCGTTCACGGTGCCGCGCACCGTGGATGCCGGGTCGGTCAGTGCGGAACACAAGGACGGGACGCTGCGCGTGCGATTGCCTCAGAAGGAGGAGGCCAAACCGCATCGCATTTCGATCGAGGCGGCGTGAGTGATGGGCAACGGAGTGAGGGACGCGACGAGCCGTCTCACGCTCTGTCACGTTGGCCGGGAGACTGACACGTAGCGGGGAGATGGACACGCAGTAGGAGGGGGAAGGTGGACACACCCCAGAGCGTTCGAGATATGAAGCCGATGGGCGTCGTCGATGCGCGGACAATCGTGCCCGTACGGGACGCACACGGCGGGGTGACGGTCTACTCTCAGGGTCGCCCGATCTGCTACTTGCTGGGTGGCGAGTGGTACTGGGCCCTTCTTGATCCGGGCTCGAGGTGACAGGTCTCTGTCACCTCGAGGTTAGCCCAGCCGCGAGATCAGCCCGTTCGACCGCGGGACGGTTTTCGAGTACGATACGGGCTTATGACCGATGATTACGCTGCAGTTCTGGACGGCGACGCCGAACCGATAGCTGCCGGGCCGACGGTTCACATGCCGCGGGTGCCCGAAGAGCCGATGCCGCCCATCACCAACCGTTTTCTCTTCGTCGACGTGGCAGCCCAGCGAGCCAAGCAGCTGCGCCGGGGCGCGTTGCCGCGGCTCGAGGCCCTGCGACCGGACTCGGAGACCGGGGCGCGACCGGAGGTGAAGTTGCGGATGGAGCGGATCGCGATGGAAGAGGTCGAGCAGGGGCTGATCGTCTTCGAGTTGCCCGGGGAGACGTCTTCCGAGGAGGGCGCGTCGTGATACCGTCCGAGCTTCAGTCGCTGGTGCTCGGCGTGCTGGGAGGGCTGGGAATGTCCACCGTCTTTTTACTGGTGGTCTTTCTCGGCTTCTGCGTGCTGGTGGGCTTTACCAAGCACCGAAGCATCGGCCAAGCCAGCCTCGTCGTCCGCAGCCTTGACGACCGGCTCGGCCCAGGCGCCCGGTATCTGTCGCCAGAAGTGCCTCGCGGTCCGGCCGACCAGCTCAAGACCCCGGAACTCTTGGAACGGTCTCGTCGTCAGCCGGCCTGACCCTGATCATTCGTGAAGGCCTGAACGACGCGCCATTGTTACCGCGTCGATGTCTTTCGTGCCGCCGACTCCGGATCGCTCTGGCGAGCCGGCGTTACGCGCCGACCGTCCCCTGACGGCCGCTGCTGGGGGCGCGTCCCGCCACCAGGGCGCGTCCAGCTCGCAGCGTGCACCGAGTCGGAACAGCGTCTCTTCATCGAACGCCCGTCCCACCAGCTGGAGCCCAACCGGCAGTCCAGACGGGTCAAGCCCACAGGGAAGGCTGATCGCCGGCAGCCCGGTCAGATTGGCGCTCGCGGTGAAGATGTCCCCCACATACAACTGCAGCGGGTTGTTGGACCGTTCGCCCAGACCGAACGCCACTGTGGGCGTGGTGGGCGTCGCAATCGCGTCGACCCGCTGAAACGCGGTGTCGTAGTCACGCCGAATAAGGGTCCTGACCTGCTGGGCCTTGAGATAGTAGGCGTTGTAGTAGCCGGCGCTGAGGGTGTAGGTGCCGAGCATGATCCGACGCTTGACCTCGTCACCGAACCCCGAGTCGCGCGTGCGATCGTACATGGAGGCCAGATCGGTGCTGGCCGCGTCGAGTGGTGCCCGGTACGCGTATCGCACTCCGTCGTAGCGCGCGAGATTGGAGCTGGCCTCGGCCGGTGCCACCACATAGTAGGTCGGGACCGCATAGGCGGCGTGTGGCAGCGGGACGTCAACGATCTTCGCTCCCTGCGCGCGCAGAACGTCGATCGCCGCCGAGAACGCGGTGATGACACCAGCGTCGACGCCGTCTTCCAGGATCTGCCAGGGGACTCCGATGGTGGGGTCAGATACCGGTTCCGTCAGCGTCGCGTCGAACGCTGGCACCGCCTCGGCGGCCGAGGTGGCGTCGCAGGGGTCCTGGCCCGCGATCGCCTGAAGCATCGTGGCGGCGTCGGCAACGGTCAGCGCGAAGGGGCCGATCTGGTCGAGGGATGACGCGAACGCGAGTAGCCCATAGCGTGAGACCCGTCCGTACGTCGGTTTCAGACCGACAGTCCCACAGAAGGCCGCCGGCTGACGAATCGAGCCGCCGGTGTCCGACCCAAGCGCGACCGGCGAGAGCCGAGCGGCAACCGCAGCGGCCGACCCGCCACTCGAGCCACCCGGCACGCGGTCGAGATCCCAGGGGTTCCGGGTCGGTCCCGACACGGAGTGCTCCGTGGTCGAGCCCATCGCGAACTCGTCACAGTTGGTCTTCCCGATGACGATCGCCCCTGCTCGAGTCAGCCTTTCGACCACCGTGGCGTCGTACGGCGGTACGAACCCTTCGAGGATGCGCGACGAGGCGGTGGTCGGCAGTCCGCGCGTGCAAATGTTGTCCTTCACCGCGACGGGCACACCGGCAAGCGGCAGGCCAGGCTCGCGGGGACCCAGCCGGTCTATCATTGCCGCACGTTCGAGCGCCTGTTCTGCCGCGACATGCGTGAACGCGTGAATGGGACCGTCGTGGGCGGCGATCCGCTCCAGATACTGCGTGCAGATCTCGACCGCTGTCAGGCCGCCAGCCATCGCGATGCGAATGTCCGCAACGGTCTGGATGCCGGACGCCGTCATCACCCGATGACCTTGGGGACCTTGAACAGCCCGTCACCGCCCGCGTCCGGGGCGTTGGCGAGCGCGTCATCGCGTGGCAACGATGGACGTGGGTCGTCTGCCCGCATAACCGGGGCCGAGGTGACGGGGTGAGTGGTGGCCGGCACGCCGGTCGTGTCGATCTGCTGAAGACGGTCGAAATACGAGAGTATCTCGGCGAGCTGCCGTGTGAACAACTCCGTTTTCGAGTCGGTTAACTCGAGGTGTGCGAGGGCCGCAATGCGCTCGACCTCGGTTCGCGACAGTCGCGTGGACACGCCCGATGCTAACATGAGCACCCGAGCAGTTGGGTGCTCGCTACGCTGTGCTGCGACACGACTGGGCGATGGTCGTCGACGTATCGCGAGGCCCCGCATCGTGTGGTCCGCCGCCAAGATTGGACCCGGCATGGTCCGTCCGGCATCATAGGCGCATGCCCCGCCTGGTGGCCGCGTCGTGAGTGACGTATCGCGGACCGCCTCGTCCCGGTCGTTGTTCGGACGAGGGCGCGAGGAGGTCACCGCGGCACTTCCCGACCGCGAGCCGGTGTCGTGCCCCCTCTGCCGCCGTCCCCCGGCGCGGTTCGCCACCGATTTTCAAGGGCTGCATCTCGCGCGGTGCACCTCGTGCGGACTGCAGTTCCACAGTCCCAGGCCGGTGCTCGAGCAGATGGCCACGGCGGTGTACGGCGCCGACTACCACCGGCCAGACGAGGCCAGCGCGGATTTCCGTCATCGACGCCACTACGCCCGGCAGACCGTGCGCCTCGAAGCGTGGCTGGCCCCGGAGCGGCGCCGGCTGCTCGACGTCGGATGCGGGGCCGGCGCCTTCATGCGGTTCGCCAGCGAACGGGGCTGGGACGTCGAGGGCACCGACATGGTGGTGACCGACTGGGCCCGCGCGAGTGGCGCCAGGCTTTGGGAAGGCGAGCTCCCTTCTATCGCGTTCGGCGACGCGCGTTACGACGTGGTCCGGTTCAATCATGTGCTGGAGCACACGCGCGACCCACTCGTCGAGCTGCGGCGGGCTCGACAGCTGGTCGCCCCGGGCGGCATCCTATTGGTTGGTGTGCCGAACGTGGGCGGTCTGAGCTTGTTGCTCAAGAGCTGGCAGAGCCAGCTCGGTCTAAAGACCAAGCGCTGGCGCCACTATGCGGCGCTGCACCATCTCTGGTTCTTCACCCCAGTCACCCTGCAGCGGCTGGTGGAGGCGGCCGGATTCCAGGTTCTGTGTTGGGAAACGCCGGTGATGGGCCGCCCGGACCGGTCAGCCGCCCTGACTGGCGCCTACCGCGGCGTGCTCGAAGCCTGCCGCGCCGGTAGCCTGCTGGACCTCTACGCCCGCGGTCGGTGACAGGTGGTTGGGCCCCCCGCGAGCGACCGAGCCGGGGTGTGTGGCGGAACCCAACGATAATCTAGTGCCTCGTGTCATGCAGACGACCGCATTCGGCCACCGACGTATCCTGCCGTGGCGGCAACGGGCTCTCGCTCACAGGAGTCGAATACTGCCGGGATGCTCGCTGCTCGCGCCTGTCACGAACCGTCGAATCAGCGCGTTCGTGAATCCTCGCGAGTGGATCGAAGCACAGTCGATCTCCCGGGTCAACGGAATCGGCGTGCGACGGCGTGCGATACACTTTACGGCATTCGACTAGTGAGGCTCCGCCACAGATTGCCCCAACCGCTCGGCTTCACCTCGCTAGCCAGCTTTGCTCACAGCCCCGCTACTCGGGGGCTAGACTTCCTGACGATGAGGTCTCACGGTGAGCGTGACAGCACCACGATCAAGACTTAACGCATCGTCACGATAAACGCCGTTCAAGGAGGCTAGCCGGAGCGGTATCAGCATGACCGACGAGCGTCCCGTATTCCAGCATCCGCCGTGGATGGTGGGGATCATGTTGATCCTCGGGGTGTTATCGCTCGTCGTCGGACTGACGGTCGACCCGTTCTGGCTGGTCATGGGCAGTCCGGCTATCCTGACGCTCTGCGTCTACATCGGCGTTCGAATTGCGCTAAGGCGTCGGATCGGCGACCGGGAACGGTCGCCTGGAGCCTAATCAAAAACAGGGCGAGGCGATGGATCGTGTCGGGTTGTGCAGGCCTCCCGCCGTAGCGGGCAGCTGGTATCCGGACGCCGAGGCGCCGCTGCGTGCGGCGGTGCGCGCGCACCTCGCGGCTGTCGAGGACACCCCGTCCGGAAAGATCATCGGGGTCATCGTGCCACATGCGGGTCTCGTCTACTCGGGTCCGGTTGCTGCCCATGCCTATCGAGCCGTCGAGGGGCACGCCTACGACGTGGCGGTACTGGTCGGTCCGTCGCACCACGTGGGGTTCGACGGGGTGGCGATTTACCCGAGCGGCGCGTTCGAGACCCCCCTCGGCCCGGTACCGGTGGCCTCAGAGGTCGCGAACCGGTTGATGGCTGCGCCCGTTGTCAGGACGCACCCGACCGCGCACGTCCGCGAGCACTCGCTCGAGATGCAGCTGCCGTTTCTGCGTCTGGTTTTGCCTTCGACCCCGATCGTGCCCCTGCTCATCGGCTATCAGGAGCGCGATACCATCCTGGCGCTGGCTGAGGCGCTGGCAGAGACGCTGTTCGGGCTGACACCCCTCATCGTGGCCAGCACAGACCTGTCGCACTACTTCGATGCGGGCCGTGCGGCCACGCTCGACCACGTGGTCATTGACCACGTCACCCGTTTCGACGCGGACGGGTTGCTGGCCGAATACGAACGCTACCCGCCACCCAAACGCGGCCGGTGTGTCGCATGCGGCGGCGGCGCCGCCGTCGCGGTTATGAAGGCGGCCGCGGTCCTAGGGGCCAGGGAGGCCCGCGCGCTGCGATACGCGGATTCAGGAGACGTCTCTGGCAATAAGACCGCAGTCGTCGGCTATCTCGCCGCCGCCCTGGGCTGCTTTGACCGATCGCTCGCCGAGACAGACCGGCCCCGTCGTAGCCCGGCGGAGACCAACGACGGCAGGCACGGGACTGGAGAAGCGTGAGGGCGTCGCCGTCTTCACCCTGCGATTCGCTATCGGACGCCGTGGCGATGCTCGCACCGGATGAACGACAGGCCCTGCTGCGATTGGCTCGCGAGGCGATCGCAGCCCGTCTTGGCGCGCGCTCGATCGTCTTGCCCGCGCCGGTCGGTGGGATGGCCCGTCGCACCGGTGCTTTTGTCACCATCCGCCATCACGAGCGTCTGCGTGGCTGTGTGGGGTCGGCCAACCGCGCCGAGCCACTGGTCGAGGTTGTGGCTCGCTGTGCGGGAGACGCCGCGACCCTGGACCCACGATTCTTGCCGCTGCCGTTCGATGACCTGCCCGATGTTGTCCTCGAGATCTCCGTGCTCGGCCCGCTCGAGCCGGTCACGGATCCCGCGGAGATCGAGGTGGGACGCCACGGGCTCGTTGTCGAGCAGGGGGCGCATAGCGGTCTCTTGCTGCCACAGGTGCCGATCGAATGGGGTTGGGACCGTGAGACCTTCCTCTCACGGGCCTGCGTGAAAGCCGGGCTGGCTCCTGACGGCTGGCAGACCGGCGCCAGCTTGTTCAGCTTCGAGGCGCAGGTCTTCGGTGAGTGATTCCGCCGTACTAACGCGAGGCAGATGGGGCTCCTGACCCCGTCGCGTCTTCGAGCAGCGCCCTCAGCATCCGAAGGTTCTCCAGGTCCATCGAATCGGGCTCGGTGCCTAGGGTGTTTCCCGAGCGCGCCTTGGGGGTCTCGAGCACCATCGGCAGATCTTCCAGCCGCGGGTCCGTGAGCAGACGCCGAAAGGCGCCGAGTCCCACGTGACCGTTGCCGATATGCGTGTGCCGGTCGACCCGGCTGCCGCGCGGCGTCTTCGAATCGTTGAGGTGCAGCGCCTTGAGACGTCGCAGCCCCACAGTCGCGTCGAGCTGGCGTATCGTGTCGGCGTAGCCGGTATCGGAACCCAGGTCGTAACCGGCGGCCAGCAGGTGACATGTGTCGAGACACACGCCGATGGCGGTGGCCGTTCCGGCCCGCTCCACCTCCGCGATGATGGTCTGGAGCTGTTCGAAAGTATGGCCCAGGTTGGTGCCCTGTCCAGCGGTGTGCTCGAGCAGGAGCATGGTCCGATGGTCCGGGCGGTCAGCCATTACTTTGGCGATGCCGCCGGCGATCCGGGCGAGACCCGCTTGCTCGGTGCTGGTGGTGTAGGAACCGGGATGGAGCACGACGCCGAGCAGCCCCAGCGCCTCGGCCCGATCGAGTTCCTCACCGAGTGCGGCGCTGGATCGCGCCCGTAGCGTATCGTCCGGTGATGCCAGGTTGATCAGGTAGCTGGCGTGCGCGATCACCGGACGGACGGCCAGATCCACGCTGAGCCGCCGGAACTCAGCGATCTCGGCGTCCGGCAGCGGTCGCGCCCGCCACTGGCCGGAGGACTTGGTGAAAATCTGCAGGGCGTCACATCCGGTCGCTCGCGCCCGTTCCACGGCGCGCGGCAGGCCGCCCGCGATTGACATGTGCGCTCCGAGTCTGGGCATGGACGGATGGTTGAGAACACCGAGGCCGTTCCCAATCGTACACCGCGGCGCCTCGCAGCCGGCTTGCACCGGCGCGGAGCGGTAGAGGACAATCAAGATTTCTCGGATGGTCGTTCGGCCCGTGATGGCGCCAAAGAATCTGCACCACAGAATCTGCAAATGAGCAGCAAAAACACGTTCGGAACACGCACCTCGCTGTCTGTCGGGGACACCACTGTCTCTTTTCACAGTCTCGCGTTGCTCGAGCGCGCCGGCTTCCCAAGGGTAGCGTCGCTACCCTATTCGCTGAAGATCCTACTCGAGAATCTGCTGCGACGGGAGGACGGGCAGGGCGTGACGGCGGACGACATTCAGGCCCTGGCTGGCTGGGACCCGGACGCGGGGGCGACCAGGGAAATCACCTTCATGCCGGCGCGCGTCCTGCTGCAGGACTTCACCGGCGTTCCGGTGGTGGTTGACCTGGCGGCGATGCGCGACGGCATGGTCCGCCTCGGCGGCGACCCCGAACGGATTAATCCGCTGCAGCCGGCCGAGCTCGTCATCGACCACTCGGTTCAGGTGGACCACTTTCGCGAGACCAATGCCTTCGACCTGAACGCGCAACTCGAGTTCTCGCGGAACAAGGAGCGCTACGCGTTTCTGAAGTGGGGACAGCAGGCGTTCGACAACTTTCGCGTCGTGCCGCCGGACACCGGTATCGTGCACCAGGTAAACATCGAGTATCTGGCGCGGGTCGTGTGCACCGACGGCGACGGCGCCATGGCGTACCCCGACACGCTCGTCGGCACCGATTCGCACACGACGATGGTCAACGGCCTGGGGGTTGTCGGCTGGGGCGTTGGCGGCATCGAGGCGGAGGCAGCCATGCTCGGCCAGCCGATCTCGATGCTCATCCCCGAAGTCGTCGGGTTCAAGCTGACCGGCCAGTTGCCGGAAGGCACGACCGCGACCGACCTGGTCTTGACGATCACCGAACAACTGCGTCGCGTGGGGGTCGTCGGAAAGTTCGTGGAGTTCTTCGGGCCTGGGCTGGCGTCGCTCACGCTGGCTGACCGGGCGACACTCGGCAACATGTCGCCCGAGTACGGATCCACGGTCGCGATCTGCCCGATCGACCAGATGACTATTAGTTACCTGGCGCTGACCGGTCGGGACGCGTGGCAGGTCGCCCTGGTCGACGCCTATGCCCGGGCACAGGGCATGTTCGGTACGCCAGTCGAGGACCCGGTCTACGCGACGGTCATCCAGCTTGATCTCGCGGGGGTCGAGCCGAGTATCGCCGGCCCGAAGCGTCCGCAGGATCGCGTTCCGCTCCAGCGGGCTAAGGCCGCATTTGCGGATGCGCTGGAGGGTCTGCTGGCTGGTCGTGGGCCGCATCCGGTCTCGCCGTCAAACGGTGACGGGGCCGGTCTGGACCATGGCGCGGTGGTCGTCGCCGCCATCACGAGCTGCACCAATACGTCGAATCCCAGTGTGATGGTCGCTGCCGGGCTGCTGGCGCAGAGGGCGCTCGCGCGCGGGTTGAAGCCGAAGCCGTGGGTCAAGACCAGTCTGGCACCAGGGTCGATGGTGGTCACCGAGTATCTCGAGGCTGCCGGGTTGATGACGCCGCTCGCCGAGCTCGGGTTCGGGTTGGTCGGCTACGGGTGTACTACTTGCATCGGCAACAGCGGGCCGTTGCCGGACGACGTGTCCGCTGAGGTGAGGGACCGCGACCTGGTGGTCACTTCGGTGCTGAGTGGCAATCGGAATTTCGAGGGCCGAGTGCAGCCCCAGGTACGTGCCAACTATTTGGCATCGCCGCCGCTAGTGGTCGCCTATGCGCTGGCGGGTCGGATGACCGTCGATCTCACGACCGAGCCGCTCGGGCAAGACCCGGCCGGTGTCGACGTGTTTCTGCGCGAGATCTGGCCGTCGACCGGCGAGATCCAGACAGCTGTGGCCGCCGCCGTGCGAACGGAGCAGTTTACCTCGAAGTATGCCGGCGTGTTCGATGGGGACGCGCGATGGCGCGGGTTGGAGTCGCCGCGGGGTCAGCGTTTCCATTGGGAGGATGCGTCCACGTACGTGCGGAATCCACCCTTCTTCGAGAATTTGACCCCTGAGCCGACGCCGCCGGGAGACGTCGTCGGTGCGCGGGTGTTGGCGCTGCTCGGTGACAGCGTGACGACCGACCACATCTCGCCCGCTGGCGTCATCCCGGCCGCCGGGCCGGCCGGGCAGTATCTGATCTCGCGCGGGGTGGACCCCAGGGACTTCAACTCGTTCGGGAGCCGGCGCGGCAACCACGAGGTGATGATGCGCGGGACGTTCGCCAACATCAGGCTCCGCAATCAGCTCGCACCCGGGACCGAGGGCGGCTGGACGCGGTATCTGCCGGACGACGAGGAGATGAGCATCTACGACGCCGCGATGCGATATGCGGTAGCGGCGGTGCCACTGCTCGTGCTGGCGGGCAAGGAGTACGGGTCCGGGTCGTCGCGCGACTGGGCCGCCAAGGGGACGATGCTGCTCGGCGTCCGGGCCGTTATTGCCGAGAGCTTCGAACGCATCCATCGGAGCAACCTGGTTTCCATGGGCGTGTTACCGCTGCAGTTCAAGGCCGGGGACGGCGTCGCCCCGCTTGGGCTGGTCGGTCGCGAGACGTACGGCGTCACCGGCATCACCAACGGGCTCACACCGCGCGGCGAGGCGACGGTGCGCGCCGTGGCGCCGGACGGGGCCACGCACGAGTTCACCGTGATCGTAAGAATCGATACACCGGAGGAGCTGCGCTATTACCGCCACGGCGGCATCCTGCCGTACGTGCTCAGACAGCTCGTCGAGAACGGGAACGCTCGAGAGACAGGAGAAGCCTGAGGTCCCGTGTGTTCCCGCCGGCAGCCGTTGCGGCCGGTCTGACCGTGACGACGATGGCTATGGTGATGATGATGATCATGACGACACCCCCCGCGGGCGCGCAGGACGTGAACCGGTCCAGACCGGATCAGATCGAGTGGGATCTCACCGAGATCTATCCGAGTGACGAGGCCTGGAGCACTGCGAAGACGCAGCTCACGGAGCGGGTCGCGGCGCTCTCTCCCTACCGCGGCCGACTGGGTGAGAGTGCCGCCATCCTGCGCGAGGCGTTCGACGCGATCAGTGGGACGGAGAAGGAACTCGCAAGGGTCTACGTGTACGCGTTCTTGAAAGCGGACGAGGACCGCCGCGTGGCCGCGGCACAGGAACGACGCGGTCTAGCGGCCTCCCTGCTCTCCGAGTTCGCCGAGATGGTGGCTTTCGTGTCTCCCGAGTTGTTGCGGTTGGGATCGGAGACGATCGAGCGGTATCTCGCCGAGGATCCGGGCCTTGCCAAGCACGCCTTCAACATCCGCGACACGCTACGCCAGGAGGCGCACACGCTGTCGGACGAGGCGGAACGGGTGCTGGCGGCAATCGGGCCGGTGGTGCAGGGACCGGAGCGCGTGTATGCAATGCTAACGAGCTCGGACATGCCGTTCCCGACGGTGACGCTCTCGACCGACGAGGAGGTCCGGCTGGACCAGGCGGCCTATTCGCTGCACCGGGAGTCACGAAACCGGGCGGATCGCAAGTTGGTCTTCGACCGGTTCTGGGGCGTGTGGAAGGGGTATCAGACCACGCTGGGGCAGACCCTCGACACGCACGTCAAGGCGCACGTGCTTCAGGCGAAGGCCAGACGGTATGATAGCGCGCTCGACAGGGCGCTTTCGGGCCCGAACATCCCGCCGCCGGTCTATCACACGCTGATCGAGGCGACCCACCGCCACCTGCCGTCCCTGCACCGGTATTTCCGGTTGCGACAGCGGATGCTCGGGCTCGACGACTTGCACTACTACGACATCTACCCGCCGCTGGTCGCGTTGGGTCGGAACTTCGACATCGACGAGTCGAAGGCGCTGACGCTCAGTTCGGCGGCGCCGCTCGGCGGCCACTATCTGGAGCTGCTAGGGGAGGGGTTCGCGGGCAACTGGATGCATGTGTATCCGCGGACGGGTAAGGCGCCTGGCGCCTACATGTATGGCGACATCTACGATGTGCATCCCTATCTGCTGCTGAACCACAACGGCCAGTTCAACGACGTGTCCACGTTCACCCACGAGTGGGGGCACGCGATACACACGATGCTGGCCAACGAGCACAACCCGCACGAGACCGCCGGCTACGCCACCTTCACCGCGGAGATTGCCTCGACGACCAACGAGGTCCTGCTGCAGGAGCACATGCTGGGCCAAGATATCTCGGATGACGAGCGGTTGTTCTATCTGGGGACTGCGCTGGAGGCAGCGCGCGGCACCTTTTTCCGGCAGGTGATGTTTGCCGAGTTCGAGCTCAAGATTCACGAGATGGTCGAGGCGGGCGAAGCGCTGTCTGGCGAGAGGATGAGCCGTGTCTACGAGGCGCTGCTGCGGCGGTATCATGGGGCTGACGCCGGCGTGATGACGATTGACCCGGCCTATGCCATCGAGTGGGCTTTGATCCCGCATTTCTACCGCAACTTCTACGTGTTTCAGTACGCCACATCCATTGCCGGCGGAACGATGTTCGCAGAGCGGTTCCTGAGCGGCGATGGGCAGGCGCGCGACGACTACCTGGCGGTGCTCTCCGCCGGCGGCTCTTGCTACGCCTATGAGCTGCTGCAGGAGTACGGCATCGACTTGGCGACCGATGTCCCTTACGACGCGCTCATCGTACGGATGGACCGCGTCATGGACCAAATCGAGTTGATTCTGGACCGCCGAGGGAACTGACCGGGCTGGTCCGGCGATGCCGGTCCTACTGCTTTCGGGCCCGGTGCTGAGTCCTGCACCCCAATCATTCCGGTCCGACCGGCACCTCGGATAACGCGAACGAGCCGTCCCAGACGCCTGGCGCGCGCCTCGGCGTCTACGAAGTCGTCGCCCAGATCAGCGACGGCGAGGTGGTCTACACCCTCACAACATCGGCGGGATGATCAGCATCGCGATCACATTCACGAGGAAGAGTGCCAAGGCGATGAGACCGGTGTAGCCGAGCACGTCACCGAACTTCATCCGCGTCACGGTCAGAATCGGGATCGCCCAGAACGGCTGGATCAGGTTGCTGGTGGAGTCGCCGTAGGCATACGCGAGCACCGTCGTGGTGGGCGACACTGCCAGCTCGCGGGCCGCCGGCAGGAGATACGGCGCTTCGATTAGCCACTTCGAACCACCGGACGGGACGAACAGGTTCACCACCCCCGAGTAGGGGTAGACGATCAGTGGATACGTGTCGGTGGTCGCGACCTGCACGAATAGGTCTCCCAGCCAGTTGCCCAGCCCGGTGCCGTTGACCACGCCGAAGATGCCGGCGTAGAACGGAAATTGCAGGATGACTCCCGACGCGGCACGTGCGCCGTTGCCGAACGCACGGACCAGGTTCGAGGGGCGTCCCTGGAGCAGCAGGGCGCCGATCAGGAACACGGCGTTGTAGGCGTTGATGGTCCAGCTGGCGCCAAAGCCACGAGTTGCTATCGAGTGCCCCAGCGGGTACCCGATCAGGATCACCGCCAGGACGATCCAGCCGCGAAACGACTCCATGGTTGCGGCGGGTGTCGTCGGCTCTACCTCATCCGGTATCGCCGGCATCATCAGTTGCAACTCGTCCTCGGTCAGCGTCCACACGTGCTTACGCGGGTGCAGTATGTAGAGCATGAGCAGCCCGGTGGCGGCCACCACGAGGAGGTAGATCAGATTGAACGGGATGAATAGTGTCTCGGTCACCGGCAACAGGCGGTCGATGAGTGGCGTGGCGCCGGGTGGCGGTGTAGTGATCGGGTTACCGGGTGTCGCCATGATGAGCGGGGCCGAGGCCGACAACCCACCGTGCCAGACGGTGCCCATGCCGAGATAGGCGGCGGCGATCAGGAGCCGGATGTCGGTCGTGGGGTTCCGCCGCGCGATGAACGGGACGAAGAGCGCCGAGGCGACCACGCCCGCCGCCCAGTTGAAGTATGCGAGGACGATCGAGTACACGCCGAGCAGGAGCACCGCATGGGCCGGCTGTTCGGGGTTCGGACGCGCGGCCAGCCAGTCGAGGAACCGGTATGCGGGCCTCGACGACACGCAGGCGTGCGCCGAGATCATTGCGATGGCGAACTGCATCGCCAACGTCAGCAGCTCCCACATGCCGCTACCCCAGGCCAGGACGGAGTCGTGCAGCGAGGCGCCGGCGCCGACGACGGCCAGCAGGATGGCCCCGATCGTGAGGATCATGCAGACGACCCACGAATCTGGGATCCACCGCTGCGTGAAACGCGACAGGGTCTCCCCGAGCGTTCAGGTTAGGCGAATGAGCGTGGACATGAGACGGATCCCCCCGCCGGCGACGCCCAAGGCCAGAGCTGCGTCCGGATCAGGCTGGATGGGCCTGTAGCCTGTCGAGGGTGAAGCACTGGCTTGCCCCAGCCCGGCCCGCTAGGAGCCCGTGTTGAAACCCTGCGTTGCACTGAGAACCGTCGTGATCGATGGCGCGCTCGGCCAGTGGCAGGCGCGACGAAAGAGCCCATTGGGCATGTGTGACCGAGGAGCCACGTCGTCCAGACGGGATGCAGCGCTGGTTGAATGCAGCGGGCCCTTCACCACGGCACCTAGGTGGCGGCGGTCTTTGCCAGCGGGTTCTTCGTCGCCAGCAGAGCAACCAGGGCGATGGTCGACAGCACAGAGGCGCCGAAGAACGCCCCTGTAATTCCAGAACGTGTCGAACACCAGGCCGGCGAGCGGCGCCGAGACGAGCGGCAGCCATCGGTTCGCGGCGGGCGTCTCAGACATCGGGTCCTTTCACGTGGCCCGGTACGACGGTGGGCGTGGGCGCGTGCAGCGGCGCCATCGGCGGCGTGCCTAGGGTCGGTCTCTCACACTACCCGGGTCAGCGGGTCGTGAGAGTCGCGATCGCTTCAGACGGCGCGTAGGATCGTTCGGATTCTGTCCGGCGTCAAGCGTGAGGCGGGTGTTGTCTCCGGGCGGTCGGTCAGGACGGTTTGAGGTGGACCCGCCACCGGCGGTCTTATGCGGTCTTATGATGGGGCCGATCAACCTCCACGATGGGGTAGTTCCACTACCCGAGTGGTGGTGAAAAACTCCAAAAGCAGCAAGGTCTGTAGGTCACACGATAGCCTCTAATGTGTTGAACAGACGTGGCTTGCGACCTTGACCTGCTTATTGTGGCCGCCGTATAATAGCGGCGCCGTAGGCCGGTTGGTCCATCCGGTTCGGGGTCGGGCGCACGACCCGCTCACATGCAGAGGTCAGGCATGAGGAAGCGGTCTGGCGTCATGTGATACGCAAACAACACGGTGCTGACTTATGACGCGGAATCGGGTTACCGCGACCGGGGTCTTCCTCGCAGCGCTAGGCGCGCTGAGCGCTGCTCAGAGCGGGGTGAATGGCGACTGGGAGATGACCCTCACCACCGAGAGCGGCGTCGAGGCATGGCAGGTCCGGTTCGAGCAGAGTGGCGACCAGCTCGGAGGCGAGATCGACATAGGCGACACGGTGGTGTCCGTCGATGGCACGATTGACAGCGCCACACTGAAGTTCGTCATCGTCGTGGCCGACCTCGACGGCAACCAATCGATCGCGTTCGAAGGGGAGCTAGCCGGCGACATGATCACGGGGGTGGAGGACACCTTCCTCTTATTCGGGACCGGCGCCTGGACCGCGTCACGAAAATAGGTAATGTCCGGCTGTCGAGGACCGACTCGTTTACAATTGCCGGGTTGTTCGCTGAGGGGGGGCGTGTAGGCATGGTCACGTTCCAAGTGCGTCCGACTCTGGCTGCCGGCTGACAGACGCGCGATACGTGCCCGACGTGAACTCATATAGCCTTCGCCGGTCAGGATCCCGCGAAGGCTCTTTTTTTTGTGAGACGTGCGGTGAACAACCTGGCACACAGCGTCGTCTGAGGCGCTGCGGCCGCTGTCGTTTTCCACAGAAAGGGTGCGAACCGGAACGATGATCAACCTTCGAACAGTCTTTAGCGGTGGCGCATGGGCAATGACGATGCTGCTCGTCGTCGGCGTGTCGATGAGCGGAGCGGGCCAGGGCACGGGGACCATCAGCGGCGCGATCGAGGACGAGAGCGGCGCCGTGCTGCCGGGCGTCACCGTCACCGCGGTCGACACCGACAGCGGGGTCGCGCGGACGGCTGTTAGCGACGGGCAGGGACGCTACACGATCACGAACCTGCCGGCCGGGAACTATGACGTGCGGGGGGTGCTGCCCGGGTTCGGTAGCGATGCGACCACCGTGACCCTCGCCGCGGACGGCTCGGAGATGGTGGACCTGTCGCTGACGATCGCGCCGCTCGCCGAGACCGTGACGGTGACCCGAACGGAGCAACAGCTTTCGGCCGTCCCGACGGCGGTCGCTGTCGTCGGGCGCAAGACCATAGAGGTGGGCCAGCGCAGAGCATCACTCGATGAATCGCTCCGGGGCATCCCCGGGCTCCTCGTGCAGAATCGTCGCAGCTATACGGTGTCGGGCGGCATCGGCCTGGCCATCCGCCGACCACAGTCCAGGTTTGGGATCCGTGGGCTTGCCCTCGTGCAGGACGGTATCCCGATCACGACCGCCGACGGCACCACGGAACCGGGGAACGTCGACATCGGTTCGATGGGGCGGATAGAAGTCATCCGTGGGCCCAGTTCCGTGCTGTATGGCAATTCGGCCGGGGGTGTCATCAACATCACGACTGAATTCAATCCGGATCGCCGTGTCACGTTCGAGCCGGACATCCAGTTCGGCAGCTACGGCTACAACCGGCAACAGCTGAAGGTTACGGGAGGCGGTGGCGGCACCGATTACCTCGTGAACGTCAGTCGTTTCGAGACCGACGGGTTTAGAGGGCAGAGTCAAGCAGAGATCCGCCAGGCGAATGTCATCGTGCGTAATCAGCTATCGTCGGCGACCGAAATCCGGGGGGTGTTCAACTTCTATGACAGCCCGTTTGCCGGGGCCCCGAGCTTTCTCAACGAGGCGCAAGCGCGGGAAACCCCACGCATGGGGCGAGATCGTGCTGTTGCCCAGAACTGGAAAGAGGTAACGACACAGGGCCAGGGCGGGGTGACGATCGAGCACCGGTTCAGCGGGGGGCCGCTTCTTCGAGCCACCGGTTGGGGGGTGGGGCGCGATCTAGAGGCCCACGGTGTCGGTCGGATCATCGACGTGGGTCGAAAGGGCGGAGGCTTTCGCACGGACGCCCTGGGCGAGACGAGAGTGGGCGAGTTGCCTTTGACCTGGACGGTTGGCTTTGACTTGTCGTCCCAGAACGACGACCGCAAAGAGTCTAGGCTCGTAGCGAACGCGGTGCCAGGCGGGGATTCGTCCCGCGGGGCTCTGCTCGTCGACCAGCAGGAAGACGTGCTTTCGATGGGTTCGTTCGTGCACGCGGCATTCGAGGTGCATCCGCGCTGGCAAGTCAGTGGCGGGATCAGGTTCGACTACTACGATTTCACGGCCGATGACCGAAAGCTGGGCGACGGTGATCAGTCAGGCGGTCGTAAGATGAGCGCGGCCAGCCCCTCCGTTGGTGTGACGTTCCTCGCGGTAAACGGTCTCAATCTCTATAGCTCGCTGTCTACCGCCTACGAGACGCCCACGGCACAGGAACTGTCTAACCAGCCGTCTGGAGAAGGTGGGTTTAACCAGGATCTGGAGCCGGAGGACCTCACGAGCTGGGAGATCGGTGTGAGGGGTCTCGCAGAGCCCGCGCGGTTGCGATACGAGCTCGCCTTCTACACAGCCAACGTTACAAATGGGCTAGTTCCGTTCGAACGTCCTGACGGGGTGGTTTTCTTTACCAACGCCGGCGAGACCTCGCGGAACGGTTTCGAGATGTTGGTCGAGTGGGTCCCCGACCCTAGCGTCACTGCTAGGTTTACGTATACCTACCAGGATTTCACGTTCGACAAGTTCACGGTTGGGGGGGACAACTTCGACGGCAACATCGAACCGGGGGCATCACCGCATAGGGTCTTCGCCGGCGTCACCCATAGCACGTCGTACGGACTGACCTCGATCGCTCAAGTCCGATGGGAGGACGAGTATACCGTCAGAAACGACAACACGGCGTTCAACTGGGCGTACACGGTCGTTGACCTACGCTTCGCTCTTGATCGTCGGTGGGGAGACTCCGACTTCAGACCGTTCATCGGGATCGACAACCTCTTCGACGAGCGCTACAACGCCTGGACCGTTGCGAACGGCTACGGTGGCCGCTACTACGACCCATCTCCTGGCCGGGAGGTCTACGGCGGAATGACGATCGGGTTCGGCGTCCGGTGAGAGAGGTCTATGGCGGCTTCAGAATCGGTGCCGGCATCCTGTGAGCCTGGTCGCCTGGTGCACGTCCGTCGACCGACTCACCCGCCGTTGTTTCGGGTGAGGGGCGAGGCCCTCGGTCGGATACCGTCTTGTCAGTCTTGACGAACCGGAACGGCGCGGTGACACTGCAGGCTTGGCCGACACGGCACGCGGGGCATCCGGCGCCTCCGCGCCGCGCACCGCCCCCGGTGTTGGCCTATTCTGGGCCGCCGGTCGCCCACCACCGAAGGGAGATCGAGACAGATTCATGGTTGTTCAACCTACGCCCCACATCGACTTCGACCAGGCCAACGAAGTGGTCCAGCGGTTCCAGAAGGAGTCGACCAAGTGGCTCTACGGTCTGGACGACGCCGCGCGCATCCTGTCCTGGGCGTTCTTCACGCTGCTGCCCTATACCGACAAGCTGAGCCAGAGCAAGCTGCTGCGTCAGCCCCATGTCATGTTCAGGGGCCCGACTGGTACCGGCAAGACCGATCTCGTCAGCGCCTGCGCGATGGCCATCGACGCCAAGTTCGAGCGGATCCAGGGGCTGCCGACCTACATGCCGGAGGACATCCTGGGCTACGAGACGATCGTCGAGGAGCTCGATGGCACCCGGAAGCTGCACTTCAAGCCGGGCAAGCTGATGGCGCATATCGTCCTCATCGACGAGGATAACCGGCTGTCGGGCAAGACCAAGGCGGCGGTGCTCGAGGGGATGGAGGAGAGCTCGGCGACGCTGAGCTCGGATTACGGCAACCTCGCCGCAGGCAAGGTACTGCCACTGTTCCCGTTGTCGTGCGACTTCAGCGACATCGAGGGACCGCGGTTCTTTATGGTGATTTGCACCGAGAACATTTTCGGTGAGGAAGAGGGCACCTTCGCCAATCCCGTGGCGCAGCTCGACCGTACCACGCTCTCGATCAATATGTTGGACCCGGAGGATGAGGCGGACGAACTGAAGATCACCGCCCGCAACGTTGTCGGGAGCAAAGTCGAGAAGCTCACCAACCTGTACGAGGTGCTCGACATCGCGCGTTACATCTTCGACAACGTTTCGATGTCGGACTACGGGCAGCAATACAAAGTTCGGCTCATCCGCAACACCCGGCCCCACCGGGTCGTGGGGCGGGCGGCCCGCTCCGTCAAGGAATACATCCGGGTGGGGATCTCGCCGCGCGTCCACTTCCACCTGGAAGCGGTGGCCCGGACCTTCGCGTTTTTCAACGGCGACACGACGATCACGCCGGACCATATCAAAGCTATCGCCGGTCCCGTGCTTGCGCACCGGCTCGTGCTCCGCGAGGGCATGGAGTTCTCGGTCGACAAGGAGGAGCTGCTCCAGCAGATCGTCCGGGACATGGAGGTTCCGCCTTGGAAGTAGCCGACGTCTTTGCCAGGTTCCGTGACATCAAGCACGGCATCCGGGCGAGGAAACGGTCCACTAGCATCCATTTCGGCGAGCACAAGAGCGGGTTCAAGGGGGCCGGCTACGATATCGTCGGAGTTGAGCAGTGGCGACCCGGTCAGCCCTTGAAGGACGTCGCGTGGAGCATCAGTCTTCGCACCTTCCCGGAAAAGCTCTACAAGATTGAGCGGATGGAGCCCAAGGAGCTCCGCACGCTCATTGTGTGCGACCTGTCCTACTCCACGCTCTTCCAGATCTCGCAGGAGTCGAACAAGGCGCTGCTGATGCTCGACCTGCTCGGCAATATTGGGCTGACCCGCGCCAACGTGCGCGATCCGGTCGGGTTGCTCGCGTATTCCGACCGCGTCGAGATCTATCTGCGCCCGAAGCTCGGCACCTCACAGGTCTTCTACATGGCGCAGCAGATCTTCGAGAAGATGAATCTCGAGCGCGAGTTCCCGACCCGCCGGCCCGCGCACCTGAAGGTCCCGCTAGACTTTATGATCGCGCGCCTTAAGATGCGGCATTCGGTGATTGTCCTGACCGACCTTGTGGACCTGGTCAACGACCATGATTCCATCGATTTCAAGCGACTGAGCACACTGGCGGCGAAGCACGATATGATGGTGCTCATTCTGGACGACCCCAAGGAGTTTCACGTCAAGAGTCGTCTGGGGTACATCCGGATCTCGGACATGGAATCTGGAAAACAGACCGTGATCTCGGCCCGCAAGGCTGGCGCGATCCGGCGTCGGATTGAGGATTCGCGCGAGTCGTTACGATACAAGCTGAAGTATCAGGCAGGCATCGACTCGGTGGTCCTGACTCCGGAGAACCACGTCGAGGAGTTGCCCAAGTTCCTGATCTCGCGTACCGCTCGCTAGGCCCGTGTGTTAGTGCCGAGGGTTGTCGGGTGCGTCGCGGCGCGCGGTTCCGGTAAGGCGAGACGAGCGAGCACATCGGCATCCTTCGACAAAGATGCCGTCAGGTGGGATGGGAGTGGCTGGACGAATGCCACGGGCGCGAGCGATCACCGCAGAAACGCACCAGCCACGCATGGACATGACAACCCGTCGCGCGACCGTTCTTGGCGTCCTCCTGCTGTTCGTTCCTGTGACCTGTTCCGCGCAGTTACTCGAGGGCGAGGCCCTGATCGGCCCGGTGCAGGTCGAGACCCTGGAGCTGGAACCGACCGTCGTCAAGACCGGCGACTTGATCACCCAGCCCTACCGCGTCCGATTTCCCGATCTGATCAGCGAGGGGCAGGAGATCATCATTCTCGAGGATCGGATGGCACCCGAGGCGCTACCGGTCCACCCGTTCGAGGGCGTGTCGCTGGCGATCGAGAAGCGCCGGGTCGGGGACGAGCACATCTGGGACTTCACCTACGGGTTCCGGCTGGTCGACCCCAGCAAGATGACCTACCTCCTGCCGAGTTTTAGTTTCTACTATTTGATCCGCGACCTGGGCGAGGACATCGAGGATGCCGAGGTGCAGCAGGTGGACGGTGGGCAGGGGTTGGTCCGCTATGTGACGACGATAACCGATGAGCCGGTGCTCTTCATCCGAGACACGATCGAATTGGGTGGCTTCGCTGGTCGCGCTACGTTCTTCCGGACGCTAGCCTGGACACTGGCGCCACTGCCGCTGTTCGTCTGGCTGGTCATGCTCGTCCGGTTGTCGCGCAAGCCGAAGGCGATCTCGATGGAGAAGGCCCGTGAGGCGGATGAGCTGGCGCGGATCGAAGCGCAGATCCCAGTGCCGCCGTCGATCTGGGAGGCTCGGCGTCATCTGCACCGGCAATTGTCGGCAATGCAGGACCTACCGCCGAGCGCGAACGGGGTCGCGCTGGCCGGATTCGAGCGCGGGATGGTCCTGTCGCTTCGCGACTATATAAGGGCCGAGCTGCCGGACCTGAACCCGGGTGACACTGCGGTCGACATACACCGGTACGTCAATGGGCTGGCGGACGGATCGCGGAAGGCCGCGTTGCGCACGTTGACTACCAGGCTGGTGGCTTACCAGCGGAATCTCGAGCATAGCGAGGCGGTGCCGATCGGAAACCCGAGTATCGAAGCCCAGCCACTGGAAGAAGCGCTGAAGCAGCTGCGCCCGCACGTGCAATTGCTTAACAGGTTGAAGGCGCTGGTGGGACGATAGTGCCCCGTGTCAGAAATGCGCGACCGTTGCCCAGGGCAGGGGATCCCCGCTCGGCTGCGTTGTGCCTCGCCAGCCGCGCGCCGGGAATCGGGTAACGGACATCTGAGATGGGACACTCGCAGCGATGCTGATGAGCTGGTCGGAGCTGGTCGCCTTTCTCGACACCGGGTTCCGGGAACTGGCTGAGACCGATTTCGCGCAGATCCGCTACGGTGACGTCGGAATGGCGGTCTGGCTCGCGATCGGCGTTAGCTTGGCGCTGTTGTTGACGGTGGTGCGGCTGGTGGCCTGGCAAAAACGGCACGTTAGGCAGCACTCCGGGCACGCCATCGACATCAGCCATCGAAAACGAGTCTGGATTCGGCTTGTGCACAGCGCACCCAAGCTATTGCTCGCCGGCGCCCTCGCCCTGCTCATCGTCTCGGTCGCAGACCCGTTCCTGACCACCACCGAGGAGGTGAGCGGCTACGTAGAATCGCGGGTCCGGATCGACCTGGTCGACACGTCAGGCTCGATGGCGTGGGAATTTCCGGACACGAACAAATCGAAGGCCGAGGTGGCGCGCGACGCGCACCTCGAGTTTCTCAACCTGCGCCGCGACAAGAACGACCGTGTATCGCTATGGCTGTTCTCCACCTACCCCTACATGGTGGATGACTTCGTCATGGACGACGAGCTGTATTATTACCAGGTCTGGGACGCGCCGTATGTGATGACCCAGCGGCTCGACAAGGCGATGGTCGTGCCCCGCGACAAGGTGCGGATCATTCCAGCCGAGGGGGACACAAACATCATTCGCCCGCTCCAAGACATCGTGAAGCACTTCGACCGGGACGAGGCGGCCGTCGGCCGCGGCACTAACCAGAACCGGGCGGTCCTGATCATTACCGATGCGGCCGTCGATGAGTTTCCGGACGCAGAGTTCGCTGAGCTGAACAAGCGGAACATTCTGCCCTATGTCATCTATATCAACACCAGCGACGCGCGCACGGCGAGCTTCATGCACCCGACGGTGCCGCGGCTGGTGGCGCAGATCCAGGAGTATGGTGGCGATTACTTCGACGTGACGGACCAGGACAGCCTGCTGAAGGCCTATCAGGCGATCGACGAGCGCGAAGCGGTGCGCGTGGAGCTGAGGCACCGGGCGCTGAAGGTGCCGATCTACTCGCGGTTCCTACTGGTGGCGATAGGGTTGCTGGTGGTCGGCATCCCGATGGGGTTCATGTCCGAGTTGTTGTGGGGCACGAACCCGTAGTGGTATCACAGGCACGGGAGGGGACGGGAGACGCAAGACGGGAGACACGCGGCTCGTCCGCCGGAGCCGTTGGCGCCGGCGGGGGGCTTCGCCGTCTTTGTCATCCACGTCCCGGAAGGTCCGACGAATGCGATTGACAGACCTGCTCGACAAGGAACATTCCTTCCGCTATCTCATAGGTTTCGTCCTGGCGCTGCTGTTCTTTTTCGCCGTGTGGGTGCCGTCCCGGAGCCTGGCGGCGTTCTACGGAAGCCTCGACGGGCTTAGTGATAGTATCCGGCGCGGCGATTTCGCCGAGGCGGATGGCCAGCTCGCCGAGGTGTCCGCCTTCTACGAGAGCAGTCGTGGCTGGGGCATGCAGTCGATCGCGGACTCGTATCTGTTCCAGGATGCATTTTTGCAACAAGCGTCCATCAGATACCTGACGGGCGACTACGAGACGGTCGTCGCCGACTTGGCCGACGAGATTGATGACCCGCGGGCATCGCACCTGCTGGGGAGTGCGAAGTTCCTGCTGGCGCGCGAGCGCTACCGCGCGATCGACGGCGAGAGCGCGGATTCGCAGGTGCTGAAAGAAGCGATCATCCTCGAAGTAATGGAGACGGTGAGCGCCGACTACGAGCGCGCTCTACGCGGCGACAGCACCGACAGATTCGACTACAAGTGGAATTTTGACCTGACGAGCGACCCCGAGGCGATCCGCCGCGCGCTCGAGGCGCCGCGTGAGCTCGAGCCGCCCGAACTGGAGCAGATGAAGGGCGAGGGCACTCCGGTCCGTCGCCGCCGAGGTTAGGCCGCAGGGGGCGCTCTCGCACGGCATGGACAGCTTCACGTACCTGATCAGGAACAGCGTTGAGTTTGCCAACCCGGAGTACCTGGCGATCGTGCCGATCGCCGGATTGCTGTTGGTGTTCGGTCTACTGGTCTTCGCGCTCCGGCTTCGGCTGCGGCCGGCCCGCACCGAAGGTTCGAGCTACCCCTTCTTCGGCCACATCAAGTTCTGGTTTCTGGCGATCGGTGTGCTCGTGCTGGTGGCGGTCGCGGCAGCCCGCCCGTTTTGGATCTATGGCGGGTCGAGCTTCAGGCGGGGTGACGTCGAGGTGGCGGTTGCCATCGATGCGTCGGCCTCGATGTGGGTAAAGGACCTCGGACCGTCTCGGCTGGCGGTGGCGGTTCGTGAGGCGCTGAGTCTCTACACCCAGGACATCCTGACACCGGGCGATCGAACGGCGTTATTCGTCTGGGGCACGACGGCTCTGCGGCGGGTGCACCTGTCGTCGAATCCGGAGCGGTTCATCCAAGAAGTGGGCCGAATCGGGCAGCCGCCGACGCTGTCTGGCGATGCCTTCCCGTGGGACAGCGACGTCGCGACCGCGTTCGAGTCGATCTACCTATCGTTGGACAACCAGGACCGGTTCGAGGCAGGGGAAGACTGGGCGCCCGTCGAGCGCAGCGACCGCCTGGTAATGTTGTTCACGGACGGCGACTTCCTGATCGACGCCGAGCAGATGAGCCGGCTGGACGTGGCGCTTGGCGAGTTCAGGCGGCGGGGTCTCGTGATCTACCCGGTCGGCATCGGCACCCGCGCCGGGGCGAGCGTCGACTCGGTGCTGATGGACTACGTGCGTGGCGTTGACTACGACGAGACGCTCGTGGCGGACCTCGAGGGGCAGCGAACTCGGCTCGGGCTCGAAGGTATCGGGCTGCTCGAGCAGCGCACCAGCGGCCGCTCGTTCCTCGTGGACAGCCTGCAGATCTCTTCGAGTAACTTCCTCCGTAACGTCGTCGACTCCCACCGCAGCATCTCGTTCCAGCTCGTCCCGGCCGAGGACAAGCAGGAGGTCTGGCAATGGGTTGTCATGCTCGCCATTTTCATCTTCGTTGCCGCTATGCTCTTCTACTGAGTCCCCTGTCCCGGTAGTAAGGCTCATGTAGGGCCGTCCTGGGGTCCCCAGCCGCCGCGGCCTGATTCCGGCACACACCCAGGTTGCCCTATGAAGGGCCCCCTGCCACACGTCCCTGCGTGTCCAATTGTGTTGTGCCTTCCGGTGTTTCCCAGTTGTGCCTTCCGGTGTTTCCCAGGCGAGCGGAGGTGAGCCGTCTAGCGAGCGCTTCAAGCGTTAGACTGGTGCAAGGCCCCTGGGCTGTGGCCGGGTGCGAGACACTGATCACCGCCGGCCAGGCAGTTCGCAAAGGCGGTCCGACCAAGCGACGCCTGAGTCGTGCGGCCACGGACCGGTACCAGGAGCGTCGTCAGACCGTCATGCGCGGTCCCAACTGAGAGTCTTGCACTCATTCGGGACCGCTCAGCCACGGCGCGGACGTGCGCGCCCGTGAGGGAGCGGCGCGGAGGTCTGGCCCCCCGCGAGCGATCCAGCCGGGGTGCGGGGCGGAGCCCCACGGAAGTCAGAACCGGGATGATCGGAGCCATGTGTCGGACCGGGTCCAGCTCGCCTCTAGGTCGGCGTCGACGGCCGAGTCGGTACGACCTTGTGCCTCGATCGCCGTCTTCAATCCGAACAGCGACCAGCCGTTGTGCGGATGGTCTTCGATCTCGTCACGATAGACGCGCTCGGCCTCGGCATTTCGCTCGAGCTCGAGCAGCGCGGCGCCGAGCCAGTGGCGGGCAGCGAACGGGAGCGGTTCGGGCTCGTCGTAGACCAGTGAGTCCTCGAGCTCGACGGCTCGCTCGAAGGCGGCCACGGTCCCGTCGGGGTCGCCACTGTGGCGGTGCAGCTCCCCTTCGAGGATGCTGGCGAGCACGCCGAGCAGCGTTTCGGCCGAATGGAAGCGCAGCCTGGCCTCGGAGGTCTCGGCGGTTCGTCGCACGCGGTTCAGGAAGACCTCCGCGAAGTCAGCATCACCCTGGCGGAGGTGCGCGTAGCCCTGCGCGAAGTCCCACAGACCGCCCGCGACCTCCTCGTCGGGCCGGTCGGTCAGCTCGAGCACCTCGTCGAACCGGCCGAATCGCACGAGTGTCAGCGCGTGATACATGCTGCTGCCGGTCAGTTTGTGATAGTCCTTGCCGGCCTGGATGGCGACGGCGCCTTGCCCGTCCATCGACGCGGAAAACAGCAGCATATGGAGGTTGTGTTGTGGGTAGATCGCGATCCCAGTGCCGTACTCGGCCTTCTGGTCGGAGTGCCATGCCTGCGTGTTGGCCACGACCGCGTCCGCCCACCGGCCGACCTCGTTCCAGGTGTGCGAGGGCATGTGATTGATGTGACTGGCACCCGGGATCGCATTACCGAGGAACTCCGCGCACGCCTCAGCCTTCCCCGGCGCGACCGTCGACTCGGTGGCGTGGACATAGAGATGGCAGGCGCCCGGGTGTGTGATGTCCCTCGCCAGTACCCCCTCGAGGACCCGGTGTAGCCGCTGGACGTTGGGGTCGTTGATGTCCCGGGAGCCGCGCCGCGGTTCCAGCAGGAACAGGGCGTCACCATACAACGTGGCGGCGTCCAGATCGTCCGGGTACCGCTCGGAGAGCAGCCGCATCGCCTCGGCGTAGGCTTCATCCTGCTCCCGCCGCTTGTCCACCACAAAGTGCTCGACGTAGCGCACCGAGATGGCCTCGATGTACGCTCGTTCCCGCTCGCTGGCGTGCGCGGTCAGGTTGAGTGCCTTCTGCGCGGCCGCGTAGGCATGCGGCGCCTCCGGCGGTCGCATCGGCCCGTTCAGGTACGAGCCCAAGGCCCATGCCTCGCCCCAGTAGCAGATGGCGCACTCGGGGTCTCGTGTCCACGCCTCGCGGAACGACCGCACGGCGTCGACCTTGGCAAACGAGAACATTAGCTGCATGCCCTGGTCGAAGAACCGCCGGGCCTCCTCGCTGTCCGAGGAGATCGTGAAGCTGTAGGAACCAAGCACCTCGGAGTAGAGTGGAATCGGCTCGTGATACTGCGCGGGCAGCTCTGGACCCTCTTGGGCTGCCGCCGGCATGAGGGCCGACAGCATGACGATCATGGCCAACCAGGAACAGCGTGTCATGAGCGGGTGACCTCCCTCAGCGGTTCGTTGATGCCTGATCATAGCGCCACTTCCTGCACGGTCAGCAACGCCGTCTCGGACCCAGCGCTGGCGGACACACGGGTTTCCAGCCGGCGTACGGATTGCCCCTTCTTCGGCTCATCCTTGCATCGGGCCGTCCGGCATGCCGGCGCCGCGGCGGACGAAGCAGGCCAGGTTCGACATGTCCTCGTCCCACGATCCTTGGGCGATCAGCGCATCTTCGATCGCCGCCACAAGGCGGGCGACCGGCGCAATTCTGCCAAGGCACTCATGGGACACACTACTAGGGCCGCGCATGCACGATCCCGCGCCCCGATTGGGGGCGTGTGGTGACGAGGGCCACGAACTTCTTCCAGTACCGGAACGACGGTCGGTAAGCGACCTCCACGTCGCTAAAACCGGCGAACCGCAGCATTTCGGTCAGCGCCGTCATCGTCGGAATACCGCAGAGGTCGTAGATCTGCTCGCCGGCCCGCTCGTCACCAGGGAAAAATGGGACGAGCGGATATCGCTCATGGATGAACGGAAGCAGGACGTGCGTTTCGCAGATCAGCAGCCGCTTCGTTATGCGAGCGATCCGCTCCAATGCCGCCAGCGGGTTACGCAGATGGTAGAACACTCCGAGCAGCAGCACCAGATCGAACTGTCCGATAGCGTCGACATCCAGGTCGTGCGCGTCGAGATGCTGATACTCGACGCGGGACCCGAGCCTGTCGTGGGCCGCCAGGAATGGCTCCATTCCGAACCGGTCCCAGGCGAAGCGGTCAACCGCCAGCACCCGGTCGGCGCCGCGACGTTCGCATTCAAATGAGAAGTAGCCGTGCCAAGCGCCGATGTCCAGGACGCTCCACCCGGCCAGGTCTTCGGGAATGTCCAGCAGCCGCAGGCGCCGTTCGAACCGCCGCCGCACGTGCCACTCCTTCGACAGAGGCGAGGCGCCGGAGTCCGGCTCAGAAATAAACTGATGGGGGCGCGTGGCCATCGGCAGGTCCGTCCGGTACGAACATGAAACGGTCGAGGATATCACGCCGGATTGGGGGCCGCTGAGGCTCGACGCACGGCCGCGACGCCGGCGACGCCCTCACCTGTCTTCGCCCTCAGACCTCGGTCTGGCTCCGTCGAGTCCTACTCCGCGTGGAGGTCGCGGGCGTGGGGATGGCCCGACGCCGGCTCCAGCCTAGGATCGGAAATCGGCAGCACCGGGAACGTCTGAAGAAACGTTGTGTAGCACCACGCGAACAGCCCCAGTACGCCGGCCGTGACCAGTACCTCGATGATGCCCAGCGGGATGCCCTCGCCGTGCCACAATGACGGGGACACCAGAATGAATCGTTCAAGCCACATCCCGACGAAACCCACGCATGCGACCGTCGTCAGCCAACGCGGGCTGCTCTTCACGGCGCGACTCAACAGCACGACGAACGGAATCACGAATACCATCGCGAACACAGTCCAGGCGATCGGCGCCCAGGTGCCGTGCATACGGTGCGCGATGAACTCGGTCTCTTCGGGGAGGTCACCGTACCAGATCACCAGGTATTGCGACCAGAACAGGTAGGCCCAGAGGATGCAGAATCCGAAGAGCAGTTTGCCGACGTCGTGCAACTGGTGGGGGCCGAGGTACTTCGTCAGTTGCAGCCTCTCGCGCGACCAGACGGCAATCAGCCCCAGAAAGGCAAGGCCGGCGAACAGGTTGCCGATGAAGTAGTAGCCACCCGCCAAGGTCGAGAACCAGTGCGGGTCCAGCGACATGAAGAAGTCGAACGCCACGAGCGTGAAGACCCATCCGTATGCGATCAGCACCGCCGGCGCCAGGCGGTCCTGAGCCTGCTGGGCGATCTCACGCTCGGCGTCAATGCCCCGCCAGCCGGTGATCAGCCGGTGGGCGAATCCGACCGCTCTGTGCTCACCGGACTGATCAAGCAGCCCGATGTCGGGCCGCACGGACCGGTACACGTAGCTCACGCTGATGCCGCCCAGGACCAGGAACCCGAGAATCTGCCGCGTCACGAAGAACGGGATGTTGAGCCAGGCCTCGCGGGCTTCGACCGGCTCGCGCAGCCACGGTGCCCAGCCGTTCACGCCGGCCAGCAGTACGAGCAGCAGTCCGAAGGACACCGGCAGGAACGCCGACGTGGCCTCGGCGGTGCGCTTCAGCGAGCGGCCCCACCGCGCCGAGGTCACCTGCATGATCGCCGAGAGCACAACCCCTGACTGCGCCAGCCCACCGAAGAACAGGAAGTTCACCAGCAGCGACTGCCACGCCCGTATGCTGTCGCCCAGGGACACGCCGAAAACGAAAGCCGCGGCGCCGACGAGACCCGCGCCGAGATAGACACGCCGCGTGCTGCCCGACACGACAGGAGTGCCGACGGCGATCATTCCGATGTCTGGAAGGTCCGCAGGAAGTGCACGAGGGCCCACCGCTCATCAACACTCAGCGATTCGGCCGAGGCCGGCATGTTAAACCCGCCTTCGCGGATGATGCTGTAAATCCACCCGTCCGTGTAGGCCTGGATCTGGGGCAATGACAGGTTCGGCATGCGCCTGTAATGCTCGGCGATCTTCCCGTTGCCTTGTCCGGTCGCGCCGTGGCAGATGGCGCAGTATACGCCGTAGAGCCACGCGCCCTCCTCCAGCACCTCGGGTGTGTCTGGTCGTGGGTTGAGCAACCCTCTCGACGACAGCCGGTCCAGGATCTGGGGGCCGTCGAGCGAAATCGTGTCCTCGACCGGCATCCGCGGCGCCACCTGCGGCAGCACGACCGGGCCCGTGTGCATGTCGCGGGTCCACGGGAAGGCCAGTGTCGCCGCCGCGGCCGCGGCCAGGATGAGCACCGTGGCCACTGTTACGCGGGAGCTGGACGTCTCGATCGTGCGACGAAACACGTGCTTCGCATGTGACACTGTTGCCCGTCCGAGACGTCTAGCAGTGGTCATTCCCGGATCTCGCTCGCGCCGGTGCGTTCGAAACATGCGCGTACGGCGGCCGCTTGCTCCGGTGCGCAGGTCACACTGATGCCGGTCATGTCGCTGGTGAACCGCGTGTCAACCGGTGGGCCGGTGACGCGCGGCAGTCTCGCCAGGAGCAGGAACCCGGCCATCCCTCCGATTGCCGCCAGCAGGATCATTAACTCGAACGCGATAACCACAAAGGGCGGAATCGAGATGAGTGGTTTACCGCCCGTGATCAGCGGCCAGTCGAGTACGGTGTAGATCGGGAAGATGAACCCGGCGGCGCACCCGAGCACACCCCCGACCAGCACGAACAGGCGCACTGGGCTGATGGCGACGTGCAGCGCCTGGTTGATCTCGTGGTTCGGAACCGGGGAGTAGGCGACCACGGCGCCGAGACGCTCGTCGAGAATCGCGCGGGCGCAGACCGCCGCCTTCTTGGCGCGGTCGTAGATTCCGAGCAGCTCCACCCTGTCCGTCATTGTGCTACACCGGCTCTGGCCAGGCGCTGGGCGGGTCCGCCTCGGCCGACCGCTCCATCGTTTCCTTCATCTCGGTGATCGAGAGGGCGGGGAAATTCTTCACGAACAGCAGGAACAGGGCAAAAAACAGTCCGAACGCACCGAGGGTGATCGACATCTCCACCCAGGTCGGCTGGTAGATGCCCGACCAGTTCGCCGGGTCGAAGTCGTGCGAGAGTGAGGTGACGATGATCACGTAGCGCTCCAGCCACATCCCGATGTTGACAAGAATCGAGATGACGAACAACGCCTTGAGGTTGGTACGAATCTCCTTCGAGAAGAGCAGCAACGGGACGAGTACGTTGCACGTGAACATTATCCAGCTGTATCCCCAGTATTGCCCGAACATCCGGTCGAAGAACGTCCCTTGTTCGAATGGGTTGCCGCTGTACCAGGCAATGAAAAACTCGGTCAGATACGCGTAACCGACGATCAGCGAGGTGGTCAGCATCAGCTTCGCGAGGTTCTCGAAGTGATGCACCGTGATGTAGCTCTCGAGCCCGAACATACGTCGCAACGGCATCAGGAGCGTGATCACCATCGCGATGCCAGAAAAGATCGCTCCGGCGACGAAATAGGGCGCGAAGATCGTGCTGTGCCACCCTGGCAGGATTGACATCGCGAAGTCCCATGACACGACGCTGTGGACCGAGACGACGAGCGGGGTCGCCAGGGCGGCGAAGAAGCCATACAGCGCGGTGTAGTGCCGCCACTGCCGGTCCGTGCCAAGCCAGCCGAGCGAGAGCACCCGGTAGACATGCCGGCGCCAGTCCCCGATCTTGTCCCGCGCGGCGGCGATGTCCGGCATTAATCCCAGATAGAGGAACATCACGCTCACCGTCAGATAGGTGGTGATGGCGAAGAGGTCCCAAATCAGCGGCGAGCGGAAGTTTACCCAGAGCCCGCGCTCGTTCGGGTAGGGAATCAGCCAGTAGAAGAACCACGGGCGCCCGATGTGGATGATCGGAAATATCCCTGCGGTGGCAATCGCGAACACCGTCATCGCTTCGGCCGCGCGCGCTACCGCCGTGCGCCACTTGGCCCGGAACAGAAACAGGACCGCCGAGATCAGTGTGCCGGAGTGCGCGATGCCGACCCAGAATACGAAGTTGGTGATGTAGACGCCCCAGAGCATCGGGTGCTCGTAACCGGCGACACCGAGCCCGGTCTTGGCCTGATGCAGAAAGGCCAGCAGTCCGATCGCGGCTGCGACGAACGCCAGCATCAGTCCGGCGTAGTAGAGGGTGCCGGGCGGTCTGAGCGTGCGCAGAATGTCGTCGTTGATCTTCGCGAAACTCATGGCTTGCGTGCCGTGCCCTCCGTGTCGGCCAGGGCGACACCCGCGTGCGTCGCTTGGGGACAGTCGAGGCTTTGTGGACTGCTGTGTGCCCCGTGTTTCGTCCCGACCGACATACGCGCGCGCCGGAGCAAGTCTGGGGCCAGAATCTCATTCGTCCTGCGTCACCTTCTTCAGGTACGTCACCGCCGGTCGCGTATTGAGCGCGTTCAGCACGTGATACGCGCGTGCGTCAGTCGACAACTGGGACACTCGGCTCGTCGGGTCGTTCTGGTCTCCGAAAACGATGGCCTGCGCCGGACAGCTCTGCGCGCATGCCGGGGACACGTCTCCATCCCGCACCGGGCGGTCCGCGTCCCGGGCGGTCTGCTTGCCGTCCTGGATCCGTTGTACACAGAAGGTACACTTTTCCATCACCCCGGCGCTGCGACTGGTGACGTCTGGGTTTAGCTGCAACTCCAGCGGTGCGTCGAAGCCCGGGGTGAACCAGTTGAAGCGGCGGACCTTGTACGGACAGTTGTTCGAGCAGTAGCGGGTGCCGACGCACCGGTTGTACACCTGCGCGTTTAGCCCTTCTTCCGTGTGATAAGTCGCAAACACCGGACAGACCGTCTCACAGGGTGCATGGTCGCAGTGCTGGCACAACATCGGCAGGAACCGGGTGTCTGGGCCTGCCTGCCCCTCACCCGGCTCGACGAACCGCTCGATTCGGAGCCACGACATCGTGCGGCCGCGCCGCATCTGGTCGGCGCCCACCACCGGCACGTTGTTCTCGGCGTAGCAGGCGGCCACACAGGCGTTGCACCCGTTGCAGGCATCGAGGTCGATCGCCATGCCCCAGCGGTGCACCGGGTGGTCGTGCTCCGCGTGTAGGCTGAACTGGGGCGCCTCGGGGCGCACCTGGCCGGCCGCTAGCGCCGCCAGTGACACCGATTGGGCCAGCTCACGGTCCTGCTGGTCGAAGGTGCGTTGCAGCCGCGGAATCGGACGATCGAGCTCGCGCGGAGTGATGTCGACGCCGGTGCCAAGCCATCGCACGCCGCCGGAGGCCGGTTCCGGTTCGGCATCGAGCAGGGCGATCGGATTCACCCCGCGTCCAGTGGCGTACCGTCCGAAGTTGGTGTGCCCCTGTCCGATACCGATCGCCACCACTCCGTCGACCAGTTGTGGGTTGATGATGACGCTCGCATCCACCTGACCATGGTCGGACTCGATCGCAACCAGCTGGCCCTCCCTGGCCCCAAGGGCGCGCGCCGTGTCAGGGGTCATCTCAACCCCGGAGCCCCAGGTCGTCTTGAGCAGCGGCTCCGGGATTTCCTGGAGCCACGGACGGTTGGCGCTCCGGCCGTCGAAGAAGTGCAGGGACGGATAGGTAATCAGGGTGTAGCGTCGACCAGAAGCCGAAGGGGCCAGCTGCCCCAGCAGGTCGGTTTCGAAGACCTCGGGGGAGACCTCGACCGCGACTGGCTCGACCGGGAGGGTCACCCCGCCGCGCCGCAACGCATCGGCCCAGTAGGTTTCAAAATCCGACGTCCCGGGCTCGCCCGTCTCGGGATCCGGTGCCGGTGCCGGTTGCTTCCGCTCCCACTCGTTGCGCAGGAAGCGGTAGAAGTCACGTGGCGGCAGGCTGGCGGCCGCTTCGTCGCCAAGCGCCCGGCCCACCTCGATCAGGAGGTCCCCGGCGTGTCGGGTGTCGAACACCGGCTGCATCACAGGCTGGATCAAGCCGTGGACACCCTGACGCGGAAGGTTGTCGCCCCACGATTCGAGCACGGTATGAGTCGGCAGGAGGAGATTTGCCAGCGCGGTCGTTTCGTCTGGCAGGCTCGACAGGCTGGCGACGAACGGGACCTTGGCCAGCGCGCCGCCGAAGTCGGCTGCGCCAGGCATCGTGAAGACCGGGTTGACGCCGTGGATGATCGCAAGCTCGATTTCGCCCGACCGCATCGCGTCGGCCAGCTCCCTCGTTTGGGCGTAGGTCGCCGTCGACCCGAGCGTGGAGGCTGAGGCGAAGTCGACCGTCGTTCCGATGTTACCGGCGACGTAATTCAGCAGCGTGACGGCCACCTGCGCTGCGGTCGCGTTCGATCCCGAGACCCCAACCCCACCGCCGACCGCGAGCGTTCGGCCTGGCCCCAGTGCCGGGTCCGAGAACGCGAGGGCCAGCTCTCGGATCGTGGAGGCGGAGAGCCCGGTCGTGCGGGCCACCTGCTCGGGCGCCGCGCCGGCCACGAGCCCCGCGATCTGCCCAAGCACCTCGTCCGGGACGCCCTGCGCCCGCCGTTCGTCAACGATCGTCCGCAACATCGCCGCGGCGACCAATCCCTCGGTCTCGGGGCGTACCCCATGCCACACGTCGGCGTTCGCGCCGGTCATCGAGAGCCGCGGCTCGACCTGGACGAACCGGGCCTTGTCACCGTTGCGGACGCGGCGCTGGCTGGCATGGTCGCGGGCGTAGCCGACCGGCGAGCCGAACGTCTCGAGGAAATCGGCGCCGAACGATACCAGCAGGTCGGCGCGCGCGAAGTCGTAGTGCGGCAGGTCCGCGCGTCCAAAGACTCGCGCGTTGGCACGGCGGATTGCTTCGTAGGCGAACGGCTCGTACGACAGCCAGCGCGCGCCGCCCACGGCGTCCACCCAGGCGGAAACCAGCGTCGCCATCGTGCCAGTTAGCGGCTGGGTGATGAGGGCTATTCGGTCGCCGCGGCCGGCGTCACGCAGTGTCTGCAGGCGGTCGACCAGCTCCCGCTGCCCTTCCGCCCAGGTCACCGGTTCGAGCACGCTTCGGCCGGCCACTCCGTCTGTAACCCGGCGGCGGTGCGGTCCGGCGATCCGGTCCGGGTTGTAGAGCCCTTGCAATGACGCCTGGCCCCGGATACACAGCCCGCCTCGGTTGACCGGGTGTTCCGGGTTACCCTCCACCTTGACCGCGCGGCCCTCGCGGGTGCGCACCAGGGTGCCGCAGCCGGCTGGACACTCGGTGCACACGCTCGTGTACCAGGTGGCAACCCCGGGGACGACGTCCTCGGGTGGGATCACGAACGGGATGATTGTCTCCGGTGGCACGGGCGAGCAGGCCGCGACGACCGCCGCCGGGCCAGCGCTCCCCAGTACTTTGAGAAACCTCCGGCGCCCGATCACCTCGATCAGTGATGAATGGTCCTGCTTCACCGAACCTCCCCCTTGTACCAGGACTCTGTCGCTGTCACACCAGCGTGGCCGGGCCTGGACCCGCAATGGCCGTGCACACCAACACGCACGTACCCTACTACTGGCATCTTCAATGGCGGCATTCGGACGCCGATGTATCCCGCTCCGCGGCGTTACTCTTCGGTCGAAGGCTATCTGGCATGCGCCTTCATCGCGGCTGGTGGGTCTGTGCCCACATGCCATCGGCACGTCAGCGTCACGACGAACACCAGTGCTTCAGTAGTGACACGCCAGACAATCCCGGGTCACATTATTTTCCCGGTGACAGCTCACACACCAGCCCATGCTGAGCGACTCGACCTGGACAGCGGCTTCCATTTGCTCGACGAGGCCGTGACAATCCGCGCAAGCCACCTCAGCTCGGATGTGCGGCCTGTGCGTGAATCGCACATGGTCCGGGAGGTCGTGCACCCGCACCCAGGGAATCGGCTCCTCGTTGTCCCAATATTCGAGCAGTTTCAGGATCTCCGGTTGCTCGTTCAGCACCACGCGATGACAGCCGACACAGCGCTGCACCGACGGGATCCCGGCGACCGGTCCTCGGCGCGCGTAGGCATGACAGAACTGACAGTCGATGCCGATCTCACCGGCGTGGTGTGCGTGACTGAAAGCGATCGGCTGTGCGGCGGGGTCGGTCGGGCCCGCCGCGGCCCCGGTCGGCGCGTCGCCAGCCGCCGGCAAGTCCGGTGCCTGCGCCTGGGCGCCGAAGACCGCGAGCGCCACGGCGCCGACACAGATCACGATTGCCACAAGCAGCGTGAGGCGGGTCGGTCGGACGTTCGTCTGGTGCACGCGCATCTCGTTTCGTGGATCGTCGGCATCCGTTCCCGTGCGCCGTGAAGAAGGTGGGCACCGTCGTGAAGACGAGCCCCGAATGATACCGAACCAAGCCCCCCCTCGCCAAGACATACCTACGACTGGCTGACCTCGATGCCAGCGTGCGGACCCCCAGCGGTCCTCGACGAGCCCGTGTTGAAGCCCCGCGTCGCACCGGGACGGGCGCTCCGTTAGCCTGAGGTGGCGCGACGAGGGAGAATACTGGGTATGTGCAACCGAGGAGCAACGCTGCTCAGGCGGGCCTCATCACCGGTCGAAGGCTGCAGGGCTATTGCCATTGGCTCCTAGCCTGGGGAGTAGCCGACGAATGGAGGTGTTTCTGGTCCCGGTTGGGGTGACCTGCTACAAACTCTATTGCGAGCCGAGCGAGGTCGACCAATCACCGCCCATCGGTGTTGTGGGGCGCGTGCTCCGTCGCTTCCGGGAGGCCGGGGCGGCCGAGCAGGAAGCGGGGTGTGACCGGCGCGCCGGGGTTGGGTGCACACCGCACGGCTGGACGGCGCGCGTTCGCGCCGGGCTCGTGCGCGGTATGGCGGAGTGGGTCGCCGAGCAGCGGCTGCTGTGGCATCTGGATCACCAGGAGGCCGCCGTTCTGGTGTATCCGGAGGACCTCGATCCCGATCGGGCGATGTCGATCGCACGCGCCACCTTGCACGGCGACATCGACCATCATCGATTTTGGATGGTGATCGATGGCCTCGGGGTGCTCGTGTTTGGGCCACTGTTCTTCTTCGTGCCGGGGCCCAACCTCATCTCCTGGTATTTCGCCGTCAAGATGACCGGTCACTGGCTGGCGTTCCGCGGTGCGCGCCGTGGGGTTTCCGGAGTCGAGTGGTCTACGCGGGCCAGCGCGGCACTGGCGGCGGTGCGGCTGGCGCTGGCGCTGCCACCGGGCGGCCGCCGTACCCGGCTCCGCGAACTCTCGCGAGAGCTGCACCTCCAGCAGCTGGCCACGTTCGTCGAGCGCTTGGTCCCCCCGTTCTAGCGGCGTTCCGGCTCAAAAGCCCGTCCGACGTCTCGGGGACCCGTTGTTCCGTGCCCGAGCCGTGTCGGACTTAGCGCATATCCCGCAGGAGGTCGATGACCGCGCCGACGGTGTGTCCAAGCTCATGGGTTATCTGCATCCCGGTCGGCACGTCACCAGCGTGCCCCTCCCGCGTGGTCTCACCCTCCATGGCGCTAAGCATGCGCAGGTTAGCCCCTTCCATCCCTATCGTGAAGCTGTGGGCTATCAGTCCATGGAGATTGGTGCAGCCGCATGGTCGGATCCACCGATGGCTGCGGCTGCAGGGTCGAGGCGTTACATCCCGCGGTGACGGCCAACGCCACTAGCATCGACACGCCTCGGGACGCCTGTCGTCGTGGATCATCTTGGAATATGGACCCTCTCTGATGTGGAACGACTCGCTATCAGCCCGCATTGCACGCCGCTCCGCTGTTCTCGCGAGTATGACGGCGTCTCCGGCCGTGCCAACCTTCCCGGGCGCAGAGCATCCCCCGGTTCTTCCGCTGCACTTGTCTCGCAAGGCGTTTGCCAGCGCGGGCGGCAGGTTCGTCGAGACTTGGTATCAGCCTGGCCTGGCAAAACGGTGGATGTGGGGATGCGGTCGATGAGACGGTCGAGCCATCCGCGGGCTCCAGGCCGTGGTTGTCCGCAGTGTGGCAAAGTATTTCGCGCCCGCTCGCCGTCACGGACACCCCGTCGTTGAGGTCTTTCGTGGCCGGCGTCGTTCCACGAATCACCTGTACGGGACGCCAGTATTCTGTGCCGCCTCGTATCGGCGTTGCTTCGGGCGACGAATGTTTGGGCTCCTCGCGGTCGACCTCGACGCTGTCGGGCAGCCCGCTGCCGCGTGCTATACTGCGCCGTCTTGAAGCTCCGTGAAGTGGCGGCCCGCCTCGAGTGCCGGCTTGAGGGCGACGGCGAGGTTGATGTCTGCCGTGTGGCCGGGATCGACACCGCGCAGGCCGGCGACCTCACCTTCTTTGTAAATCTCCGATACGCGGCGGCGTTGCGTTCGACCCTGGCAGCGGCGGTGATTCTGGCCAACGACGCCGAGGCGGCGCCCTGTCCGATGCTGCGAACCGAGACGCCGTATCTGGCGTTTGCCAACGCGGTCGCGCTGTTCGCCGACGAGGTCGTGCCAGTGGCAGGCGTCGACTCGGCGAGCAGTATCGCCGCCGATGCCAAACTAGGCGACGGGGTGTCGATCGGACCGTTCGTTACGATCGGTTCTGGGGCCAGCGTCGGGCCCCGGACGGTGATTCACCCGGGTGTGTACGTTGGCCCCGGCGCGACGATCGGCACCGACTGTGTCGTCCACTCGCACGTGGCGGTGCGCGAGCGGGTCGAGATTGGCGATCGGGTGGTGCTGCAGAACGCGGCCGTGATAGGCAGCGACGGTTACGGGTTCGCCCGGCGCCCTGACGGAACGTACCAGAAGATTCCGCAGGTGGGTGGCGTCGTCATCGAGGACGACGTCGAGATCGGCGCACATGTGGCGATCGATCGACCGGCGGTGGGTGAGACCCGGATCCAGGCCGGGGCGAAGATCGACAACCTGGTGCAGATCGGACACTCGGTCCGGGTCGGGCAAAACACCCTGCTGGCGGCGCAGGTCGGCATTGCCGGCAGCACGACCATCGAGGATGATGTCGTGCTGGCCGGACAGGTCGGTGTCAACGGGCACGTCACGGTCGGCAAGGGTACCCGGGCGACTGGGCAGACGGGGATCACCAACACCGTGCCGGCCGGGTCGTTTGTCTCTGGACTGCCGGCGGTTGACAACCGCGCCTGGCGCAAGTCAGCCACCTCGTTCAAGTTGCTCCCGGCCCTTCGCAAGCGGGTCGCCGCCCTCGAACGTCGCCTTGCCGAGCTCGAGGAAAAAACCTGAAGAGCGCGTGCAGGAGTCATGACAACCATGAGGGCTTTGCCGGTCCTGCAGACCGTTCCCGCCCCGAAGCCTACGACCTGCAGGCGTGAGTGCGTGTCGGGCCCGTCATTTCCGACACCGATGTCTCGTTCCGTCACGTTCGTCGCGATCGTCACCCTCGGCGTCGTTGCCTGGGTACCGCGTGCTGACGCACAGACCAGCAGCGGCGCCTCGACAACTCGTCAGACGGAGGCGGCGCTCGGGTTTTTGACCAGCTACCGTTTCCACCTCAACGCCTTGCGACTGATCTCGAGCGACGACAAATTCGTTTGGGACACCGATTTCGGCGGCGACTTGGACGTGTTCGACTTCCAGCATTTTCGGGGCAACTTGCTGTTGAATTTCGAGAGCATCGTGGGCGAGCAGATTCGGCCCGTCGATCCGAACCAGGGCAACTACACGATCGACCTCTCAACGTGGTGGCGGACCGGCGTGCCGGGTGGGGAGATGGGGGCCACCTTTCACCATGTCTCACGCCACTTGAGCGATCGCGACAAGGAGTTTGCGATCGCGTGGAACATGCTCGGCTTCCAGTACGCGGCACCGCTGCTGCTCCGCTCCTGGGTTCTCGATGTCGGGTTTCGTGTGCTCAAGACCGTCCGGCGGTCGTTCGTCGATTACAAGGGCGAAATCGGTGGGAGCGTCCAGGCCCGCCGAGTCGTGCACCCCAGGGTGTCACTGATTCTCGGAGGGGAGCTGGTCCTCGTGCCGGTAGACCGGAGCGATCGCGGACGCGACACGCAGGTCGGCGGACGCATCGAGATCGGGGCCCGTTTTCCAGGTGGCGCCGGGGCCGGAGAAGTGTTCATCGCCAGAGAACGGCGGATTGACGCGGATTCGTTCGACCTGGAGCCGACCACCTTCACGATGCTGGGGTTCCGGTTCCTCCATTAAGTTTATGTGGGGCTCCGCCCCACACCCCGGCCTCGGTCGCTCGCGGGGACGACCACGGGTCCGATCGGCACCCGCGAGGCGCGCATGTGCGCGCCGTGGCTGGCGCCGACGGTTCCGAACAAGGACACAGGGTTCGTGCGCGACCGGCTGGTTGAAGGTGTTGTCCGATGTTTTTCTCGGTGTGTGCCATAATTCGGCCATGCTCCGCGTGACGCCCGCCGTCCCTCCGTGCCGGCTGCGCTGGGTGGCCTGCCTTGGCGCGGTGGTCGGGATGGTCATCACGTCGACTGTGGTCGAGACCGCCGTTCGGCCGCCCAAGCTGGACTATCAGCTCCACACGCTGGATAACGGTCTGACGGTGATCTTGTCCGAGGATCACTCCACGCCGATCGTGCATCTGCAGCTCGTTTACCGGGTCGGTTCGAAGAACGAGCTTCCGGGACGAACCGGGTTCGCACACCTTTTTGAGCACATGATGTTCAAGGGGTCTCGCAACGTGCTGCCCGACTCGCATCTGACCCTGATCTCGCAGGTCGGTGGGGACGGAAACGCCTACACCACCGAAGACGCCACGACGTTCCTCGAGACGGTCCCTGCGCAGTATCTGCCACTGGTGCTGTGGCTCGAGGCCGACCGGATGGCGACCCTGCGGATCGACGAAGCGACGTTCGATGCGGAACGGCAGGTTGTCAAGGAAGAGCGCCGCTGGCGATATGAGGACACGCCGTTCGGGCTGCTGTCCGAGATCATGTACGACCAGGCCTTCTCGGTGCACCCCTACAAGCACACCGCGATCGGCAGCATGGAGGATCTTGAGGCGGCGTCGGTCGAGGACGTCCGGCGGTTCTTCGACACCTATTACGTGCCTGAAAATGCCACGCTCGTGCTGGTCGGCGATTTCGAATCGGCCGAGGCGCTCGACCTAGTGAAGCAATACTTCGACCGCGTGCCGGCCGCGAAGCAGCCCGTGCCCCGCGACATCCCGCGCGAGCCGTCTCAGAACGAGGAGCGGCGCGTGACGATCACCGAGAACGAGAACTGGCCGCTGCCAGCGGTGATCGTCGCACATCACATCACCTATGATGGGCACCCCGACGCCTACCCATTGCACATCGCGGCGAAGCTGCTGTCCGACGGGCAGAGCTCGCGGATCTTCCGGCGTCTGGTTTACGACGATCAGCTTGCTGTCTCGGCGTTTGGCCAGGGGCACATCATCGAGGACCCGAATCTGTTCTATGCCGTGTCGATCGTGCAGCCTGGGCGGACTTCCGAGGAGTCCGAGGCAGCGCTTATCGGCGAGTTCGACCGGTTAAAAACGGAGCTGATCAGCGAGCAGGAGCTGCAGCGGGCGAAGAACCAGTTCGCACGCGACTACGTGTTGGGCCGCGCCACCGTCGAGCAGAAGGCCTCGCATCTGTCGCACGCCGCGGTGATACACGACGACATCACCACGGCCGACGCTGAGTTCGACATCTTCATGAACATCACCAGGGAGGACGTGCGGCGGGTCGCCGAGACCTATTTTACCTCGGAGAACCGGCTGGTGCTGACGATCCGGCCGCCCGCGCCAGGGGGCCGCTCATTTCTGCCACCTGGAGGTGGGCAGTGAGGCGCGTGGCGGGCCGGGGTCTCCTCGTCTGTCTAACGCTGGCTGGGGCTGTGTCGGCGACGGCGCAGCCGGTGAACTGGCCACGGGAAAATCCCCCTTCGCCGTTGCCGGCGCGTGAGGTGATCTTCCCGCCCTACGAGGTTCGTACCCTCGCCAACGGGCTGCCGGTCGTGGTGGTAATGCATCACGAGCAACCGGCGGTCAACCTGCGGCTGATCCTCCGCGCTGGCGCGGCGTCCGACCCCCGGAGCAAGAACGGTGTGGCGGCGCTCATGGGGCAGCTGCTCGACCAGGGGACGACGAGCCGAACCGCCACCGAGATCGCCGAGACGGTCGACTCGATCGGCGGCATTATTAATGTGGGGGTCGGCACCGATTTGAGTTTCGTCAACGTCCTGGTGCTGAAGGACAGCTTCGAGTTCGCCGCCGATCTGCTGGCCGACGTGGTACGTAACCCATTGTTCGCCCCGGCCGAGATCGAGCGCCAGCGCCAGCAGGTGCTCTCTGGGCTCCAGGTCAGCTACGACGATCCGGCGTATCTGGCTGGGGTCGTGTTCGGGCGGCTCGTCTACGGGTTCCACCCCTACGGGATGCCGCATAACGGCACACCGGAATCGGTCCCTGGGCTAACGCGTGACGACCTGCGGGCGTTCCACGACACCCACTTCGCGCCCAACAACGCGCTGCTCGCGGTCGTGGGCGACGTCGACGCCGAGGCAGCGTTCGCGGCCGTCGAACGGGTGTTTGGTGACTGGGAGCGTAAGACGCTGCCGCCGCCGCCGAGTGCCGAGATGCCGCCTCCGACCCGCCGGGTCATCGTGATCGACAAGCCGGGGTCCGTGCAGACCGCGATCCGCGTCGGGCAGGTTGGGCTCCAGCGCACCAGTCCGGACTACCTCACCTACGACGTGGCGATCAAGATACTTGGCGGCGAAGGCGGCAACCGACTGGGCAGCGTCCTGCGCATCGAGCGGTCACTGACCTATGCCGCCTCTGCCGAGATGGCCAGCCGCCGGTTTGGCGGCGACTTCATGGCCAAGACGGACACGCGGTCGGACGCTACCGCCGAGGCGCTACGGTTGATAGTGGACGAGGTGGCCCGCCTACGGCGCGAGCGGGTGAGCCGCCGCGAGCTGCGGAACGCCCAGGCGTATCTGGCCGGCAGCTTCCCGTTGACCCTCGAGACTCCGAACGCCATCGCCGCGCAGGTGCTCGAGTCGCTGCTCTACGGGCTCGACCTGGACGACCTTCCGACCTATCCGGATCGGATCGACGCCGTTACTGTCAACGACATCCAGCGTGTGTCCCGCGCGTATCTACAGCCGCAGCGGCTGTCGATCGTGCTCGTTGGGGAGGCCTCGGCTTTCCTGGACGATCTTCCTGGTGTTGGGTTTGACACCGTCGAGGTGCTGTCGGTCGACGAGCTGGATCTGATGAGCGCCGACCTCCGTCGCTCATCCACCGACGACGGCAACCCCCGTCCCTGACCCGCGCTCTTCGCCGACCCAGAGCGGATCGGGATCAGTCAGCGCGCGCTCAGCCACTACCTTGCCAAGCATCGAATCGGCTGAGAGTGGAGCCTTGGGGTATTTGTGACCGAGGAGCAACGCCGTTCAGACGGGATGCAGTTCCGGTCGAATGCAGCGGGGCGTTCACCACGGGATCCTAGGGTGATGCTCTCGTGCGGCGAGCCGTCAGGCGACCTCTACGCCGGTGCGTTGACCGCCGAGATCCGTCGGCTGGACCCGACGGCCGAGGTCTATGGTCTTGGCGGCGAGCGACTGAGGGCGGCTGGTGGTCGGCTAGAGGCGGAGTATGGAGGTCTGGCGGTCACCGGGCTGGCCGAGGCGCTGCCGGCGCTGCCAAGGTCATGGGCGACCTATCGCCATCTGCTGGCGGTGGCGCGGGCCGAGCGTCCAGACGTGTTCGTCGCCGTCGACTTTCCCGATTTCAATTTCCGGCTCGGCGCGTCGATCGCGGGGCTCGGCGTTCCGGTCGTCTACTACATCAGCCCGCAGGTCTGGGCGTGGCGGCTCGGCCGGCTCCGGACGATGAAGCGTTTCGTGACCCGCGCGCTGGTCATCTTCCCGTTCGAGGAGGCGCTGTATCGGGAGGCGGGCATTTCGGTCGCGTTCGTCGGGCACCCGCTACTCGATCTGGCGAAGCCGGCGCTTGGCCGGGATGCCTTCCGGCGCGAGCATCGATTGGATCCCGATGCGCCGACTGTAGCGGTGTTGCCGGGGAGTCGGCCAAATGAGCTGCGCGCGATTTTGCCGGATCTGGTCGGGGCGGCCACGCGCATCGCGCGGGAGCTGCCGTCCGTCCAGATCGTGGTGGCCCGAGCGCCACACCTGTCCGACGCGCTGTTCGAGCCGCTCGGCGCGCTGACGGGTGTGACTTCACGCGCCCCCTGCGTCGTCGAGGCGCAGACCGACGACGTGCTCGTCGCCGCCGATGTCGTGCTTGCCGCGTCCGGCACGGCCACCATCCAAACCGCGGTCCACGAGCGGCCGATGGTCGTGGTCTATCGGTTGTCGCCCCTGACCTATTGGCTGGGCCGCCGGTTCGTGCACGTGGACGCGTTCGGGATGGTGAACCTGGTCGCTGGGAAGAAGGTCGTACCGGAGTTCCTGCAGGAGGCGTTCACGCCGGAGGCGGTCGCCGCCGAGGCGGTGCGGTTTCTTATCGACGAGACGCATGCGACCCGAACGCGGGAGGCGTTGCGGGCCGTACGCGAGAAGCTGGGTGGCCCCGGTGCCAGCCGCCGGGCCGCCGAGCAGGTGCTCGAGGTGGCCCGCGCGAGCCTGGTTCGGTAGCTAGGCCCTTCCGGTCAGAACCCGAATAACTCTTCATCAGATGATCCATCTTTAGCCACTTCCGTCAGGGTTTTCAGCGGCCGTCCATCGTGGGTCCGCTCCGCCACGAAAGCGTACGCCCACACGTGGTGGCGATACGCGGGCCGGCGGCGGATGCACGAGCCG
>Ga0310121_10000050_pt1 | contig 105705 bp, 104 predicted proteins | sample CB27_Tmax_986_MG_FD_203504 | JGI IMG/M metagenome (GOLD analysis project Ga0310121, IMG submission 203504) | Marine microbial communities from Western Arctic Ocean, Canada - CB27_Tmax_986 | ecosystem: Environmental > Aquatic > Marine > Oceanic | place: Canada: Western Arctic Ocean | collected... | reverse complement strand
GTCTGTCGTGGAAGCTGGGAGCTAGTTTTTTTGCGCTCCCACGAGATGCATTCGGGATGCAATCGGTTCTAGAGGGCCATGAAAGCCGTGGTTCAATAGTTCCTAAAGCATTTTTATAAAACGCTTTACACTAAAGCTGGCGAACGGACTCGAACCGTTAACCTGCTGCTTACAAGGCAGCTGCTCTACCAGTTGAGCTACGCCAGCGAATGTCGGGACCAAGGCCTCTGTACCCGAATCTAGCTACCCGAGTCCATCTGCCAGAGTCTAGCTACCCGGCCCCAGACCTCAAGGTCACCTGACCCGCTTCCAGCGCGTGCCACCCGCGGAATCCTCCAGCACGATGCCGCGCTCAGCCAACTCGTCCCGGATAGCATCCGCGCGGGCGAAGTCCCGGCCCGCCCGGGCGGCCTTGCGCTCGGCGATGAGCAACTCGATCTCGGTCGCGAAGTCATCATCCACTCCGAGGCCCGCACGCGCCACGCTGAGAAGCCCCATCACCTCGTCCATCGATGCGAGCGCCTTTCGCGACGCTTCGAGGTCGGACTCAGAGATGTCCGTAGCGGCATCCAACTCCCCATTCACGCGGTTCACGAAGACGAACAAGGCGGCGAGCGCCTCGGCTGAGTTGAGGTCGTCCTCGAGAGCCGCGCGAAACGCCTCGATAGCTTCATTGGCCAGACGAGCCAACGGCCCTTCGCTCGCTGCCTCCGCTGCGTCGACCGCATCCACGCGATCCTCCCCACCCGCCCCGACGGTCTCCTCCAACCGCGCCTCGAAGTCGAGGAGGCGCTGCACGGCCGCGGCGGAAGCCGCGAGACCGTCTCGCGTGAAGTTCAGCTCCCGCCGGTACTGGGCGCCGAGCAATTGATGACGGATGGCGGCAGGACTCAGCCCCTCTTCGAGCAGTTGGTGAACCGTAATGGTGTTGCCGAGCGACTTGGACATCTTCTCGCCCTCGACGACCAGATGCTTCACGTGGACCCAGTGGCGCACGAACGGCTTGCCGGTTACGCCCTCAGATTGGGCGATCTCATTCTCGTGATGGGGAAACACCAGGTCTTCGCCGCCCATATGGATGTCCAGCGTCTCCCCCAGCTCAGTGATGCTCATGACTGAGCACTCCAGATGCCAGCCGGGCCGTCCTCTTCCCCACGGAGAATCCCAAGCGGCGCCCACCGCCTCGTCCACAGGCTTGGCCGCCTTCCATAGGGCGAAGTCGCGGACATTTTCCTTCTCGTACTCGTCGTCCTGCACGCGCGCACCTAGACGGGTGGATTCGGGGTCCAGACCCTTGAGGCGGCCGTACGCGGGGAACGCCCCGATCGAGAAATAGACCGACCCGTCCTCCGCCGAATAGGCGAGTCCCTTCTCCTCCAGCCGCTCGACCCACGACACCATCTGGGGGACGTACCCAGTGGCCAAGGGATAGCTACGAGCCGGAAGAATCCCGAGGGCTCGCGCGTCCGCCAGAATGTCCTCGCTGAATGGCGCCGTATACTCCCGCACGTCCTTCCCTGCCTCGGCCGCACGATCGATGGTCTTGTCGTCCACGTCCGTGAAATTCATGACGAAGTCCACGTCGTAGCCGGCCCACTTCAGGTAACGGTGCAATAGATCGTAGGCCAGAAAGCTCCGGTAGTTGCCGATGTGTGCGTGGTCGTACACGGTGGGGCCGCAGGCGTAGAGCCGGACGCGGGGCGGATCGGCCGGCTCGAAATCCCTCACTGAGCGGGTCAACGTGTCGTAAAGTTTCAGGGCCATGTAGTCGCGAGCGTCAGCGTTGGTCAGGGTGGCGTGGGGCTGGCCGGGGTTGAGCGCCCCGCCAGTAGGGCCCGATACGATGACGTCAAAGCCGCGTCTGGGGAAGAACCCGAAGTTCAGCCACCCGCCAAACGCCATCCTCGTATACGAACGCCACGAATACGGTTCGCGTGACCATCTCAGACATCCCCCGGATCCTCGACTCCCAGAGGATTTCTGCAAATCCCCGTGGGGGCTCACCACCCACCTCGCTGGTCCGGGACACGCGCGCCGACTGGGCCTCACGGTTTTCCAGGTATTCCCGAATGGAGGTGCCAGCGCGCTGAGGAGAGAGAGCACTGAGAGGCCGCGCCTCCCATTGAATGCTCGCTCCACCCAGGGAAACACGACTCTGGAGCTGGGACACGTCACCGGCGGCCCACTGTGCTGCGAATCGGGCGGCGGCCTCTTCGAGGCTTTGTCCGAGGCCCTCGGTGGGCACACCGGCACTGACCACGAGGCCGACAATTCCTAGGGCCAGGGTGCGCGGGAGACGTGCGGGCAGCGCCCTCACAGCCGCACGCTCGTCACGATCGCAGCACTCATGCCGACAGAACCGCGCTTGGGCCGGCGGACTGTGCGCAAACCTGTCTCAGCGCCTCGACCGGGTCGAGCGCTTGGGTCACGGATCGCCCGACCACCAGGTAGTCGGCGCCTGATGCCACCGCCTGGGCCGGCGTCGAGACACGGGCCTGGTCGTGCGCATCGTCCCCGGCAAGGCGGATCCCGGGCGTGACCACCACCAGAGCGGATCCTACGGCCTCCTTGATCGAAGCCGCCTCCTGCACGGACGCTACCACGCCCCCGACGCCGGACTCCTGCGCGAGCCGCGCCAAGCGCACGACCTCATCCTCGATCAAGTCGACCTCACGGCCCCAAGAGTCCGCCACGTCGGAGGCTGTCAGCGACGTCAGCACGGTGACTCCCAGAAGCGTGAGATCGGTCCCCGCTGCCTCGGCAGCCGCCTCCATCATGGGACGTCCCCCCGTCGTATGGAGCGTCAAGAAATCGACGTCGAGATCGCGGGCACGAGCGACGGCCCGCGCCACCGTGCTGGGGATATCGTGCAGCTTGAGGTCGAGGAAGATGCGTTTGTCCCTCGTGGCGAGCGCTTCGACGACGGAGGGGCCCTCTCGGGTGAAGAGCTCGAGCCCCACCTTGTAGAAGTCGGTCTCGTCGCTGAGGGAATCCACCAGCCCCATGGCTTCGTCGAGGGTCGGAACGTCGAGCGCGATGATCACTTGAGCCATGTCAGGCTGGCCCTCCTGAAACGCTCACGGGGCGATCCGCTCCCTCGTATACTCCGATCAAGTCCTGAATGCTCTCGACTCCCATTTTGTCTCCGTACCGGGCGATGCCCTTTGCCACCCGCTGGGCCGTCCTCGGGTCGGCGAAGGTGGCCGTACCGACCTGAACCAGCGATGCGCCCGCCAAAAGATACTGGAGAGCGTCCCCGGCGTCCGTGATTCCACCGACTCCGACGAGAGGAAGCGACGTGCACGCCCGGGCCCGATGTACGGCGTGCACACCCACGGCGCGCAAGGCCGGTCCGGACAGACCGCCCGCGCCCGCGCAGAGGGCTGCGCTCCGCGTGGTGATGTCGATGACCAAGCCCGGCATCGTGTTCACGAGGGTAAGTCCGTCCGCGCCGGCGTCCTCCGCCGCCTCCGCAACCGGCCCGATGTCGGGGACGTTGGGGGCGAGTTTCACGAGGAGCGGGCGATCGGTCAGCCTGCGGGCCCCTTCGACAACACCTCTGAGCGCCTCAGGATCGAGGGCCAAGGGAAGCCCACTGAGACGAGCGTCGTTGGGGCAGGAAAGGTTGAGCTCGTACCCCAGAAAACCGCCGACCGACTCGAGCCCCTCGACGATGCGCCAGTACTCGTCCGGTATGTGGCCGGCCACGCTCACGAACACCTGGATGCCCGAGAGGTGCTCCCTCATCCAGGGGAGCTTCTCCGAGCACACGCGCTCCAAACCTGGGTTCGCCAGACCGACTGAGTTCAGCATCGCGTTTCCCACCTCCACGACGCGGGGTGCCGGATTACCCAGCCGAGACTCCAGCGTCACCGATTTCGTTACGATGCCGCCCACAGCCTCGAGGTCGAGGGCATCGCTGAGTTCCTCGCCGAATCCACAGGTTCCGGCGGCCAGAAGCACCGGGTTGTGAAAAGTCGCTCCGAACAGGGTCTGGCTCAGTCGCATCGTCATCTAGAAGGATGATCGGAAGGGGGGCGGGTCGCCGTCACTCTTCCGGCACGCCCGCGAGTTGCCGCCGGGCTGAAAGCTGCTCGTCGACGCGCTCCAGGAGCTGGTCGAGCGTATCCTGAAGCCGGGACTCCAAGTCCCCCAATTCAGGCCCAAAATCACCAGTAAGAGCATAGCGAACGTAGGCATCCTCGGGCAGTGCCTCGAGCCGGCGGTCGAGCCACTTTCGTTCGGCCGGATCCGACGTCAGTTCACCGGAAGCGAGGAGCGCCTTCCCGGACCACGGCGCGCCGGGCACGGCGGTCGCGTAAGCCCTAAAGAGTGCCGCCGAAAGCCGTGCGGCCGCCAAGACATCTCGGGAGATCTCTGCAGCGGCGATCAGCGCGACAGGTTCCTCCTCAAGCCCATACTCGGTGAGAAGCTCCACTCGTCCGATCACGTTCAATATGGCTTGAGCATCTTCGGAGGTCACCGCTGGAAAAAGCACAGTTCCAAGCTGCGCGAGCTGTTCCACGGTCTCCGTCTCGGCAAGGCTCCACTTCGCCAGCGTAACTCTGGCGCTCGAGGCACGCTCCCCCACGCCCGACCCAACCGAACGTGCGTCTTTCGTCGCGCGAACCTTATCGCCTGCCTCGTAGGCGAGCCAGGCGCGAGTCATCAACAGACGGTCCCGCGCATCTCGGGACCACGGCGCGCCTTCGGCATTGTCCAAAAGGATAACTGCGCTTCCCGGGCCCCATCGGTCCTCGAACCGCCGGACCAGAGAACTGATGGAGTCGCTGTACACTTGGGCCCGGCTCGTGACGATCAGCGCCTGGATTCCTTGATGGATGCGAGTCAGATCCGGCAGCGCAAATCCCCAAGCGACTCGCTCGAGGCCGGCCGGCACGACCTGGCCGCTATGTGCTTCTCCCGCCCGGTCCAGATCCCGCCACCCCTGCTCCACCATCCCCCGCTGGGAAAAGGCGCGTGCCCGCCAGAGATGGCCCTCCGCTCGGTAGGTCGGGTCGTCGATTTCGTCGAGCGCACCGTCGAGAAGAGCAAGGCCCCGGACCGTCTCTCCGACGGCCACTGCAAGGGCACCGCGGTAGAGGGCGGCCTGCCCCCTCACGTCGGAGTCGGTACTGATTTCGAGCACCCGTTCCAGCGCCTGGTTCGCATCCGGGATCGCTCCCAATCGAAGCTGGGACTTGGCGACGAGGAGCAGGGCATCATCGGCCCATCGGCCGTCCTCGTCGGCCTGGTACCCCTTGGTGGCCCTGGCGACGACCTCGTTGTAACGGGCCCGTCCTGCGGAGTCCTGGCCAGCCAAGCGCAAATTCTCAGCCTCTTGGTACAAGCCCTCCGCGTTATGGAGTGTGTTGTTGAAGATGCAACCCGCCAAGAACCCCGAACCCACCACCGCAAGGGCGACGACGTGTCTCGGGCGGCGAGTTCTCACCGTGGAAGGCCCTGAAGCGCCGCCCCCTGCCCTGGGGGGTACCGTTCGAAGAAATCCCGGACTCCCTGTGCGAGGGCCGCGGCGACCCCACGCTGGAACTCTCCTCGGGAAAGAACGCGTTCCTCTTCGCGGTTGGTGATGAATCCGACCTCCACCAAGACCGCCGGCATCAGAGCGTTGGTGATCACCGCGAACGGTCCCTGCTTGACGCCGCGGTTGGGGCCCGGGTGGACTTCCTCAAGCTCTGCCTGAATCCCTTCCGCCAGAAGCGAGGACCAATGCTGGTGGTCGAGCGTCCGGAGTTCCCGCATGATGAAAGTCATATCCAAATCCTCCACGTCACTCCCGCCCAGCTCGGCCTCCTGCTGGAGGGGGGCATTCTCCATCGCCGCCACCCGTCGCTCGTCCTCCGTGCGGGCCTCGGACAGAAAGTATGTCTCGAAGCCGCGAATCGCCGGGCTCGACGGGGAAGAGTTCACGTGAATGGATATGAACACGCCGGGTCGATCACCCTTCAACATTGTGGCCTGCGGACCCCGCTCCCAGAGCGGCACGAGCACGTCCCGGTCGCGCGTCAGATACACCTCGAGGTCCTCGTCGCTCCTGAGTTCCCGCTCCAGGTAGCGCCCGATGGCTAGTGCGATGTCCTTTTCGCGGCGGCCACCACCGCCGATGGTGCCGGGGTCTCTACCGCCGTGGCCCGGATCGATCACGACCACGCGTTTTTCAAGGTCCTGTGCCTCTTCCAAATCCTGCTGCAGCGTAGGTGCAGACGGGTTGTCCGTCGAGACCGGTTCGTCTGTGGCAGGGTCGTTACCAGAGCGGTCGACGTTCGCGATTCTTCCGCCCGCGGTTTCCACTGGAGAACCATCGGCACTTGCTCGCGGCCACAGGGACGGGTCGAGGACCTGGAGCGCCCCGTCGCCAGCCGAGAAGGCATAAGCCTCACTCGCACGGGCCGGAAGGAAGTCCACCACGAACTGGAGCGGAATCTGAACGGAGCCGTCCCCCGAAAAAGGTGCGCTCACCAGTTGGAGCAGGTCCTGGTCCCAGTAGAAGAGAGGGCTATCCAACGAAAATTCCACCAAAGGTCCGTCGGAACCGAGTCGGGCGCGGAGCCGGGGCGCATCCACCTCGACCGCCCAACCCAGCCTACGCAGAGCCTCATGGGGCACGGTCGCATATCCGCGCGAGCGGCTGACGCTCAACGATAGAGATGAGTCATCCGGGCCGTGCACAACGAGAGCATCGCCCCTCTGAGCCGAAGCCGGGGTCGGCCCGCCGAGCGTCATCGCCAACGACGCCAAGATGCCGAGAACGCTCAGCAACCCAGATCCGCGACTCGCACGGAAGAAACCAGTGACGAACGAGGACGTGGCAACACGGATCATCGGTGCTTGCTCATGGCTCGTTTGGCCTCCCTGTCCTGAGTCTGCTTCTTCAGCTTTTCGCGCTTGTCGTACAGACGTCGTCCCCTCGCCACCCCAAGAAGCACCTTCACGTTCCCTTTCCGGAAATAGATCTCGAGAGGGATGAGGGTGAGTCCCTTCTCCTCTGTCTTACTCAACAAACGGCGAATCTCCTCGCGGTGCATGAGCAGTTTGCGCACACGATCAGGCTCCTCGTTGGCCCGATTCGCCTGTTCGTAGGGTGAAATGTGGAGGTTGTAGAGCCAGATTTCTCCCCCCACGACGCGGGCGAAGGCATCACGGAAGGCCAACTGACCGGCTCGAAGCGACTTCACCTCAGGTCCCTTGAGCACGATCCCGGCCTCATGGGTATCCAAAATCTCGTATTCGTGCTGAGCTTTTCGATTCCGCGCCACCAACTTGCGGCCGGTTTCGCCGCCACCATTCTGGTCGCTCAACAGTCCTCCAACATCACGCCGAGGCCCCGAAGGCAGTTCGAATCTGCACCTTGCGCGCTTTTCGCATGGTGTAAACCTGGGCGACTTCGCCGCTGAGGACAAACACTACCGACACGTAATAGATCCAGAACAAGAGCACGACTACAGTGGCGAGATTTCCGTAGGCGGAGCCGAAGTCGGCTACGGACGTCACATACCAGCCGAAGCCCCACTTCATCAACTCGTACGCGACGGTCATGCCGTTCGCCAAGTGATTCGCCGGGCGGGGACGTACCAATAGACGAGTGCGAACAGCGCCCAAGTCGACATGAACGCGAGCAGAGTGGCCAGTGCCCGCTCAGTCGATCCGAAAGGGCCCTCCGGGATACCCAGAAACTCAGTGCCCCATCCACCGACGGACTGGAGGACGACCGTGATGACCACGTTTGAGAGCAGCAAGACGCCCCCGAGCACGACCACCTGTAGATCGGAGATCTCGCGTAGGGCAATTCGGAGCGTGCCCACGAGTCTGGTGGAGAGCCAAAGAAACAGGGAGAATCCCACGATCGAGTACCCGGCGCGGCTGAGCACCAACCCGTTGATCCTCGACTCGATCTCGGCGAGGAGATCGATTTCACCGCCCATCGCCGGAATGTGGTTCTGCGGCACGCCAACCATGGCTTCGGAGGGATCGCCGAACCGGGCAGCAAGCACGTAACCCCACAGCCCGACCGCCAAGAGAACAAGGGGTACGATGGCGACTAGGAGGTTGTAACTGACCGCCCCCGCCATGAAGAAGATGTTGTCCTCGAGCGACTTCTGGTAGACGCGCGACCAGAACTCCCTGAGGCGAGCACGACGTGAACTGAGAGGGGATGCTACGGGGCCGGCGCTCACGAGCGACCCGACTCAATCACTATTCTCCGACGTCCTCCTCCGGGGAGGGCGTCTCGCCCACGGCCGCTTCCCTCGCCGCAGAGATCCCCGCCTTCGCAGCGGATTTGGAACGCTCGAGCTTGGCCTCGAGATCCGTACGGGCCTCCTCAGCCGCCACACGTCCCGACTCTACCGCGTCGCGCACCAACTCGACGCGAGACTCCACGCCCTCCCTGACGTTCTCCAACCGATCTTCGAGCGTGAGTTGGGCCTCGCGCATGCGTTCCTCAGCGGCGGCGCGGAGCTTCTGGGCACGGGCCCGTATCTCCTCCTGTGTCTCCTCTCCGGATTGTGGAGCGAAGAGCAGAGCCAGCCCAGCCCCGACCAACGCGCCGAGGCAGAACGACCCGAAACTCCCGCCACTATCCCGCTCGACGAGGATGTAAGGGAGGTCGTCTTGGTTACGCATGTTATGCACTCCTTCCACGGCGTCTGGAAGCGGGCCAACGCACCCGCAACCACTTTAAACATACCGCCGAGCAGAGTCGGATCACAGGGACAGAGTAGCTACCCCTTTCTGAGCCGCCAGCGGACGTCCGGATCCCAACCTTTCGGTGGATCATACCCCTCCCGACCCATCAACCCATAAGTGAGTTGCTTACCCAGTTCGACACCCGGTTGATCGAGCGGGTTCACGCCGTACAACGCTCCGGCGTAGAGGGTAGCCTTGGAGGTGAGCATGAAGAACTCGCCGAGCGTGGACGCGTCGAGGCTTTCCATCTCGAGCGTCATGTTCGCCCGGCCGCTCCGGCGGAGTGCCTCGGCGGTCGCCCGTCGTTCGGCATCCATGAGTTGACCCAGCGTATGTCCCCCGAGATAACCGATGGAGGGTAGCGAGGCACGATGCGTCCCGATGTCCATGTCTGGCCGTGACCCGGTGAGCGCGAGGAAGATGACGACTTTGTCCAGAGGCCCCTCCATGAACAGCTGGACCTGAGCATGCTGATCGGTGACCCCCACCGCCGGAAGCGGCGTCGGTCCGCTGTGGACGACGTTTCCGGAGAGATCGTGAGCCTTGCCGAGAGACTCGGCCCAGAGCTGCTGAAACCAGAACGAGAAGGACCGGAGGCGCTCCGAATAGGGCATCATCACGTGGATCGAGGCGCCCGCCTCGCTGTGAGCCGTGTGAAGCAACGTCGCCATGAGTCCCGCCAGGTTCTCTTGTAACACCGGCGTCTGACAGTACTCGTCGGACCGCGCGGCACCAGCGAGAAGTTCAGCCACATCCACGCCAGCGAGGGCGGCCGGAAAGAGACCCACCGACGAAAGCACGGAAAAACGGCCCCCGACGTTCTCCGGAATCGGCAAGGTCGCGATTCCCTCGGCATCGGCGATCGAGCGCAGGGCTCCGTTCTCCGGATCGGTGGTGAACACGAAATGCTCCCCCACCTTCTCGGTCCCCACCTCCTCGATCAGCAACCCCTCGATCACCAGGTAAAGTGCCATGGTCTCAGCGGTGGATCCCGACTTGCTGACGACGTTGAAGAGTGTACGGCGGAGATCGAGATGCGCGATCACGTCCGAGACGGCGTCCGGATCCACGTTGTCGAGGATGTACATCCGAGGCTTGCCCAACCGTTCCTCATCCGATCGCTCGTTCCACAAAGGTCCCAGCAGCGCGTCTCGCAGGGTCCGAACGCCCAAGGCGGAACCCCCGATGCCGATGATTACCAGATTCTCGAAACGCCCCTCGAGGTGATCGGCGAGATCCCGCGCCTGGACCGGCCCGTCGGAGTCGTACGGGAGCTCTAGAAATCCAATCTCACCGGAGCGACGAGACGACGCGACCGCTTCATGAGCCGCCCGGAAACGATCCGCCAGGTCCCCCGCGAGACGGTCCGGGTCGACGCCGTCCGCGCCGAGGCGCTCCATTACCATGTTCGAGAAGTCGAGCGTGATGGGGGTCATGAGATCTCGATACTCAGACCGTCGTACGCCGGCGTCACGTTTTCGGGGAGCTTATCCAACAATTCCTGGTGACGAACCCGATGCGTGAGGTGGACGAGATACGTGCGCTCCGCGCCCACGGTCCTCGCCGCTTCGACGGCTTCCTCGATGTTGAAATGGGTCGGATGCGGCCGACCGAACCACAGCGCATTGAGTACCAGGACGCTCACACCCTGCAGTGTTTCCAACGCAGCCTCCGGTAGTTCCTTCGCGTCGGTGACGTACCCCAGGGACCCGACGCGAAAGCCGTATACGTTGACCGGCCCGTGAGGCACCACCACTGGATCGAAGCGGTGGCCGAGGATCATCGTGGCCTCGTCGGGCCCGAACGGGTTGAGGCGCACACGGGGCTTGGTCGTCCCTTCGGGGGGTTGAAAATCGTCGTCGAAGATATACGAGAACCGGGTGCGAAAGAGCGCGTCGTACTCCTGTGGAACGAACGCAGGGATGTCGCGCCGCTGCTGAGCCGTGAAGGCGCGGAGATCGTCAATGCCGTGTAGGTGGTCCGCATGGCTGTGCGTATACCACACCGCATCGACGTTTTCGACGCCGGCGGCGAGCAACTGGAGTCGGAGTTCCGGTGGTGTATCGACCAGAACCGTGCCTTCATCCAACTCGAGCAACGCCCCGTGGCGCGTTCGCTTGTCACGGGCGTCCTCTGAGGTGCAGACGTCGCAATCGCACCCGACGACCGGCACACCGAAAGAGGTTCCTGTCCCGAGGAATGTGAGTTTCATAAGTCTCATACAGATAGACACGGAGGGTCCGTGGAAGCTGCCCCTGGCGGATCTGAAGAGCAAGGCTCTACCACGCACCGACCCCGATTCGCTTGCGCCCGGGCGTCTCCGGACCGAAGCTCCCGGCATCATGACAATCCGACTGATCTCAGAAGCGGCCTCTCTCTCTGAGTTGGACGAGGGCCTGACTGGAGAATCCCGGGTGGCTGTGGACCTCGAAGCCGCCGGGTTTCACCGGTATTCGGATCGGGTCTGCCTGCTTCAAGTGAGCTGCGGCGACCAGAACTTCGTCGTCGATACGCTCGCAGTCGATCCGTCAGACGTGCTCCGGGGCCCCTTGGAAAGCCCCGCCGTGACCGTCCTCCTTCACGGCGGAGATTACGACCTTCGACTCCTGGACCGAGACCTGGATCTACATCCCGTTAAGCTTTTCGACACGCAGACCGCGGCGGCGCTTCTGGGAGAGCCGTCTCTCGGGCTTGCGGCGCTCCTGGAAAAATACCTCGATGTCCACGTGTCCAAGAAGTACCAGCGCGCCGACTGGGCCAAGCGTCCTCTTCCAGACGAGATGCTGGACTATGCCGCGTCGGACACCCAGCATCTGCATGAATTGGCCGACCTCCTCACTGAGCGGTTGGAGGCGCTCGGGAGAATGTCCTGGGCAGAGGAGGAATCGACCCTCATGGAGGCGTTACGCTGGAACGCCGACGGCGACGTCGATCCCGTCACGAAGGTCAAGGGCATGCGAGACTTCGAACTCCGCGAAGTCGCTCTCCTCCGCGAAGCTTGGTTCTGGAGAGATGAGGTCGCCCGCGCCCGGGACCGCGCCCCTTTCCGGGTGGCCGGAGATCCGGCGCTCCTCGAAGTCGTGCGTGAGCGGCCGCGCGACGTTTCAGCCCTCAGACGCGTGGGTGGCTTTTCGCCCCAGCTCGCTGAGCGGTCGGGCAAGGAGTTACTCGACCGGCTCGAGCAGACCGACCGGCTCGACGACAGTCAGCTCGTGGGTTACCCCCGTGGTCCGACCGGCCCACGCCGGCCCACGCCTGAGTTGAAGGACATCGCCAACCGCCTCAAGGCTATTCGAAACGAAACGGCGGAGGCCCTGGGGATCGAGCGGGGGGTGCTCATGTCCAACACCGTAATCCTAGAGATCGCACGTGTGCATCCAACTTCTGTCGATGAACTCGAAGGAATCACAGGGGTGAGGCGGTGGCAAGCGGAGACATTGGCGGATCGGATCTTGGCAGCCCTCTAGGCCGCGTCCTCTTCTTTCCGCTTGCAATCTATGCAGTACCGCGCGTGCGGGAGCGCGTCGAGACGCTCGAACCCGACTTCGGAGCCACAGGTGTGGCAGCTACCGAAGGTCTTCGGGTCATTGTACATGCGCCGCAGCGCCTCCTCGAGCCGATAGATATACCGTCCCTCTTTGGTCGCGGAGAGGGCCGCCTTCTCGCGCTCCATCGCCTCGGTCCCCTGATCCGCCATGTGGTCCGTGTAAGCCGATAGATCGGAGTCCATCGACTCTCGATCAAGCTTGGCAATCCGGTCGAAGAGCCCCAACGCCTTGAGCGCCCTGGCCCGCTCGTCCATGAGCCGACCCTCGATGTGCTTGAGCTGCTTACTGGTCAACATCTGAATTCGTCACGGGTCCGAATGTGGAAGAGCGTCACCCAATCTCCCCAAGGCGAGGAAATTAATCGAATCTGAAAATGTCGTCTACATCAACGCAGGCTGAGTACTACGTCAAATGACGGATAAGCCGGCCGTCACCGGTTCGCCATCCTTGGGCTCAGGCCGACACGCCCGGGTTGGGGACCTGCTCGTGTGGGTCTAGGGAGCTTTCGTACCGAACGCAGAACCGAGCAGCCGCTCGCCCCAGCGGCAAAGACGAGGCAACCATGTTGGAGCGCACCTCTCACGTTCGACGGTCCGTCGCCGCCATTTCTCTGCCCTTAATGATGAGCGCGTGCATGAGCTGGACGTACCAGGAACCGACCAGTCTGCGGGACACGATATCCCGGAAGCAACCCGAAAGGATTCGACTGCGCACCCGCGACTCTGGGGTGCAATTCGAGATAGACGAGCCCCGGACCTCTGGGGAAGCGATCTCGGGACGGCAAGGAGGTGAAGAGGTGAGCATTCCCCTTGCCGAGGTCTCGGAGGCGGGCGTTCGCAAGTTCGACAAGTTCGAAACGGGGTTGGCCGTCATAGGGTTCGCAGGCCTCGTGGGCCTAGCGATCGCCATGGCCAATTACGAGACCCCGATAACAGTCTTCCGCTGGAGCGGGTGGTGCGACTTCTCATTATGTTAAGCACGTGAGTCGGAGGTGCAGATCCAGTGGGCTGGCCCGGGGTCGGGCGTCCAACACGGAGCGTCGCGAAGCCGAAGTGGAAACCATCGAATGCAGGCGCTGTGGGCCCGATAAGCCCCAGCTGGCCAGACCCCCGTTTCGGACGGAATTGGGGAACACCATCCAGGAACAAATCTGCTCCCAATGCTGGGCGGACTGGCTACAGCACCAAACGCTCCTCATTAATCACTACGGGCTCGACCCGCGTGAGGCCAAGGCCAAGAAGTTCTTGTACGGACAGATCGAGACCGTATTGCTCGGGGGCGGCGAGGGGGAACAGGTCGATACGTCCAAGCAGGGTGAGATCGAGTGGTGACCCTGCGCAGATTCTAGGGCCGCTGGGGTCGTCTCAGGGCACGACGAGAGCCTGGCACGCGTCGTCCCAATTCAGACGCACGAGCATGCCTCCGGCCCAGGATGCGCCGGGGCAGCGTGCGTCCAACTCGTCCAGTGCCTCCTGATGAACCAGCCCCGCGTTCTCCAACAAGACGTACTCCATTCCAGAGGCAGACCAGACCGCAAACTGCTCCGATGGAGTACCCCAGATGGGGCCGTCCCCAGCCAGCCGAAAACGGGCACTGGGCGCAACACGGCGGCCGGTGTGAACGGCCAGTGCCGCCCACAGTTCGGGGGCTCCCACCACGCCGTTTGGCGGCACGCGTTCCTCCACAGCCCCGCTGGCCCGTGCAAGCATGAGTTCCCTTACCCGGAGGGGCTCCACGTGACGACCACTTCGGAGGCCGATCACGTTCGCTGAGCCCAGTGCGAGAATCCAAACCAGACTCATGGCCCCGACCAGGACCGTAGCGGAACTCGGTCGCGCGCCCCTCACCAGGATCCCACGAATCAGCCGCTCAGCCTCGGGCCCGAACCCGGCACCATGACCATCCCGAGGATGGGGATGAGCGGCATCGCCAGACGGACCTCCTGATAGGGCCACAACCAGAGCATGCCCGTGAGGAGAGCGGCGGCCGTCAGCATGGGTGTCCACGTCTGGGCGGAGAGCCGGCGTACTCCGACGACGAGCACGCTGCAGGCAAGGCCCACCACCAAAACGGCGCCCCAACCCTGTGCGCCTGGAAAGAAGACCCCGATGATCCGGCCAGCCAGCGCAAGCGCCCGACCGACCATGACGCCTAGGTATCCGCTTCCCCCACCGGCCTGGATGGCGAACCAACTGGCATAGGGACTGAGTGTGTCACGTAGGGGGGCGGGAATCGTGGCTCCCGCGCGGCCCGACCAGATCAGCCATGGCGCCGAGATCACCAACGCCCCGGCGGCGCTCCGGACCGCCCACGCGGTCCGGCCCCGCAGCAGCAAGGCCAGCGGCACGGCGATCCCTACGGCCAGCCCCATGGTTCGGGTGTGATAGGCGAACGCGAACGCCGCCAGGAATTCCCCGAAACGACGCCATATGGGCTCAACCTCCAGGCAAGAGCCCGTCCAGAGTGCCGCAACCAGGGCGACCAGGAAGAGCGGCTCGGACAGAGGCACCAGGGCCAGTCGCCACAGATCGGGAAGCATCCAGAACAGAACGGCGGCAGTGACTGCACTCTGGGATGAGAAGTTCAGTGACCGGAGATAAGCCCCGAACAGCCCCCCACTCGATACGACGAATAACACATTGAAGAAAGACGCGAGCGTCCCCTGCCCCAACGCCTCGGGCACCAACCTCCACAGCAGGGCCAGGAAAAGAGGATAGAGGGGTGGGAACTTCGCTCCGGGCGGCGACCCAGCGACCTGCGAGTATCGGAGACCCTCGCCATCCGCGAGGGACTTGCTGAGTGGAGCAGATATGCACCGTCGTCATGCCACACACCGGTTGCCACGGCTGCCCAGACGAAGATCCCGATCACGCCCAAGCCCCCGGCCACGACCAGGGGAACGGGAAAGCCCGGCATCCGCTCTGAAGTCGGCCCGATGCCAGGCTCCTCTGGCACAATCGGGTCCCTCATCGGAAGGATGGAATCAGCCCTGCAAGACCACCTCAATGTCCACGAGCGCATCCTCGAGCGTCGCCTGATCGATCGTAAGTGGAGGCGCGAACCGAATGACCTGGTGGTGCGTCTCCTTGGCGAGAATCCTCTTGGCCTGAAGGGCCTCGCAGAAGGGCCTTGCAGTGCCGGACGACTCCTTGATCACGACGCCGATCATGAGACCACGCCCACGAACTTCCTCCACGTGAGGGGAACCGATCTCGCGGAGCCGACCCATGAGCCACGTGCCGAGCTCATCGGAGCGTTCCGAAAGTTTCTCATCGAGGATGACGCGTAGCGAAGCGCGGCCGATGGCCGCTCCCAGTGGATTTCCACCGAAGGTCGAGCCGTGGTCCCCGGGCTGGAAAACGTCCATGATTTCGGAGTCGGCGATGGCCGCCGAGACCGGGTAGACTCCACCGCCCAACGCCTTGCCCACGATGAGTACATCCGGCCGGACACTCTCCCAATCGCAGCAGAAGAGGCGCCCAGTCCTTCCGAGCCCCGTCTGGATCTCGTCCCCCATGAACGCGATGCGCCGCTCCCGGCAAATCTCGGCGGTCCGACGGAGATATCCATCCGCCGGCACGACCACACCGCCCTCGCCCTGGAGAGGCTCGACCAGGAATCCGACCGTGTTCTCGGTGACGGCCGCCTCGAATGCATCGGCATCGCCATAAGGGACAAGCACGAAGCCGGGCGTGAACGGGCCGAAACCCTCGCGGTACTGATCCTCAGATGAGAAGCCGACGATGGTCGTCGTCCGACCGTGGAAGTTGTTTTCGCAGACGACAATCTCAGCTTTGCCCTCAGGCACGCCCTTCACCTGGTAACCCCATTTCCGGACCGCCTTGATCGCGGTCTCGACGGCTTCGGCGCCCGTGTTCATCAGAAGAGCCTTCTCGTACCCGGTTGCTTCACAGAGCTCACGCACAAAAGGTCCCATCTGGTCGTTGTGAAACGCCCGCGACGTCAGCGTCAGCTTCGACATTTGCTCTTCGGCGGCCGCCATGATCGCCGGGTGACGGTGTCCCTGATTCAGGGCCGAATAGGCGGAAAGCATGTCGAGATAGCGGTTCCCGTCCACGTCCCAAACCCACGCGCCTTCCCCGCGCTCCAACACTACCGGAAGGGGCTTGTAGTTATAGGCACTGAACTGATCGGCCTCTGTGAGATAAAGATCGGTCTTCGATGCACTGGCCTGGGTCATGGCACTACTCGTGTGAGAAACGTGGTTACTAGAAGGCTGTTGAAGAGGTACAGTGGACCGCGTTGCGGATGCCACGGTCCTAGCTCCTAGGCGGAGCGACGACTAATAGCATTCGCCACGGCTAGGAACTCCAACAACGGAGATGGGGCCGTGCCACCGCAACCTTCAGCGTGTAAGTTTATGTCATAAATGGTGGAGGGCACGCTGTGCCTCTTCAACAGCCTTCTCCAGGGGGGGCAAAAAATGCTACGTCCGATCATGGTCGGAGCACTGGAAGTTTTCAAGGGCCCGGCGCGAGCGGCGACCCGCGAGAGGGTCACCGGTTACGGTATACGACCTCAGCCACCACGTCTCCGACCATGAGAAGCGTCTGGGCACTGGTGTTTTCCACGACGTCCCGGGGGGTGTGCCAGAAGCCGTTCCCCGGACCGTAGTCGAAGTCGATCACGTCGGCCACCGGAATGCCCGCTTGGTTGAACTGGACGTGATCGTCGACCACCCTCACGGTCCGGTCCATGGGAAAGAAACGGCGGTATCCGAGGTCGGCTGCAATGCCCCAAACTCGCTGAACCACCTGACCGGCACCCTCCATGGAGTAGGCCTCGACGGGAAAGCTGGGATCCGCATCGCCAACCATGTCGAGGAGGATGCCAAAGGCCGGTGGGTTCTCGCTCCCGATTCCCGCGACGTATTGCCGGGCGCCCAGAAACATGTCGTCGGTGGACGGTCCATAGTCTTCACCGTCGCTGAAGAGGAGCTCCACACCTCCGTCCGGGGCTTGCTCGTTGAACATTCGGGCCAACTCCAAGAGAATCGCCGTCCCCGAAGCACCGTCGTTGGCGCCCGGGACCGGCCGGTCCCGGTCGGACTGCTCTAGACTTTGGTCCGCCTTCGGCCGCGTGTCCCAGTGGGTAAGGAGGAGAACCCGGGAGCCATCCGCAGGCCCGAAGCGCGCGATCACGTTGGCCAGTTCGAGTTCGTGGCCCTCGCCGGTCACGTGCTTGAACCGGTCGAGAAATACGGTATCGGCGAGAGCACGCAGCTCAGTCTCCAACCACTCCAGTTGCTGGGTGTGGCCGGTCGACCCCGGCACGCGCGGCCCGAAGGCAACCTGTCTCTCGAGATCCCGGAAGGCACGGTCCCCGTCGAATGCCGGCCGCTCGACCCGGACTGTGACGGTGCTCCCTCCGGAATCACCGCCACCGCACGCCGCGACGGTAAGGGGTATCGCGCACACCAGCATCAGCCATCGCTTCACCGCGTCTCTCTCACACAGCCGGGGGATTTTCCATCTCCGCCGCCGCCTGGGCAGCATGTTCCTTCATCTTCAGGGTCATCGAGTAGAATCCGTTCCTTCGGTTGACCGACAGATGCTGCTCCAGCTCCAGTCGCTCGAAGAGCCCTTCCACGTCGGTCGAAAGGATCGCCTCCGGCGACTTGCCGTTGTACATCATCAACAGCACGGCGATCAGCCCTTTGACGATGTGTGCGTCGCTATCGGCCCGAAATACGACTTGGGACGGCTCGGAACCCTCGACCGTCACGAGCCAGACCTGACTCAGACATCCGGGAACCAGGTGCTCTTGATCCCTGAATTCCTCTGGGTACGGCTCTAGCTTGCGCCCAAGCTGTATGAGGTATCGATAGCGGTCCTCCGAAGAGCGCAACCTGTTGAAGCGTTCGGCGAATTCGTCGGGGGTCACGGATAGCGGCTGTCGTTAGAGGCTGTCAGGTGGCGGCGGTGGCGGGTCAGCCAGCCGCCGAACAGATCGATCCTGTGCTCAATGAGATCTCCTCCAGGGCGCGGAGGAGCTCCTCCGCTACGAACGGCTTTTGTCTGTTCCCGACCCCCTTCGGCTCTTGAAGGCTCGCTCACTTGAAATCTCCCTTTCTTCGGACCCTTTCCACAGCCTCAAGTGCCCGGAAACTCAAGTGGATACGAGACCGAACTCAAGAGGATTTTCGGTGCGCCTGATCGCGCGTCACCGATCTAAAATATCGGCAGGATTCTGGTCCCACGTAAACCCCGAAGGCAGGGAAAAGAACCGAGCCCGCACCGCCTCAAGCGACACGGACCCGGTCCAAAAGGGCTAGAAGAGCGATCGGGAAGGGGGGTCGGGCGCGGCCCGACCGCCCTCACCCACACTCGCTGTAACCGCAGATGTGGCACTTCACGCAACCCTCCTCGAACGAGAGTTGGCCGGCTCCACACTCAGGGCAGCTACCGAAGAAATTCGTCGCAGCCCCTCCACCCAAAGAGAGCTGCGCCTGAGCTCCACCTGGATCGACGGACACACCAAGAGGAAGTGTCTCCTGCACGCCTTCTTTCTCGGCCATGTACTGCTCAATGGCCTGGCCGATCGCGTCGGGTAGAGAGAGCACCTTGCTGGGACCCACCCCAACGGCGCGATCCGAGGAGATTCCCCGAAGTTGGTCTTTCACGGCTGAGACCGGAATTCCGGAACGGAGCGCCATGGATATGAGCCGCCCCACCGCCTCAGCATCCGCTGTCGCGGCGCCACCCGCCTTCCCCAGCGTACAGAAGACCTCGAAGGGGCGGCCGTTCACGTCCTCGTTGACGGTGACGTAACAGTCGCCGAGCGGGGAAATCATCTTGAAGGTGAGACCCCGCAGCATGGAGGGGCGCTGACGCTTGTGGCGAGCCGCAGCGGCGGTCAGATCCTCTTCGTATCGTTCGCCGTTGACTCGATCAAACTCCATCTGGAGCACATGGAGAGACTCCCGGGTGTCCGCGAGCATCTCCTCAAGAGCCGCGATGTCACGGCCCGCCTCGCCGTCGTATTCGGAAGATTTTCCGGTCTTTCCGGTCGACAACACCTGTCCGGCTCTCGACCCGTCGCGATACACCGTCACACCCTTGCAGTCGAGTTCGTACGCGAGCTGATAGATCTCCCGAACGTCTTCCTCGGTGGCTTGCGTCGGGAAGTTCGTGGTCTTGGAAATGGCGGAATCGGTGTGCTCCTGGAACGCCGCCTGCATGCGAACGTGCCACTCTGGGGAGATGTCGTGCGCCGTCTTGAAGACGGTCTGTACCTCCACCGGGACCTCGGGGAAGTGAATGTGACCCTCCTCAGCGATACGGGACATGAGCTCCTCAGAGTACCACCCTTCTGCCTGAGCGCGGGCCACGAAGGCAGGGTTCACATCAGGCATCATCGCGCCCGCCTGGTTGCGCATGAAAGCGACGGCGAAGATCGGCTCGATCCCTCCGGAACACCCGGCGAAGATGGAAATGGTGCCGGTCGGAGCCACTGTCGTCAGGTTACAGTTTCGGAGCGTGCGCATGGGGCGTACACGATGTCCGGCGGAGTGCCGGGCGCAAAGATCGTCCGGTCCCCAAATGGATTCCTCCCACGCCGGAAAGGGCCCTCGGCTCTCAGCGAGGTTCTCCGACGCGTTGCGAGCCTCCTCGTTCAGGAAGCCCATCACTTTGCGGCCCATCTCAGCCCCCTCTGCGCTGTCGTAGGGGATCCTGAGCCCGATGAGCATGTCCGCCCATCCCATGACTCCCAGCCCGATACGGCGGATGGTCTGGGCCAGGTCGGAAATGGCCTGCAGAGGATACCGGTTGGCGTCGATGACGTTGTCCAAGAAGTGCGTGGAGAGATGAACTGTCCGACGGAGTGCGTCCCAGTCCACGCCATCGGCCGGATCGCCACCGGGTTTATGATCCTCTTTCACGAACTGGGCGAGGTTGACGCTTCCCAAGTTGCACACGTCGTACGGCAGGAGTGGTTGCTCGCCACACGGGTTCGTCGCCTCGTAGGAGCCGAGCTTGGGGACCGGATTGAATGCGTTGGCCCGGTCGACGAAAAACGTCCCCGGCTCACCGGTCTTCCATGCACCATGGATGATCTTGTCGAAGATCTCACGGGCGTCCTCTTGCCCTGCCACTTCGTCGGTTTTGGGGTTGACGAGATCGTAGCTCTCTCCTGCTTCTACGGCCTCCATGAACGCATCGGTCAGGGCCACGGAGATGTTGAAATTCGTGATCCGAGAGGTGTCGTCTTTGCAAGCGATGAACGAACGGATGTCGGGATGATCGACCCTGAGGATCCCCATGTTCGCCCCCCGACGAGTCCCACCCTGCTTCACGACTTCCGTGCTGGCATCGTACAACGTCATGAAGGAGACCGGTCCGGAAGCCACACCCATCGTCGATTTGACTTGTGCGCCGGTCGGCCGAAGTCGCGAGAAGGAGAAGCCCGTCCCACCGCCCGACTGGTGCACGAGCGCCATCGCCTTGAGCGTATCGTAAATGCCGCTTTGTCCGTTGGAGAGAGCGTCATCGACAGGCAGGACGAAGCAGGCTGAAAGCTGTCCCAGAGGGCGACCGGCATTCATCAGCGTGGGCGAATTCGGCTCAAATTTGCCGGTTGTCATCAAGTCGTAGAACTGTCGGGCCAGCTCCCCCACGGCGACCTCCGATGCCCCGTACTCCGCGTCCACGTTCGCGATGACCTTGGCCACCCGCCAGAACATGGCCTCCGGCTCCTCGACTGGTGTCCCTTCGGCATCCTTCTTCAGATACCGCTTGGCCAGAACGATCCGGGCATTTTCAGATAGAGTCGCCTCTGGAATGTCCTCAGGTAGGGATTCGTCGAAGATTCGACTCTCAGAAGGTAGGGCCGCCCGCTTCATACCTGACTACTCCGCGCAAGAATGTGGAAAGGCAGTGGAATCTATGCCTCGTACTATGTTGACAAAAGGCGAAAATCCACCCCGTAGCGGACGTCTTTTCTCGTAGGGACGTCTTTTGTGGAAAATATCCTGAAGACCCACAAAATATTGCGGCCATTCAACGTACGCCCCCTATATCTTGTGGTCAAGAGGCCTGTTAAAGGAGTACAGCGGGTCGCGCACAGGGCGCTTGAGCGCGTTCAGACAAGGAACGACGACGAGGCGTAGCAACGCTACGGCGAGGAGGAGAGACTCAGGATCAACCGCACAACCGCCCTGTGCCCACGAACATGAGGGGCATGATCCTGCAAGTTGAAGGGTTGGGGTGGCACCGCCCCATCCCCGTTGTTGGAGCTCCTAACCGCAGCGAATGCTATGGCGCCGTCGCTCCGCCTAGGGCCTGGGACCGTGGCATCCCGGGTACCCGTGCGGTAGCACGGGTGGCGGCCCACTGTACTTCTTCAACAGGCCTCAAGGGTGCCGATTCCAAGGCTGGGGTTGCCAGTTCCAGAGCCGAAAGTCCCCGGAGGGGCGCTGAGCCCGAGGGCGATCATCGGTGAAAATCTGCTGCACAACCGGGGTCCCCAGACGTACGATTCGAATGGAGTCCGACCCTCGGGATTCCAGGCTTGGACCCTGTTCGGGAGGCGACGTTTGAAAAGGAAGATCCGCCGCGCCATAGAGATCAGCATGCCGCTCTTGGGCATGGGGATTATCTTCGGCTCCGTACTCTTCGGGCCGCCCAGCCTTCAGTTGCAGGTCTTCTTGGTGCTCATCGGGGTCCCCTGATTCTCAAAGCCGGAGTCTGGGGCCTCACGAGCGGGGCTCCGAACGAGCGCCGCTACATGGAGCTGCGTGCAGAGGGGGACCACTTCCCGGGGCTGATTCGTATTCTCAACCAACCCGCCGTCGGGCGTGACAAGGGCGAGGAGAATGATACGCGCTTTCGAAACACCCGAGCCGAAATGCACACTTCTGTGGAACGCATGGGCGAACTCGCCGGCAAGAACGCCTTCCCACAGAAGGACCCTTTCACGGAGGTGGAAACGGTGGTGATCGAGGCGGCCGAAGTGGCGTTGGCAAAGTCCAAGGAAAGGGCGAAGCAAACGACAACTGAGGAGACATCCGCCGACCCGAACGAGGCACCCGCCGAGGCAGCTGACCGCGAGCTCGACCCGGCGACGCCCAACGCATAGAGTTTCGCTAAAAAGCGGTTCCCAACCGAAGATAGAACGCGCGTCCCGTACCGGAGTTCAGACGCAGGGCCGCCCCCAGTCGAAAGAACATGCGTGTCGAGAACAATGCCGTAATCGAGGTCTGAAGCTCAGCGCCCACCGATGCCAAGGCATTGAACCTCAGATTCAGCAGACTCCCGGCGACCGGACCTGCACCGCCCCACGCGTTCCCCGCGTCGAAGAAGAGAGCACCGCTCACGCGATCCATGTGTACGGGCAACAGGCCGATCCCCCGGTGGACGTTGAGCAGTGGGAAGCGGTACTCCCCGGAGGCGGACCAGGCGTACCTCCCGGTGCGGCGGCCCTCGAAGTATCCCCGGACGGGAAACAGCAGGCGTGGGCCTCCGAACAGTTCCGCACCCGTGAGCCTCTCCGGCCGTCCTTGTGCGCCCCCCACAGAAAAGTGAAAGACGTCGGCCCCAGGCCCCCCTGCAGCGCCGAAGGAGGCCCGTGCCGCCAGAACGTGATTGGAGAAGCCGGGCCCCGAGATCGATTGATACGCCTGAAAGGTTCCGGTAGCCTCATTCCAGGACCGGTCGAACCCTGTCGAACCCCGGAGGGTGTTGGCCAGTGACAGGTCTCGCCGGACCCTCGCCCCGACGGTGGCGAGCACACCCGCCTCATCGCTAGTCGAATAAGGGAAGGCTCTTGCGGTACTGAACGTGGCTCGCACCTGAGCCTCAGCCAGCCGCCGGCGCGGACGAAAGATCGAAATCGCGCTGGATTCGAGGTCGGTATCCAGGAACTCACGATCCTCCCAAATGTGGGCCATGGCGAAGGACAGTGATGTGCTATTTCGAACACGGCGACGCTGTAGGGTGCTGGACGCCCTGACGGCCCGCTCCTTCTCCGCCACGTACAGGGTGGCGTTGGGGCCAGACGGCAACACGACATCGAAGGGCCCGTTCACGTCGTGATCCTGCGATGCGGACAGACTGAGGAGAGGGTTTCCAAGGCCCGCATACGTATAGCTGGCTGCTGCGTCGGTTCGCCCATCCGTCCGGACGCGGACCCCGACCCCGTACCGGTGCCGTCTGACCAGATCGCCCCCGGCTGTGCGGATGCCGAGCGCTGGACCCAGAACCTGGGTGTTCATGGGTCCGCCCACCTGAGCCGGCCGACTCAGGCCCGACTGATAGGTGGGCTCCCAGTAGTAGGGCCGTAGTGTGGAGGACGCACGGTATCGCCCCGCTTCTCCCACGAACGGGGCACTCTCGGGATCGTCTTCCGGCCCCTCTCCCAGAGCGAATCCGGGCTTCACCGGGAATGGATCGAACCAAGTTGCTGGATCGAATCGGACCCGCTCGATGGTCCAGCCGATCTTGTGATAGCTTGAAAAATAGATCCATTCACCATCGGGTCCGACCGACGGGTAGGCGGTCCCGCCCAGAACGTTCGTCACCTGCCTCAATGGCCCCGGCGCCGCAGACGCGGGATCGATCTCGACTCCATAGATGTTGGGGATGCCGCTCCGGTCCGACGACCACAAGAGCCATCGTCCATCCGGAGACCACGTCGGGGCTTGATCGACAGCCCGGTCGTCGGTGACTCGACTGACGATCCGTCCTTCCAGGTCCACCACGACTACGTCGTAGAGGGCCCCAGCACTCCAACGCGAAGCAGCGATCCAGCGACCGTCGGGAGACCAGGCGGGAAAGGCCCAATGCACGTCCTCGAGAAACAGTGTGAGCCCCCGAACCTCACCGGTCTCAAGATCGACCTGGGCCAACCGATTCGTCCCACCCAAGGATTGAACGGCCACCGCAGTCCGACCGTCAGACGAGGGTGTGGGTTGATCCACGCGGGCGCCCTGCGTGACCCGGCTCTTACGGCCGTCGGCACCGATACGGATCAGATCGGATCGAAGTCGGAACGGATCCGTGAACTCTATCTCAGACCCTATCAGAGAACCGTCAGGGAGCCACGCAAAGTCGGACAAGTTACTCAACCGGAGTAACTCATGGTCGCTTGAGCCGTCGGGTTCGCTCACGCGCATCTGCAAGTCCGTCCGTCCGTCCGTCCGTACGAACGCCAACCTCTCTCCGTCGGGGGAGACCGACGGAAAGAGGGCCAGCCGCCCCTCGGCTGTGAGGGGCTCCCCCTCGGTGAGGGGAGCGGACATGGACAACGAATCGGCCAACGCCAGAAACCGGACCTCCAGAACCGCTCGCCAACGGTCCCACACGTCGGAAAAGCTGACACCGAAAGCGTGCTCTGCAGCCGAATTCACCCGGTAGGGAAACCACTGGTGCGCGATCGCCTCAGCGAACGCGCCCAGGCGTTCTTCTCCGTATGCTCCACTCAGGTGATCGAACAACGTTGCCCCATATACGTAGACCCGATCTCCTGCTGGCCAGTTCGGCGAACTCCCCGAGACTTGGTCCAATCTCTCGAAGCCGCCCTCCAGCACCGCGGTGCGGAGAACCATGTCGACATAGCTCCCGCGCACGCGGCCCGACGCGGTGAGAGACGACTCGTAGTAGGTCGCCAAGCCCTCGGTCGTCCAGCGCGGAAGATCAAAGCTGGGAAAGGTCGGCCACCCCGCTTCCCAGCGGCCCATCACGCTGCGAATCAGGGATCCGATCGGCCCCGTGCGGTCCAACTGGAAGACGTGGACGAGCTCGTGCGTGATGACGAGTTCCATCCAGTCGTCGAAGTGGGACAGCGCGCCCCGCTCCATGGGCGGACGGACAAACACGACGATCTGGTTGAAGGGAACCGAAGTAGCGAAGCCGTTACTGGTCTCAGTGTGGTCCGTCAAAAGGAGCTCGATGAGCCCTCCTGGCGGATCTAGGAAGGCGTCGCTGAGGGCGTCGAACGCCCGCTCAGCCCGCATCGCCGCCCTCCGTGCCAAGGGGTCCATGCCCTCCGGAAACGTCACCCGGAAGTGGCTGGTCTCGAGGCTACGCCAGGACTCGTCGGGCGGCACCTGGGCCGTCACCGGTCGGAGCGCGCCCGCCACGCCGGCCGCCAAGAAACACAACAGGATCAGAATGCTCCGACGCATCTTCCCTCAATGACCTTGTCAAATGGGCGCATCGTCCTCACCCTTCGAAGCGTTGGACCATCCATCGGGGTTTCTGAGTGATCGAGGGCATGCGCGAACCGTCCAAAAGTATCTGGTACCGCCTGGGTTATGCGCTCGAGTTGGCACGCCACGGAGCCCGCTCGGCGCAGGAATCCCGTTCGGGCGATGAAACCCCCTCCGCCAAGAAAGCTCCTCGCGCTGCAAAAAGCGGGTCCGCCGCCCGGGCGCGGTCTGCTCAAAAGGCACGTGGCAAGGCGACGGACGCCAGAAGTCAGCCGGTGTCGTCCACCGTGGATCAACTCATTGCGACCGGCACCGGCATTCTCGGCGATCGTCTGTTCTCGATCGTGGCCGGGCGGCGCCCCGGAACATTGCGCCTGACCCATGCCGCCTTGGCCGGTGCGGGGGCCGCGTTGGCGCTCAGCCTGTTTCGGAGTGGGAAGAACGGTACCCCGGAGGGCGGACGGGGCCTGCACGACCCGACCACGGAACTTCTCTCTGGAGCTGCCCGTGGCGTGCTCTATGGTGCCGTTCTCGAGCCCCGGCTGCCGGGATCGCCACTCCTCCGCGGGGCCACGTTCGGCGTCATGGAGTACGTGACGTCCCCATTCGGCGGGCTGGACGGCATCCTCGGTTCTTCCAGCCCTCATCGGACGATGCCGATTATTGCGGCGCTCCTGGGTCCGGGTGATTCCGTGGCCGTGTCCATGGCCGACCACGTCGCGTTCGGGGTCACCCTCGGCCTACTCTACGGAGCGGGAAGCGCGAGAAGAGGCAACCGCGAAGCTGAGTAAGGGGGGAGAGGTCTCAGCTCTGAGCGGACCATACTCCGGGGGCAAGCCGCCAGCGTAATGGTTGACACGTCCTCGACGCCCCCCGGATCCACCGCATCCTCGACGATCCCCAGAATCTGAGTACGGATCTCTCCCTCTCCTACACCCGCGAGCCCGCAGAACGCCCACGGACGATCCCGGACCACCGCTCCGACGTACGCCCCGCCCAAGCGATCCACCCTGTCGAGGACGACGTAGGAGACACCCACGTCAAGTGCCTCGCGGAAGAACCGCTCCGGATCGCCACTCAGCGGGTACGTCCGGCTTCGAACGCCGGAAAGCGTGTAGAAGATGCGAGGTTTTCGGCTGAACACGGCTGACCCATCGGGAACGTTTTCGCCGATCCAACGCGCTGCAGAAACGAACTCCTGAAAGCCTCCACCGTAGCAGGCGAAAGGGCCCGCCACTCGCACGCCCTCGCGGCAGGCCGTGGCCCGGCTCACAGACTGTCCCCAGCCCTGCACGGAGGGCACGAGTAACGCTGCGACCGCCATTACCCCCACGGCAAGCGACAGGCGGGGGTCGATCCGCCTCGCTCCCAGGACAAGGGCTTCACCCGCGTAGAAGAGCATGAGCGGATAGAGTGGTAGCGCGAACCGGTCCCCGGACCAAACGGCCGGCCAAAGCAGAATCAGTCCGAAGTACAAGGGTGTGAACAGCTCGACGACAGTCCAGCGGATCCGAATCCGACCGACCCACCCGGCCAACGCGAGGGCCATCAGCACCAAACCGAGGGCCGTGAGCGCGCCACCCGACCACGGAGACAGTCCGGCAGGGATGTGCACGAGGACGTAGCCCTGGAGGTTCTCGAGCACACGGGCCGCGAGATCTCCGATCCCGGCTTGGCCCAGATCGGGTTGATACGGATCGATCATCCAGAACTCGGACACGTACTGGGCCCCACCGTCCGCTCGCGACCGGAGCCACCAAAGCAAGTTGGGAACCACGAACACGCCAGAGAACCCGGCGAGCGCACGCCAATGGCGGGCGAGACCGAGCGCAGCCCCGACCGCCAGCACCAGAGGCAACCCAGCCGTCCGAGTGAAGGTGGAGAGAATCGCGAAAGCGCAGCCGGCCACGATCCATCGCGAGGGCACCGCCACGTGCTCCGATCTGTGGAAGCTCCAGAGACAAGCGAGGGTCAGCGCAAGAAAGAGCGGATCCGACAGAATCCAATTGGTGGACCAAAGGAAGGCCGGCGAGAACGCCAGCACCAGCGCGACACCGGTCGCCAAAGCAACTCCCCGTCGATCACGAACCCAGGCGAAGTAAAGCGTCACGCTGAGCGTCACCAACAACAGCGACAGAAGCTTGAACGTGATCCAAGACTCCGCGCCGAGTCCCATGGCCCCCGCGAGCAGCGCCGGGTAGAGCGGCGGGTATTTCGTGTGCGGCGCTAGCGCCGGGTCCCAGGCCTCGACGTATCCCGAACCCGAAGCCACGGAATAGGCCAGGGACAGATAACCGGCGTTGTCTCCACCGTTGTGGGGCGCTGGACTCAGAGCCGGCAGAGCGATGGCCAAGTGGACCAGAGCCACGACCGCGAGAATCATCGCCGGAGGAATCGCTGGCGCGCTCACACCCGCATCCGATGCAGAGGTCGTCACATCTCGACTCCCGGTGTCATAGCCCGCTCGGTGTCATCGACCCCAGAACTCGTGGGGCCTCGGCACCCGTCACCGACGGAATGTTGCCGGCGATACCATGGACGTGCGCCCACGCCAGGAATGCGAATGCGAGCGCCTCGCGCGCGTCCGGATCGACGCCGAGCTCCATGCCGTTCTTCACTTGAACGGAGTCCAGCCCTTGTTCGATCGCCTGGACCAACGCTGGATTGTTCGCGCCGCCCCCGACGAGAAAAACCTCATCGAGGCCGCGGGGAAGCACCCAAGCGCGATACGCCTGCGCAATCGATCGTGCGGTGAACGCCGTGAGCGTGGCGACGAGATCGCACCACGCATCCTCGTCCTGTCCGGGCACCAAACCCGCAGCCGTGCGATCCAGGAGCGCCTTTCCGAAGTGCTCCCGGCCCGTCGACTTGGGCGGCGGGGCACGGAAGTAGGGGTCGTCGAGGAGCCCGGTGATGAGCGCCTCGTCCTCTTGGCCCCGGAGCGCCATCGCTCCATCCCGATCGAACGGAGAGGCGCCGTCGGTGGCGCGCCGGACAGCCCCGTCGATCAACGCCACACCCGGACCTGTATCGAAGGCGATCACCGGCTGCGGCAAACCCCTGGGCGGCAACCATGTCACATTGGCCATCCCCCCCAAGTTCTGGATGGCCCGCGTCCGATCCCCGGCGGAGAACAACAGTTGATCCAGCCAGGGAACGAGCGGAGCGCCGTGTCCACCGGCCGCGACATCACGACTCCTGAAGTCGCTCACGACCGGCGCTCCCGTACGCTCTGCGAGCGTAGCCGCGTCCCCCAGTTGGAGCGTGGCTCCCCGTTCGGCATCGGTGGGCGGGATGTGCCACACGGTCTGCCCATGAGAACCGATGGCCGCGACTTCCCGGGTCTCGACGCCCGCGGCCTCACACACATCCCGCGTCGCCGACGCGAACCACTCGCCGAGCGAAGCGTCCAGTCGGCACAGGGTCTGGGGCGTGCCCTTCTCCAGATCGTCGAGGATCATTTCCCGGCGACCCGCGTCGTACGCGACCGTGCTGAAGGCGAGCAGGCTCCACTCGAATTCCTCGCGCGATTCCCCGTCGATCCGTACAACGACCGCGTCGATCCCGTCGATGGACGTCCCAGACATGAGGCCCACGTAGAGGTTTCCGGAACTCACGCGGCCGGGTCCTCAGGCAGACTGCCGATCACGCGGGCGAGCACACCTCCCGCCTCTTCGAGCAAACATCCCGCCTCCTCCACGCCGGTCCCGAGACGCTCCATCACGAGCGCAGTCTTCACGCGGCCTCCCGCTGCCTCGAGGAGCTCAGAGGCGCGGGACCGATCCACGTCGAGGATCGTCATCAGGATACGTTGGCCCCGATCCTGGAGCTTTTCACACGTCGATTGGAGATCCACCATGAGGTTTCCGAAGATCTTGCCGGTCATCACCATCGCGCCGGTGGTGATCGTATTGAGAACCATCTTGGTGGCGGTCCCCGCCTTCATTCGGGTGGATCCGGTCACGACCTCCGCACCGACCAAGGGAGCGATGACCACATCATGGGTCTCCAGGAGCTCGGGTGACGGACTCGTACAGAGGAGAAAGCCTGTCCGTGCACCGCGTTCGCGGGCGCGGGCCAAGGCGCCATGAACGAACGGTGTCGTCCCCGAGGTGGCGATCCCCATCACGAAGTCCGTGGAACCGACGGCGAGGCCGTCGATCTCGGTTGCGCCGTCCTCTGGACGATCTTCGGCGCCCTCTTGGGACCGGACCAGCGCCTCGCGTCCACCCGCGATGATACCCTGCACCATTTCAGGGTCGGTTCCAAAAGTCGGCGGCATCTCCGTCGCGTCCAGCACACCCAGGCGTCCCGAGGTCCCCGCACCTACGTAGATCAACCGGCCGCCGCCCTGGAAGGCGTCCACCACCAACTCGATCGCACGCGCAATCGCGAGACGCTGGGACCCGACCGCCTCCGCCACCGTGGCGTCTTCGGAGTTGATGAGGTCGACCAATTCGAGCGGTGACAACTCGTCCATCGCCGCAGAACGCGGATTTCTCTGCTCCGTCAGTCGGTCATCAAGCATGCGGGCGATTCGTCCCTCGGTGGGGTGGATACGGAACTCCCCCCGGGTTGCGGCGATACTCTCGCTTGAACAAGCTAATCTTGGCTTCTTTTCGTCAGCAACCTAGTGTCGTGTCCCGGAAGTTCACTTGGAACTGTGCGCGCCCGATGGAGCGCGCGCGCTCCACCCACACGCCCGAGGCTTCGTGAATCTTCTCGAACAGGCCCAATCTCTCGCCGCAGAACTCACCGCGATACGTAGAGACCTCCACCAACATCCGGAGCTTTCGTTCCAAGAAATCCGGACGGCCGGGATCGCGGCAAAGGAGATGGAGGCTTTAGGTTTCTCCGTCCGCACCGGGATCGGACGAACCGGAGTGATCGCCGAACTCCACAATGGTGAGGGTCCTCTCATCGCGCTCCGGGCAGACATGGACGCGCTTCCGATACAGGAGGCGAATACGCACGACTTCGTCTCCGAGAACCCAGGTGTCATGCACGCTTGCGGGCACGATGGTCACGTGGCGGGAATGATCGGAGCGGCCCGACTTCTGGCGGAAGAAAGAGATGCAGAGCGCCTCCCCCCCGGCACCATTCGTTTCATCTTCCAACCCTGCGAGGAATCGACCGACGACGAGGGCAAAAGTGGAGCGATGCGGATGGTGGAGGAGGGCGTGATGGAGGGGGTCGATGCCGTCGTGGGACTTCATCTGGGGGCTCCGCTCCCCAGCGGAAAGATCTTCTTTGCGGCGGGTCCGATCATGTCGGGCACGGCGGAGATCCATATCGAGGTGCACGGCAAGAGCAGCCACGCTGGAATGCCCGAAGCCGGCGTGGATGCGCTCGTGTTGGCGGCTCGTGGCGTGGTCGCGACCCAAGATGCGGCGCCCGCGAACCGTTCTCCGGTCGAAGACGGACTCATCTCCTTCGGGAAAATCGGGGGCGGCACAGCCACCAACGTCCTGGCGGACCATGTCGCGATCGAGGGAACCATGCGGTTCTTCTCAGAGGAAACTCGAGAGCGGCTCCGGCGCCGCTTGGACGAGGCGTTCGGCGTTCTGGAGGAATCGGGCGCCAGCGTCAGAATCGACATTGGGACCGACATTCTTCCTGTGATCAATGACGACCGAGTGACCGAATCGGTGCGCGCCGCGGTAGTCGAGTTGGTGGGAGAAGACGACGTGCTGCCGATCGAGCCCATGACCCTCGCTGAGGATTTCTCCTTCCTCGCGCACGAGGCGCCCGGTACGTTCTATTGGGTAGGAGCGGCACTGCCGAGGCCGCGAATGCATCATGAAGCCGACTTCGATATCGACGAATCGGCCCTTCCGCTCGGGGCCGCCACGTTGGCGGCCGGCGCCATCCGCCTTCTGGAGGAGATGACGTGATTCCGCCAATCATGAGAAACGCTGGAAAGAGCACTCTCGTCCTGACGGGTCTGTTGCTGCTGGCGGGGGGTTGCACTCCGGCCGAACCCAACCCAGCCCCACCCACTGAGGGGGTCCAGACCCGCCCCGTCGTCTTCCCGGACACTTGGCGGTTCTCGGCAGACGACGCCCCTGTAACGGCGGAGCACGCCGTCGTCGTCACTACGGATGGCGTCGCCAGCGAGATCGGAGCCGCAGTCATGGAGCGGGGTGGCAACGCCGTGGACGCGGCCGTGGCGGTCTCTCTCTCTCTCGCCGTGGTGAACCCCGAAGCCGGCAATATCGGTGGGGGGGGATTCATGGTCGTAAGGATGGCGGACGGCACGGCGGTAGCGCTCGACTACCGAGAGAAGGCGCCGCTGGCGGCCACGCGAGACATGTTCCTGGACGGCGAGAGGAACGTGACCGACAAGTCGGTGGTGGGGCATCTGGCCGCGGGCGTGCCGGGTTCGGTGATGGGGATGTGGGAGGCGCACCGCCGCTTCGGCACGCTGCCGTGGGCGGACCTGGTGGAGCCGGCCGCTTCACTCGCGGACAGCTTCGAGGTCCACGAGCGTTTCCGCGATAATATCGTGAGTTCTGAGCCGGGCCTCCGGCGCTTCGAAGCGACCGCGGCCACCTTTCTTCCGGGGGGCCGGATCGTGGAGCTGGGCGAGACGTTTCGTCAGCCCCAACTGGCGGCCACGTTGCGTCGCATCCGAGACCAGGGCCCCGACGGCTTCTACGCGGGTGAGACGGCCGATCTGATCGTGGAGGAGATGAAGCGCGGGGAGGGACTCATCACGCACCGGGACCTCCGCGAGTACCGGGCGGTATGGCGTGAGCCGATCGAGTTCCGGTACCACGGACACACGATCCTGTCGATGCCCCCGTCTTCGTCCGGCGGAGCCACGATGGCAGAGATCGCCAACATTCTGGAACCCCACGATTTGGGCGATCTGCCCTGGCACTCGGGGGAGATGGTCCATCTACTCGTGGAGGCCTGGAAGAGGTCGTACGCCGATCGGAACGCCTACCTCGCCGACTCCGATTTCGTCGACATTCCGCTGCAACGCATGACGTCGAAAGCTTACGCCATTGAGCGGGGAGCCGACATCTCTGAGAGGGCCACGCCCTCGACGGACGTCGGGCCGGGCCTGGGCCCCCCTGCTGAGAGCGAAAACACGACACACTTCTCGATCGTCGATGTCGATGGCAACACCGTCGTGGTGAGCACAACGCTCAACTCCTTTTTCGGGAGTAAGGTGATGGTGACCGGAGCGGGTTTTGTGCTCAATAACGAGATGGACGACTTTACCGCTAAGCCCGGCGTTCCCAATCAGTTTGGGTTGGTTCAGGGAGCGAACAACTCGGTGGGCCCGGGCAAACGGATGCTCTCCGCGATGACCCCGACCGTGGTGCTCCGTCCCGACGGTGAGTTGTTTTTCGTCACGGGCTCACCGGGAGGAGCCACGATCATCACGACCGTCTTCCAAACGATCGTGAACGTCGTGGATTACGGGATGAACGTAGCGCAGGCCGTGAACGCGCCCCGCGTCCACCACCAGCATCTGCCCGACCAGGTCCGCTACGAGCAAGGCGGGTTGTCGCCGGAGGTGGTGTCGGATTTGGAGGCCCGAGGACACACGATGTTGGAGCGCGGCGGAATCTCCGGAGACGTTCAAGCCATCATGGTCATGCCGGACGGGACGCTCGAAGCGGCGGCCGATCCGCGCCGCGGAGGCGCGGCTGCAGGCTGGTGACCCGGGGCGCGCAGGAAGGGTCGCGAGCATGAATGAACTCCGCACCGTCCTTCCCTACTTTCGGCCCTACATCAAGGGGGTCGTGGCCGGCCTGGCGCTGGTTGTCGTCACTAATCTCTTCACGGTGGCCGGACCGTACCTGATCAAGCTGTCGGTCGACGGTCTGGGCGATCCTGATGTGACGATGGGCCGTATTTCGACCTACGCCCTCCTCATCGTAGCGGCCGCGGTTCTCGGGGGCGCAGCAAAGTACGGCATGCGGGAGCTTCTCAACGGTCTCAGCCGACGCATCGAGTGCGACCTGCGGAACGATTTTTTTTCACACCTGCTTCGGCTGGACGCGAGCTTCTACGGCTCAGTACGGACCGGTGACCTCATGGCCCGCGCCACCAACGACACGCAGGCGGTACGCATGGCAACGGGGCCCGCCATCATGTACTCGGTCAATACGCTCGTGAGCTTCCTGCTCGCCCTCGGGTTCATGGTGTGGATCAGCCCCAGACTCACGCTCTACGCCCTCATTCCCATGGTGGTGCTGCCGCCAGTCGTGTTCGCGTTCGCGCGTGTGATTCACCAGCGCTTCGAGAAGATTCAGGAGCAGTTCTCTACGCTTTCGACCATGGTGCAGGAGAACCTGACCGGCATGCGCATCGTGCGAGCATACGTGCAGGAGAAGAGTCAGGCTGGTCACTTCGACGGCCTCAACCGCGAGTACATGGACCGCAACATGGACCTCGTGAAAGTGGCGGGCCTGTTCCACCCGATCCTCGCGCTCTTCTCCGGGTCGGCGATGGTCATCGTGCTATGGCTCGGCGGTCTCGAAGTCGTTGCCGGACGCATCACCCTCGGCGACTTCGTCGCTTTCGGGATCTACGTCGCGCTGCTCATCTGGCCGCTCATCGCCCTGGGTTGGGTCGTCAACCTCTTCCAAAGAGGCGCAGCCAGTATGGGCCGCCTCAACAAGATCTTCGAGACCGAGCCGGCCGTCCGAGCCCCTGAGAACCCCGTGCGCCTCGAAGAACCACGTGGCGCTGTCGAGTTCCGGAGCGTCTCGTTCCGCTATCCGGGTACCGAGCGGCCGGTCCTGGAGGACGTCTCTTTCACGGCCAATCCGGGTCAGACCGTAGCCGTGGTCGGTCCCACTGGCTCAGGCAAGACGACTCTGGTGACGTTGATCCCCAGGATCTACGATGTGACGGGCGGGCACGTCCTGGTCGATGGTGTGGATGTGCGCGATTTGGACCCGGTGGAGCTACGCTCGCTCATCGGCATGGTGCCCCAGGATCCGTTCCTCTTCTCGACGACCATCGAGGAGAACATCGGACTGGGCCTCGACCTCGTCGCGCAAGCGTCGGCGCAGGATTGGACCCTGGCGGAACGCCGGGCGCGCAGCACTCCGGAGGGCCCCGTCGAAGACCCCGACGAGGCCGTGGTCGAGGCCGCCCGCATCGCTCAGCTCGACGAATCGATCCAGGGGTTCCCGAAGGGCTGGGAGACACTGCTCGGCGAGCGGGGAGTCAACCTTTCTGGGGGGCAGAAGCAACGCACGACGCTGGCCCGTGCCGTGGCGCGCGATCCGAGAATTCTCGTCCTGGACGACGCCCTGAGCGCAGTCGACACTCACACGGAGGCGCGCATTCTAGACGACCTGGTACGCGTGATGGAGGGGCGGACCTCCTTCATCATCAGCCACCGCGTGTCGGCCGTGATGAACGCGGATCTCATTCTCGTTTTGGACCACGGCCGGATCGTGGAACGGGGCCAGCACGCCGACCTCATCGCACTCAGAGGGACCTACGCCCACCTGTTGCACCGGCAGATGCTCGAGCAGGATATCGAGTCCACGCCTGTGGGAGCGCCTGGGGACTGAGGGGCGGCCGGAACTTGACCGCCCCCGTGGGCGTTCGTTCGTTATCGGAACTGGTCCCTGAACCTGGCGGAGAATCCTTGAGCACGATCCGACTCACGCACGCCCCGAGCGGTACGATCCTGGCTGAGGGTCCGAAGGGATTCGGTGGCATCACACCGTTCGATGGCAACTTCTATGTTCGGCCGAAGCACCTCCGTACCGACGCCCTCAAAGTGAACTCGGTTCCGGACTGTGCCCGTAAAAGTTCCTCTACGTGTGGCTGGACTTGAAGATCGAGGGTTGGGCGCCCTCGAAATTTCTGGCTGGCTCTACTGGCTACCCAACCCGCTCCTGCCATTCATCTGGTGGAGAGTGGCGCTTCCGGGGGGTCACTCGGATGTGCGGGTAGAGGTGCTGGAGGCCGTGATCCTGGGGCGGGAGGATTCACCGCCGTTTCTAAAGGACCACACCGCGTATCTCGTGGCCGAGCGTCAGCCCGGGCCTCATGCTGATCCGGGTATCAGCCCCGGTGGGCGTACAGTTATCGGTACCGGCACGGATACGGCGGACCCTGAGCTGGGGATCGTCTAAGTGCCCAGCCCACCCATCGCTGAAATATTCGTTTCCCGGGTCCGCACTCATGTTGATGAAAGGGAGTACCGCGATGCTCTTCGGCCCCGCAGCAGCGGTGGCCGGTCCATCCGCGTGCCGGAGTCGTGTGGACTCGCCGAGTTGCGGTGAGGGCGGACCATCTTCACCAGCCACCTTGAACACCGCGACGCGCGTACTCACGTTCTTGAGATCGAAGCGGCCGAGGGGCTCGATGAACATCCCTGGCTGGTTCTTGACGTCGTCACAAACCTTCCCGGAAATAAAGACTTCCCCCGGTGGACACAGACCTTGGACTCAGGAAGCTACGTTGATACCGTCTCCGGTATGGATCCCGATCCGTAGGGGCACCACAGGAGGGACCGGACAGGGTTTCTTGAATCTCGAGAGCGCAGCGCACGGCCTGGATAGCGCTGGTGAATATGCTCAGGCTGCCATCACCATAGTGCTCCAGCAACTCGCCCCCGTGGGGGCCCAAAGTGTCCGTCAACACGCTGCGATGCCGATCGCGGACCTCGCGTGCCTTCTGCTCATCACGCTGCATCAGGGCCGTGTACCCGGCCACGTCGGTGAACATGATGGCGGCCAGGTGCCGAGTCTGGTTTTCGAGCATAGTGACCTCCAGACCGCCTACGGTCTGGCCCGCACGTACTTGACGAGTCGCTGCCGCCCCACCTCACCCGCGTAGATGTTGCCTTGGAAATCGACACCCAGAAACTCTACACCGGTTCCAGTCGGGGTCTCTGAGTCGGGGATGAACGCCGTCACCCAGCCGGACTCCGCATCTCCGATCCTGATGCCTCTCTCCCAACCAGGGTTCCAGTTGGCGTCGGACATCCCGTCGCCCGCGTAGATGACGTCTTCGGTGTCCACGAACACGACGCTCGGTCGGCCGAACTGGGTCCACACCGCCAGACGGTTTCCCTGCTGGTCGAAAATCTGGACGCGGTTGTTTCCCCGGTCCGCCACGATCACGCGGCCCCGGGAGTCCATGGTGATGTCGTGTGGGTCGTTGAACTTGCCGGGATCGCCGCTCAGCGACTCCACACCGCCCCCGACCTCTAACAGGAACTCACCGTCGCTCGAGAATTTGACGATGCGGTTGTTCCCACCGCGATGACCGTCCGAAATCCAGATGTCACCGTTGGGCGCTACCACAACGCCGGATGGCCCGTTGAAGTGGTCTGACCCGTACCCCGATACGCCGGCCTCGCCCAGCGTCATTACCACCTCGCCGTCCTGGTTGAGTTTGAAGACCTGGTGCCCCAGGCCCCGCTTCAACCCCTCCACTTCTCGCGCATCTCCGGCCGGGGCGCCCTCAGTGACCCAGAGGAATCCCTCATGGTCCAGGAAGAAGCCGTGCGGGAAGGAGAACATCCCGGCACCGGAGCTCTTCACGACGTTTCCGTCTAAGTCGAACTTGAGGATCGGGTCCTGGTCCGAGAGGGCACAGTGGTTCGCTCCACATCTCGACAGCATCCAGATGTGGCGTCCGTCGGGATCCGGGAAAACCCCACTGACCACCCCGATCCTCCATCCGTTGGGCATCTTCTCCCAGCCGTGAACGGCGTGATACGGATTGTTGGCTACGGATTGGGCGTGGGCTTCCCCGCCCCAAATCGAGACCGTCGCTGCGAGGACGGCCATCCAAACCCATTCGACTCGACTGGAGTGCGACATGTCACCTCCTGCGGACCCTCGATGGCTCGCCGAACTCCTGGGAGCACTCTACTTCTTCAACAACCTTCTAGATTCTCTCCAAGACCCAGGCCGGCGTAAACCTAGTAAGGTACGTGCTCAAGATCGTGAAGGAACCCGTCATGAGAAGCAGACCCAGCAGGATGAGCATGATTCCGGATACCTTCTCGACGACCGGCAAGAACGGGCGGAAGCGTGAGAACACTCCCAGGAACCAGTCCAGGGCCAAGGCGGAAACCAAGAACGGGATCGCCAAGCCCAACGAGTATGCACTCAACAGGCTTACACCTGCCCAGACCGTGTCCCGGGTCCCAGCCAGGGTGAGGATCGCTCCCAGGACCGGGCCGATGCAGGGTGTCCAGCCGGCTCCGAAGGCGGCCCCCACCCCTACCGTCCCTATATATCCGGCGGGCCTGTCGTTCACGTGAACCCTCCGCTCACGCATCAGCGACGCGATCCTGAAGACCCCCGTGAGGTGCAGGCCGAGGACGATGATGACGGCGCCCCCGATCCGTGCGATCCAGACCTCGTAGTAACGCAGATAGGCGCCCAGAAAAGAAGCAGAAGCGCCCAGCGTGATAAAGATGAGGCTGAACCCCGCCACGAAGAGCAGCGAGTGAATGAGGGTCGCCTTACGGTCGACCCCTTCCTGGAGATCCTCTAGGCTCATGCCTGTGACGAACGAAAGATAACTGGGCACCAGGGGTATGACGCACGGCGACAGGAACGAAAGCACTCCTGCCGTCAATGCGACCAAGAGACCGACCGATTCGTTCATCCTCTACTCAATCCCTTTCATCTTTTGGGTCCAGTCGGAGCGAATCCAGAGCTTGAAAACGGTGCCACACCGCCCGGAACCCCATCACAACGCCGAGCCAAGCAAGCACTAAAGCTAACGCCCAGCCGAACACGATCGGAAAGAAGCCAACGACGACGGCGGCCGAGATCGCGATGATGGCGACGGTTCCGAGAATCGCTCGATCCTCTCGGCCCAGCGTGCGGTGCCCCGCCAACGCGTCACCGAACGATACGCCCGCGCGCACCAACTGGGCGAGCCGCCATGGTCTCAACACCGTCTCTCGGTCCATCATCGCCTCTAAGCGCTCCGTGAGCTTGCCCTCAGGTTCCAACGGCGTCGCCGGCAGTCCATGAAGCGCCGGAGGCAGCTCAGCCGGTACGGCCACACGCGTACGGCGGCGCCCCGGAAGCACAATTTCCGAAGAGGACGCGAGGTCGGCCAGGAAGATCCCCTCGAGCTGACCAGCCAACGACGCATCCAAAACGCCCACGTCCATCTCCCAGTTCCCGAGCAGACTCCACGCATTGAGGTTGCTCGATCCCACCCTGGACCAGAGTCCGTCCGCGACTGAGGTCTTGGCGTGAATCATCCCGCCTTGCCACTCGAAGAGTCGCACACCCTGTTCGAGCAGGTACCGGTAGCCTGCTCGCGAAAGCGTCCCGACCAAGGGCCAATTGTTGTTGGCCGGAACTAGCACCCGGACGTCGACCCCGGACTGAGCCGCCTCAGCAATCGCCTCAGCGACCGCTCCGGGTGCAACGAAATAGGGGTCGGTGATCCACAGGCGCTCCTGTACCATGGCCGCCACCAGCGCCACGGTCCGAAGGACTCGGCTTCGTCGAGGCTCGCCCTCGATCAGCCAGACCGACGTATCCCCGGCAGGACTCGCCAGCTCATCCGGAAAGTCTTTCGGGAGGGGCTCGCCCATCACGTCCCAGATTCGACCGAATGCCCTGCTGGCCGCCGACACGGCCGGCCCTCGAAATTCGATGCCGGTGTCGCGCCATGGGGGGGTGTCTGCGGTGCCCGCCCACTCCTGGCCGATACAGAACCCCCCGGCGAACGCGACCTCTCCATCCACGACCACCAGTTTCCGATGATCCCGTTGGAACACGCCATAGGGATCGCGGATGGAGGGTCGGTTGAAGGCGCGTACCTCAACCCCCGCCCGACGGAACGGACGCCAATACCGCCGTGGCGTCGCCCAACACCCCACCCAATCATACAGGAGCCGTACCACGACCCCTTGGCGAGCCTTCTCTACGAGGACATCCCTGAACACCCGGCCCACCGCATCGTTTCGAAGGATGTAGTTCTCGAAGTGGATGTATCGCTTTGCCCCCGCGATCGCCTCCAGCCAGGCGTCGAACGTGACGGGTCCGTCGAACTGGAGAGAAATCGAGTTGCCCGGGATTTCCGGAGAGCCGGTCGTCCGCTGGAGGGCCTCTCTCGTCAGGCCGCCGAGACCACCCTTACGGGCTGGAAGGGGCTTGGGCGAGGACGCCGGCCGTAGGCTGCCCCTGGCGGATGACACTGAGTGTTTCTTGGTGGAGGTCATCGCAACACAGTTGGAGTCACCCGTGGCGCCTTCTAAACAGTTTCGATAGGGCAGGTGAGTCCTTGGGACGCAACCTCCACGCCGGCCACAATGCACTCTTGGCAGAGACCGTAGATCTCGAGCTTGTGGCGCGTCGGCCGAAATCCGTAGCGTGCCGATACCAGAGCCTCGATGCGGTGCACTTCATCACTCTGGAACTCGATGACAGCGCCACAGTTCAGGCAGATGAGATGCTCGTGGATCGGCTCCGCAGAGAGGCTGTGTTCGTATCGTTTGAAGCCCTCGCCGAAGTTGAGCTCGGCTACGAGCTTACTCCGTACCAGCAGATCCAGAGCCCGATAGATCGTCGCCCTGCCAAGCCGGCGACCCTCGGATCTGAGCACACGCTCGATGTCGTCCACGGAGAGGTGTTCGCTTGATCCAAACACGACCCGCGCCACCGCCTCCCTCTGGTGGGTGACGGGCAGTCCCTGCTCCCTCAAGTAGCGTCCGAAGAGCCGGACGAAAGGGGCCGAGTCCGGGCGGGCCTTCATGCCTCCACGGGCTCCAGCAAGTCGGCGTCGAATTCGTCCAACAACTCCCTGAGTTTCTCCGGATCCCCGGAGATCCGGACCATACGGGGCTCCCCTAGGTCGATCTCACTCCTGCGCACGACCCCCTGCATCACTCGGGGGAGACGGTCGGCGGGGGCCTGGCCCTCCTCAGCGATGCCGTTCTCGACCGAAAGGCTCGTTCCCGTCCGTTCGGCGGAGTAGGGCGCGGTGTACAACCGGCGAGCGCCATCTTCGGTGAAGCAACTTGCAGCCACTAGGCCTCGCTCCTTGCGTCCGACAATCAACGGCGGGAACACCCACAGCCGATCGATCTCACTATCTCCGAGGCGTCGCACCATCATCTGGAGCGTTCTAGGGATGGCCTCCGGCACTCCAGGGTCCACTTCATCCTTCACGAACTGACCTCCAAGTGGTCACCGTTCCAAATCAACTGAAGACATTCTACTGACCAGACCGCGATCGCTCCACAGCCTCTCGGGTCGCGTGTGTCACGTTCTCGCGAACCTGATCCATGGGACCCTCGATCAGAGCACCCGCCGCTCGTACGTGCCCCCCGCCTCCGAACTGGCGCGCCAAGGCGTTCACGTTCACCGCGCCGTTGGAGCGGAAGGAAACCTTGATGCCCCTCCGGCGGATATGGCGAAAGAGCAGTCCGACTTCCACACCCTCAACCGATCGAGGGTAGTCAACCATCCCTTCGAGATCATCCGCGACCGCACCCAGTGCGTCGAACCGATCCGCCGGCACGGTCATCCACGCGATCCCCGCTTCCTCGTCGACCTCCAAAAAGGCCAGGGAGCTCTCAAGCAGATGAAACCGTCGGCGAGGGACGGAGCCGTAGAGGATACGGTAGGTTTCATCGGGACTGACCCCGCGGTCGACCAACTCGGCAGCGACGCGGAGACTAGTCGGGGTCGTGTTACTGAAGCGAAACGAACCGGTGTCCGTCAAGATGGCAACGTACATCGCAAGGTCGCCGATCGCGGGCCACGGCCCCCCGGCCCGATGGATGAGGTCGAATACGAGTTCACCGGTCGCAGAAGCGTTGGAGTCGCGAAAAGTCACGCCCTCAATGGGCCGGTCCCCTGTCGGATGATGGTCGATCACGACCGTCGGGAGACCATCGATCAGCGGCCTCACCCTTCCGATCCGAGGCACCTCTCCAGTGTCGAGAACGACTGCGATATCGGCACCGTCACAGAACTCCTGGGCCTCCATCGATGTCGAGTCCACGACCCACGATTCGTCGGGCACGAGGAACTGGAAGGGTTGCGGAACCGGTGTCGGATTCACGATGAACGCTTCCGTCCCCAACTCCCGAAGCCAGGCGGCCAACGCGATCTCAGACCCGAGCCCGTCGCCGTCGGCGTTGATATGCGTGGTCAGAATCGCCGTTTCTTTGTTTCGCAACGCCGTCAGGACAGAATCGATCGCCTCGAATCTGGTCTTAGCGGTTTGGTGCGTCATGGATCCCTTTCTTCAACGGTCTTCTCGAGTGTAGTGTTCCATAAGACTAGTGCGGCGCACGCGGCAGGAGCTTCCTGACCTTGGCCCACGTCGACGCGAGATGGACCGCCCATGGTGTTGTGACCCCACGAACCTGCGCATGTTCAAGCGCCGCGAGAAGGGCCGCCGGCTCGTTGGGGTGTTGGTCCACCTCCACCCAGGAGCCCGCCACCTCTCCCAACATGTGGGCGTCCGAACCGGAACCCCTCAGCTTGGACCAGCGAGCCGCCAGTTCCTCTCCGGGCTCATTGAGGTGCCCGGGATGGAGCCTCCCGTTGAAGACCTCGATGATGTCCACCAGCGGCGCGAGCTCCTCCGCGTACCGGCCGGACCCTCCCTTCCCTCGCGCATAGGGGTGGGGCAAGTAAACGAGTCCTCCCTGGTCCTTCACCCTCCGGCATACTTCCTTGGCTGGGGTTCCTTTTGGGATTTCCTCCTGGATGTAGAGGCCGATGACGTCGATACCCTCCTCCGTCTTGACCTCCTCGCCGGGAATCACTGAGTCCGGATACGCATCAGCCATCTCCAACGCAGTGGAGACGTGGTTGTGGTCTGTGATTGCGATACGCTGGACCCCCCTGGCGGCTGCCGCCTCAATCACGCGCCGCGGGTCTGAAAGACAGTCGAAGGACGCCTGCGTATGCAGATGCATGTCTATTCGCAGTCGACCCTCCTTCGGCTGGTGACGAGCCACCGCACTCCTCCGTAGGTGCGCGAGCACCTCCATCGCCTGGTCCTCCAGTGCTTGAATGTCTCCCTCATTGACGAGCAGATGGGTCGCCCGTTCTCGCTTGGCTCCCGCATCCATCTGGGCTTCCATAATGGCGGTGGCCCTCTCGACGCTGAGGTCCCGCGTCTCTCGAAGGCGCTCCAACCGAATTTTCTCAGGCGCATCGACGACGACCGTAGCGTCGAAGTCGTCCTCAAGCCCCACCTCGAAAAGAAGCGGAATCTCCGATACACATATCGTATCCTGATCGGCGAAGCGCTCTCGCATCCACCGGTCCCGAAGGACCCGGACGCGGGCGTGAACGATCGCCTCCAACCGGTGCCGGGCCTCCTCGTCCTCGAAGACGACAGACGCGAGAGCCTCTCGGTTCAAGGTACCGTCGGCTTCCATAATTTCTTCGCCGAAGACGTCCACCACGGCGGACAGACCAGTCGAACCCGGCTCGACGGCCCGGCGAGCCAAGTCATCCGCACTGACGACCGGGACGCCAACGTCCTTCCAAAAAGCGGACACGGTCGACTTACCGGCAGCGATGTTCCCCGTCAATCCCACCGATAGGGTGTTTTCCACGTTCGGCCTCGCAAGAAGAAGCCTCTTGAGCACCAGAACCGCTACGACGACCCCTACGCCCACGATGGCCGCCCACCCCACGCCCATAGCGCCGACTCCGATCTCCCAGCCGCGGGCACCAGCGTAGGCGATTCCCAATCCGAACACGGCCCACCCCGCGATCCCGAGGAGATCGAAGGCCAGGAAGTGACGGTACGAGACCGATGTGGACCCGGCGACGAGCGGCATGAGGGTGCGCAAGAACGGAACCAGTCGAGCCAAGCTCACCGAATATCCGGCGTGTCTGTCGAAGAGGTCGAGAGCACGGTCCTGGTGCCTGCGGGCCATGCGGGCAAATCGTCCACTGCCGCGGAGCAAGCGGCGACCTCCCCAGCGCCCAATCATGAATCCGACCGAATCACCCAGCGTAGCTCCCACCACCGCCGCCCCAGCGACGGCTGCGAAGCTGAAGTGCCCCTGAAGGGCGAAGGCCATCGCAACGATGAGGGTGGGCTCAGTGGGGAGGAACAGCCCTATGATCAGGGCCGTCTCGAACATCGCCATGCCCCCAACCAGCCACGGCCCGTATAGCTCAATGTTCGCGGCGATCCACTCAATCATTGTGCGGGTGCCGGCTTCCGGCTCACTCCTTCAACAGCCTTCTAGAAGGGTCGATGCCAAACCACGCGGAGGTCGTCCGGGCTCCACCTCTCGCCATACGGACCATCCGATCGAATCGCAAAAGAGTCAGCCCACGCCTGGTAGGAATAGGTCGTACCCCACGGATCGGCGACTGGATCACCCGTGAAATTGGTCGCCAACCACGCACTCCATTGGCGTGTCGGAGGGACCTGGTACGTCTCGCGCTGTTCCCTTCTCACGGCTCGAGACAATTCCTCGATCTCCCGCTCTGCATTCCAGACGAGCATGGGTTGAACCACGGGCATAACCTTTTCGATCATCATCTCGCGGCGGTCGGGAAAATACAGCGCGGTCACGAATCCGAGGATGATCAACAGGATTAGCCTACCTACCACTTTTTGCTCTCCTTCACGTGCTTACGCATATCGGAGCCCCAGCGCACATAACGCTCCAAATCCCCGGACGGAACGACCGTGGCTCCCTTTCCGTAGGCTGTCTCCATACGCCACTTCATATAGGCCTTCGACGGTAAAGGGAGAAAAGGCAGCTGCCGATACCACCGATTCGCCCTGAAGGCCCATGCGGTCGCCAGCATGGCGGGAATGAGCCACGGCCGCCGGATGGCAAGCTTCGCCAGCCCTACGTAAACCGATCCCATACCGTTTCTCACGGTTGGTTCCCGGACGCACCCACCGGAAACATATGTGTATGCCAAATTTAGTCCGGGCAGTGAGGCAATTCAATGACGTCCGATTCGCATTACCCCCCGGGGGGCCTCCTCGATGGTCCACCTGATCCGCCTGAGCTATGATACCTGAAATCAACCTCCAAGGAGCCTTTGAGTGCCGAATCGCCTAGCCCGAGAGTCCAGTCCCTACCTTCTCCAGCACGCCGAAAATCCCGTAGATTGGCACCCCTGGGGTACCGAAGCCTTCGACGAAGCCCGGCGCCGGGACATCCCGGTCCTCCTCTCGATCGGTTACTCCGCCTGCCACTGGTGCCACGTCATGGAGCGTGAGTCCTTCGAGGACAAGACGACTGCTGAGCTCATGAACGAGTCCTTCGTCAGCATCAAGGTGGACCGTGAGGAGCGTCCCGACATCGACTCCGTCTACATGAAGGCGGTCCAGGCCATGACCGGACAGGGCGGATGGCCACTCACGGCGTTCCTCACTTCGGATGGGGAGCCCTTCTTCGGAGGGACGTACTTTCCGCCGGAGCCTCGCTCCAACATGCCTTCCTTTCGGCAAGTCCTGGAGTCGATCCGGGGCGCCTACGGAGAACGGCGGGAGGAGATCGTCCGAAACGCCGGTGAGTTGAAGGCGTTGCTGGAAAAGAGTTCGGCGGAGCGCCCAGACGGGCCGGTGGCGCGGGATGGGGAAGCGATCGTCGGTCTGTCTCTGCTGGATCACGCGTTCCGCTTCATTGCGTCGCGCTTCGACGCCAAGCATGGCGGGTTCGGTGGGGCACCCAAGTTTCCACAACCTGTAACGCTGGAGTTCGCTCTCCGAGTGCATTCCCGCACCGGAGACGCGGATGCACTGGAGATGGTCACACAGACGCTTCGTGCCATGGCCCGCGGCGGAATCCACGATCAATTGGCCGGGGGCTTCCATCGATACTCCGTCGACGCCCGCTGGCTGGTTCCCCACTTCGAAAAGATGCTCTCTGACAACGCCCTGCTCGGACGGTTGTACCTGAACGCCTATCAAGTCAGCCGCGACCCGGAGCTGGGGCGGGTCGCCCAGGGTACGCTGGACCACCTTCTCACGGATATGCGCTCACCCGAAGGGGGCTTCTACTCGGCATTGGACGCGGATTCGGAGGGAGAAGAGGGGACGTTTTATGTGTGGACACCTGCGGAAGTGCGCGAGTTGCTCGACGCGGAGGTGGCCGATCTGTTCATGCGCTGTTACGACGTCAGCGAGAGTGGCAACTTCGAAGGAAGCAACATCCTCCACCTTCCCCACGACCTTGACGCCGTCGCCAAGCGCGAGGATGTCAGCCTCGAAGTTTTGCGGGAGCTGCTCCAGGACGCGAGGCACGTCCTGTTGGGGGCCCGAAGCCTCCGAGAGCCACCTTTCCGCGACGAGAAGATCCTTGCCAGTTGGAACGGAATGGCGATTCGAGCCCTGGCTGAGGCCGGTGGAGCGCTGAATCAGCCCCGTTTTCGTGAAGCAGCCGGGAGCGGGCTCGATTTTCTGCTCGCGAACATGCGTAAGGATGACCGGCTCCGCCGATCGTACAAGGACGGCATGGCACGGATCGATGCGTTCCTGGAAGATTACGCTGCGGTGGGCAACGCGATTCTCAGCGTGTATGAAGCAACGCTCGAGCCTCGTTGGCTGGACGAGGCCGCTTGGATTGCGGAGCGCGTCATCGATCTCTTCTGGGACGATTCGGATGGCATCTTCCACGACGCTCCGAGAGATGGCGAGACGCTGTCCGTACGGGCACGGGACCTCATGGACAACGCCACGCCGTCCGGAAACTCTCTGGCCGTCGAGCTTCTGATACGGAGCGCGCACATGTTCGGAGAGGAGCGCCATCGGGATATCGCCCATCGAGTGCTCGAAAGAGAGGCCGGCCTCATGGCCCGCTTCCCCGCCGCATTTGGCCGCTTGCTTGGAGTGCTCGAGCAGACGGTGGCCGACCCCGTGGAGATCGCCATCGTGGGCGCACGCGAGGACCCCCGTACGCAGGAGTTGCTCGACGCGGCATTGCGTCCTTACCTGCCGAACCGGACCATCGCCGGTGTCGCTCCAGGTGAGGACCTTTCGCACACGCTACCGGTCCTCGAGGGACGCAATCGTGGGACCGAGCCGGCCGCCTACGTCTGCGAGCGCTACGCTTGCAAGGCGCCAGTCTCCGACGCTGTCGCATTGGCGGAGCAACTCAGCGTAGAAGGGTGAACAGCCTTCCAAGGGTAGTGGTCCTTGGACGGAAGGTTTTACTATCTTAGAAGCTACTCCTTCTTTCAGGCCCTTCGGACCCCAACTTCACCCGGAATAGATGGCGACCAAGGAGCAAGAGATAACCGAAACTCCGGACTTGGAGGGTCCGTCCTCTGAGTGGCTCCTCGAAGCGTACCGAACGATGGTTACCTCCCGGCGGGTGGATGACCGGGAAATCAGCCTAAAACGTCAGAACAAGACCTTCTTCCAGATCTCCTGTGCCGGGCACGAAGCGGTGCAGGTGGCGATGGCTGCGCACTTGAGGCCCGGGTACGACTGGTTCCACCCGTACTACCGGGATCGCGCGCTGGTGCTGGCGTTGGGACAGAGCCCCTTGGACCACCTTCTCGGTGCGGTCGGGGCCGACGACGATCCGAACAGCGGCGGCCGGCAGATGCCCTCCCACTTCTCGGATCCGGAGCTTCACATCGTGACGATGTCCTCACCCACGGGTAGCCAGTTCCTCCAGGCAGTGGGTGCCGCGGAGGTGGGATACCGGGTCTCCCTCATCCCCGAGCTCCAGGACAGGATCGAAGAATTCGAAGAGGACGAAGTGGTGCTGGTTTGTTCGGGGGAGGGAGCGACGTCGGAGGGTGAGTTCTGGGAGGCCCTCAATACGGCGTGCAATCTCAAGCTACCAGTGGTCTTCCTGATCGAGGACAACGGATACGCGATCTCAGTGCCGGTCGAGGTCAATACCGCTGGAGCAAGCATCTCCAAGCTCGTATCCGGATTTCCGGATCTCTTCATCATCGAATGCGACGGCACCGACGTGCTGGACAGCCACCAGGCGACGGGCAAGGCGGTCCGTCACTGCCGGCTGAGAAGGGGACCGGCCCTGGTACACGCTCATACGATACGTCCCTATTCGCATTCCATGTCCGATGATGAACGAACTTACCGGCCCGCCGCCGAGCTGGAAGAAGCGGCCGCCAGAGACCCACTCGTCGGGACACGGAACCTCTTGATCGCGCGGGGCTTGGCGACCGCCGAGGAACTCGATCTCCTGGAAGAAGAGGCCGAGAGCGAGGTCGCGGAGGCCGCCGTAGAGGCGAGCCGCCACCCACAACCTGATCCTGAAGCGGCTCTGCTCCATCTCTTCTCCGAAGAGGTCGACCCGACTTCGGCAGCTTTCGACACAGAGGACTCGCAGGAATTCGGCGACGAACGTGCGCTCACGATGGTCGATTTGCTCAACGCCTGTATCCGTGACGAGATGGAGAGGGATCCCCGCGTCATCCTCTTCGGGCAGGACGTCGCCGACGCGTCTCGGGAGCCGGCGCTCGAAGAGGTGAAAGGCAAGGGGGGTGTGTTCAAGGTCACCCACGGGCTCCAACGTCGATTCGGCGGGAGCCGAGTGTTCAACTCGCCTCTGGCCGAAGCCAACATCGTCGGGCGCGCCGTCGGCATGGCCCAGCGGGGCCTACGGCCCGTGGTCGAGATCCAGTTCTTCGATTACATATGGCCAGCGTTCATGCAAATTCGTAACGAGCTGGCCACCATCCGGTATCGCTCCCAGGGGCGGTATTCCGCACCGGTGGTGATCAGAGCCCCCTATGGTGGCTATCTGAGGGGGGGAGGACCGTATCACTCTCAGACAGGGGAGACGCTGTTTACCCACACACCGGGCCTTCGAGTCGTACTTCCGTCGAGCGCGTCGGACGCGAATGGGCTCTTGAGAACGGCCATCCGATGCGAGGATCCGGTCATCTTCCTCGAGCACAAGCACCTGTACCGGCAGATTCATAACAAGGGCCTGTATCCAGGGAAGGACTTCATGATCCCCTTTGGCAAAGCCAATAGGGTCAGAGAGGGATCGGATCTCACCATTGTGACGTGTGGTGCGCTGGTCAAACGCTCCATGGACGCCGCGAATATCGCGTCGGAGGAGCATGGAATCGAGTGTGACGTTATCGATTTGAGGACGCTTTCGCCCCTCGACATGGATACCATTGCACAATCCGTGAAGAAAACGAACAAGGTCCTCATCACGCATGAGGACTCTCTGTCCTGGGGGCTCGGCTCAGAGATCGCGGCGCTCATCGCGGACGAACTCTTTCCCTGGCTGGACGGGCCCGTGCGCCGAGTCGCGTCGCTGGACACGTGGGTCGCGTATGCGCCGCAGCTGGAAGACGAGATCCTCCCCCAGCCATCCGACGTACTCGCGGCCATTCTCGACCTGGCTAGCTTCTAAGCACTCCCTGGCTCCTTCGCCATTGGTGGCTTCTAGGCCATCGGGGCACGTGTCGGCACCGCTTGCACCTTTTGCATCTGGCAGAATCAAGCGCACTGCCCGCCGATAAAAAACATAGTTCCAGGCCCAATTCACAAGCACGATCGCCCGGTTGTGAAAGCCGATTAGCTTGGCGACGTGAACGGCGAGCCACAGGGTCCACGCCGCGAAGCCGGTGAATGACCGCCCCCCCCTAGGTGCGCGACGGCCGCGTTTCGACCGATAACCGTCAGCATGCTGAGATCCCTGTAGGCGAAGTCTCCCGGCGTCTCGCCTTTGATCATGCGGAGCACGTTGTCCGCCGTCATGCTTCCCTGTTGGAGAGCGACCTGGGCGACTTGCGGGAGCGGCTGCCCGTCCGCCTCCACGCATGCGAGGTCGGCGGCGGCGAACACCTCCGGATGGCCCGGCACCCGGAGTGTGCTCTTCACCGGAACACGGCCGGCCGGACCGACGGGCAGACCCCAAGCGCCCACCGCGGGATCGCCTTGGACGCCGGCGGCCCAGACCACCGTACAGGTGGCTGTAGAGTCGGTGTCGGGGGCATTGCCAGGGTCGTTGTCAGGATCCGTCTTGGTGTCGGTCTTACGGGTCATCACACGGTCGGACGCCACCTCCACGACTTGTGACCCGGTGAGCACCTGCACACCCCGCCGTTCGAGGCGGACCCGGGCGCACTCCAGCAACCGAATGTCCACCTCGTCCCGAGCGATACCCCCAAAGTCCTTCAGCAGCGGACCGAAAATGAGTTCCGCGAGTGCCCCCGCATACTCGACACCGGTCGCTCCCCCGCCCACGATCACGAAGCGGAGCAGAGCAGAGCTCTGCGCGCGGACGCATCCGCCAACTGTGCCGCCCTCTCGAAGCAGTCCAAGACGTGGTAGCGGAGGGGCACCTCGTCATCCATCGTACGAAGGGGGGAAACATGACGCGCGGCACCCTCCACCCCGAAGTAGTTCGGCACGCTCCCCAGCGCGATCACCAGGTAGTCGTACGCGAGGCGGGACCCGTTGGCCTCGACGATGTGGCTGTCGAGATCGATGCCGTGGACCCGGGCCCTCCGGAACTCGACCAGGGGATGCCTCCTGAAGAGACTGCGAACCGGATAGGCGATTTCGCTCGGTCCCAATTCTGCTGCGGCAACTTGATACAGGAGTGGGAAGAAAGTGTGGTAGTTGTTCCGGTCGATCAGGGTTACGCGTGAGCCCACGCGAGACGAACCTCCGCACGGCCCAAAGGCCTCCGAACCCCGCCCCGATCACCACGATGCGGGGCCGCTTCGTATCAATCACACTGGATGGGTCAGTACTTCGGTAGGCTCGGGTCCACCTCGTCCACCCACGCGTGAATCCCTCCCACGAAGTTGAATACGCTGGAATAGCCCTCATCCACCAACATCTGAGCCGCGGTGGCGCTACGGGCTCCAGTCCGGCAGTACACGACAATCTCCCGGTCCGCGGGAATTTCGTCCAAACGGTCCGGGAGTTCGGCGAGCGGAATCATCACGGCCCCCTCCGGCTCCAGGTTTACGATATCCCACTCGTGTGGCTGGCGAACATCCAACAGAAACGGAGGCTCCTCAGACGCCAAACGGTCGTTGAGCTCGCCGGCCTCCACATCGCCAAAAGTGTCCACGTTTTCCCCCTCCTTTCCCTCAATGGGCGTCTTCAGACCACAGAAATATTCATAGTCGATGGGTGCGGTTTGCGTGGGCTCGTCCCCGCAGACCGGGCAATCCGTGTTCCTGCTTACGGCCATCTCTCTCCAACTCATTTCAAGCGCGTCGAAGATCAGCAACCGCCCGCTCAATGTGTCTCCGCACCCGAGGATGAGCTTGATTACCTCCAGGGCCTGAATCGACCCGATAATTCCCGGCAAGACGCCGAGTACGCCGGCCTCCGCACAGTTCGGGATCAGGCCCGGCGGCGGCGGCTCTCGGAAGAGGCATCGGTAGCACGGTCCTCCGTCGCTCGCGAACACTGAGGCCTGCCCCTCCCAACGGAAGACCGATCCGTAGACATTCGGCCTTCCCAAGAGCACACAGGCGTCGTTCACCAAATAGCGCGTTGGGAAGTTGTCCGTCCCATCTGCCACGATGTCGTACGGACCCAATATTTCCAGCGCATTGCTCGAGTCGAGCCGGACATCGTGCGTTACGACGGAAACGTGCGGGTTCACGTCGGCCAGACGTTCCCTGGCCGAATCCAGCTTCGCCCGGCCTATGTCCTTGGTGCCGTGAAGAATCTGCCGTTGAAGGTTGGTGGCGTCGACCTCGTCGAAATCGACCAGCCCCAGTGTGCCAACGCCGGACGCAGCGAGATAGAGCGCGAGGGGCGAACCGAGTCCTCCGGCGCCCACCACGAGCACCCGCGAATCCTTGAGGCGCAACTGGCCCTCCTTGCCGACCTCCGGCAAGGACAGATGCCTCGCGTACCTACTGAGTTCGGCGGATGCCAACTCAGGTTGTTCACGCTCGACCAACGTCGGACCTCTCTAAGAAGGGTGATCGGAAAGGGGGGTGGGTCGCCACCCGTGCCGTCGCACGGGTACCCGGGATGCCACGGCCCCAGATATCACGGCTGCTCGAGATATCGGCGGCCTCCCACCGCAGTCACCCGCATTGAGGCTGCGTCCTCAGCGAGTGCCGCGACCTCCGAGACCGGGCGAGACTGGATGGCGGCGACATCCGCCAACTGGACAAATAACAATTGAAACTGCATCGGGATGCCAAGCGTGCTACGATCGGGCCAGAGATCGCGGTCCTTGAGTCCCCGGTAACGATAGACATCTCGCACCAACGTCATATTCCGTTCGACATCGAACCACTCCTCACCCATCCGCTCGCTCCCCTGAACCCAACCCTCCGGGGCGTCCCCCTCGATGTCCCGCATTACGAGCTTGGTGGCGATGCCATGCCGAACTCCCCAAGGGCTCAAGCCGAGCGATCGGATAAGACCGGCGGAACTGGCGAAGTAGATCGGTCTCTGGCCGGCTGAGTCGTTGATCATGCTGAGGGCGATACGAAGACCACGATCCAAGTAGTACCCGGATGGGTACGTGATCAGCACGCCATCGAGCGTCAGGCTGAGATCCGCTGTGATTGCGCCGTCTCCCACGTTATCCAAGGCCTCGTCCGTGGCCAGAGAGACCGCTTGGTCCGGCGCCGGAGTGGTGGTGGAATAGATGTCCGCAGCGAATTGGGCATCGAACGGTCTCTGCCGGCCGGGCTCCGTCTGGTCCCTGATTTGGCGCGGGTACCAGTCGGTGTAGAGGTACTGGAGGACGATGACGGTCACATCCTTGCGCACCCCTTCAATCTCTTGAGCGTACCAGAGAGGAAACGTGTCATTGTCTCCATTGGTGAACAAGATCCCATACGGCTCGACACTCATGAGCAGATCGTACGCCCAGTCAATCGTTGCGTAGTCATCCGCCCGGCTCGCCCATTCCCAGTTGTAGGCCATCGGAATGAAGGTGACCAAGAGAACAGGCATCGCCTTACGGTAGGCAGCACCTCCACCCCAGTGCTCGGAAAGCGCCGACCAGAATCCGGCCAGACCGATCCCGGCCAGATTCCCCCAGAGAAAGAAGCCTGCTACGAAGAAATAGTCCCTCTCACGAACCTCGTGGGCGGTAGGGTCGACAATATCTGGTGCCAGCGAAAACCCATACTCGAAGTTGAGGTAGACGACGAGACCCACCGTGAGTGTGGCCGCCAGCACGGCGAGATACGTGAAGATCATTCGGTCGGCGCTCCACAACACGAGCAGGCCCATGAAACCCATCGCCACGAACAGCATGGTCGCAGGCAGTCGCGCTCCGACGGGCAGTTCGCTCAAGTCGGCCCCGCGGGCCCACTGCCAATCGAAGTACTGAAAATAGTTGAGAAACTGGTGCCCGATCGGCGCCTGCCGTTGGGTGATCGGGGGCTTGGCATACTGCGCGCGCGAGAGAACCTCGCCCAATGCAGGGCACCCAGCCTTACCATTCGTATAGACCGCGACAACGGCACCCGCCGCCGATTCGCAGACTGGATGCCCTTCATTGATGATGGGGTTCTGAGCGGCACGGATCGGGAGGAAGAGATTGAACGAGATTCCCAGCACCACCAGGGGAATGGCTCGAACCCAAAAGCGCGATGTCAGTAACACTGCCGGGCCCGCCAGCAACACGAACAAGCCCAGAGCGGGAGCGGGAAGGGTGGACATGAGGTGATTGCTCGCCCCCAATACTATGAGATAGATGGCCAACAGGAGGGCTCTGAGCCCTGGCGGCTCTCCCCGTTGGTCGTACCATCTCAAGGCGAGCCACGAGACTGCGGCGATCACGGCCACACTCACCGTGTAGACCTTTTCGTTCGCGGTGGATTGATTCCAGACGGTGTAGGCAGTGGCCCCCATCACTGGGCCGCATGCGACGCCGATCGTGAGCATCCACCGCTCCTCAATCACGGTGGACAACACGCGATGCCCGACCAAGAAGAAGAAGAACGTTGCCACGGAGCTCGTGGCGGCGGCCAAGAGGTTGATTCGCACCGCAACGGGCAACCCCAACGGAGCCAGCAATAGGCTCCATACCCGGGCAATGCTGACGAAAAGAGGGTTTCCCGGCGGGTGAGGAATACCCAGGAGATGTCCCGTCGTGATGTACTCGCTCGCGTCCCACCAGGATGTAGTGGGCGACAACGTCACGATATAGAGGCCGAAAATAGCCAGCCCCAACAACGCCCCTTCCCGGTACGGCGGTCGGTATTCGGTCATTCCTAGCCTTGTATGAAGTTTCGGCGCTCAGCCAAGATAACGTCTGGCGGTCTCCGGCACCGCACCAATATTCCCTCGCGGCCCACTGTACTTATCCGGCAGCCTTCTAATAGCTTCTTTCTCCATGACCACAGTGTTGAGGACCACTCGAGCCCTCGGGAGTTGGATCACGGGCAGGTCGGCCGTAGAGGAGTACGAGACCGTCCTGCCCCGAGGGGATCGTGAAGTTCCGGCTTCGGTCACACTCCCGAGCGGTGGAGGGCGGAACCTGCCGGGATGGGTCGTTCTGCATGGGGTCACCCGACCCGGGCGGTTCCATCCGACCCTGCTGCGCTTCGTTCGCGCCCTCGCGTCTTCCAAGGCCGCCGTACTCGTGCCCCAGATTCCCGAGTGGGTCGACCTTCGGCTGGAGCCCGAACGGACTCTTCCGTCGGTTCGGGCCGCGCTCGATGGCCTTCGGTCGCTGCCGAACACGTCGGACGGGCCCTATGGTCTGATCGGCTTTTCCTTCGGTGCACCGCAAGTGGTGGTCGCTGCCACTCATCAGGACGTCTCAGACCAGTTGGCGGGCGTCATCGGGTTCGGCGGCTATTGTGATATAGAGAGCATGATCCGGTTTCAGATGACGGGCCGCTTCACGTGGGGTGACGCTCAACATCACTTGCGGCCCGACCCATACGGGCGGTGGATCATGGGAGGGAACCACCTCACTTCGATCCCCGATTATGAGAACGCGCAGGACGTCTCCGATGCCCTGTGGCGCCTCGCAGTCGAGGCTGGAGAACGGCGGATCCTGGCGTGGGATCCCTCTTACGACACGCTCAAGGAACAGCTGAGGGAACAGGTATCGAGGGACCGAAGGGAGCTCTTCGATCTGTTCGCCCCTCCGTCGGACCGCGAACCGGCCGAGGCCGAAGCCGAACGGATCACACCGTTGCTGACCCGAGCCACCATGGAGGCCGCTCCGCTTTTGGACCCACTCCCCTTCCTGAACCGTGTAGAGATCCCCGTACAGCTGATTCACGGGCGTAATGATCGCGTGATCCCATATACCGAGACGCTCAGGATGGAGGCAGCGCTCCCCGACAAGACGCGCGTCGACACGACCATCACCTCACTCATGGAGCACTCCGAGCAGGGAGGGCGGCTGGCCTCGCTAAGGAAGGAAATCAGCGAGAGCGCGAAGTTGCTGCGTACGCTCGGGCGCCTACTGGGGACCGTGTAGAATTCCCACTTTCCTGAGAGAAGCTGCGCAGCAGTAGAGCTGATCTCCGGATCTTTGTCGGCCCGGGCTTTTTCCACCAGGCTCACGGCATGAGGCGTGCCTATGGAGGCAAGCGCGGCAAGGCCAGCGAGGCGCAGACCCTTTGGCGGACGCGAGAAGAGGGAGCCCTTCACCCGCTTCTCGATCGCCGGCACGGCTGAGGGGTCGCCCAATGCGCCGAGCGCACGAATCACCTGCTCAATCACCGACTGGTCCCGCGGAGGACAGTCTGCCGCCGAAGGCGGTGGAGCGAAGCGCTGGCCGGAGCGGGATCGTGAACCCCTCTTTCACCCTCTTGAAAAAGCTGAGGGCAAGGGGGCGCGTAGGGGGCTCCCTACCTCCGCCTGATCAAGACCGTAAGCACAATCCCGGCTGCTATTGCGATCCCGAGGACGGTCTTCGCCGTTTCACTCAACCGGCCTTCGAGTTCTTCGATGGCCTCACGGCCGGACGGAGCCTCAGGATCCTGCGTGATGTGGATAGCGCAGTAATCGGAGCCCTCCAGCGCCTTCAGCCGACATGGGGTCCCTTTCTTCGTCGTACCGCTACAGCTTGCCACGCACCACCTCCTCAGGTGTCGGACTACACTACTATACGTACAAACGCCCCACAGGATTCATCCGTCCCGGCCAGCGCCCCTACGAGCAGAACTCGATCCCTTGGGCCAACGGCAGTTCTGTGCTCCAGGGGCCAACGGCAGTTCTGTGCTCCAGTTGACCGTGTTGGTCTGTCGCCTCATGTAGCCTTTCCAGGCCTCTGAGCCGGACTCCCTCCCGCCACCCGTCTCCTTTTCGCCACCGAAAGCGCCGCCGATTTCGGCGCCGCTGGTCCCGATGTTCACGTTGGCAATACCGCAGTCGCTCCCGCGGTGCGACAAGAAGTACTCAGCTTCCCGGACGTGCTCAGTGAAGATCGCCGAAGAGAGGCCTTGCGGGACGTCGTTGTGGAGCGGCATCGCCTCGGGGAGTTCGTCTACCGATTCCTTACGGGATGCCACCGCCTCGCCATACCCGATGACACAGAGGATCGGAGCGAACGTCTCTTCTTGGACGATCCTGAAGCTGTTTTGCGCCGACGCGATGCACGGCCTTACATAGTGCCCGCGCGGAAATCCAGGACCCTCCAGCGGTTCACCCCCGTACAGGATCTCCCCACCCTCTTCCCGAACCCGTCGAGTCGCGTTCTGCAGGTCTTCGACCGCTCCGAAGTTCACAAGTGGACCCATCAGCGTTTTCGACTCCAGTGGATTTCCTATCGGAACACCCTCATAGGCGCGTGTAAGCCGTTCGACGAATTCCTCGCGCACGGACTCATGGACGATGATTCGGCGGGTGCTCGTGCATCGCTGCCCCGCGGTTCCCACTAAGCCGAACAAGACCGCTGGGAGCGCCAGATCGAGATCGGCGTGTGACGTGACGATGATGGCGTTGTTTCCACCGAGTTCCAGAATCGTGCGCCCGAGCCGCTTGCCCACGACCTCCCCAACCCGGTAACCCACCGTGCAGCTTCCGGCCGCCGACACCAGTGGAATCCTGCGATCGTGTAGGAGCCTGTCCCCGACCGTAGATCCCTTCCCCACCGTGAGCGAAAAGATCGCGAGATCGACCCCGTTCTCCTCGCAAACCCCTTGGGCGATCTTGGTGACCGCGATGGCCGTCAGGGGCGTTTGGCTAGCCGGCTTCCATAGCACGGGGGTCTCCGCATACGCACGCCAGAGCCGCGTTCCAGCTCCAAACGGCGACCGGGAAATTGAACGCGCTAATCACCCCCACGACCCCCAAGGGGTGCCACTGCTCCATCATGCGGTGGTCCAGCCGTTCGGAGCCGATCATGAGCCCGTACAACTGACGGGATAGACCCGTGGCGAAGTCGCAGATGTCGATCATCTCCTGGACTTCGCCCTCGCCCTCGACTCTGATTTTTTCCATCTCCAAGGTGACGAGCGCGCCCAACTCACCTTTGACCTCGCGCAGCCGATCCCCAATCTGGCGGACCAACTCCCCGCGTCGCGGAGCCGGTACGGTACGCCAGTGCAAGAACGCCTCGTGAGCACGGGAAACGATGGCGTCGTACCCTTCTTCGGTGACCTGCTGCACCGTGGCGAGCTGCGATCCATCGATGGGAGTCGTCACGGTCAGCTCAGGGCCGGAGCCCATCCATTCCCCGCAGAATCCCCCGAGGTGACGCTTTTCGATCTTCAGGGCTGTCAGTATCTCATGCATCGATTCTTATCTCATTCATCTCTCATTCATTGATCTTCCCACGGTTAGGACGGCACGCCGGCTCGGGCCGCAGACCTGTCCGCCGTTTTCGAGTGTTGCCGACGCAATAGTGTGGCGTGCCCTTTGACGTCGTGTACGCGGAGAATCTCGATGCCCTTCGAGGCGAGAGGCTCGCTTACGACAAGCGTCGCGGCATCGCGCTCAGCGCTCGGCTTGTCGGTGACCGCTTCGAGAAAGGACTTCCGGCTGTGACCGACGAGTAGCGGTATCCCAAGGTCATGGAAGCGCTCCACGTGCTCCAGGATATGCCAATTCTGCTGGACCGTTTTTCCGAACCCGATACCCGGGTCGAAGATCAGGCGGTGCCGGGCGATTCCCCGGTGTGCGAACTCCTCCAAGCGTTCCCGTGCCCAGCCGATCAGGAACTCCACTGGGTCGTGATCGCGCGGAACGGATTCTCCCTTCACCACCGGGATCGACAGGCTGTGCATGAGGACGATCGGGACATCCGTATCCTCAGCGAGCTCCAGCATCCCGGGATGGCGGAAGCCGGTAACGTCGTTCAAGACCTCGGCCCCGAGCTCCAGAGCCGATCTTGCCGTCGAAGGATTTCGAGAGTCGATGCTGATCCGGAAAGGACCTCCTGGTCCCAACGGTCGTAGCTCCTCCTGAAGCTCCCGCAGGCCCTCCAGCACAGGTTCGAGCCGTGTCCACTCGGACATCGGATCGACGGCGGCGCCATCGGGGCGAGTGGATTCAGCACCGACGTCGATGATCCCGGCGCCATCCTGCACGAGTCGCCTTGCGTGTTCGAGGGCGACCTCCGGCTCCAGGAAGCGCCTGCCGTCGCTGAAGCTGTTGGGCGTGACGTTGAGGATGCCCATGAGCGTGGGACAACTCACCTCGAAGTCGGATTCCGGTAAGTGGATGGCCGGTTGCAGGATCTCCCCCTGCGACGTCCGGGCAGCGACGCGGCCGGCGCGGGTCATCATGGTCTCGCCATCAAGGATGGCGTCTGGAATCAGGTCACACAGAGGCTCAAGGACGAACGGTCGATTCACGATCTCCGGATGCGGGATGGTCAAACCGTCGGATCGCACTTCGTTGCCATGCCACCAGAGGATGTCTATGTCGATCACCCTCGGGGCCCATCGCTCATGGTCATGACGCCCCAACGATGTCTCGATTTCTTGGACGTGGCGCAGTAGGTCGCCAGACTCGAGAGTCGTCTCTCCGGAAAGAACGCAGTTCAGATAAGGCAGGTCCCACGCGGTGGGGGCCCCAGGCGGCGTCAGCGCGGGCGACTCATAGATCCTGCTCAATCTCACATCCTCGAGAACCGCCCCATGTCCACGGGACAGGCGCGCGATGGCCCTCTTCAGATGGATGGCGCGGTTTCCCAGATTGCTGCCGAGGCCGAGAATCACCATCGCTCAGTCTCCAACCGTGAATTCCGCACCCTTGGTGATTTCCGGCACGGGCGGCGAGACCTTGCGAACGGTGACCCTGAGCTCGTGCTCGGCCTCGACGATTCTCCTCAGTGACGTGAGAATCTCGTTCGCGAGGTGTTCGATCAGCGAGAACTCGCGATCTGAAGTCACCTCCTTGATCGCGCCGACCAATGCGTCGTAGCACACGGTGTCCTCGAGGCGATCGGTGACCATCCCTCGAGGGGGAGTCTCGAATCGGATCGTGAGGTCGATCTCGACCGGCTGTGGGTTGAGCCGCTCCTCCGCTGAGCAACCGAGGCGAAGGGACAGCGATAAACCCTTTATCGTGAGTTCCGGGTGGGACATGTTCTGCCGCTGGCGCTCCTGCCGCGTCAAACGCGCCGCCGGCAATCGTCACCGGCTCTCCATGGACTGGTTGAGATCGGATGGTACCGCGCTGCGGTAAGGCTTTCAAGACGCGCTCCCCGCTCTCTGGCGCGCCAGCCTGGTACGCCACACTAGTAACATACACGGTCGAGGGCTGGTACCTCACGTGTTCGGTTTCGAACCCGCGAACTAAGCGCTTTTCCAGATGCGCTTGAGGCCGAAGAATCTCCATACGGTGGAGAAGCTTTCATGACGAGGAGCCATTCTTCGCGTCATCTTGTCGTCGGAGCCTGGTTCGCGATGGCCCTCTGCACGCTCTTCGTCGGGCAGTCGGCGAGTCGGCGGCGCAGGAGTGGACTGGCGCCGGCCGTCAGCCTGAGTGGACGTTCATCCGCGGCAACGTGGGGAGCCAGCAGTACTCGCCCGTCGACCATATAACGGTCGCGAACTTCGACGACCTCAAGGTCGCGCGGGAATGGGACGGAGCCAGTTTCGGAAACATACTGGCACGCCCGACGCCGCTCTATGTGGATGGCATGCTTATTACCGTGGCGGGAGAGCGCCGTTACGTGATCGCCATGGACGCCGGCACCGGGGAGACGCTTTGGACTTTCCGTGAGCCCAGCACCTTCCGCTGGGAGTACTCCATGCGGAAGAACCACGGCAAGGGCGTCGCCCACGCCAACATCGACGGCAGAGACATCATCTACGTGGTGTCGCCCGCGTTCTTCCTTCACGCGCTCGATGCGCACACCGGCCAGCCCATCGAGAACTTCGGGGGCCATGTGCCCATCGACGGATTCCCTGAGACCGGCTCAGTCGACATGCTGGAGGACTTGGGCCATCCCTTCGATCCGTACGAAGGCATTCCCTTGGAGATCGGCTACATCACCAACTCGTCGCCACCGATCGTGGTGAACGGCGTCGTCATTGTAGGCAACTCCGCGGAGCAGGGGTACAACCAGGCGCGGCCTGAGAACGTGCCTGGAGATATCCTGGCGTACAATGCCCGCACGGGTGAACACCTCTGGAAATCCAACGTCCTTCCCGGCCCGGGCGAGTCCGGGCACGGCACGTGGGAGGTTGATCGACTTCACACCCGAGCTTCGGCAGGAGGCGTTGGCGCTCCTCGAGGACTTCGACTACGGCCCCTTCTTCCAGCCGCCGCTGCACCGAGACAACGACCGGGGAAAGCTGGGAGCGATCTGGTGCCCCGGCGACGTGGGTGGCACGAACATCGATGGCACGCCCGCCGCGGACCCCGAGACGAGCATCATCTACGTGACTTCGCAGAAGGGTTGTTCCTCCCGGGAGATCGTTCCCGGCCACGAGCGCGACGCCCGGATCCCGCAGCCGACGGGCACGACCATCAGCGATTATGCCGTTGGATAGGGTTTTCGGCCCACGGTTCGAGGCCTCCCGATCTTCAAGCCGCCGTACAGCAGGATCACGGCGATAGACATGAACACGGGAGCGCACCTGTGGTGGATTCCAGTAGGGGATACACCGAACCGCATTCTCGGGCACCCTGCCCTGCAGGGCGTGGAGATCGGGAACACTGGCAGTGGCAGGCAAGCCGCGCAACTCGTAACGCCGACCCTCCTGTTCTATACGGCGACGGCACGCCTTAACTGTAAGCTGTGAACAAATCGAGCGGTGTGCGGCTCGGCCAAATCCAGCTACCTGCCAGCGGGCGTTACGGCATGATGACCTACATGCACCAGGGACGGCAGCACGTTTTGGTGCAAATCCAGGGTGGGTTGGTAGCACTGGCTCTGCCACTTCCCGCAAGCCGTTGACGGGCGTCCGCGTACCTTGTAGTCGTTCTCAATGAACTTCTTCTGCCGAACGCTTGCTTCCGGGGCCCTGTTGATGGTGGGCTTGTCGCCAACGGTGCATGCACAGGAAAACATCGGTGTCGTGACCGGCACGGTGATCGACTACGCTAATCAACCGATCAGCGACGTCCTTGTCTTCGTCGACGGAGGGATCAGCCCGGTGGTGACCGGTGCGGTCGGCGCCTTTCGACTAGAGGTCGACAGGCAGAGCGAACACGTTTTGAACTTCCGTAAGTCAGGATTCGCGCCCCGTACGTTCAGGCTACCAACCCCTCAGGGCGACGAGGAACGCCAGGATGTCGGTGTGATCCAGCTCGAGCCGGGACTGGCCCCTATCGGCACTGTCGCCGGTAGGGTTGTCGAAGCGGTCGGTGGCACCCCATTGGCGGGTGCCCTCGTGTCGGTCAACGGAAACACCATCGCCGTCACATCCGCGGATGGCGTCTTCAACGTACCGCGAGTACCGCTCGCATGGGGACCCAACCAGTTGCACGTGCGTCACCTCTCGTACGCCGATGTGACCGACGACATTTGGGTAGCCAACACAGAGGATGTGTTGGCCTACGACGTGGTGCTCATCCCTGTCCCCGTTGCCGTGCCTGAGGTCGTGGTCGAGGTCGATCGCACGCTCATGGTGTACGGCCGCATGCGACCGTTCTACGAGCGGCGAAACCGGGGGATGGGGGACTTCCTCACGCGCCAGGAAATCGAGGATCGGAATCCGAGGGAGCTGACCGACGTGTTTCGTGGTATTCCCGGCATAGCCCTGTACCCCATCGGACTCACCGGTGTGCGGATCGACTTCCAGCGCGGGGCTCGGGGCCTCAGAGAGAGGTGTAGTAATCCCGCGATCTATCTCGATGGCGTGTTGGTCCAGGGAGGGATCTATATCAACCAGCTCGTGAGTCCTGAGGTGATCGCGGGGATCGAGATATACCAGGGCGTGGCGGAGATTCCCATAGAGTTCGTGCAAAACCGCGAGACGTGTGGTGTCATTGTGATTTGGACCCGATGAACTCCGAGCCCACCGGCTACCGAAAGGTGCTCAGCCTCCGCTGATATTCTCCGTATAGACCCACCACAGATCCTTGTCTCCGTACCCACCGTCCCTCTCGGAGTCGAAGTAGAAGATCTGGAAATCGGGGGAAAACGCCGGACAGCGGTCATTCTCTTCGGTGTTCACGAGCGGCCCCAAGTTGACGAGCGGGCCCCATACGCCGCGGCTGTCCCTGGTGCTCACGTAGATGTCCTCTTCCCCGTACCCTTCGTCCCGAGTGGCAGTGATATAGAGCGAGCGACCATCGGCCGATGGAAGGAAATGGTGTTCGCTGCCGGCTGAGTTGACCTGGGGACCCAAGTTCACGGCCCCCTGCCAGACACCGTCCACTCTCTCCGACCGCCAGATGTCATTTCCTCCGAACCCGCCGGGCCGGGTCGACGTCCAGTAGGCCACGCTCCAGTCGGGTCCGGTGAAGTAGAGACAGTGGTCGGCATAGGCGGAGTTGATCGGGGCGCTGAGGTTCCTCGGCTCCGTCCACTCGCCCTCCACCTTGTCACTCACCCAGATGTCGAAGCTGCCCCTACCCCCGGGACGATCGCTCATGATGTAGAGGTGATTGCCGTCCGGAGACAGGAGGGGTTCAACCTCTGTGTACCCGGTACTGATCGGGGCCGGAACGATCTCAGCCCGGGTCCACCGACCGCCGACGAGCGTCGACGTACAAATGTCGTTTCCACCATCCGGCGTGCGGTCCGCACAGTTGAAGTACATCGTGCGGCGGTCGGTCCCGAAGGTCGGCTCGGCATCCCGCCCGGTGGCGTTGAGGGCGGCACCCATGTTCACGGCCTGGTCCTGGGCACGGGACAGAGGTGAGCGCTGCGCTCTGAGACTGTTGATGGCGAAAAGGCCTAGCCCGCTCGCGATGAGCGCCGGGGTCACCAGCTTCATCGGGATCTTCCTGTAGACGTGTTGACCCATGGATGTGTTTCGCTGATGCCACTCTATGGTGGGCGGCCACGCTAAACCAGTAGGCCGCGTTCTGCGACGACCGGGCCGTGGTTGGCTCTGGCTCAACGCGAGGCGGGTCCTTAAGGTAAGGCGGTGGGGCGAACGTGATCCGGTGTGGCGCGGCACCCTCGATCCGCGGATTAGGAGATATCAACCGATGCAAAGTCGCTATGATCCTGGATTCCGGCCCATCCGCCTCGCCGTCATCCTTACCTTGGCTCTGTTCGCCTGCGCTCCTGCCGAAGCCGACCCTCCGGTCGCCGCTTCGGGAGTGGAATTCCCGACGGCGAACCGCCCCGATGTGCGAGGCGTACATGGGGCCGTGAGTTCCGACCACCCGCTCGCCACGGCCGCGGGATACGCGGTTCTCCGGGACGGGGGCAACGCCGTCGACGCGGTGGTGACCATGGCGGGCGTCTTGGCGGTAGTGCGGCCACACATGAACGGGGTGGGCGGTGATGCCTTCGGTATCTTTTTCGATGGTGCGACGCGGGACGTCGTGGGGATGAACGGGAGCGGTCGAGCCGGAGCGCTCGCCTCTCCTTCCTTCTTCACGCGAGCCGGGCACGAGTCCGTACCAGGGTCCGGGCCTCTTTCAGTCAGTCTCCCGGGTGCGGTCGCGGCTTGGGACGATGCACTGGCCCGTTTCGGAACGATATCCCTGGCAGAGGCGTTGGCTCCGGCGATCGCCTACGCAAGAGACGGATTCCCGGTGTCCAGCCGCCTCCAGAGCGACATCGCGGGGGCTTCACGAGGCCTGAACGAGCCTGCGCTCGGCCTCTATCTCCCAGGAGGTTCCCCGCCCCATGTGGGATCACTTTTGAAAAACCCGGCGCTCGCCACGACCCTCGAGCGCATCGCCGATGAGGGTAAGAGTGGATTTTACCGTGGCGAACCCGCGGAGGCGATCTCCGCGTTTCTGGAGCGGGTGGGTGGGTACCTCCGCACTGCGGATTTTGCGACGCACGAGACCACTTGGACCTCTCCCCTCGAAGGCACTTACCTCGATCATCGCATCCTGGTGCTACCCCCGAATACGCAAGGCATCGCCCAGATCGCCCTCATGGAGATGGCCGCGGAGCATGATCTGGCCACGATGGAACACAACACGGCGGACTACCTGCACACGCTCATCGAGCTCAAGAAGCTTGCCTTCGCCGATCGAGACCGGTGGGTCGCCGACCCCGAGTTCGCCGACATCCCCGTCGAGGAGCTTCTCGACGCGGAATACCTGCGGGAACGCGCCCTCAAGATCGGATCGAGCGCCGCCGAAGACGTAGCTCCGGGAATCGAGGGGCCGGTCTCGACGGACGCCCAACTGGGGGACGCCGACGACTCCGGGGACACGGTCTACATCACGGCGGTCGACCAGTGGGGCAACGCCGTGAGTTGGATCCAAAGCCTGTTCGCCTCATTCGGTTCGGGTTTGTTGGAGCCCGAAACGGGCGTCGTCCTCCAGAATCGGGGAGCATTGTTCAACCTCGACCCGAACCATCCCAACGTGGTCGCGCCAGGCAAGAGGCCGTACCACACGCTCACGCCCATGATGGCGTTGAACGCGGATGGCAGCCTGGCCTTCACACTCGGTACGCCGGGCGGCGACAGCCAGACGCAGTCCCTCATCCAGATCGTGAACAATATTTTTCTCTTCGGGATGACGCCCCAAGCGGCCATCGAGGCTCCTCGTTTTAGGAGCTACAACAGCCTCCGCGTGGATTTCGAGGATCGTATTTCCGCAGAGGTCCTCGCGGACCTGAGCGGGCGGGGCCACGACCCCCGAGTGGTCCACGGTTGGACGGCGACCTTCGGCGGGGCGCACATGATTCGGATCGAGCCGTCCGGGACGATCACGGCCGCGGCGGATCCGCGGCGCGAGGCGTACGCGATGGCGTATTGACGCCTAAAAGGAGTGCCCGGTGACCGTTCGGATCACGGGCACTTGTAATGTGGCGGTCCCCCGCTTCCACGAGGGAGCCCGTCACGCCTCAATCACTGGCGGGCCAAGCGGCCCCCTGATGCCGCGCGACGGACCCGACCCCCTTGTAGACGAACTTGTGTAGGCGCCGACCCTCGTACGTCTCCGTCGCGTAGATATTGCCTTGCGAGTCGGTGTCGATGCTATGGACCGCTTGGAACATCCCGGCATAGCGGCCGCCGGTCCCGATGGTGGAGACTTCCTGTAGCGTCTGTCGATCGACGATGCGAATCCTGGAATTCTTGCCGTCGGCGATATAGATGAAGCTCTGTTCCGCGTCCGGCGAGAAGGCGATGTCCCAGACCGCTCCGTCACCGAGCGTACCAGGGGCGAAGAACGCCTCCTGGACGAACGTGCCGTCCGTCTGGAAGACCTGAACCCGGTTGTTGGGGCGGTCGCATACGTAGATGAGATTGTCGACTGACGGCTCAGCGCAGTGGACCGGGGTCCGGAACTGCTGCTCTTGGTACATATCCGCGGACCATCCCGTGCCCCCCTGTCGCAACCCCTCGTACTGATAATCGTCGTCGGGGCGGTTGCCGTAGGCGCCCCAGTATCTCTTGATCTCCCCGGTGTCGATGTCCACGACCGCCACCCGCCTGTTTCCGTACCCGTCCGCGAAATACGCCTCATTGGCCGCAAAGTCGAATTCGACATCCGCCACCTGCCCAAAGTGCGTCATGCTATTGCTGTTCGTCAGGTTCCCCGGCTCGCCGTAAGTCTCCAGGTATTCGCCCTCGCGGGTGAACTTCAGTACGTGAGAATCACCGCCGCTATTCCCGCCGATCCAGACGTTACCCGTCTCGTCGATGCCCAATCCGTGATTCGAGCCCGGCCACACATACTCCTCCGTCGGCGAGGGACCGCCCCAGGCCCGGACCAGGTTCCCTTCGGGGTCGAACTGGAGGACCGGGGGCGCCGAGGCGCAGCACTCAGCGAGGGGCGGATCCGCGTTGATTGCGTCCTCCGCAGTGCCTACGACGCCCCGGTGCACGATGTAGACGTTGTCTTGCGCGTCCACCGTAACCCCGATGACGGTTCCATATACCCAGCCGTTCGGGAGGGGCTTTGGCCAGTAGGGATCCACCTCGAACATTGGGGCTTGCACCATCTGTGTACTGGCCACGACTTCGAGCGCCCCCCGCACCATTCCGAGTAGCGCAATGGCTGCGACCAGACTGGCGCCGAGCATCAGATTCCGTCGCCGGCTCATGTTTTCTCTCCTGTTACGGATGCCGTTGCCCGCCCACCGAGTGGTGCCGAGCTCGCCCCCTGCTGTTGCCTCATCATCGTCGCACGCGCTCACTGGGACTCAGGAAAAAGGGCCCCCTGGTGCTCAGCCGTGACCGGACTCATCCTGAGGTAAGTGAACTTCTGGACACGCCTCCCCTGCCCGTGCTCAGCCGTGTAGACGTTTCCTTGGTCGTCGACGGCAACACTCCCGAGTTCCCGGAAGTGACCCGGATAGCGTCCTCCGACACCGAAGGAAGTCCGGAACTCGAGCGACGCCCGATCGAGTATGTGGACGCGCTCGTTCATGCCGTCGGCGACGTAGAGGAACCGCTGCCGGGAGTCCGGCGAAAAGGCGATATCCCATACTGAGCCACTGCCCAGAGTGGCGGGCGCGATGACCACCTCGCTCACGAACCTCCCATCCGTCTCGAACACCTGGATCCGATTGTTCCCCCGGTCGCACACATAGACAAGCCCGTCGTTGGAGATCTCCGCGCAAGTGACCGACCGGAACTGCTGGGCCGGCGGAGCCGAGGGGTTGTAGGGGCCGAGGTTCGAGTCGTCGGGCGCGTTCCCATAGGCACCCCAAGACCGTTTCAACTCACCGGTACCGATATCGAGCACCGCTACCCGTCGATTGGCGAAGCCATCCGCCACGAACACCTCGTTCGCGTCTTCGTCGAAGGAGAAGCCCGCCGCGCCGCCGAAGCCCCTGGTACTCTGGCTGCTGGGCGTCTGGCCGATCCCACCGATCGTCATCAGGTGCTGGCCGTCGCGGGAGAACTTGAGAATGTGGCTGTCCACCCTCTCTGGGGTGGGCGCAGCACCTGCGCCGCCTCCACGACCACGGCCGCCACCGGATGCCGGCGTCACACCACCACCGATCCAGAGATTCCCTGCTGGATCGACGGCGATCGCGTGGGGCCGTCCCGGCCACGGATACCCCTGATCCGGTCCTCCCCACTCGCGGACCAACGAGCCGTCCGGAGTGAACTCCAGCACCGCCTGCGTGGGTCTGCAGCAGTCTCCGGTTTCGGTCACCACGTTGATCTCGTTGGCCCGGCTGAAGCCGTCCTGGCGAGTCACGATGAGCACGTTGCCGTCGTCGGCCACGGTCACCCCGGACACCGGTCCCAAGATATTGGGATAGCCCAACGGCATGGGCCAAAGAGCATCCACGACGAAAGTCGGGACGTCGTCTCCGACCGTACAGGCGGCGCTCAACCCAACCAGAAGCACTGTGGCCACCCCCCCGACGATCCGTCTTGGCCTGTCCCTCATCGGCTCCCTGCCTTGCAAACGAGTAAGTTCAGAACGGTCCTGGGCCGGGAGAAACTACGCCACCCTCCAGCATCCGTCCAGGCGAATTTCACCCGGTCGGCTTGACGTCTGTGGACACCGGTCGCTAGTCATTTGACGTTCTAGCCCGCTCACTCTACGCTTGATTATTGGGGTGGGCATGCAGGGAGTGGACGGCTCCGCCCGGAGCTTCCGGGACCATCCAGATGCGATTTTTAGAGGTGAGGCAGATGATGTCCGAGACGGTCAAGATGGATCTAGCGACAAGAATTTGGAGGGTGCTGATCGTGGGGACGACGCTTATTGCCGCCTCGCCGCTCGCGGGGCAAAGCACCCGAATGAACTTCTTCGTAGCCCCCGAGGGACCCAATTGGGGGGCGAACCAACCTCCGGTCGGGGTAAGCGACGCGCAGTGCACCGACCTGGCTTATGCCCCGGGTTTCGGACATCTGGCCTGGCGGGCCTACCTCACCGGAACGGCGGCGGATGGTGAAGAGGACCAGGTCGCCAAAGGACGAATTGGAGCGGGTCCGTGGTACAACTACCACGGAGACCTGATCGCGGAGAATCTCGACCAACTGCACAGCGATGCCAACAGCCTCTCGATCGAGTCGGCGGTCACTGTCGAGGGTCGATCACTTCCCGATGGGACACTCGAGATCCCCCCGGGCTCACAACTTGATGGAACCGACTTCGCCCGGCAGGGGCCCTTCTTCTGCTTCGGCCTTCCTTAATCAGTCGAAGACCCGCCGTCTCCGCGGGCTTGGGATCACTCTGGCGCGGGGCACTCCATGATCAAATGCGTATAGGGAGGCCACGGCCGGGGTGGCCAGGAGAGCGAGGCCGAGACTCAACGGGATGAGACGCCGTCTCGTGTGCATCCAAATTCTCCCGAGGAGAGTGAGGCCTGTTTGGAGCGCGTCCGAAAGCACCTCTAGCACCCCCGGCACCCCTAGAACGCTTGGCACCCGGCACTCTTAGTCATCGATGGCGGCAGTAGCTTCGCTAGCGGCACCCCGCGCTGCAGGATTCCAGAGCATACCAAACCCGAGCCATCCCAAGCCCCCCACGATCAGGGCCACGAGCAACCACCCGAGCAGAGCAAGAAAGAAGCTCACGCTCAGCGCGGGCCACTGGATCTGGTACTGGCTGAACACCACCCAGCGCTCCGCCATCCAATGCCAACCCGTGTGTGCTACGAACACGGAAAGGAGGATCGTTCCCACGCGCTCAGCGAGCACGTAACGGAAAAGAACCTCCAGCGCAGGAATACAGAGCAGGAGGACCAGCAACTGTCCGAATTCGACTCCCACGTTGAACGCCAGCAGCGAGGTCAGTAGGTGGCCTCCCGCGAACTGAAGCGATTCGCGGAGCGCGAAAGAGAACCCGAAGCCATGAATAAGTCCAAACGCGAATGTGATGATCCAGCGCCGCTGTACGTTGGCTCCCACCACGTTTTCGAGCGCCATGTACAGAATCGAAGCCGCAATCACCGTCTCCACGAGCGGAGGGAACCAGAGCCCACCCGGGGCAAGACCGTACGCGGATGCGATCAGCGTGATGGAGTGGGCCACCGTGAAGGCCGTCACGATCGGAAGCAGCGTTTTGAACCGCCGGAACGGGATGACCAGACAGAGAAGGAAGAGCAAGTGGTCGATTCCATCGAGGATGTGCAGGAAACCGGACTTCACGAACCGAAAGGCGGCTTGATGCCACCGCGGGTCGAGGGGGACGAGCCCCGGGTTCCCGACAAATTGGAACGCTCGCAGGACACCGTTGGGTGGCAAAAAGAGCAGAACCGTTTGGACCCGCGACGCGAGCCGTTCCAGCCCCGGCTGGATCGAAAACTGTGCATCCTCGGATTGAATCGGATATTCGAACAGCACGTCGAGCATCGCTTGCTGCCATATCAAGTCGATGTCGTTCGACAGCTTGGGGCTGAAGACATGCTCCAGAGCGGTGTCATACTCCCGGAACGACTGGTCGGACGGAATCGACACTCTGATGGCGGCGATCTCCGGGAAAGGCAGTTGGATCCCCTCCTCGAACAACTGCAACGGCTGCGCGATCCACAACACCGCGCCTTCTTCGAGCTGCGGATCCGCCTGGTCGATTTCCAGGTATCCAGGGCCGCGCGTCGGAAAGTTGATGTCCTGCATCGCGGTCAGCGGCACCCGGAGGAGTAGTCGAAGCGTTTGTCCCTCGGGCTTCAGAAAGGCCTGAACCGTCACATCGGCAGGTGTCTCGTGGGCCGGAGCGCCTAGGGGGAGCGCAACCATCAGCGTCCCCACTATGGTGATCGCGGCCGCCATGCAGACGACCCTACGCTTACTTCCGAACACTGGCATCCTCTCCCGAACGATGACGGCGGTGATTTTTTTTCCCCCAAGCACTTGCGGAACCAACATACAGCAACTTAGATCGGGTAGCGACTGAGACTTCAAGACTCTCAGTCACGTCGGGATTGATCCCGTGGGCCGCCCTTTTATATTAGTCGGTCTCGGGATCAATCTGTCGGTGATTCACCGCAACCTCGACAAGAGTACCTGCACAAAGACGGAGGAAGGTCGATGAAACGTACGCTCAATCTTCTCGCTGGCGTAGCCGTGGTCGCATTCATGGGCGCATGCACAACCGGCGAGGGCGCCGATCAGGGCCCTGCGCCAGGCACTGCCGGCATGGCTCCCATGTTCGAGGTGGACCCGCTCTGGCCCCAGCCACTCCCAAATCATTGGCTGGTGGGACCGACGATCGGTGTCACGGTGGACACGCAGGATCACATCTGGATCGTCCATCGCAACACGTTGAACCAGTTTGCCCTGACTACGGAGATCGGCATCATATCCGAAGTCAGTGAGTGCTGCCAGCCCGGTCCGCCGGTCATGGAGTTCGATCAGGAGGGCAACCTCATCTCCTCGTTCGGAGGGCCCAGCCCCAACGGGGAGTACGACTGGCCGGAGTCGAACCATGGAATCGCGCTCGACAACATGGACAACGTTTGGATCGGCGGAAACGGTCAGAGCGACGCGCACGTTCTCAAGTTCTCCCGTGACGGCAGGTTCTTGGCGCAGTTCGGCGCAGCCGGAGACCTTGCAGTAGGTATGGACGGGGAGCGCACGCTATACGAGCGTGACAGTAATAGCATGACTAGCTTCGGCCGGGTGGCAAAACTTACCAACGATGCCGCAAACAACGAGTTGTTCGTTGCGGACGGGTACTTCAACAAACGCGTCGCAGTCCTAGACCCAGAGACCGGCGCGATCAAGCGCTACTGGGGTGCCTATGGGGAAAGGCCGGACGACGAGGCGGGCAATAGCCTGCCGAGGTACACGGTAGGCGAGACACCTCCTCGGGAGTTCCGTGGTCCGGTGCACTGCGCAGAGCCGTCCAACGATGGACTGGTGTACGTCTGTGACCGTGCGGCCGACCGGGTCCAGGTCTTTCAGACGGATGGCACGTTCGTGAACGAAGTCATCATAGCGCCCAATACGCTTTCGCAGGGATCGACGTGGGACATCGCGTTCTCGCGTGACCCCGACCAGACCTATCTCTACCTGGCCGATGGCCAGAACATGAAGGTCTACATCATCCTGCGTGAGAGCATGGAGATCCTGACGAGCTTCGGAGACGGCGGGCGGCAGCCCGGACTGTTCTTCGCGGTGCACAGCATCGCGACCGACTCGGACGGAAACATCTACACGACTGAGACGTATGAAGGGTCACGCCTTCAGAAGTTCGTTTACCTGGGCATCGGCCCGATCCCGAGTGCGAACCAGGGTGCCCTTTGGCCCGGCGAGACGCATACGTACGGTGGTATGTAAACGCTGAAGCAATCGGTGATTTCGGGACCCTAGAGTAGGGTCCGCTCGAAGCCTCCGTCAGACCGGCCCTGTGTGCGCTCGCATGCAGGGCCGGTCTTCGGACATTGTAGGAGTGATCCGTCGTTCAAAATCGGGGAGCAGCGTTCATGCTAAAGAAGAGAATCTCTTGTCTGCTTGCGATTACCACCGTCATCGGTTCGTGCGCGCCGTCTGCCGATGACACTTCGGGAGACGGGCCCCAGGAGCCCACGATGAGCTTCTTCCTTACGAGCGCCGGTCCTGGTGACGGTGCCGCCCTCGGAGGCCTGGAGGGCGCCGACGCGTACTGCCAATCCCTGGCGACAGCGGTCGGCACGGGCGGTGCGACGTGGCACGCCTACATGAGCGCGACGGCCACGGCCGACGCCGCGGCGGTCAATGCGCGTGACCGGATTGGGACAGGGCCATGGTACAACCAGGCTCTTGTGCAGGTCGCCAGCGGCGTTGTCAACCTCCACAGCGAGAGCAACAACCTAACGAAGGAGACCGTGCTCAACGAGCGGGGCGGCCTGACCAATGGCCGTGGCGACGATCCGAACCGGCACGACATCCTGACGGGCTCGCAGTTGGACGGCACGGTCGCCCCGGCGGATGGCGACACCACGTGCAGCAATTGGACGAGCAACGGGGAGGGGGGCAGTGCATTGGTCGGTCACTTCGACCGTACCGGTGGCGGCGCCAACCCGACCTCCTGGAACTCCGCCCACGCCAGCAGTGGCTGCGGCCAGGAGGACCTGCGGGGCACAGGCGGTGACGGACTGTTCTACTGCTTCGCGATATAGAGGTTCTGTAACTGATCGCGCTGACGCTCCACTAGATCAGCAAGAAACGATCAAGGCCGAAACGATTGAGTAGCGGCCACTCCCCGATGGGGGTGGCCGCTCTTCTATACTTTGGCAATTTCGGCCCGGGGAGCCCACGGACGGTATGCTGAGTTCAGGCCGGCTGAGAATCCCCTGCGGAACTCCGCCTCAACGCTTCGACAGCGAGCGGAAACGTCACCAGTGCCATGGCAGCCGCCGCCATGGTGCCCAAGATCACCGCGAATCCGAAGCGGCGCGTGGGCGGGAACGTCGACAATCCGAAGATCCCGAATCCGACGCATATGAGGAGCGTGGCGGCGAGCACCGGCCCCATGACCTGGGCCCGGGCCTGGGACCAGCTCTCCAAGGCAGCCAAGCCATTGTTGCGGAGGTGCCGGACCCGCACGACCAGATGAATCATCGAGTCGACGCCCATGGCCAGCGCCACGTTGGCAGCCGGCGACGTGATGATGTCCACCGCCACGCCCAGATGGCCAAAGGTTCCCAGGACGACGAGCGGGACCCCGGCGAGACAAGCCACCATGATCGCAGCCACTCTCGTGGAACGAGAAACGACCATGGCAACACCCACGAACAGGAGCAGGAGCCCGCCGATGCCGATCCGTAGACTCGACGCGATCAAACGACCGAGTTGCGCCTGGAGGTCGTAGAGCCCCCCCATCTGTACCGGCTCGAGGCCCGCGTCGCCCGCATATCCTTCGAGTCGATCCATGACTTCGTACCGAGAGGGCTCCTGTACCGATTCCTTCATTCGGAGGGAGAAGAGTCCCTCGTCCCGTTCCGGCGTCACGAAGCTCAGGGCGATCTCATCTAACCGCGGCGACTCGGCGATATCCAAGAGTGCGCTCAAGCTCAAGAAGTTCGCTAGCGGAAGCGTCCTCGCATGCCCCAGAAGTACGGGCGGTGACAAGACCGCACCCACCGCCGAATCGGCCTCCAGCGCGTCCTGGAAGACCCACATGCGTTCATAGACCTCGTTCTCATCGAGACGTGCGCCTGATGCGTCCCGAATCGCGATGTTGAGCGTGCTACTCCCTCCGTCCCGATCGATGCGCTCGAGCCCGTCGCGGAGTTCGGAGCCCTCCGCGAAGTACGTCAGAAGCCCCGGGTCGGTATCGAGCTTCGGAAGACCAAGCCCAAGAAGGAGTACCACGAACGCGATGACGGCCACCACGCGCGCCGGATGGGGTGACATCGGTGACCCCGCCGCGAACGGCCGCTCGGTGGCACCTGCAACGCGCTCTGCTCCGCGGCCCAAGAACGTGGGATAGATCGTATACGCGACGGCGAGAGCGGTGGCCGCGGCGACGGCACCGGCGATCCCCAACTCCCTCAAAGGCCGAGCCGTTGCCACCAACAGGCTCAGGAATCCCACGAGCGTCGTGGCCATGGACCAGAAAGAGGCTTCGAGCGTCAGTGACACGGCCCAGGCCACTCGCTGATCCGGCGCCAGTGAAAGGGTCCCCGCCCGCCGCCAGTTCGCCGTCATAAAGACGATGTGTGAGAGCGTCAGCACAAAGACGATCGTGATGAGGTTGGCGGTCAGCAAGCCGATCTCAATGCCCATCGCACGCGTAAGGAGCAGAGTGGCCACGCATGCAATGATGCAGGTAGTCAATGCACCCGCAACGATCCCTAGGTTTCTGTAGATCAACGCAGTGAGTAGACCGTACAAGAGGAGCGAAACTGCACTGAAAACCACGAGATCACGGAACAGGTTTCGGCGAATCTGCTCGACAATAACGGGCACGCCGGACATGACCACGTCCAAGCTGGGCACACGGAGTCGCTCGACCACGACCTCCAATCGAGGAAGCAGAAGTGAGGGGTCCGTCTCGTCCACACTCAGAATGAGGTTGGTGGCCGCCTCGTTCGGCGTCAGAAGGATTCGGCTGAAAAGGGGACTCCCCACAGGTTCATCGGTCGTGAGCGAGCGCACTCCCGTCACACCCTCCACCTCTGAGAACGCCTCCGTAAGCTCGCCGATCCGCTCACGGTATGCTTCGGGGTCCCCTGCCCTGTCCTCCGCGCGCACGACCACCTGGGCCCGTCCCGGATACCGTTGGTCCAACTCCAAAGACACTTGGAGTTGGGGGTCGTTTTCCGAGAAGAAGAAGTCACTTTCCACCCTCGGAGACAGATCGACCCAAACCCCCACGGCCCCGAGTCCCACAGCCGCGACGACCAGCGAGAGCCAGTGAGCCCTTGGATGAGTCCACGCCGGACGGAACATCAAAGCCTCCCTGTGGTCGAAGAAGCTAGAGTGGAAGAAGCCAAAGAAGACTCGAAGAGAATTCGAAGGAAGGTCCCAAGAGGGAAGACCACAAGATAGAAAAGGGAGCGATCACGTGAGATCCAAGTGCGTCATTTTCGTCTTCTGTTTGATGTGCTCACTGGCTACGGGCCCCGCGCGTGCCCAGGAGACGAGTGTAGAGGCGGCCGTGTCGGCGACCCTGGCGGCCTTGGTCACGAACGAATTCAATACCTTCGCCAACTTCTTCCACGACGACGCTCGTGGCTTCTTCGTCGACGGTTCCAGAATGATCGAAGGGCTCAGCGCATTGGCCTTTCGGGCTGCGTACCTCGCCGGTCTCCGAACAAACGTCGCGATGCGTGACCTCAACGTGAGGGTCTACGGTAACACCGCAGTGTCCGGCGCGCTTTTCGGAGGATCGGTCACGCTCCCCGGAGGCGCGGTGAGGGAGGGCACCTGGAGATACTCGGACACACGGGTCCTGGAGGAGGGGACATGGAAGATCATCCAGTATCACATTTCCCAGCTTTAGGAGTGAGCAGCGGATGAGAGCCTCGGACCGATCATCGGGCCGTGCCGGTGCGCATCATGATCCACCGGGCTATACTATGCTCCGACGTGGGTTCCGGTCTTACAAAGATTCCCGTTTTACAAAGAAAGGAGGATTCGAATGCGGCCATCCACGATGGCATTCGTTTTCGCCCTGTCCCTGGGCTTAATCGTTTTCGTTCAGCCGGCCGCCGCTCAAGCCGATGCCCCTGAGATCATCGCGGTGGGAGAGATGGCCCCTGACTTCACAGTCACGGGCGCAACACGCTACGGAGTCCTCCAGGACCCGGTCCGGCTGTCGGATTTACGGGGAGAGGTGGTGGTATTGGCATTCTTCTTCAGAGCGCGAACGCGTGGCTGAACAATTCAAATGGAAGCGTACCGTGATCAGTACGCAAGCATTTTCAGAGGCGGACGCGGCGTAACCGTCCTCGCTGTCAGCAACGACTCTGCCGAGGAGCTGGCCTCATGGGCAGCGGACTCGGACTTCCCGGTTCTGTTCGGTAGTGACGACGACAACAGCGCCGCGGTGGCGTTCGGTGTCGGCACGCGCGGCAACGGAATGCCCCAAAGTCGAGCGGTGGTGGTGGTCGATCCGGAGGGGCGGGTCGCCTGGGCCACTCCCGTGTTCCGTGAAATCGATCCGACGGCATACGAGGAGGTCGCCGCCGCCGTGGCCGCGGTCGCGCCGCCGCTGGACGAAGCGGACCAGGACTAGGCGCAAGCTGCGAATACCACAGAGACAAGTCGAAAGAAAGAGAGCCCGGCCGAACTCGGCCGGGCTCTCTTTGCTCCGGGGTGGCGAAAAGAGAACGAACTAATCGCTGATCGCGAGCCCCATCAAAACCGCTGCCTCAATGTCTTGGTCGGCTCCGGACCCCGTATAGACGACCGTGCCCTCCGCGTCCAGCACAACGATGTAGGACGTCCCGGGAGCTAAGAAGGCACGCACGGCTCTGCCTCCCTCGTCCCAAAGCACCGGGAACCCCATCGGCTCATTCTCCAGGTGCCTCAGGACTGAGCGCTGGGACTGGGCGACCGCAACGGCGATCGCGACGAACCCGACCCTATCGCCGTAACGCGCGTGCACGTCCTCCATCTGTGGGTACAAAACCTCACAGAGTTCGCACCAGCGCGCCCAAAATTCGATGAGCACCGGGCGCTCTCCGACGAACTGTGTGAGGCTGACCTTGTTACCCCCCATGTCCTCGATTTCCACCAACTCAGGTCGCTCACCCAACGCGATCCCCAATTCGCCACGCGCCTGCGCTGCAACGGGAGCGAGGGCACCCGAAAGAAGTACGGCCGTACTCACGAGATGCGCGACGCCCTTGGGGCCATGCCAGTTACGGAATCGGTCGTCAGTTTTCACAATACCATCCCCACCTGTACGAAGTAATATTGAGCCATCAATAGCATAATCACTGCAGCACCCTTTTTGATCCACACCATCCATCGGCCCGCGGCGGGCAAGGCCGCACCAAAGCCGGAAAAGAGGCCCACAGCAACGAGTAACGCGGTCATCCCAAAGGAAAAGACGAATAAGTAAACGAACCCCATCGCGCCAGCTTGGGTCGCGGCCACCCATGTGAGTACTACGGCAAACGCCGGAGCGCCGCAGGGGGCCGCGACGACGCCGGACGCGGCTCCGAGCGCAAAGACCGACGGATAAGACCCGCCCTTCCCGGTCCCGGCCCACTGCATGAGGCGTTGCGGGACGCGCACCGGAATAACGTCGAGCATCGCCAATCCGAACACCAGAAGCAGGTTGCCGATCGCCAACCGTGTCCATGGGCTCGCACTAACCGTGCCGAACAGACTCCCGGTCAGGCCCGCCACCAGCCCAAGCGTTGCGTAGAGCAACGCCAGCCCGAGAGCATACGTGAACGTCAGCCCGACCACCCTGGACCGGGGAGCGCCTTGCTCAGCCGACCCCGCGAGCACCGAAGCCGTAATCGGGATCATCGGATAGACGCACGGAGTCAAGCTCGTCACCAAGCCCGCCCCGAACAGCGTCACGAGAGCGAGCAGCGGGTTCTGGGCGAGGACTTCGGACAGGCCTGTACCCCCGAACATCTGAGTGAACATGGCAGCATCTTAGTGGACGAATGTGGAACTTCAAAGCGCACGGGAACGTATCCGATCGCCCCGGGCCTTCAAGACGTCACCGCTCAATCGGTCGCTTTCAAACGAGGAATACACGACGGTCGGTGCCGGTGCCCTCCGGAGGTCCCGGGGTTTTTTGATTGAACCGACGAAGGGAGGAGCATTATTCTAGATTCAGGCCCACGCCTCGTAATACCGCCCGAAGAAGCATGAGTGGAAGGACTCGACCGGTGCCGCCTTACCCCCTCTCGAAGCATGTTCTCCTAAGCCTCGCCGTGTCTTTCCTCGTGCTGAGTTGTGGCAATGGAGGCACTGACCCGTCCGAACCGATCGACGTAACCGTCGTTTCCGGGGATGGGCAATCCGCCGACGTCGGGGAAACCCTGCTGCAGGACCTCGTCGTACGGTCCTCCGACCTCGACGGAAACACGCTGAGAAATGTCGATTTGACTTTCAGCATCGTGCAGGGAGGAGGCTCCTTGGGCGCCACGTCCGTGAACACGATGACTCGCCCGGGAGGCGTTTGCCTACATGATGACGATTATCCGAAAAGTCGTTCGGGTGGTGCTGAGCTGGATTCTCAAGAAGATTTAGCGGTTCTGCTCCGAACTTCTGACGTAGGACACGAGTCCCGCTCATTCCCCGACGAGATTGACGACCACCCTGCGCTTGCGGGGATGGGTGTCGTGATCGACGAGGACCACCTGCTGCCAGGTTCCGAGCGGGAGGGCCCCATCGACGATGGGAAAAGCGAGCGAGGGGCCGATCAGGCTCGCACGGACATGGCTGTGCCCGTTGTCGTCGTGCCACATCTTCTCATGCTCGTACGTACCGGACCGAGGAGCGATGCGCTCGAGGGCGGCAGCGATATCGTGACCCACCAGGCCCGGTTCGAACTCCACGGTGGTGAGCGCCGCTGTCGACCCGACGACCATCGCAGTGAGTTGTCCCACACCAATCCCACTCTCAGACACGAGGCTTTGCAGGTCAGCCGTCAGATCTAAAATGTGGTCGTCGCCATCCGTGCGGCGTTCCAGCGTGTGCGTGAGTACCGTCATGCAGTGGTTGGTTTCCGGGCGCCAGTTAGTTTCCGGACGCTAGCGGACCTCCGCCTGATACCCGGCCGCCTCGACAGCCGCGATCAGGTCGGTAACGACGACTTGCTCCGACAGCGTCACTTCGGCCTCGTGGTTCCCCAGTGAGACGTCCGCTTGCGACACGCCCTCTACTCCCTCCAGGGCCGACTTCACGTGGCTCACGCAGTGCCCGCAGGACATCCCTGTTATTTCGAGTTTCTTGTTCATGGCTCCTCGCTCCGCGTCGTTTCCCCTGTCCGACGATGACGGCTAAAGTAGTACGCTCGAAGACGGATACCCACCCCTCCCACGCGGGATCTCTCTCGAGGTCACGCAAGAAGTCGTGCCAATGAATTCCCCCCTTGCCCTCGTTCTGGCGGCTGCGGGCGGACTCTGTCTCCTCGTTGGCGGATGGTATGTGACGGCCGCCATCCGAGATCCGGGATCGTCGCAGAGCCCGGCCCTTGGCGTCTTCGGAGCCGCGTGCCTCGTCATCGCCTCTCAAGAGTACGCCGCGCTCGGTGTCTATAGGGCGGTCGACATCGACACCTACGTCGAAGCCGTACGCCTGCATACTGTGTTCGCGCTCACGGCACCCGTCGCGGTCGGATGGTTTGTCGCACTCTACACCGATATGGCGGTCCGTTGGCCCTTGTGGATCTTCACCAGCATCACCGCGGCCGTGATGGTCTTGCATCTGGTTTCCCCCGCCACGATGCACTTCAGCGACGTGCTCGAGGTGAGTGGGGTCGTGCTTCCATGGGGAGAGCGGCTCGCCCAGGCGGTCGCGATTCCCTCCAGGTGGCCACCGCTAGCGGACTATCTGATTGCCCTGTTCTGCGGCCTATCCGCCTATGCCCTTTGGTCGGACCCGGGGCGAAGCGGGGGCCGGTCGATCAAGCCGCTCGAAGCCGGACTCGCCGTTCTCATCGCCACCATCACGATAGAACTCCTCGATCCACGAAGGGTATCGGCTTTGCCGGTGGACGAGTTCGGGTTTCTGGCGTTCGTGATCGTGGTGGGACTTGGGCTGCACCGCAGCCCGGCGTCGATGATCGTCTCTGGCGGTGACCGGACCGGTGATGCTACGAACACAGAATCCACCAGCCAACCAACCCGGCCAGCGTCAAGCTGAGTATCAGCCCCAAAGCCTGCAGGATGTAAAGCTTCATGCGAGCGGATCCTGAGATCTCCGAGTGGGTTCGATGGATCCCCTTTGAGCTGACATCGAACATCCAAGAAAGAAGGAGGCACCCCAAGGATTTCGCTTCTACAGAATGGGGGGGGCGGTGGCCTTCCATCTGTCCGGAGGACCCTGAACGCGCGTAGGGCTTCTCCCCACCAGAGAAGGCTGTTGAAGAAGTGCAGTGGGGACCGCCACCGTGCTCGCGGACGGGTACCCGGGATGCAACGGTCCGCCGCCGTTAGGAGGAGATCAGGCCTTCGCGACCGGCCATCCAATTCGCCCCGGCGATCGTGATGGCCGCGGCCCCCAGCCCGTAGAAGACGCCCAGGAGCACGTCGATCAAATAATGGTGGTTCAGGTAGACCGCCGCGAAACCCACGAGGCTAGAGAACACGATCGTGAAGGCACGGACCTTCTTGAGCCTCATCGCAAAGACCACGGACATGACAGGGTAGGAAATGTGGAGGGAGGGAATGGCGCCGAACGAGTTGGATCCCGCATCGTACATCCCCGTGAAGAAGCTGGTCCCGAACAACGCGTCGAAGCGGAGCGTCCGAGCCGGGTTCATGGGTACATCGAGAAGGATAGTGTCCAGCCCGTACGCCTCCACATACCAAGGAGGGGCAGCCGGATAGAGAAACCACGTCGCGAACCCCAGAACGTTGACGACGAGAAATGACCATGCGGGGGCGCGCCCCGACCACAGCCTTCGGGAAGATGTCGACTTGGAGTCGGGGCTGAGGTGGATCCGGCGCGTGAAATACGCCGCAAGCAAGACGAAAACGCCGATAAAGGTCAGATAGGCCCCCCCCGCGATGAAATCCAGGACAGGGTGGAGATGGAGACCGAACCACTCGTTTAGCGTCAGGGTGCCATTCGGCGAAGGGACCCCGAACAACCCTTTTTCAAGCATGTACGGCTCAGCGATGTGCGGAATGCCGCGCACAGTGTTGCCCCAGTACCGTTGGCTGTCGTAGAGAACCCCGGTAAGGATGAACGGCAGAACGAAGTCGAGAGGCCGTGCTCCCAGAGGCCGGAACGGCTGCTTGATCTGACTGAGCACGACGATCGCCACACCATACAGCAGGGGGTTGGTCGGGATCTCACCGGCAAACGCTGCGAGAAGGCCCCAATAGAATCCCACTCCCAACACGGGTAGCGCCCAGGGGGTTCGTATTCCGATCTTCAAGCGATGCGAGTCCTATGGGCGAGAGCTTCACGAGGAGGAGCGGGGTGAATACTGCCCCCTGACGTGTCCGCCAACAAGAGACGGATACCGCTGAGATTCCGGTGGACGGCACTTTCAGTGTTGGGCGCCGTATCCCTCTATTGAGCACCGTATCCCCCTCTCGCACACGCACCCGTAGAGTCGGGCGGCTTGATCCTTGGAAACGCAGGTCACCACATATTATCTGGAGCTTCGGAGCGTTGAGGAGTTCAAACCGTCTGGATCGGACGTGCCGGAACTCGAGATCCGGGAAGCCAGAATCGCGAGTCCGCACCTGGGCCGATTCCTCTATATGGCCGTGGGACGGGCCTGGGGCTGGACCGACCGGATGAGTTGGTCGTACTCCAGGTGGTTGGCTCACCTCGAACGGCCGGAGATCGAGGTATGGATCGCCTATCTGGACGGAGTGATCGCGGGCTACGTCGAACTTGAGCGGCAGCCCGAAGAATCCGTTGAGATCGCCTACTTCGGCTTGCTCGGCCAGTTCATCGGAATGGGGATCGGCGGGCTTCTCCTGTCCGATACGGTCCAGCGGGCGTTTCGCACAGGGGCACGACGGGTTTTGCTACACACGTGCTCGCTCGACAGCCCTCGAGCGATCGAAAACTACCGGGCTCGCGGCTTCAAGCTCTGCGACGAGGAAACCAGCCTCAAGAGCATCCCGCCCACACCACCGGGGGAGGTCGGCTGGTAGGAACAGCGCCCGATCAGATCAGGCGGGGCTGGGACAAGGGTCGATCGGCGGGCGGACGCCCGGGCGTGAGGGTGCTTCGAGCTTGGCCATGCGCTCCATGAACGCCCGTTCTTCACTGGTAAGGGTACCTACGCCAGCGCCGTCGATCTGGCGTAAGAGGCGCTCCACGTATTCGCGATTCACTTCGTGGAGACGCTCAAGCTCAATCCCGCGCCACCACTCTTCGTCCTCTTGGCTGTGAACCGCTTTCGACGCGTAAAAAAAGTTCGGGCGTTCGATCCACCACGCACGAATCGAGGTAAATCCAATAACAAAGGCCAGGGCTACGACCAACAACCAAAAAAGCATGGCATTCCCATCCGTGTGGCGCGCACCAACCCGTCAGTCTAGTGTTGGACCCCGCCCTAGTCCAGAGGTTGCACCGGGTGCCCGCCCTCTCATGTACAGGAACGTGCTCCCCCGGGGTTCACGACTGAGAAAGTAACAGGGCACACCTCAACCCTTCCAAGAATCGTTATCAGGAGGGCTCGCCTTCTGGCGCATCGTCGCTTATTATGAGTGGCTGGGCGGATAGGGCCGCCCGTCAGGTCTTCCCCCGAATGATATTCGAAGGAGGTAAGGCTCCATGAGCGACGTCGAGATCATCGGCACTCCGGAGCGTACGGTTTCGCGAAGAAAGTTCATCATGGGCGTCATCGCAGCGGGTGCGACGACTTCTTCGGTGGGCTATCTCTTCAAAGGACCACAGCCCCTGCTAGGGGCTCTAGCGGTTCAGGGGTCGGTCGAGCGACTCATTACGCTGAACGTCAACGGCCAACAACGGCGCGTGGACGTACTGAACCAAGAGACGCTCGCTTTCACGCTACGCTATAAGGTGGGGCTTACCGGCACCAAACTGGGCTGCGACCGTGCGGAGTGTGGTGCGTGCACCGTGCTCATCGACGGAGTGCCCAGCTACTCCTGCTCAGTGCTGACGCACAGCGTTCGTACCAAGCAGATCACGACCATCGAGGGCCTAGAGGAGGCGGATGGCACGCTGCATCCGGTACAACAGGCTGTCCTCGACGAGGGCGGCTTCCAGTGCGCCTTCTGTGCCCCGGGATTCATCATGAGCATGGTGGCGATGGTCGAGGCCAACCCGAACCCGACGCATGAAGAAGCCGCTCAAGCGCTCTCCGGCAACCTCTGCCGGTGCGCTGACTACAACAAGATCCTGACTTCCGCCATGCGTGCCGCCGAGTATTCGCGGCAGCAAGCATAAAGAGGGCAAACCATGGCTTTGATTGGACAAAACATCTCCCCACCCGATCTCCATGCGAAGATCACGGGACGAGCGAAGTACGCGGAGGACTTCAGAGCGGACGGCATGGTGTTCGCGAAGTTGCTGGCGAGCCCAATGCCGCATTGCCGCGTCACGCGCATCGACGCGAGTGCCGCTCTCGCTTTGGATGGTGTGGTGGGAATCCTCACGGCTGATGAGGTGCCCCAGTCCGAAGTCGGCGAGCAGTGCCTCACGAACCACCCGCACTACGAGGGAGAGGCCATCCTCGCGATAGCGGCGGTCGACGAGACCACGGCGGCGGACGCAATCGAGTTGGTCAGGGTCGACTTCGAGCCGTTGCCCTTCGTGCTGAGCCCGTTGGACAGCATGCGGCCCGGCAGCCCGAATGCGCGACTCGAAGGAAACACGAGGACTGGGCGAGAAATCACGACGCTTAAGTGGACGGAGGAAGACTTCGCCAACGCCCCGGAAGGTAGTATGCCGATGCCCGACGGTGAGGGAAAGGCGAACACCGAATGGATGGTCGGGGACATTGAGGCGGGCTTCGCCGAAGCGGACCTGATTCTCGACGAGACCATCGTTCACCAGTCGCTCTCGCATCACCCGCTGGAGCCCCGCTCGGCCATGGCGTACTGGCAGAACGGGAAGCTCTACATCCACACCTCCACGCAAAGTCTGGTAAGGACCCGGCAAGCAATCTCCGCCCAGCTCGAACTGGACATCGAAGACGTGGTTATGATCGGCGAGTACTGCGGCGGCGGATTCGGAAGCAAGATCTCCGGCAGCATCATCCAGCAGGTGCCTGCCCTGTTCTCCCGCAAGCTCAACCGTCCGGTCATGCTCCGGATCACGCGCGCTGAGGAAACTTATCTCGGACGTGCGCGGCCCGGCATGCAGGCCCGGGTTCGTATCGGCTTCCGGGCCGACGGGCGGATCACCGCGATCGACCTGTTCGCCTTAGGGGACGGTGGCCCGTTCGCCGGGGGCGACCAGAACGGGGGGGCCAATACCGCTTCACTCACATATACGCCACCCAACATGCGATTCCGCGGCGTGGGCGTGTTTACGAATACGCCGCCCAAGGCGGCCCAGCGGGGCCCCGGCGGCGCCCAGATCATCGGGATGCTCGAGCCGCTGATGGACAAGGCGGCCAGAGAGCTCGGTATCGATCGTCTGGCGCTTCGCCGGCTCAACGCTCCGGAGGCCGACGTTCAATACGGACCGCGAGGATCCACACTCACTAGTGTTTTCGTCAAGGAAGCGATCGACAAGGGGCGCGAGCTCTTCGGATGGGAAGAGAGAATGGCCCGCAGTGGACAGCTGAACGGCACGAAGAGGACCGGAATCGGCGTCGGAGTGAGCCCTTTTGCGGCGGGAAGCCGCGGATACGACGGCCTCCTCGTGATCCGGCCCGACGGCATAGTCCAGATCCAGCAGGGCCTCGGAAACCTGGGCACACATTCGACCTCCGATACCGCTCGCGCGGCGGCGGACGTGCTGGGAGTCGAATGGGATCAGGTCGAGATCGTCTGGGGCGACACGAGTCGCCACTTGCCTTGGAGTTGCGTCCAGGCCGGTAGTCAAACGACCCATGCCCACACGAGGGCGAACCACGCGGCCGGTTTGGACGCCAAGCAGAAGCTACAGGAGATTGCCGCAATGGATCTCGGTGGCCGACCTGAGGACTATGACACGTCCGGCGGACGCGTCTATCGCCGTACCAATCCGTCACAGGGAATGACGCTCGCTCGTGCTGCGACCCGGGCGATTGAGCTTGGTGGACGTTACAGCGGCGAGGAGTTCAACGACGACCTCAACGACATGACCAAGGCGTCCGTTACGGGGTTGGCCGGCCAGGGCCTCGTGGCGGCGGCGAGGGACAACTTCGGCGGCGAGGGAGGACTCCAATCGTGGGTGGTCGGCTTCGCCGAGGTGGAACTCGATATCGAGACGGGCAAAGTTGATATCGTGCACTACACTGCGGTCACGGACTGCGGTGTGGTAGTCCATCCGAGGAGCCTAGGTGGTCAGATCTTCGGCGGCTCCATTCAGGGAATGGGGATCGCGATGAGTCAAAAATGGGTCTTCGACCCGGTGTGGGGTGTGTCGTTCGCGAAGCGCCTCTATACGGCTAGACCGCCGGGAATCCTCGACGTTCCGATCGACATGCAGTGGGCGGCTGTGGAGCTCCCGGATCCGCAGACTCCGGTCGGCGCCAAAGGGATCGGAGAGCCCTGCGTTGGAGCCGGTTCAGCGTCCCTTACATCGGCGATCAGTGATGCCATGGAAGGAACGTGCCTATGCCGGACGCCGCTGACGCCGGACATCCTACTTGCAGAAATTGAGGGCCGTGCACCTGCGTACAGCCCCCTCGACTTTCACGTCTAAAGGGAGATAGCGAAGATGGCGATCATCAGAGATATGATCCCGGCGTTCGAGCTCTTCCAGCCGACGAGCGCCGACGATGCGATCGAACTGTTGATTCGATACGGTGAGGATGGTTGGGTGCTGGGTGGGGGGATGGACAGCTTCGATTGGTGGAAGGAGCGGATCAAGCGGCCCACGGCCGTGGTCGACCTCGCCAACGTGGATGAGCTCAAGGGCGTGCGCGTCACCGCCGATAGAGTGGAAATCGGTGCGATGACTACGCTCACCGAAGTGGCCACGCACCCTGAGTTGTTGGAGAATTACAGTGTTCTCACGGACGCTGCCGCCCACATCGCGACACCCCAGATTCGCAACCGGGGTACGATCGCGGGCAACCTTGTCCAAGACACGCGTTGCTGGTACTACCGCGGCGGGTGGCCCTGCTACCGGGCCGGTGGCAACACTTGTTATGCCTCAGCGCCGACGGCGATGAACCGAGAGCATGCGATCTTGGGCACGAGCCGTTGTGTGGCGGTCAGCCCCTCCGACACGGCGCCGGCGCTCATCGCGCTCGATGCGCAGTTCGTGATTCAGGGACGGGGTGAGCGTGTCGTCGATGCCGAGGACTTCTTCATGCCGCCCAGCAAAGACATCGAGCGCATGACGGTGTTGAATCCCGGTGAGCTTCTGACTGCGATCCGCATTCCGTCCACATGGGCGGGCGCCACCTTCTACTATGAGAAGGTCGAAGACCGGAAGGCGTGGGACTTTGCGCTCATGACGGTGGCATCCGCGATGCGCGTTAGCGGTGGCGTGGTCCAAGACGTACGCCTGGCGGCCAACGGTGCCGCTCCGGTCCCACTTCGGCTCGAAGCTTCGGAAAGGGTCGTCCGTGGTCAAGCCCGTTCCGACCAATTGGGAATTCAGGCCGGTGAGGTCGCGGTTCGTGACGCGCAGCCACTCAGGCACAACGATTACAAGATCCCCCTGATGCGGAACTTGGTCCGTCGGGCCGTCCGCGGGACGGGGGCCTAGCATGGAACTCTGGAGACGTGCAGCCAACCCGTGGGGCCAGGAGGTTCTCATTGGAGTTTCCTGGAACCTCATGTGGGTCGCGGTAATCGGGGGCTTGGCGTTCGTCGCCGCCCATGCCGTGTGGGCGAAGTGGATCGCGCCCGCTGCGTCGACGGATGCGGGTGGAGGGTCGGGCATCGCCGGGCTCCCTGCTCAAATACTTCGGCATGCCCTGTCGGAACGCGTGTTCCACTGGGGCATGTCGTTGGCGATGCTCGTGCTCCTGGTCACGGCGTTCGCGCCGGTCATGGGGATTCAGTTCGCGTGGGTCACGATCCATTGGGTCGCCGGCGTAATCCTCACGTTGATGATCGTCTACCACATCATTCATGCCACTTTCTGGCAGGATTTCTGGGCGATGTGGGTGAGCGGATCCGACATCAAGGCAGGGATGGCTGAGTTGAGCCATATGTTGGGTAGGAACGGGACGGACGTGCCCAAAGCCCCGAAGTATCCGATCGATCATAAGCTCTTCCACCACGGTGCCGCCGCGTCGAGTCTGGCGGCCATCGTCACGGGCGTCTTGATGATGCTCCGCCTCGAAACGCCTTTCTGGACGGCGAACCCATATATATTCGCCGACAGCTCCTGGGGCGTGGTGTACGTGGTTCACGGGGTCGCGGGTGTGGCGCTCATCGCTCTGGTCATTTCGCACATCTACTTCGCGATACGGCCGGACAAGTGGTGGATCACGAAGTCCATGATTTATGGGTTCATCAGGCCGGAGAAATACGTGGAGAACTTCGATCCGAGCCTTTGGCCGGTCGAGGGAGCCGCGCCTCAGGAGGAAGAGTTCGTGCCAGCAGGCGTGGGCGCTTCATTCGGTGGGGACGATGCTGTAGCCAGTGGGGGTGGTGATGTCGCCATCGCTGAGGGCGGTGACGCGGCTGGTGGCGGTGGAGATGCTGGAGAGTCCTCCGACGACTCCACTGAGGAGCGGTCGTCAGAGTTCGGAGGTCAGGGCTGAGGTGACCTCCGACGAGTTGCAGGAACATATCGACGCCATCGAGGAGGCCTACGAGTTCTTCCTCGGGTACGCGGCCCAAGGAGTGTCTGGATCCGGTTCCGGCATCAGTGGTGAGTTGACCCGATATCTGAGCCGGGCCGACCAGGCTCTCGCCGCCTTCGAAGGTGGCATCGGCGACGCATCAGTAGGAACCGACGCGGACGCCGTGGCGGCCATGGATAAGGTTCTCCAGCGCGACGCCGGTGACACACGGGCCGCCGTTCGGCTCGTCATGGCGCAGCCGTCGATCAGTTCACAATTGATTGACAACTTGAACGCGTCGATCCACTTCAGGGCGCTTCTGACCGATCTCTTCCTTGTCGACGAGGCACAGAAGGCCTCGCTGCCAGCTCCTGAGTGATTCGGCCTCCTACATAATCACTGTAGTCGTTAACGCTTCTTCCTGAGCTTCTTGATCACCTTCTTGAAGTCAGGGCCCGGCACCGACCCTACAGGTTGGGACGGTCGCGGGGGTGGGGGTGTCTGAGGCGGCTTGGGGGTGCAGGGCCACTCCGGAAGCTTGAGCGAGGGTTTCTTGTCTCGCGGTGCACGTCCTCGGCTTTTCTTGGCCATCGAGACTCTTCTCTTGGTGTGGCGTCACATACCCGACTACGTTCCGTTCAGTACTACGTGATTTCGGTCACCCAAGTGCCATCGGGGCGGCACATGGCCGATCCAACGAGGCCTCCGCGAACGGTCATTTGGCGTCCGCCAGCCTCCATAGGAACCACGCCGCGACGCTGCACAACGGCCGCCAGACCTCAGCCCGATCGAGCAGCGTTTTCGGGGATGGGCGTCCGGCCAATCCATCCAAGACCTTCAGCCCCTCCTGCACCCCGAGGTCACCTGCAGGCATAATGTCGAGCCGCCCGAGCTTGAAGATGAGAAACATCTGCGCTGTCCACTCGCCGATTCCCCAAACGGTAGTGAGACGCCGGATGATCTCTTCGTCGTCGTGCCGGTCAATGCCTCTGAGACGAAGTTCACCGGTCACGATCTTACCAGCGAGATCGCGAAGGGCCCTGGTCTTGTTCCCGGACAACCCCGCAGATCGAAGCCGCTCATCGGAGAACGCCAACATCTGCCCAGGAGTCGGGAAACGAGCCCCTGGGCTCAGCCCTCGCACTCTTCCGTAGATCGTCGCCGCGGCCCGAGTCGCCAACTGTTGGTAGATGATCGATCGGGCCAACACGTGGAAGTGCGGACCTCGGAACATCGGGAGCGGGAGTTCTGGGAAGGGTGGCAGGCGCCTCATAGCTGCCCCGAGAATGGGGTCCCTGCGCTTCAGCGCTTTGATCTGAGCTTGGGTCGGTTTCATCGCAGGAAGATTGGCCTCTTTCGAGTTCAGCTGCCAAGGAGTATCATTACCGAACAAAACCCGATACTGCAAACTGAGTGAGGGAAAAGGCGGCGGACAGTGAACAAGAAGAGTCACTAGGCCGGATGACACGACTTCCGACGCTGCGCGGGCGAGGAGTGACGCCCAACCCATCGAACCGCTTCGAGCGGGTCACGCTCGAGTCCGACCCATCAACCTTGGTGGAAGACCCTGCCCAGAGAACACAGTTTTTCAAGGATTCCACGAGATCGATTGTGGCCCGCAACGCGAGTCTCGACGTCGGATTCGACCTGAGCATCAACCCGTACAGGGGACGCGAGCACGGCTGCGCCTATTGTTACGCCCGTCCCACCCACGAGTACCTCAGTATATCCGCCAACCTCGATTTCGAATCGAAGATCTTCATCAAGCAAAAAGCGCCTGAACTCCTGTGAGACAAACTCTCCTTCCCCCGATGGCAGCCCAAGCTCTTGGCACTCTCTGGGGTCACGGACCCCTACCAGCCCATCAAGCGTACCGCTCCGCCTGAGTCACGCGGGTCTGCCTGGAAGTACTCACAGAGTTCAGGAACCCGGTGATGGTGATCACGAAAAATTTTCTCGTGGTGCGAAATCTCGACCTCCTCTCTGAACTCGCTTCCCACAAAGCGGTGAAGGTCGCGATCTCAGTGACCACGTTGGTCCCTGCCCTCCAGGGGGGGGTGATGGAGCCGCGCACGTCGAGTCCCGAGCGAAGGCTCGAGGCGATCGAGCGGTTGGCCAAAGCGGGCATACCGGTCGCGACCTTCGTGGCCCCTGTGATCCCGGGGCTCAACGACCATGAGATTCCGTCCATCCTGGAGGCCGCCGTGGAAAGAGGCGCCCAGGAAGCGAGCTGCGTTCCCTTGCGACTTCCTTACGGAGTGAAAGATCTGTTCGTGGATTGGCTCGATCGGCACGTGCCTGACCGTAAGGCCAAGATCGTGAACCGGATCTTGGCGATGCGAGGAAGTCGGCTGAACGCTCCGAGACTCGTGTCACGCATGAAGGGCCAAGGAACCATGGCCGAGCGCAGGTCATGCAGCTCTTCCACGTGGCGCGGAGGCAGGTGGGTCTCGACGGGGCCCACCCGCCGAGTTGTCTACTGCGGCGCTCCGACGACCTGGAGACGTGATCCAGTTGCCCTTGGGGCTTTGACAGTGTGCCCATCTACAAGGATCGGAGACCCCTTGATCGATCAGTTGCCTTCGGCTTCCAACCCTGCCTCGAGCGTCTTGTCGATGCGGGCTATCGCCTCGAAGAGGTGCGCTCGCGTGTATCCGTCCGAAGCCCCCGGCTGAGCGGAATCGATCCTGTCACGCAGGTGGTACAATTCCCAGCGCGCCACGGCACGAGCATCGGCCGGCGTTCCGTTCGATGGATTCACGACCAGACGGGCCATGATGTCCAAGTAGGCCCGCTGCAGGTCCCGACGATCGGCGCTGATGGTCCCCCGTCCCAATTCGCTCCAAATGGCAGTGGTCAAAGACGCCATGATTTCTGGAATCGTGGCGACCTGGGCGGTCCCGAACTTCGTCTCAGCGTCTCGGATACGCGCGAGCCGCGAGGCGTTGAGGATTTGTTCCAGGACCGACGACTGGAGTCTGAGGGTGCGAGCATGGAACGGATAGTCGTAACGACCGCTGGTCGTGCGTTCGATGCCCCAGTGTGAGAATCCGTTGACGCCAAAGCTCTGGAGCACAGCGGGATCTATCGCCAGCGCGTCCTCCGCGAAAATGCGATCGATGAGTAACTCAAGCGCTTCCAACTGCCTGTCCTTCGGTACATTCACGAACGGATCACGCCCATCTCCCACGTGATCGCGATTCATATACTGACCGCCGATGTACTTCACCGCCGGGGCCAGCGCCCGAGCATACTCGTTCATGAGTTGGTTGTACGCGTTGGTCACTTCTACGAACGGGGAGTTTTCCCGAAGCGTGTACTCCGGAATCTTCGGCAAGAGGTCACGGATCAACGCCGAACGCTCGGCGCCCCATTCCAGAGGGTCGGCACCCAGATCGTAGGTGTTGATCGTGGGGTCCAAGGCGCCGCGGCCGCCTGATTCATTACCATACATATGCCCGAGTGCGGAGACTCCGCGCGCGATGTCGTCCGCATCGTCCTGGTTCTGCGTGTACGCGTACGAGATCGCCCAACGGTCGTAAGACCCGACGTTGTACGTGTAGTAGTCGCCAATCCGCTCCCCAGGAGGGGCCAGGTTGACCGTCGGATACTCCATCACGGAACTGTATACGCCGTTTTTGCCGGTGAACGACGTGTTGTGGAGTTGGCCCATCGGAGTGCTCGCTGAGGATCGGAAGTTGTGCTGCAAGCCAAGTGTGTGCCCGACCTCGTGCATCACGACCCACGTCGTGTACTGCCGGAGAAGCTCGTTCGGCAGCGGATCCCCCGGCTCCATCTCGTTCCTCGCCACAAGCACGAGACCGGCCAGGGCTCCCTGCGCCTCGAGCGCAGATGCGAATCCGGGAAGCTCCAGTCCCGGGACGTTGGGATCGGGGACCTCGAATTCTCCCACCCCGAGCGCCATCTCGAAGGCTTCCGCAGCCGTCACCGGATTCACGATATTTCGCCAGGTGTTACGGAAGCTCCGAAACATGTCCGCTTCGAACAAAATATCCGCGTCGAGGATCTCGCCCGTGCGGGGATCGACCTTTGACGGGCCAATCGCCCCATAGCCGGGATCGTCGGAGGTGTTCCAGCGGAGCACGGAGTACCGGATATCGTTCGGGTCCGCGTCGTCTGGAAGATCGAGCGCCCGAATCGCGTCCACCCAGCCCGCGGCCTCGAACGCGTTGTTCCAGTTTTCTACGCCTTCCTTGAACCAACCCCTGTATTCGTCGGGTACGTTGCGATCGATGTAGTACGTAACGGGTTCGACCGGGCGCCGCAGGTCTCCGACTCGTTCGCCGGGCTCCAGCCGCCACCGGTTCACATACCGACGAAAGAAAGTGGAGTCCCCCGCGCTGAAGTCCTTGTGAACCGTCATGAAATTACCGACTCGGTCGTCGGCAATCCGAAGCGCCATCGGCCGCTCGGGAAGCTGGGCGAGCGTATAGTGGACGGTGACTGGGATGTATCGCCCGTCCGGGACTGATGGGGCCGACCTGGGCTGCCCTGAACGAAAAGTCAGGGTCGCTCTGATGTTCGTGTTTCCGGGAAAGCTGGAGACGGCATCGATGTAGCTCCGGCTTCGGTCGAAGTTCGTGCTGCCGGATTGGCCGTTGGTCCCACGGGCGGCTCCCCGGGTCAGCCGACCTACCCCCGATAGATCGGAGAGGAACCAATCCGTCACTTCCAACACGAGAGCGGAATCCGGACGAATAGCCTCGACCTCAGCGCTCTCGACGACGGAGGACCCGAAGCTGATGTCGACCGCATCTGCGGCCCGATCGTCCGATCCAGCCCCAAAGCGGTGTGGCCGCTGGACAAGGAAAACGTCCTCGCCATGCTTTTCAAACGCCATCAAATCCATCTCAAAATAGCTCAGCGTCGTTCCGCCGAACAGCCCAGCCGCACCGATGCCCTGCGCCACCCGCGTATCCATCAGGAATTCCTCGCCCAAGCGATCGGCGGGGACGGCGAGATAGAGACGACCTTCCTTCGTGTAGAGGTCGAAGAAGCCGAGCGAGACCTCAGCGCCCTCTACCAGGCGCTCGAAGCCCCGGAAGGGGTTCTCCTCTCGAACCTCCTCCTGGTCGACCGCTTCCTGGATCGTGTCCGGGACCGTATCCTGCGCAAGCGCGCTGACCGGCGGAGCGATCACAAAGGCCGTTGATGCCATGACGAGGGCCAAGACATGCCTATTTCCTCTTCTCGTCGTCATCCCCGTCACCTCCTGATTTGTTCACGCTGGGTGTTCAGACAAGCTAACCTTGCGCCGGGGCGGCGAAACCAGCAAGCGCAATTTCCCCTCCGGAGAGCTCTACGTGATGGCCCTAAGCTCCAACGCGCTCCAAGTGCTTGTCGGCCCCATTCGCCGTCGCCATGACGCGAAGCAAGGCCCCCATCCCATCGTGAGCAATCCTGCCACCTGAAAGGCGCCGCCGATGACTCCATCCTGGCCCAGAAGCCCCAAGGTACCGAGCAGGTAATTCCAATCGTGGCCGGGCGCTCCCTGAAAAGGAGACAGCAGTGGTAGCATCTGTGCCCGTGCGTCCGCAGCGTAGGGCGCGATGTGAGCGAAGTTGGTTCCCAGCCAGAAGCAGGCGACGCTGATCGCGAAGAAATCGCGTTGCTTATAAAACATGATCCCCGTGACGATCGGGCAGACGCATTGGAGAAAGGTCCCGCCCACAACCGTGATGAAATCGATTCCGAACCACATGAAGAACAGATGCCCGCCTTCGTGGATGGCCAGGTTGATTCCCGCGAATATGCTCCCGTACTCTGAGTCCGTGACGTGCCGGTAAAAGATCCACGCGACGGAAATGAGAAGTGGGGACCGGTACCACCAGACCTTTCCCAGGCTCGCGTCGATGGTGGCGTCGAGGATGCGTATCCTCATGCTCTGAGGGGCTGCCGACGCTGGCGGGCCATCTCCTCCGGTCGGACTCGTGGAGCCGGGACCGTCCTCCGCCGAGGACTTCACGTACCGAATGCGAAACGTCGGTGATTCATACGGGGACTTGGCCATACGTCAAAGAAAATACGTGCCCGTCCGCCGCCGCCAGTCCGGATTTCCGCCCGGGATCGGAGAGTAGACTCGCTACCCGCCCATCCCATTATTGCACCAGAGAAGCTCCGGTTCTATATCCGAACCCGGCGCGTCAGGGGCGCGCCATTTCCTCATTCGAAGATAAAGCCCTTGCCGGAACTGCCAGGAGATCACCGCGTACGTTCGTGCGCTCAAGCAGCGCACTCTCAGGCCGATCCTCGCGACCCTTCGCATTCGTACGCCTTCGTTGCTGAAGACCTTCGATCCCAGAGTCTCGGAAGTGGAAGGTCGGCGCTTCACCGGCGTGCGCAGGATAGGCAAACGGATCGTCTTCGAGTTGGAGGGGGACTTTTTCGCGGTCATCCACCTCATGATCTCGGGACGCCTCCGGTGGTGCGAGAGAGGCGCGTCCGTTCCCAAGAAGCCGGGTCACGCTGCGTTCGATTTCGCCAACGGAACACTGCTGCTTACTGAGGCGAGCACCCACAAGAGGGCTTCGCTGCACGTTGTTCACGGTGAGGAAGCTCTGGCAGGGCTCGTTCCGGATGGGGTCGAGCCGCTGGAGGTCGACTTTCAAGAGTTCCGGGAGGCGTTGTTGAGGGAGAACCGTACTTTGAAGCGGGCACTCACCGACCTGAGAATCCTCAGTGGCATTGGAAACGCGCACTCCGACAAGATCCTGCTCGATGCTCGACTCTCACCTGTAAGGCGGACTCGACAACTCGACCAGGTCGAGCTCCTGCGACTCTTCGAGTCGACCCGTCGCTCTCTATCGGAATGGGTGGAGCGGCTTCTCACGGAGTTCGGAGACGAGTTTCCCGTGAAGATCACCGCATTCCACGAAGCGATGACGGCGCATGGGAAGTTCGGGCAACCATGCCCCCGGTGCGGTGCGTCCATCCAACGCATCGTTCACGGGGAGCGAGAGACCAACTACTGCCCCAACTGTCAGACCGGAGGCAAACTCCTCAAGGACCGGGCCCTCTCCAAGCTCCTCTGAGAGGATTGGCCGACTACGCTCTAAAAAATGGAGGAAGGAATCGAGTCTCGTCGGAAGGGTTGACCGGGCCTCGACTCACTCGTCCTCAGCCGGCTCCGCCTCTTCCATCCCCTCACCCTCGTCACGCCCTTTCGCCTCGGCACCGCGCCTTGTTTTGCGTTCACCGCGGCTTTCGCTCCGTTCCGGGTCGCCCTCATGTCCTCGACCGCCTTCTCGAGTATCTCGTTCATGCGGGCAAGGTCCTCCGGTGCGGCCCCCCACTGGAAGGCTTGGTCGAACGTGAGTTGAGCGAGCTTCGAAAACGAGCGCGACAGTGCGCGCATGTCGCCACCGAAGAAACGGTCGGTGAAGTGCTCGATACGGTCGAAGACGTCGTCCACGACATCTTCGTTATCGCTGAGATACGCCGCGCCGTCCTCCGTAATGGAGTAGATCTTCTTTCCAGCCGCCTCCTCGACTGTCACGTAACCCTCGTCTTCCAGCATCTGAAGCGTGGGGTATACGGATCCCGGGCTCGGCCTGTAGTAGCCTTTGGATTCCTCCTCGAGAGCCTTCATCACCTCGTACCCGTGCATGGGGCGCTTCGAGATGAGTCTAAGAATCACGAACTTGAGGTCTCCCCGCTCGAATATTTTCCACTTCATGTTGCGCCGGCGGCCCCGGCGGCGGGGTCCGAAAACGAATGACTCGAAATCGAAACCGTGGTCGATCGCACAAAACATCCCGTCCCCTTTTCCCTCCTCCCTCCGTTCTCGCGGTGAAACAGTCGTACGGTGTGGCAGCGCCGCGGTTCGTAGATCAGTCGATATATCGGTATAATACCTGTAAAAAAAAGACGCCGGGTGGCTGAGTGGCCCCCGGCGCCCTTCACTGAGCCCTAATTGCCCGGATTCGCCCTAGGTCGGGCTGCCCGCGAACCCGCAGATCCTCGAGAGGGGCTGGAAGAACCCCCACGAGGCGCGGCGGATCGCTGAACCCCTCCTCCTGAGGAGCGCGGCCGGGCGACCCTGGCGGCGGGCGCTGGGCTACCCGACGATCCCGACGAGCGCGGCCTGACAGTTCTGCCAGTGCTCCCGTCACTATCCCTGGCGCTCGTATACCCCCCTCCCGGCACCACCCGTCCCGCCGTACGCCCGGGGTTACTCTCGCGTCGTCCGACTACAATGATCGGGCCGCCGTATCCTCCATATCCGTATCCATACCCGATGCCGCCGCCATAGCCATATCCGCCTCCGTATCCGTATCGACTTCCGTACCGACTTCCGTACCGACTTCCGTACCGGCTAAATCCGTAACCATACCTGCCCATGTAGCCGGAACCGTACCCGAGTCGAGATCCATAGAGGGAACCGTATCCGTAGCGTCCATATGGATCGTAAAGGGGGTCATCGAAAGGATTTAGACTCCGATTGTACCCGAGGCGAGAGGCTCCACCTCCTGCTCCGGCCAGTGCCGGGCCGGCCGCTGAGGAAGCTCCCTCGGTGAGCACGAACTTCTCAGGGTACGAAACGGCGACGACGACGTCGATCACGCTCGGAGGCACGCCCGAATCCGCCATTTCGATCAACGCGGCCGCGTCCAATGCGAACCCTTCGCCTCGCTCGACGACCCAGAGCCGGACGGTCTCCGCAGACACCTTCCCGGTAGCTTCGATCACATCGTCGGGAGCGATGGGAATGGAGGCGGCTATACGCGCCATGCGTGTTGCCGCACCCTGGGTTCCCGCCAAATCTCCCTGCCCTGCCGCTCGGAAGTCAGCCTGGGAGACAAGCTGATATCGAGCCGCCCAAGGTGCACTCCGTCCGTCCTCGACGACCGTCCGAACGTCCAACCACTCAGACGGAGACACCATGGTAATCACGCCGGTCGAACTTCTTGGGGCGCTGACGCCACAGGTGAGCTCGGAGCGAACGTATACCCGGCGGGAATCGTCGGAGAATTCAGCTGCCTCCCACCCCTCGCAATCCTCTCTACTCACTTCGTGTTGCCGCCCGTCGGTAAAGATCGACTCCCGCGACAGCACCTGATCGTCCAACATGGTGAGCATCTCGATGGCCGACTCACCCGCGAGAGGCACCACGCAAACGACGGGGGCGGAGGCCGCCTCGCCCACGGCCCGCCAGCAGCCGATCCACGGCGCCCAGCGGCTGTCTACTTCCTGCGCCGCTGCCATCGTGGAGACCATCATGAACAACGCACCCGCAAGAATGCCGAGGGTGACCCTCCGCTGCCGGTCGTTCATTGTGTGTGCCATCATGCCCCTTCCGGTTAGAACCGCGCGGCCAAGCCGATCGTGGCCTGGAAACCGCTCAGATCCAAGTTGTCGAAATTAAAGGCGGGACCCGCTTCTGCGCCACCACGAGCGTACCTTCCCTCCAACGTCCACAGGAACCGGGGGCTGATCGAAACGTCTACTCCCGCAAATATGTGGCCTGTGGGGACGGTACCGTTCGATTTGAGGGTGAGGTTGAGGATGTCGAGGCTTGGTTCTTCGACGAAGTATCCCTCTTGCTTGAATTCGTACCACTGAAGACCCCCTCCGACGCCGACGAACGGAGCCCACTTATCGGGGATCCATGCGAATTGGCTGACCGCCCGGCCTCGATCGCGGAGATAGAATTTCGCGCTGACGGTCACCGGCACCCTTGAGAGGGTCGTCGTCTGTAGGATCGGAAGGCCATCCAGATCCACCCCGAAGTGGCTTTCCGAGGGTCTCGATTGGGATCCCGTTTGGCTCCTCGAGAACCGGACATCCAAAGCAATGTCCAGGCGCTCACTCCAACGGAAAGCCACCTCGGGTCCCCATGAAGATGCATCGAAATCGCGTTTGCTCAGGGTAAAATCATCGAGCGCACGGTTCAACACATCACCGCCAGCGGGGGCGCCCGCATACCCACCATGGAACGCCACTTGGACACCCGGCTGCTTGAAGAGGAAGCCGGGACCGCTCCCCTGAGCGGAGGTCGGGGCGGGGAGAAGCGGAAGGGTGGCGGTCAGCAAGAAAACTGTCGTTCGCGCTCGACTCAAATGACCGATCAAGAGGCCCCTCCCAGATTCATTACCAGGTTCGACACTAGCCACGGCTGCGATTAGCGCAAGAGGCATGCCGGATTCAGAAGGGACGTTTTCGGCCAAGATTCCCCATCCGTCGACCGCACTACGGCTCCGTACGTGGACAGTCCATGTCACTTGGTTGGGACACCGGTTCGAGAAGATAGTTCGTTCCGGTGGTGGCAGCCTTCTGGCGCGGTGTCCTGCTACGAGACGGGTGACGCCTCCACATCCGGCACCGGCCCGCGACTCCCCCGGAGAAGCGGAGCCATCGGATGAACGCTAGTTCGAGGGCGAGAAGGCCAAAGGTCGAAAGCAGAAGACGTGCCGCAGGCGATACGGAGATGCGCACTCTCTCTCAGAACAGAAACTCTCGCATAAGGGAACTCTCGGTTGTTGAACTCGCCCCGCATTGGGCCGAAGAGGACATCTTTATCCGCCCCGTTGCTCTCTGAGCCGCCGGAACGCTACCGACTGCTTCAACAGTAACAACCGAACCCCGGACACCGTACAGTTCTGTTTTGTCACAGAGTCGGGGTACACGTCTTGCGGAGGTCTTGGGGCTGGGCCCACGTGCGCTTAGTTTCTAACGGAAAATGATTGGTGGTGGGCGCCCAGAGGGTCTAGGTTTGACTAGGTACACCGCCTACAGATGACGCCGCCTACAGATTTTATTAGAGGATTCACATGAAGCGTACTTCTTTCGCGTTTGCCGGACTCTTTCTGGCATTCTCAGCTTGCGCTCAACCCCCATCTCCGTCTGAGGGTATGATCGAGTCGGCGAGTGTTGTTGAGTCTGCGGATGCTGTTGAGTCTGCGGGTATTGCTCTGCCTGCGGGTATTACGGATGCGATGGTCCAAGAGGGCCAACAGGTTTACGCGGGCGCCGGCATCTGTGCGGCGTGTCATGGACCCGATGCCACCGGGGGCGTCGGACCGGATCTCACCGACCCTGAGTGGCTTATCGGCGACGGCGAGTACGAGCAGCTCGTCGCTCAGATCTTGGAAGGAGTCACGGCTGCCGAGGCCACGAACCCCTTAGGCGCCATCATGCCTGCGAGGGGTGGATCGGGCATCACTGAGGCACAGGTCAGGGCGGTGGCGGCATACGTTTGGAAATTGAGCCACTGACAACGAGTGCTCTCGTTGAGCTCGAAAGAGCAAAGAGTGCCCGGATCATGGAGAAGCTGGGCCTGACCCACCAGCTCAGAGCTGGTCCGTTTCGCCCTCCGGGTAGGGCTTCTCGCGGAGCCCTGAGGAGCCTGCCTACCCTGCCTGCGTGCCCCCCTAGCGCGGTGCCGCGATAGAATCGTAGGCTCGGGCGCGCGCCGCGGCTGCATCGCTGGCGTTGAGGGCGCCGCCCACACCCCTCCTCGCTCCCGGAATCGGAAGCGTCGAGATGATCTCGTTCTTCTGCCGGCGTGTCAGGGTGTCCGCCGCGTTGGTGGCGTTGGCGTCGCCACTACCCACTCAACCGGTGGGAAAGAACGGTCACAACCGCCAAAGCGGCCCTCGATCCACTGTACTTCTTCGACAGCCTTCTAGGTCAGCCCCAGAAGGCCAATTTGAGCCGCTCCCATACTCCGAGTGGCTCACTAGAGCCTGAGCACGTGGCGGGGTCTTCGCGCATGTTGTACTCACCGGCAGTCGTCGCGACCTGACCGAACTGGCCTTCCGCCAACTCACTCAATGACTCGGAACCGTAGCTGATCAGGAGGCGATCCTCAGACGCGATCAGCTCATTATGTGCTGAGGTGAGCGCCCCGCCATTCAGGATGTACGTAAAGCGACCGTCCTCCCCGTCGAAAATTAGGGTGCCGTCATCCAGGATCAGGTATCCCTCGCCGAGTCCAATCCCGAGGTTGCCGGCAAGATGCCCCCAGGTCGCCCCGAGATGGTGGACGTGGACCACGTCGTGGTTGCCCTCGTGCATGTGCGCACGCGATTGGGGCGTCACCTCACCATCGACCGTGTAGCAACTCGCAACCTCTTCCATGTACCGCTGGTCGGAGAGATCCAAGCGCTCGCCATCGACGAAAATGGCCCAGTCGGCATGAAAGTGGGTTGCCGCCGGGGGATGAACGCCCACGAAGCGCGCCGCTCCGAGCGCGAAGACGCCGAGCGCCATGCCGACCCACAGTCCTTTAGCCATTACCTTCTCCCCGTGTCATCCCCGCAACTCGCGGTGGGCTAGTGTAATATGATAGTGGGCTGTTCAAGAAGGGTCTCGACCATGGCCATGACCACCACCATGATTCCATCGGAATGAACTGGAGCGCTGAGAGTAGCGAGGACACCCGCGACGTACTGTCGCGTGCGATCTCCGCCCAACTCGCGCGTGCGAGGGAGGTCTTGGACTCGGGGACAGATCCGGCGGCGTCGGTACACGAAGCACGCCGGCCCATCAAACGTGCGCGAGCACTCCTGAGGCTGGGGCCTATCCGTGGCCAACGAACTCGCCCATAGACGGCACGTTACGCGATGCGGGTCGGGCTCGCGCGGTGCTCCGGGACGCGGACGTACTGGTCCTGACCGCCAAAGACATCCGCGAGAGTTCTGAGTTCGCTAAAACGAACGTCGTCCCTTATCCCTGCTCGAGTCTTTGGAAGAGGAGCGGGGGCAGCGGTTCACCGAATCGGGCTCACCGGATGGGCCACTCCGCACGGCCGATGGACTACTTGGGTCGGCCGCGGTGGAAGTCGGCGAGCCCAACGCACCCGACGTCACGGCCGGGCACGAGCCGATGGCCTCGAGCGGTATGGAGTTACTACGGTCGGGTCTCGGTGCCTCGTACGCGTCCGTGCGAGCGCGATCCGATCCGACGGTCGGTGAGGGGCCGGTGGACGAACGATCCCACAAGCTCCGGAAACGGGTCAAGGATCTGCGTTATCAAGTCGAGTTCCTGGACACGGGCCACCCGAAATTCGGCTGGCTGGTGAGGGATCTCCACCATCTCACCGATCTCCTCGGCGATAGAAACGACCTGGCCACGCTCTCAGCGCAGGTGGCTTCTGCCGACGCTTTGAGTAGATCGAGCGTGCGGCGTTGACTGCCCATATCGACGGATTGAAGCAGGCGCTGCAATCGCAGGCGGCGACCATGAGCGCTAGACTATTCGAGGAAGAACCGGACTCGTTCGTTACGCGAATCGAGATGTGGGTAACCCCACCTCAGGGATAAAGGCGGCTCGCGGTCCAGCCTCCATCGGTCCTCGAGAACAGAAGCCGATCGTGCAGCCGGTTCAAGCGTCCTTGCCAGAATTCGATGCGCTCAGGGATGAGGCGGTATCCTCCCCAAAACGGAGGGAACGGCACGTCTTGGCCTTTGAAGCGCTGCTCGATTTCCTCTTCTTGACTGGTTAGCACGGAACGGCCCTCCAGTTCCTCACTCTGCCGGGACGCCCATGCACCAATCTGGCTTCCCCGGGTCCGAGTGCGAAAGTACGCCGCAGACTCTTCGGCACTGACGCGCTCGACCGAACCCTCCACCCGGACCTGGCGTTCGAGCACCACCCAGTGCAACAGGAGGGCGGCCTTCGGATTCTCGTCCATTTCCCTGGCCTTGCGGCTTCCATAGTTCGTGTAGATTACGAATCCGTCCGTGGCAAAGCTCTTGAGAAGGATCATGCGAGATGAAGGAACGCCGTCCCGATCGGCTGTTGCGAGGGAAGCCGACTCCGGAAGGAGGATGCCAGACTCTTTGGCCTGTTCGAACCATTCACCGAACAGTTCTATAGGATCCCGGTCGGCCGCCGCCTCAGGCAGCCCCTGCGTGACCCCCTGGCCCAGCGTAACCACGGTCTTGATAGTTGACTTGATCGACATGAATGAACGGTAGCGATGATGGGATTCACACGGTAGACGCCATAAGAGCCGCAAACGCCGCCGACACCTCCCGGAGGGACTTCGGGGCGTCGGGCGGGGTCCCTGGGCTGCTGGAAGCGCAGAGCCCACCACTCCACGTCGTGCCACTGCGTAACTTTGAACCCGACATCCTGGAGTACGCCCACCGGCTTGAAGCCGAACTGCTCGTGAAGGGCCACACTCGAGTCGTTCGGCAAAGCGATGCCCGCGAGGGCGTTGATAAATCCCTGGATACGCAGAATCCCGAACAAAGACGTGTAGAGGGCACTCCCGCCACCCTTCCGCTGCGCTTCGGGCCGGACGTACGCTGTAACCTCGACGGACCACTGGTAAGCGGACCGTGACCGGAATTCGGTCGTATACGCGTAGCCCAGAACGCACCCGGCCTCTTCGCAAGCAAGCCACGGGTACGCTCTAGGGTGCTCCGGATCCGACCCGCCATTTCCGGTCTGGTGGGCGGCACCTCCTCGAACGAAATAGCCGTGTTCGCGACGATCGGCGCGTAGATGTCCAGAATCTGTGTGGCGTCGGTTTCAGCAGCGAATCGAATCGTCTGAGCCATGTTGCGAGGCTAGGGTAGGCTGGGCTGGGCTGGGCTGGGCTAGGCCCAGACGCCGTGCCTCCCGGAAGCTGACGAGGCGCCTGGAATCTTCGTCCCAGAGGGAAAGCCGCAACGTCTTGATCCCCTCCCAGACGGTGATTCGCGTCACGTGCTGGAGCTCGGGATTCTCATCTAGGCACTGCTGGAGCCGGTAGTTCGGAATTCGAGCGCTGAGGTGATGGACCTGATGGATTCCGATGCTGGCGGTGATCCACTGGAGAGGTTTGGGGAGTACCAGATGGGAACTACCCTGGAGGGCCGCGTCGAAGTACGACCAGTCGGTATGTTCGTGCCAATACGTATCTTCGAACTGGTGTTGTACGTAGAAGAGCCACACACCGACGGACCCAGTGACCACGAGCACTGGAAGGTGAACCAGGAGAGCCGCCTTGAGGCCAATCGTCAGGCCCAGGAGCACCACGATCACCAACAGCACCGCATTCGTCTTCCAAACGCTGGCCCACTCCCGTTTCCATCGCCTCGGGATGTCCCAGGGAAAGCGGTGCTTGAAGGCGAACACGAATAACCCGCCCAAGCTCAGAAGCACGAACGGGTTTCGGTAAAGGCGATAGCGGAGACGCCCGAGAAAAGGCTTTTCGCGGTATTCCGATACGGTGATCGTGTCGACGTCACCGAGACCCCGGAAACCCAGGTCGCCGGAGTGAGCATGGTGATAGGCATGCGTCTTACGCCAATACCGGTATGGCGTAAGGGTCACCACGCCGATCCAGAAACCAACGAGGTCCGCGACCTTCCGAGACTTGAAGAATGATCCGTGCCCGCAATCGTGTTGGATCATGAAGAGGCGCATTACAAATCCGGCGGTCGGCACCGCCAGGATCAACGTGAGCCAATAACCGACCGAAAGGGCACGGTAGGCCGCGTACCAAAGAATGAAGAACGGGGCCGCAGACGTCAGGATCTGGGTCAGGCTACGCCGAAGGTCTGCGCCACCATAGGGCCCCAGAATCTGGCGCCACTCCGGCGAAGTCTGGTCGGAGAGCCCCTCGTCGGAGATCAGACTCTCGTAGAACGGCCCTTCCCGATCCTGCCCTCCCGCAAGCGCCTCTGATGAGCCCTCGCCGACGCCCATCAGAACCCGACCCCGAGAGCTGCGGGAAGCGTCGCCACCGAATCCAAAACGAGATCGGGGCGAGGCATACTGGAGGTGGGCGTCCCCTCTTTGAAGCGGCCGGTCTTCACCAGGATCGCCGCTGCGTCACAAGCTTGCGCTCCCGCCACGTCCGTCCCGGGATCGTCTCCCACCACCGCCAAATCGAACAACTCCACTCCCATGGACTCTGCCGCCGCCTGAAAGAACATTGCGCTGGGCTTGCCGGCCAGCGTGGCCTCCCTTCCCGTCGCGTACTCCAGAGCCGTGACGAACGCGCCCGCGTCCAACGCCAATCCCTGACCCGTGTCCCAATATCGGTTGCGTTGCAACGCGACGAACTCCGCACCCTCCATGATGTGACGGAACGCGCCGTTGAGCCGAGTGAAGTCCCAGGCTTCGCCGAGATCCCCGACGACGACGGCCTGGGGAGAAGTGTCGTTGACCTTGAAATGCCCGAAGTCGGCATGGGCGGCCTCGGGAACGCACAGAGACAGGTTCCAGAGCCCCTTCTTTTCAAGCCAAGACGCCGCTGCGAGAGGTGCGGTGAAGACCTCACCTGGCTCCAACTCGAGTCCCATTTCTTTCAAGCGACCCACGAGCGCGGTCCGCGACATTCGGGTCGTGTTGGTGCCGAACCTCAGCGGCAGGCCGCCGCGTCGCAGCGCATCCACGGCATCGGCCGCTCCGGGGACCAGCCGGTCACCGACGAAGATCGTACCGTCCAAATCGAGCAGGACGCCTTTGATGTCTTCAAGCGGTTCTGCCATTCCACATCCCTTGAAGGCCCTTGAGGAGTACAGTGGGGTGCAGCGCAAGAAACCCGGCGCCACCGTCCCGGGTTCCGTCGCATGGCACCCGGTAACGGCAGCGCCAAGGTAGGCCCGAAGGAGATCGAGGTCCAATGGTGTCCGCTGATCGGCACTTTCGTTCATCGGATCCTTGGCCTAAGCTCCCGACCCTCAGACCTATGCTACCGACCGAACGGAGGATTGATGACTCCGATCATCCGAAGCGTGCTCACCGTTCTAGGCGCGTTCTTCGTCGTGGCCGTGCTCGTGGGACTGACCACCGCGGTCCCAGCAGAACTCATGTTGGGATCCGCGGGGCCTGGTGCCGAACTGAGGACCGCCTTCTTGGTCGTCAACCTGACTTACAGCGTGCCGTACACGATCGTCGGTGGCTATGTCGCCGCAACCGTGTCAGACCGCTCCCCCGCTCAGACACGCGGCCGCCCTCTCCGTATTCATGACGCTGCTCAGGCTGACCACGTGGGTGATCAACGGCGGCCAGCCAGCACTCGGACAGCCTGTATGATATCAGTGGGTGATCACTCTGCTCGTTCCACCCACCACCATACTCAGGGGCATACTGGTTACGCGGCGCACGTGAATCGGCACGGACCGATTCCTGAGACTCAAGCCCTCGCCTCCTCCACCTCTTCGTCAACTTGGTCGTCTGGGCTCCCGTCCCCACCTCCGTCCCACTCGTCATAAGCTTCTTGGTCGGGCGAAGACTGACCGGCCGCGCCACGGATCTGAGTAATAATATCATCGAGGCGTCGTTCCGCGACAGCGATCTCGGCCTTCACATCGTCCTCATTGCGCACCCGTCGCTCCAGATCGACCGTGAGCCAGTTGAGCCGCCGAACCACGTCCAGAAGCTGCATGACCTCAGAACGGAGGACGCCGAATCGTCGATGGCGGACCTTGCGGTCGGGTAGGACGTTCAGCATCGCGGCGATCCCCAATCCGTCTGCCGCGTAGATGATGGGGAACAGGAGGAGTCCGGCGACCAACACTCTGACCCACGGGATGATGTCCATGTACATCGCCGTCCCCCCTAAGAAGAGGGCCAAAACAAGGACCGTTAAATGTCGCAGCTTGAAAGTCATGGACTTCGGGTCACCCCTGAGAGGGCTCTTGGTTAGTGTTTCTTCACGGATTCTAGGCGAGGAATTCCGAACGGAGGGACACTCTCTACCTTACTCGTGGATCACGCCTCACGCTAGAAAGATTTACACCCTCGCAACCATGAAGCGGCGATATATTCGATCCAGCGGAACGAGGCGTGTGCTCGCGCCTACTTGAACAGACATCAGCCAGATGAGGTCCACCGATGAAGACGACTCTGCTGCGAAGTGAGGGCTCAAAGACGAGAACCCGAGTGCGGCGCGATGGGATCACTCTTGCCTTGGTCCTGGCTTTTGCAGGTGCCGGATGCTCCGGCCTGAGCAACACGCAACGTGGAGCCCTGATCGGGGCAGGCGCTGGAGGCGCCGTGGGCGCCGTTGTCGGTAACGCGGCGGGCTCGACAGCGAAGGGCGCGATCATCGGCGCGGCGGTCGGGGGGGTTGCGGGGGCGATCATCGGGAGCCAGATGAACGACCGGGCAGAGACGCTGGCGCAGGAACTCGACAACGCCACGATCGAGCGTGTAGGAGAGGGGATCCTCGTGACTTTCGACTCCGGCATCCTCTTCGGCTTCGACTCGTCTTCCCTGCAGGCGCAGGCGCGTAAGAATCTTAGCGACTTGGCTCGTGTGCTGGCCGAAGACTCGGACGACTATGAGTTACTCGTAGCCGGACACACCGATGACTCCGGGGCTGATGCCTACAACCAGACGCTCTCCGAACGGCGGGCCGCTGCGGCTTCGGACTATCTGGCCACGCAGGGAATCCCTGGCGCACAGATCCGCATCCGGGGCCTCGGCGAGATGGAGCCCGTAGCGTCGAACGAGACCTCATCGGGTCAGGAGGCCAACCGGCGGGTCGAGGTCGCGATCTTCGCGAGCGCCGAATACCGCAATGAGGCGATCCAGCAAGCACGGAACTGATCAGGGATATGGGTACGGCTGTACTCTATTTCGCCTATCTGGTTGGAGCGGCGGCATCTGGCGCCTGGGTCTAACACGATGCTCACAAGCGTGGCCACGAACACCCACACTCACTCGCGCTCGGAGCCGTGGTGCTCTTTCCGGTCGGCGTCCTCTTCTACATCCTGTCACGCTGAGGGGGAAGAACAGAGGAGGTCATCATGATCGGCGAGCATAGCATCGAACTGATTTTCTTCGACGGGTGCCCAAACGTAGGCCTGGCCCGCTCCAACCTCCGTGCCGCTCTTAAGTCGGTAGCTGCCGACATCACATGGACGGAGTGGGACCTTCTCGTGGACTCGACCCCGAAAAACCCACGTTCGTACGGGTCGCCCACTGTGCTCATCGACGGCCGTGACGTCACCGGTGGCTCTCCCGGCGGCGCGGCGATCTCTTGTCGAACGGACGGCGCCCCGTCGGCAGCGCAGATCGTGGAGAAGCTTGGGTAGCCTACCTCGCTCCTGCCGGCTC